>Ga0307412_10001338_pt1 | contig 13753 bp, 9 predicted proteins | sample DK1Cmetagenome_3_FD_203823 | JGI IMG/M metagenome (GOLD analysis project Ga0307412, IMG submission 203823) | Maize rhizosphere microbial communities from greenhouse at UC Davis, California, United States - DK15-C-1 | ecosystem: Host-associated > Plants > Roots > Rhizosphere > Soil | place: USA...
ATTTCCATCTGATATTATGTTTTTTGATTTCATAATTCACTTTGGTATTGCTCAATGCAACCCCGGAAAACATCATTGCTTTTCCTTTCAGCTCAATGGTTTGTCCGTATTTATATTCATCTTTTACCGGCTCAAAAGTTACCTCAAACTTTGGCCTTTTATATTCTTCAACCCTGAAATCTTTATATCCCTGCGTATCGCCGTCGGTATTAAAATAAAAAACACCGTTCAACTTTCCTTTTGGCAGTATAAAACTTCCGTGATAAGAACCGAATTCATTGGTAGTAAAGCTTTGGGACGAAACTTCCTGTCCGTTGGTATCCGTCAAAGTAATTTTTTGCTTTAAGCCTGAGGCCACAGATTCTACATCTTTATTGATTTTTGTATTAATTACTTTAAAATAAACCGTTTGTCCGGGACGATAAATCGCTCTGTCTGTGAAGATTTGGGCCTTAGTTCGTGTTTCTTTATTAGGATTGTATTCAACATCATAATCATCTCCGTAAATCTGCATCATCTGGAAATCATTGGTTTTAGGCTGTTGAATTAGATAGGTTCTGTAATATTCCTTAGTTTGCGTTGATGGAAATTTAAAAACTCCCTTTTCATCTGTTTTTCCTTCTGTTTTGTTGAGCGTATTATTTTGTATAAATTCATAAAACACAATATTTTCATTAGAAAGAGGTTTTCCGTTTTCGTTATTTACCAGCTTTAATTCATTTGCGGAATAATTTCTGTCAACTTTGGATTTATAGATGATTTTATTATTTGAAACGAAGAAATAAAAGTTTTGATATTGATCATTACCCCCATCATTGACGAGATATTCAACAACATAAATTCCGGGTGGGAGCGGCTTTATTTCCAAAGAAGTTCTATGCATCTGAAAGTCTCCGGGATCTGAAAGCTGATAAGTTTCTTTTCTTACCAAATTCTTCTTTATTTTCCCAAACATTTCAGCGTAAGAATTTCTGGAATATTGTAAAAACGATTTAAAATCTTCTTTTACCTCATAAATATTTAAAGAGAATTCCGAAAGATTTTTATATTGCGCACTGAAGTGAATAGGTAGATTATTCTGAGTCTGTTGTTCATAAGTGATATTTAAGGAAGATATTTTAATCTGTTCTTCCTTATTTTTAATATTCTCGATAAAAGGAGATTTCGGATACTGGTCTTTTGCCTGACCGGCGATTTCCAATGCTTCTTTTTCCTTTTTCTTGGCGATAAGTTCATCCATCATTTCAGACATGATCAATACTTTGTAATCACCTTCTACATTAGATTTTAAAAGATTTTTAAGCTGTTCTAGCTTGTCTTTGCACTGATTAAAATTGCAGTTCTCCTGTAGCTTCTGATGTAAGAAATATAATTTAGAATTACCGTTGTTTTGAGCAATCAATTCATCAAAAATAATATTAATTTGTTTCTGATTTTCCGTTAATTCATTCTTTGTGAAAAGTCCGTTATTCGATAAAAAATCAACTTTTTTAAGGCTATACCAATCTGCAAGCGTGGGAAAATAACTGATATCTTTAATATTGGTAAAAAGATCCTGATATTTAGATAACGAAATTTTTTTCATTTCAGCTTTTTGCTGATCCAGCTCTTGAAAATTCTTCGTAAGATAATTTTTGAAATCCAGCTTACTCCATGTCTCAATCTGCGAAACATCCTGAGAATTCAGATTTGTTCTGCCATTTATTTTCCATGAATTCTGGTTGTAATAGTCCATAAAAAAACTATTTACCAGAACCTTGTATGTAAGCTTTTCTTCACCTTTCAGCAGTTTTTCTTTCTCCTGTAGTTTATTGAAAAACAACGATGCAGGATTGTTTTGATCGTCATCTCTTGTCTGGTTCACAATGGTGAATTCTGCTTTCAAAGACCTGATAAGCTGCAAAGTATTATTTTCTTTCATCGCTTGTTGTTGTATATCTAAAATGATTGGAAGATTAGATTTATAAGCACCTTTCTGAAAATTTTCTGCTATTTTCTTCCATTGTTCATCATAATATTTCTGAGCAAAAACGGCCGAAAAATTAAGCAATAGAAGCAAAAGCACAAAAATCTTGGAAAATCTTTTCATATGTGTTATTTTTGATAAATGAATTCATTAAAAATACTGAAAAAATCCGTTATTGACAGTCAACTTTATGTATCTTTAATGGGGACTCTTTTCGCAGTATTTTTCATGGAGGAGCAAAACACGTTCCGTTATCCGACAGTTCTGTTTATTTTCATAACTTATTTCAGTGGTTACCTCTATACGAAATACCAACACACCAGGCATTTCTTTAAAATTTTAATCTTAAATGTCATTGCAGGTGTAATTTGTGCATTTTTAATTATTCATAATCATAATGGAATACGATTGATAAAATGGTTGATCATTGTAGTGTTGGGATTGCTTTACAATAGTTTTTTTCTTGATGTTTATATTCGTAAAATCCCTTTATTGAAAGTATTTTATGTCGGTTTGGTCTGGGCTCTGGTCAATTGCTGGCTTACCCTTCATGAATTTAATATCCCTATTTTTTTAATCAGTTTTTTCTTTATTACAGCTTTGGTCTTACCCTTTGATATCCGTGATATGAAGAGTGATACGGTAAAAACATTTCCTAAACTGATGGGCGTTCAAAACACAAAGTATATAGCTTATTTGCTGGTTTTTGTGAGTAATATTCTTTCTATTCTTTATTTGGGTTTAAATTATTCTATTGCCTTTTTCCTTGCATCAATTATCACTTATATTTTAATCTATTTTTCTGAAAATGAGAGAAATGATGTTTATTTTTCTTTCGGGGTAGAAACATGTTCTGCACTTCCCTTTTTATTTTTAGTAATAATGAAGTATTTTTGACGAATGATTATTAAGAAACTTTCCCTGTATAATTTTAAGAACCATTCTGAAAAAAAGTTCGAATTTTCTCCGCAGATCAACTGTTTTGTAGGCAATAACGGTGCGGGAAAAACCAACATTCTGGATGCTCTTCATTATTTGTCGGTCGGAAAAAGTTTTTTAGGAAATACAGATTTTAACAATATTAAAAAAGACGAAGATTTTTTCACCATTGATGCTGAAATCCAGAATGATGACAGCGAGGATATTATTAAAATTTTACAACCGAAAGAATCAAAAAAGATTATTAAAAAGAATGATAAAAGCTATGACAGGCTCGCGGATCACATAGGTTATCTGCCAAGCGTAATGATCTCGCCTTATGATTCCAATCTAATCTCGGATTCCGGGGAAAGCAGGAGAAAATTCCTGGATTCCATGATTTCCCAAACGGATTCTGAATATCTGTTTGATTTAATTCAATATCAAAAAACCATTCAGCAGAGAAATGCTTTATTAAAATATTTCGCTAAAAACAGAGTTTGGGATAAAGATTCTTTGGAAATTTATGACGAGCCGATCAGTAAATTCGGAACAAAAATTTTCATTAAAAGAAAGGTTTTCGTTGAAAAACTTAATCCCATTGTTCAGAGTTTTTACCAGATAATTTCAGGCGGAAAGGAAACTGTTTCCGTTATTTACGAATCACATTTACTTGAAAGCTTCAACGTTACTCAGCCTGACAAAGCATTTAAAAACCTCCTGACAGAAAGCCTGGAAAGGGACAGAATGCTGACCTACACATCAAAAGGAATTCATAAAGACGATCTACTTTTTGAAATGGATTCTGTTTTAATTAAAAAAATCGGTTCACAAGGGCAGCAAAAATCGTTTTTAATTTCATTAAAATTGGCCCAAATGAGCCTAATTAAAGAGCTTACTAATAAAACTCCTATTCTTTTATTAGATGATATTTTTGATAAGTTGGATGACAACCGTGTTTCTCAATTAATTGAACTTGTAAATCAAGAAAATTTCGGACAGATTTTTATTACGGATACTCACAGGGAACGTACGGAAAGTGTTGTGAAAAAAATTAATGAGGAAAGCATAATTTTTGAAATTTAAATGAAGAAAAAAAAACGCGAATACCAATCCTCCGAACTTGTAAAATCTTTTGCAAGGATTTATGGTTTTGAAGACAAATTGATAGCATTTGAAATAAAAGATTTTCTTGAAGAATATCTTGACGAAAGCCTTTTTGATGAAATTAAAAGTGTAAATATTGAAGATTACTGCGTGATTATTACAATCAATTCTCCTTTATTAAAACATGATTTCCAAATGCGTAAAAGTTTTTATCTGAAAAAATTTCAGGATAAATTCGGTGCTGAAAAATTTAATGATCTTCGGATTTTGTAGAAATCGTACTATTCATAAGATCATCAGCTTTTTTATCTAATCTGGAGCGTAATGGAAAGAAAAACTTCAATGGATTTCTAATCATGTATTTAAAAATTTCTTTATAAATCTCACTTACCTGTCCAAAGTTCAACTTTCTGGATCTGAAAGCCAAAAACATGGATAAGCTAAAGCTCACTAAAAAGTTGAAGAAACCAATCAAAAAAACGGTAACAAAAGAAAGCCAAAAAGTATAGGAATCAACGGAGAAATCTTTGCCATAAAGCCCGATTGCAAAATTCCCGGCAGCAAAAGTAATGTGGCGGATATCCAAATCCAATCCGAAAAACAATCCAACAGGAGCCGTAGCTCCAAGAAAAACCCCGAACCAAAAGTTAGAAACAATTCCCGGCCAGTTTTTAGCATAATATTTTGACAATCCTTTTGCGAATTTTTTTCCGAATAATTCTCTAATGGAAAGATTTTTTGCTATCCTTTCCGGAATTTGATAAAAAACAGAGTTGTTTCCAATATTCCCTGAAATAATTCCGGATATAAAAAGATAAAATCCGGCAATACTTGCGTGAAGAATCGCTTTTGATTTAAAAGGGTCTAAATCTTTTAACAATTTATCTGATTTTTCGACCGCTAAATTTTGCGAGAAAAATACATCCAAACCGTAAATTATTAATAAAGCAACAGGGAAAGACAGTAAAACATTTCCTACAAATGCAATAAACTGGCTCCTGAATAATTTTGAAACCAAATGTGCAAATTCGGTATGGTTACTCTTGTTATTTCCTTCTTCTGCCAATACTTTGGTCATCGTTGCAGCAGTCATTGCAGGTTGTTTTGTTGCCAATGTAAATCCCATCAGGTAGATCATGATGAACCCCATTGCATAATTCATTGAATACAAAAACGCGTGGGAAAAATCGCTTCCCGGAATGAAGCCGTAAAGCAGTTTCAAAACACAAAGCGCACCAACAATTATCCCACCACCACTGGCTTTATAGAACATTGTCATGTATTGCTTCCGGGTAGAAGTAATATAATGTGCACCTGTTTCGGCAGTATGATTGGTGATAAGATGCGATATCATTCTCGTACTGTCGTTGATAAGATCAGAGATATTATTTTTGTGCGATTTATATCTTAATATATTAAAAACCAGCTGCTTGGAGTTAATCAGAACATCTTTTTCGCCATCAATTACCAATAGCTGAACGATTTCATAAATTCTTTGAACCTGTTGGCGGATCTTTAACAGAGATTGATTAATTTTCCCTGAAATACCATATTTATAGGAATTTTTAAAGGCAATGCTTACAAATTCCAAACACTGTTCAACATAGATTTTAATCTGCTTGAATCGGCTGTCTTTTGAATTTAATTGAAGTTCCGGATTTTTTTCCAGTTCCTCAGCAAGTCCTTCAAGCTCATTTTGTAGAGCTAAAAATGGATTATCGAAATTCCGATATTGAGGAGCCATCCTTACCACTTCTACCTCCATTGCTGCCCCAGTAACCCGCCATGAAAGAATATTCATAGCGAAAAGTATTTCTTTTTTTACATTTGGTCTTATAATAAAATCAGAAATTCCGAGAATAGTAAAAAATTCATCAATCTCATCTTCAGGAAGATTGTGAAAATATTTTAAATCTTTTTTTGGTCTTAAGCTAACATTGTCGATCATGAACCAAATCGTCTTTTCATTGACAACAGGAGGTAAGACTTTATTAAGAATTCTTTTTTTAAGTTCAGGAATAAAAGCATTTTCAGACAGAATATTAGCTTCTGTCAGCGATAAATTAAATGGCTTTTCGTCGAAAATATTGTGAAGATAATATTTAAAATTTTCAGTTATTTGAGAATTAGCACGAAAAAAATTAAGCACATCTGCAAAATCGACTCTTTTCACACTTTCCAGAAATTCCGCAAAGGGATCTAAAGCAAGGGTTTCATTCTTAAAAGAAAAATATTCTTTAAGAACAGACTCAAAATTTGTACTGGAATTGAAGAGTTTCATTAGTACAAAGATACTATTTCAAACTCACATTCCTCATTTGTCTCATAATCCAGTTGTGTTTCTTTCTTAAATAAGATGATGGATTCTTCGGATCATATTTTTTCGGATTTGGTAAAACTGCCGCAATCCAAGCCGCTTCAGAAGTGTTAAGATTTTTAGATGATTTTCCAAAATAATACTGTGAAGCCGCTTCAATACCGAAAACTCCTTGCCCCATTTCAATAGAATTCAGGTATCTTTCAAGTATGATGTCCTTGCTCCAAACTTTCTCAATAATAAAAGTGTAAACCGCCTCAAGTCCTTTTCTAAACCAACTTCTGCCTTGCCAAAGGAAAATATTTTTTGCAGTTTGTTGAGAAATTGTACTTCCACCACGCAGCTTTTTCCCTTTCTCGTTGTTTTTCATTGCTTTTTCGATCGCAGTATAATCGAAGCCATTGTGGCTGAAAAACTTCTGATCCTCAGAAGCAATAACGGCTTTTTTAACATTATTTCCCATATCTTCATAGGAAATATAGTCTCTTTGAAGCCTTCCGTATTCAAACAAACCTCCGATTTGCGTAATTGTAATTGGCGGATTGAAAAATCTCCCCCAAATAATAAATATAACGTTCAGAATCAGAACAATGAATATAAATTGTTTAATCTTTTTCCACATAATTTTATCAAAGGAATGGCAAAAATAAGCAATTAGTCTGAGTTATTGCAGCTCTTTCATATAAGTTAACTGATATTCCGGTAAAAGTTCCGGGTGAAAAATTTTAATATAATCTTTTAAAACGAGGTCTGATCTTACAACCCCACTTTCAAAAAAATCATTGGCTTTTGCTATTTCCTTTCCTGTGAGGACATAAATTTTTCCTTTATTGAAAACATTTAATTTATTGTAAAAAGGGTTCATTGTTGCCATTTCTTTTTTTGAGGTGTGATTTCCGGCATTTATCCAATATTGAACATCACTTGATTTTGCATAAACTTCCTCGAAGCTCATGGTAACTGACTTTACCTCTGTATTATTTTTTAAAATATAAGTTGCATTGGCATCCGAAATATAATTGGCGGCGGAAGTTTTCCCACCTGGGAGATACCAAACACTTCCATACATTTCATTAGCCAAAACAATGGGGTTTTCTTTTGCTTTTAAAGCTAATTGTTTTAAATCATTATAATTTTTTTCAATTTCCTGATATTTCACCTCTGCTTTGTTATCTTTTCCTAAAAGCTTTCCAAAAAGTTTAATATAAGCTGTTTTTTCCAATGGCTTCTGTTCCATATATTCATCAAGAAAAATGACTTGGATTCCGTTGTTTTTCAATAACTGATAAGTGTTATCAAAACTTGCAATATAATTTGTGAAAATGGCATCCGGTTGTAAAGAAATGATTTTTTCGACGTCATATTTCTGTTCGTTTCCTACATTTTGAATTTTGCCTTCTTTCAGTAAGCTCTGAATTTTCTTGGAATAAATATATTCGGGGCTAGAAACTCCGATTACTAGATTTTCTGCAGCCAATTCTGAAATATATCCCATCATACTTGCATTCAGTATAATAATTTTCTTGAATGGAATTTGATTTTTCTTGAAATCATAAGTGAAATTTCCCGATTTCAAATGAAAAACATCATTTTGTTCTTCATATTGAACCAACTTAGATAAAGAAATTGATTCTGAGGGTGAACTTTTTTGTTCTCTTTTACAGGAAATTAGACCTAAAAACGCGATTAATAGTAAAATTCTTGGTTTCATCTTTCAAAGAAAGTAAAAAAGTGTTATATTTGCAAACCTTTAAGAAAGGCCTCGTGGCGCAACTGAATAGCGCATCTGATTACGGCTCAGAAGGTTACAGGTTTGAATCCTGTCGAGGTCACAAACGACAATATGCGCAAATTTAGGACAATTTGCGCATATTTATTTTTAAATACTTCATATTCAGATAGTTAGACTTCAACAAATTAAGACTTTCATTACAAAAGTATCAACCCCAAAAAATTCAGTTGATTCTATTATAAAAAATAAAAACACTGAAAATCAATTAGTTAACACAATAATCAATAAAGGTTTGAAAACTTTACCTTCGATAACCTAACAGGATTCGAACACCAAAATTTAGAGAAAAAATCAAATGTATATTCCTTTAAATTGTTTTCAATTGTTGTTCAAATGCAAACAATGAAATTTCTTTTAGAAAATGGTTTATCTTCTCATCATTACCTAAAATTTCTCCTACTCTTGACCCAGGTTTTTCTAATTTTATTCCAAATATTTTTTTTATAAATTCCGGTAACATATTCAGAATTTTCTCATCAGTAATTACTTTCTCAGGAAAAAATAATCTTGCTATTCTTTGTTTTGTTATTATATCAGAGACCTCATAAATGTCTCCTAAATGACAAAATATATTATTCCCTTCCTTTGCAAGCATTCCTATTCCTGCCTTTAATGCTTGCTCGCGTAATTCCGAAGCATAATTCTTTAAATAGACTTTACAACTGTTTTTAATGAGGAAATAGTCATCGTAATCAATTTTCCCCATTGAAAAAAGCTGATGTGCATTTAAACTTCTGTCAATCGATTTATCCATTGCCCTTCCTATCTCCCGCTTTTTGCTTTGATAAGCTTCTTGCCTTCCTTTACCAATCTCTTTCAAGAAATCATTGGCTGTCTTTAAAAAAGGAATATCAATCTGTGCTTCTTTAAGAAAAGTTAGAAAACTTGTATTAACAAAATCTGTTCTAATACGATACTTACATTCTCTTGTGCAATGGTAATAATAGTATTTCTTATAACTTCCCTGTGAAGAACTTGCAGTTAATGTTTTTCCACAGATAGGACACAAAAGAACACCTCTTAATATAAAGTTCTCATTAAGTACTTTTTTCTTTTTGACAAACTTTGAGTTATTTAATTCTCGTAATACTTTTTGAACTCCCTCAAACAGTATTATAGATACAATTCCTGTATGTAATCCATTAATAACCTTGCTTTTTTCATTTTCAGATTCAGGAACTTTAATTTGTCCACAATAAATGGGATTTCTTATTAATCTATAAAAAGCGCTAATACTACATCTTAAACCTTTAGAGACAGCATGCTTATATATTTCTGATATTGTAACTCTTTTTTCTTTTATTATCTCTTCAAAGACTTCACGAATTATAAAAGCTTCTGGGGCATAAGGAGCAATATATTTTTTTCCATCCGCTGTTACTTTATTCCGATATCCCAAAGGAGCTTTATTGATCCATCGACCTTCTAGCCTTGCTTTTTGCATACCTAAACTTACATTCCGGCTTCTTTTATCATTTTCAACTTCAGATGTAGCCAAATATACAGCAAGTATAATCTTACTTTCCGGTATAGAAAAGTCTATTGGCTGATCAATCGCTTGAAGAGAAACTCCCATACTTCCTAGTTTCTCAAGCATCAAATAAGCATCTGTAATGTTGCGGCTAAATCTATCCCAGTAAGTAAAGAGTATAATGGCCGGACGATTTTTAAGAGATTTAATCTTAATCATTAATCTGTTCCATGCGGGTCGATTAAATGTTTTCGCTGAATAATCCTCGAAAATAGTTTCTGTAATAATCAGGTTATTATATTTACAATAATGCACAAGGCGCTCCAACTGGCTGCGCTGGGAATATCCTTTTACAGCCTGCTCATCTGTACTAACTCGTATGTAGAGATATACGGCAGGCATAATATGGTAATTTGTCTTGGGAGATGTTTATATAATAAAACGTAGAATTTATGTATTTATTAGAAATAAAACACAAAATTAGTACATCTACCTATTTCAGGAACGTAGACCTGTAATTTCAAAGTTTACGAGCCAATTATTATTTCGATAATCATTGGGCAACTTACCGATTACAATTGTTTGATGTTCAACATGTCTATTCTTTTCCTAGCCACTGATATTTTTTGGCTAAGTCAAGTTATTCAAGACACGTCTTCTGACTTTTTTGGTGGTCAATTGGACAGGAATTAACTGATCATTCGCAGGATTAGCATGGTCAATTTTGAAGGATTCTACACCTTATGCTCATTTCTTTAGCATACATGCATGTATTCCTCAAGCTATTCAGTGATGATTAATTGACTTTTTAGGTACTACTTTCAGCGACCTGATTCCAGCTCGCTACACAACTACATTTATGAACCTTTTTCTTTGATTAATTCTTTTACGGAAGTTTTCGAAGCACCTAGTAATCTTAGCAAGATAATCTGCGACATCTTTTTAAATATAGGGACAACATTTCCCAAAAAACTTAATCCTAAAGCACCAAAAATGGTAAATGCATAGTTATACTTCTCAATAAATTTGATAGTTTCAGGACTATACTTAGGTAAAGTCAATAATAAATAGATCACACCCCAGAATAAAGCAGCTTGTATCAACCACGATAGAAACTTCACTCGTTTTAGAAATCTACCCGTAAAATCCTGTAACATTAAAAGTTGACTTTTGTCCGGTACCTCTTTTGAAATAACTATTAAATTATAAGAATTTATCGCACATAAGATTTGAAAATCACTACGCCCTTCAAAAAGTTGTGTGTTATCGTTTATAGATTTATAAGTAAAATTTATAAAATCATTGGTTATCAGCATTGGCTTGGTAAAGTGCAGGTACATATAAACAATTTCCGGTAAGATACTCTTACTGTAATAGTTTTCTTTTATTATATTTTCGAAAGTTATCGTTATTGTATTTTTATTTCTAATAGAAATGATGTCACTTATCCATGCCCCGTCTATTCCAAATTTGACTACACCAACTAATAAAATAAAAATTAAAAAATCGTCATTTATGAAAGGAACAGCCGAATCTTTACTTGGTTTACTTTTACTTTTTATACTGTAGAAAGTAACAAAATCTTGTTTATTGTTTTCTCGAATTGCTTTAATTACTCCATAATAAACTTGATTTAGTTCGTTACTGTCTTGATCTTCAGAAGTATGAATTTCTCTTCCACCCAACAAATTATTAAAAGTGGTTAATTTAGGACTGTTATTAATCCTTGATAAATAATTAATTGTCTCTTCTATAGGAACCATTTCTTTCTTTTTAATCCATAATTCAACGTATCTGCATCCCAGTTGGGAACGCTCCTCATCTTTCCAAGCAATTTTGAAATCAGATTAGAATATTTCATGGTTGCAGGTTCTTCCCCTGGTAAAAAGCTTCTCCACGACAAATAGGTAAAAGAGAATATCTGCTGTGTAATGTAACTTAAATCGTAAAATAAAAGATTATTAAGATCATCACTATTATAGCTACCTTGCGGAACTCTTATCGTTATCAAGACAGGTCTGCTCATCGCCTGCTTAGAGGTTTTCAGTTCATTAGCACCTAACATTTGCACAATACATGTTCTTTCATCAAGAATAACATTGCATCCCCTGGCCGGTACATATTGTCCTTTAATCTCGCTACTTCCATATTTTGTAACTCCTAGCTGATTTTTATCAAATAAAATATGGGGATGGGCATTACCAATAGTGACAAAAGCAAACTTTATATTATACTGAGGAATATCTCTAACCAGCTGACTTACGACATCAAATTCTGTATTTTTTATGGGCTTGAAAATATGGAAGATCAGACGGACCGTGTTGCCGTTCACCCATCCTTGGTCACTTGATAGTCGAATAATAGATTGCTTCAGGCTTTTAAGCAATTCATCAAAATAGTTTTCGAATGCAACATCTTTCACTTTATCACCAAGCAAATATTGCCCGTCACCGGACATAAATGTTGTTATACCTACTACCCTATTCTGTTCTGCTCCCGTATATTGATTTTTCCTTAACCAACTATGGCCAATACCAATTATTATCTCCCTGTCAACTGATCGCTGCGATGGTAAAACCCAAGGAGTCCCACCCAATTTTGCATACATCTGGAGCGCCAGAGAGTTTAATATATATTCATTATACATAGTTACCTTTTCCGAGGTAATAAACTGGACCGGAATTTCGAAGGACAGTAATTTTGCTTTAATTCTGTAGTAAGGATTTAGAAGATCTGAATGATTCCTGAATGCAATTGGTATTTCGATAATAGCTAATTGTGGTTTATTTTCCTCTTCCACAAAGCTACTTATAGCATTAATATATGCCTCAGTATTATATTCCTGTATTTCTTTAATTTTAAATGTTACATCCTGAAAATCGTATTTCCTTTTTAACCCCTTCTTAAAAAACTTGGAAGCTGGGATTCCCTCCTTCAGATCAGAAAGAAACCTAGTAAAATTTCCCCTATTATTTCTGTGGCAAATGCATAATATATTAGGATTCTTTATATCAAAGGTTAGCGTATCGTAGGGTCCATAATCTGACAATCCTTTGTCAGGATTGGAACTATTTATTTTTGTTCCTGAGGGATCAAAAATAAAAGTTGGTGTCTTGAGGTCAATACTATTATAAACAGACAATGGCTTATCAGCCACCGTAAAACGAAAACCATCTTTATTATGAAACATAATTGAGTTCCCAGCTTCTACAAACAGATGATTTGAAATTCTAATAATCTCTTCATAAAGATTTTTTGTATTATATACCTCACTCCTTTTACTTTCAATAATTCTCAATAACTCTTCGCTCTTTTGCTCCGAAATCGCAAAAGATAAGTAGTTACCTATGTTAAATTTGGATTTCTTTATAAATAATTCCGCCAGCAAAAATTCTTTCAATCCTTCGTTGGTTTCAACCATTGCCATAGTTCCGGAAATTGAAGATATAATTCCAACAAATTCTTCATTTGGCGCAAGAACGTCAATTAAACCTGGAAGTGTTTCCGTATGGAGAACTTCCGCACCCATTAAATTATATCCCTCCTCATGTAGTTCTAAGCAGCTCTTATTAAATATCCAGTTCCGTTTAATATTAATAAGAAATCCAAATTTCTTTTCACCATCTACTTCAATTATTCTTAGTTGGAGCTCTATCAATTTTTTATAAGCAATCTTATTCTTCAAATGACCAGGCAGAACATCATACAGAAGATCATCCTTTGTCTTAGCAGAAAAAAAACGAAACGGATAAAAGTCAACAGGTATGTAATTTGAAAATCTCTCTTTAAAAGTTCGAAAAAATATATGTTTTATTAGTGAAGAGGTTACCTGACTCTGCTCATTTATGTTAACTTGTTGTAAACTTCCAATAGAGCTAAGATCATCACCATCTTTATTAGAAATAAAGATTTCATCTCCATACCTAAAAAAAGAATGACTGCTATTATATTCATCTCTGAGCTCTCTCAGCAGATCCTCTGTGTATGATACCGTCCTTATCTGGAATTCCTCGGCAACGATATTTATAGGAAAAAAATTAAGTTGCATTACTTACACTGATTTAATTGTTAAAATACAAAAAAAGAGATTAGGTTTTTCCAAACCACTGCTAAAAGACGATTAAAATTTACTGTATTTATATTCAAAATACCTTATTCTATAAATACTGTTAAAGTTCATTA
>Ga0307412_10001341_pt1 | contig 13735 bp, 10 predicted proteins | sample DK1Cmetagenome_3_FD_203823 | JGI IMG/M metagenome (GOLD analysis project Ga0307412, IMG submission 203823) | Maize rhizosphere microbial communities from greenhouse at UC Davis, California, United States - DK15-C-1 | ecosystem: Host-associated > Plants > Roots > Rhizosphere > Soil | place: USA...
AACAGTACGGTGCCCGCGGCGACGGCTCGACAAATGATACACTAGCTTTTGCGGCACTTGGTGCGCATGTGAATGCAAGAGGTGGCGGCACGATCGCGCTTGGCACCGGGAAAACCTACATTGTCGGTCTCCAAGCACGCAGCCTCAATCGTCCATTCTCCCCACAGCCCATTCTAGAGTTTAGGTCTCTTACTAGCCCGCTTACGATTCTTGGAAATGGAGCGCGTTTGCGAGCGGCTGACGGCCTACGATTTGGATCGTTTGACCCACGAACTGCTGAGCCAATTCACCGTAAGATGCCAAATGTCCACGAGTCCGATCGCGCCTCGCCATACGTCGGAATGATCGTTGTTCGCCGATCTGTGGCGCCGATCGCCATCCATGACATTGAATTGGACGGCAACTCGCGAAGACTGCGCATCGGTGGACGTTGGGGAGACTCTGGATGGCAAGTTCCCGGGAGCGGCCTCGCACTTTACGACAATCTCGCCGGCGAAATAATCGATAACGTGTACAGCCACCATCATCCACTTGATGGCGCAATAATTGACGGGGCTTTGCATCGCTCCGGTCGCGGTCGAATTTCTAAGCTGATTTGCCGTGAGAATGGACGTCAGGGGCTGAGCATCGTCGGCGGACGCGGCTACGATTTCGAAAATTGCGAGTTTTCGCGCACCGGCCGGGGTTCGATTGAGAGTGCTCCTGGCGCGGGGCTGGACATCGAAGCCGAGAGCTCAAAGTCGATCCGCGAGCTTTCTTTCACCCGATGCAAGTTTGAAGACAATGCGGGTCCGGCGATGGGAGCCGACAGTGGAGATAGCGCGGACGTTCGCTTTACAAATTGTCAGTTTGTCGGAACGACTAGTTGGGCCGCTTGGCCGCGCAAGCCTCGTTTCAGTTTTTACGGATGTACGTTTGCCGGCACTGTGGTGCACCCGTTCGCAAGCCAAGATCCGACTCAAGCGGCCAAGTTCGTCGATTGCCGGTTCACTGACGATCCCAAATTATCTCCGACTGGCCTGCTCTATGTTGGCGGCTCAGCTGGAAATGGCATCGTGAACATGGACGAAAGTGAAAATGTGCTGTTCTCAAACTGCACCTTTGACCTCGCTCGAAGCGGCGTCCTGCCGTGGAGTTGGCGAGCGATCTATCAGGATTGCACAATGAAGCAGGCTTCGAACGTGCCCGCCATGACCAAAGGCAAATTCACCGGGCGCTCGGTAATTGATGGGCCCGCCGACCTTTACGGATCGGTGATCCTCGGCACAGTCATCCTGAATGGGAAAGTCTTGCCCCGCGGAACGGTCGGGACTGACTTTAAGGCATGGTGACATCAAGCGACTTCGATACTTGGGCGCAACCAAACGGCCTCTTGACGCCAACACTGATGCTTCACGGGGAGGATGCCCCCCCTCGCTCCGATACAGGTTGCGATTTGGCAGCGCTGCAAGGACCAACGATGGCGAGTTGCCTTCAAGCCGACATTGCGCATAGAACTAACGAATACTGACAGGCGAGGAGGGCTATTGGGAATCCGCAGCTAGTGCGGCGGGCGGCCACGCAACTACCATGCTTCCATATTGGCTTCTTTTCGGATTTTTTGCCGTTGCATCACTGTTTGCGCGCGAGGAAGCTCGACGGGGCAAGCCACTTGGCGTCTTGTGGTTTGCTTGGCTGATCCTCGCCTTGATGATCGGCTTGCGTTGGCAAGTCGGTCCAGATTGGTTCGCTTACCAGAATTGGTGGAATCGAGCATCGGTATTTCAGTTCGACCGGTTCCTGGAGATTGCTGGCGCTGACCCTGGTTATTACGCTTTAACGTGGGCCTTTCAGAGAGGGGGTCTCACGTTTTGGGCGTTGAACCTCGTGATTGCGGGAATTTTCGCCTACGGTCTGGTGAAATTCGCGCGTTCGCAGATCAACCCTTGGCTAGCAATTGCCGTCGCGGTCCCGTACCTAGTCATTGTAGTTGCGATGAGCGGCGTTCGGCAAGCAACTGCAATCGGTTTCGTGTTCCTGGCGCTTGTCGCGTATCAGCGCCAAGAAGGCTGGAAATTCCTGCTCTACATCGGCTTGGCCGCAAGTTTTCATGCCAGCGCGATCCTTGTCCTGCCGTTAGCAGGCCTATCCTTCACGCGCAATCGCTTTCAAGCTGCTATCTTGATGGCAATCCTCGTAATCGGCGCGTACTATCAATTAAACTCAACCTTTATCAGGTATTCCGACCAATACCTATCTCGCTCAAATGTTCAATCTGCTGGAATCTTGTTCCGGCTCGGAATGGGGGCGCTTCCAGCGGCGATCTATCTTGCGATTAGGAATCGTTTTATCGCACCTCCCAAAGAACTGATTCTTTGGCGCAACATGTCCCTAGCTGCCATCGGGAGCTTTGCTATTTTCTTGTTCTTGAGTTCAACAACTGCTCTAGATCGCTTGGTCCTGTATCTATTCCCTCTGCAGATTTACGTCTTGTCCTGGCTGCCGTCGATTTTCCGAGACCCGCCCGTAAGGTTCATTATCACTTTTGTAATTCTTACATATCTTGCTTTGCAATTGTTTGTCTTTTTGAATTTTGCGGTAAACAAGGGTCCGTACCTACCGTATCGTATGCTTCCGTTTGCTAGCTAACCGATGAGAATCCTGTTTGGAATTAAGGCGCTTGCCGCCGGCCCGGGTGGCGGCGCTGAGCGCATCCTCACCAAAGTGAGCAGCGCGCTCGCGGATAGGGGGCACGAGGTCTCGGTGCTGACCTTTGATAAGCCGGGCACTGAGGACTTCTATCGGGTTGGTCCAAGCGTCTGCAGGATACGGGTGGGAATTGGGAAAACCAATGCAAAGTCCGGCCCTTTCACAACTGCTGCTCGTTTGAAGCGGATCAAGACCGTAGTTGATGAAGTGTCACCAGACGTCGTGGTCGGTTTCATGCACAGTTCATACACAATTCTGGGATTGGCTCTGCTCGGCACGCGCGTTCCCGTGATTGGTAGCGAACGTACCGCTTACCAATATTATCGATTGAATCGGTTTGACCTAGCGATGCTTATAGTTGCGCAGCCGTTTCTCGCCGGAATGACGGTGAATGGTGATGGCGTGCGCCAGGGCTTCCCGAGATTCATTCGTAAACGCATGACGGTCATTCCAAATCCTGTCGCGATTGCTCACACTCTTGCAGATCCGACCGGCGGAGCGAGCAAGACTTTGCTCTGTGTCGGTGGCCTCCGTTCGGAGAAGAACCACGAAGCCCTTATCCGAGCATTTGCGACGGTGTTTCCCCAACACCCGGGCTGGCGACTCAGAATCGTTGGCGAGGGCGCACTTCGTTCTCGCCTGATGAGGCTTATCAAAGAGCTCAGCATCGAACCGCACGTCCACTTGGTCGGCGCTACCGCTTCAGTGGAAATGGAGTACCAAACTGCGCAACTGTTCGCTCTTCCTTCATTGTATGAAGGCTTTCCGAACTGTCTGGCCGAGGCGCTGGCCCATGGGCTTCCCGTGATCGGCTTCGCGGATTGCCCAGGAACTAATCGGTTGATCGAGACAGGGATCAATGGGATTTTGGTTTCTGATCGCGATCGGATATCGGGGCTGGCTGCTGCGCTCGATGAGCTGATGAGTTCGCCAGAAAAGCGGCGTGCGATGGGCACTGCAGCCGTGGATTCTGTTGTCGACTATTCTCTCGATGGCATCACCGACAAGTGGGAGGAGCTGTTGCGGGATGTTGCGCCACAATCGCATCTGTCATCTTTTCTCAGGTCCCGCATATGATCGTAGGTTCAAATGTCGATGTCGCGACCATCGATGGGTTTGGCGAAGAATGGAACGCGTTCACTCAGGAACCGCTTGATCCTGCCGAACACCGTAGGATGTTCGAGGAGTACTTCGAATTGTTCCCATTGCATGAGTTGAGCGAGGGGGAAGGTTTCGACCTTGGATGCGGATCCGGCCGCTGGGCCGCCCTCTTGGCGCCTCACGTCGCCAAGCTGCACTGCATCGACCCATCGAGTAAGGCGCTCGACGTCAGTCGTCGGCGCTTAGGCGGGTTGCCGAACGTCGAATTCCATCTCGCCGCGGCGCATGACATGCCCATGTCCGACGAGAGTCAGGATTTCGGTTATTCCCTCGGCGTTCTCCACCATGTCCCCGACACCGAGCTTGCGCTGCGAAATTGCGTTTCGAAGCTGCGCCGCGGGGCGCCATTTCTGGTCTATCTTTACTATCGCTTTGATGATCGTCCTATGTGGTACGCGGCTTTGTGGAAAGCGAGCGAACTAGGCCGGCATGTTGTTTCGCGCCTTCCATTTGGCCTGAGGCGATTAGTCGCGGAGACCATCGCCGCGGGAGTTTATTTTCCAATTTCTAGGTTGGCCCGCATTGCCGAGAAACTCGGTGCCAGCGTTTCAAATTGGCCGCTCAGCCATTATCGAAGCTACGGATACTATACTATGCGAACGGACGCGCTCGACCGGTTCGGAACCAGGTTGGAGCAGCGTTTCTTGCGATCCGAAATCGAAGCGATGATGGAGCGTTCGGGCCTTACTAATATTCAGTTCAGAGAAGCGCCGCCCTATTGGATCGCGGTCGGCCGCAGGAAAGCAAATTAATGGCACCTTGGTCTAAGCCATGTGCGGAATAGCGGGGTTTTTGGGCGGTCGCTGGTCGAGCGCGGAGGAAGCCGCCGCAACTCTCGGGCGCATGAACGACAGCTTGCGACACCGGGGTCCAGATCAGTCGGATATTTGGATGGACGAGAACAGCTGCGTCGGTTTCGCCTTCGACCGGCTCTCGATCATCGACCTTTCGCCCGCGGGATACCAGCCCATGCATTCGCCGAGCGGGCGCTTCGTCATCATTTTCAATGGTGAGGTCTATAATCATCAGGAGCTTCGGGGTGAGCTCAATGATGCAGGGCTGGGCTACAACTGGCGCGGGCAATCCGACACGGAATCGCTGCTCGCTGCCATCGAAACCTGGGGCATTTGCGAAAGCCTCCAGCGCGCAACGGGCATGTTCGCCTTGGCGCTCTGGGACAAGCAAGAGAAGACATTAACACTGGCGCGCGACCGCCTCGGAGAGAAGCCGCTCTACTATGGACGACAACGACCGCAGGGGCCGTACCTATTTGGGTCGGAGCTGAAGGCCCTCGCTCAGCACCCTGACTTTCAAGCCGAGATCGACCGGCAGGCGCTAACTTTGCTGCTGCGGTACAATTACATCCCGGCGCCATTCTCCATCTATCTTGGGATTGCGAAGCTGCCGCCGGCCTCGTTCGTGACGCTTGGCCCGGGTGCCACTGAGCCGATTGTTGAAAAGTATTGGTCAGGAGCCGAAGTTGCTGAAGCCGGCATCGCCGTCCCGCTTGCGCTATCAGCGGACGCGGCGATCAATGAGCTAGAAGAACATCTCCAGGCCGCGATCTCGAAGCAGATGGTCGCCGACGTTCCTTTGGGCGCTTTCTTGTCGGGGGGTATCGATTCGTCCACGGTGGTTGCGCTGATGCAGAAGCTTTCCTCGCGGCCGGTGAAAACCTTCACGATAGGCTTTCACGAAAAAGGCTATAATGAAGCGGAGCAGGCAAAGGCCGTCGCTCGCCACCTCGGCACAGAGCATACGGAGCTATATGTAACTTCGGCGGAGGCGAGAGCGGTCATTCCGCGTTTGCCCCACATTTATGACGAGCCGTTTGCAGACGCTTCACAAATTCCGACCTACCTGATCAGCGCTCTCGCGCGTCAGCACGTGACCGTCGCGCTTTCGGGGGACGGCGGAGACGAATTGTTCGGTGGTTACACGCGGTACCTTATCACGGCCGGCCTATGGGATAAGATTGCTGGAATTCCACGTCCCCTTCGCGCGGCCGCCGCCCGTGCGATGACCGCGGTGCCACCTTCCACTTGGACAAAAGTTGGTCAGGCCGCGGCCGGAGTACTTCCAAAAATCATGCAGTTCGATCGTCTCGGCGACAAGGTTCACAAGGGTGCTCCGCTGCTTTCAAGCCGGTCTGCCGCCGAGCTTTACGAGGGTATGATTTCGCTCTGGCGCGATCCAGCTTCGGTGGTGATTGGTGCGACAGAGCCGCCGTCCAGCGCGACTGGCGCAACAGGGGAGTTGCGGGGTTTGAATGCGATTGAGCGCATGATGGCCCTCGACATGTTGGGCTACCTCCCTGACGATATTCTGACCAAAGTCGACCGTGCAGCAATGGCGGAATCGCTCGAGACGCGCGTTCCCTTCCTCGACCATCGTGTGGTTTCATTCGCTTGGCGTCTGCCGCTCCAGCTCAAGATCCGTGGGAACGAAACCAAGTGGATCTTGCGCCAGCTGCTATACCGGCACGTGCCACGCACTTTGGTCGACCGGGCTAAAATGGGTTTCGGCGTGCCACTCAACAGTTGGTTACGTGGACCCCTACGCGACTGGGCAGAGGCGTTGCTCGATGAGCATCGGCTTCGGCGCGAGGGATACTTTCGGCCTGAGCCGATCAGGCGCGCTTGGGAAGCTCACCTAAGCGGGCGTGTAGACGAGCAATACCGGCTTTGGGGAGTGCTAATGTTTCAAAGCTGGCTTGAGGCGCAGAGCGATGCCACGAACAAACATCAGATAAGTCCAGCCGCGGCGTTGGTGCGCTAATGCACGGATTCCAGAGCCAAGTGGGGGCGATGTGATCGAACCGCTCCTCGCTCGCCTTTCGTCGGTACACTCCTATCACAAGCGGATCGCAAAGGGCGCGTTGCTGATTGGCGTACTGACGCTTGTGGCTAAAGTCTTCGTCGCCGCGCGAGAAATAGTGATCGCTTGGCGCTTTGGCGTCAGTGGCACCGCAGACGCCTATGCGCTGGCACTAACCGCAACGACGTGGCTTCCGACGATGCTCGCCGGGGTGATGGCCGTTGTCCTGGTGCCACGACTGGTGGGAGTACAAAGAAGGGGCGAACGCCGAAACGGGTTCATCGCTGAACTCAATGGTTCGGTATTGCTCCTTAGCGTCGCGGTTGCGGCCGTGACGTGGTTTGCAGCGCCCGCCGCGTCCAAGCTGCTCGCATCTCACTCGGACCTGGGCACGCTTGAACTCACGGCGTCGATGTCGGCTCAAATGGCGCCTATTGCGCTGTTTATTCTAATTTCCGCGTATTTATCCGCCCGTTTGCAAGCCCGCGAGCGCTACGGCTTCAGCGTGACAGAAGCCGTACCTGCGCTTGTCATCGCGCTGTTCGTGATCAGTCCCGTCGTCTTTACGGGTGCACGGTCGCTGACCGCAGGCACCTTGATTGGCTACCTGCTCCAAGTGATCGTCCTCGTCGCGTTGGTACGCAAGGGTGATTCACCACTTGGAGCAGCACGGCTTAACCATCGATCAGCGGAGTGGTCATCGCTCTATGGCTCGATCCTGCTGATGACAACCGGCCAACTGCTGATCACAGCGTCCCTCCCTATCGACCAAGCGTTCGCGGCCCCGATCGGAGAGGGGGCCGTCGCAACGCTCGCCTACACCAACCGGATCGTGACCTTGTTTAGCGGACTGGGCACCATCATCGTGGGCCGAGCGCTTTTGCCGGTGCTGTCGGCCAGCGTCGAGGATGGCGATCCCCAACTTAGCCGGCGCCACGCGATTCAATGGTCCGCTTTACTGTTCGGCGCCGCCGCACTCTCTTCGGCCATCCTCTGGATGGCGGCGCCTGATCTTGTACGGCTGCTGCTCCAACGAGGAGCGTTCACCCCTGCAGCATCGGCAGAAGTCGTCCATGTGTTGCGCTTCGCATTGCTGCAGTTGCCGCTTTATTTCGCCGGGATTGCACTCGTTCAATGGTATGCCGCTACCGCACAGTTTCGCGCAATTCTAATGATCAACGGCTGCGCTTTGGTGTTCAAAGTCGCTTTGAACATGCTTCTCGTGCCACTATTTGGATTGTCCGGCATTATGATAGCAACTGCCGGAATGTATTTTATGACTTCAGTACTGCTGGCCATCGGAACGAGAAGACGGTCCAAATGACTTCCATTTCCGGGGCGTCACCCTTAGAGTCCGCCCATAGATGAGCCGAAACCACTGCGGCATATTTTCAATATCGGAGGTGGTCCGGTCTCGGAACGCACGAATTCACGCGCACTATCCTTCTCTGGGTGCGAGAGATGCGGGACTTTGATGAACAACCCTATGAGCTGGGAAGAAGAAGTTAGCGCCGGTGGGCGATTTCGTTTTGGCGAGAATTGGGGACGCTTCCTAGACATTTTAGATGACGAGCGTATCCGAAGCGCCGAGCGGTCACTTATGGAAATGCTCGGGGTGGACAGCCTGGATGGCAAAACTTTCTTAGACGTTGGTTCGGGAAGTGGGCTGTTTAGTCTAGCGGCCCGGCGCATGGGTGCTGAAGTCACATCGTTTGACTATGATCCGCGGAGCGTCGCGTGTACCGCTGAGCTCAAGCGGCGGTATTTCCCCGATGATCGCGGGTGGCGCGTGGGGGAGGGCTCAGCGCTTGATTCGGAGTATATTGCAAGCTTGGGCAAGTTCGACGTCGTGTATTCTTGGGGGGTGCTCCACCACACCGGCGCTATGTGGCACGCGCTTGCAAATGTTGCGGATTCTGTAGGTCAGCGAGGCCATTTGTTCATTGCAATCTACAACGATCAAGGCCGCGCAAGTCGTCGCTGGAGGCGGATTAAGCGGGCCTATGTTAGCTCTCCAGGTCCTGTGAAATGGGCCGTGTTGTTTGCTGCATTCGCTCGCTTGTGGGGACCGACAATAATCAGAGACATGCTAGAAGCGCGGCCTACTCGCTCATGGCAGAACTATTCGAGATGGAGCAGCCGTGGAATGGACCCATGGCGCGACGTCGTCGATTGGGTTGGCGGCTATCCTTTCGAAGTAGCCCGACCCGAGGAAATCTTCGACTTTTATCACCAGCTCGGTTTCCAGCTTGAGAAAATGAAAACCTGTGGTGGTGGTCTCGGCTGCAATGAATATGTGTTCGGCCGCGCATGACCGGTCAATCGTCGGCTCGACCCGGTATGACTTTGTACATGTGCGCTCCACTCCCGAGCAAACGGCTTAGCCGGCTTCTTGTCGCGAGTGATATCCCGCTCCCGAGCAGGGGAGTGCCGGTATAGAAAAGACCCATCGGGTGATCTTCAATTACTTCGAACCCATATTTTCGGAACTTGCGCCGCCACGCGGTGCGCGAAAAGGTCCAGAGTTCGCTCAAACCCTCAATGGAGGTCCCATGGCCCCGCGGAACGAAGCCGCTCGCAGCTTTGCGAACCCCGCGATAGAACACATCGCTGCGTTTTTGCCCTTTCGGAGCTCTCACCAACTCAATCGGCAGGGTCGCAATCGCCTGAAGCGACTTGGCCAGCCCAGTCGCAAAGGTCCACAACCGCCAAGCGGGCGTTGGTACGACATGAAGCCCAAACCCACCGGATCTCTGAATCCGGCGAAACTCGGCGAAGACAGCGCCCGGGTTCTCGACATGCTCAAGGACATTTGAAGAGAAGATCACGTCAATCGACTTGTCTTCAATTGGGATATGCTCTCCGTCATAGTCCTGGACCGGGAACAGCCGCTCCTTGGCGTAATTACTACTGGCGAGGTCGATTGCTACAACGTCGAAACCGCGATCGCGCAAGAATCGCGCTTGTTGGCCGGTGCCGGCACCGAATTCCAAAACGCGCGCGCCACCAGGGAGCAGCGGCAGGAGGTGCTCGATTTCCCGCTGCCGCAACGTATTCAGATATAAGAGGTCAGCCATTGCTGCTCCTAGCGGTTCGAGAGCTAGCCGGAGACTAAGTCCATATGGGAGCAAACGGTATCTCGATATTCTTGTTGGTGAGATCGCTGGAAGCGGGCGGGGCCGAGCGGCAGTTGGTAGAGCTTGCTCGCGGCCTCCGTCGGCGCGGCCACAAGGTCACGGTGGGGGTTTTCTACAAAAGAGGACCGTTGCTCGACGACCTCCACAATGCAGGCGTTCCAGTGATCGACCTGCGAAAACGCGGCCGATGGGATCTGGCCGGATTTCTGGTGCGTACGACGCTTGCTGTTCGGCGAACGAGACCGGACGTCCTCTACAGTTTCCTCGGCGGCGCTAACATCGTGGCAACGGCGGTTCGGGCATTCGTCCCACGGATGAAGGTGGTTTGGAGCATCCGCGCCTCGAATATGGACCTTGCGCGCTATGACTGGCTGCATGGTGTTGCCTTTTGGTTGGAATGCCGGCTCTCCAGAGCCGCCGATCTAATCATTTCCAACTCGCACGCCGGCCGCGCTTTTGCAGTGGACCACGGGTTTCCCCGTGACCGGATTCACGTCGTGCCGAACGGCATCGATACTGAGCGTTTTAGACCCGACCCGAACCTTAGGACCAGTCAGCGCATCAAGTGGGGTCTTACAGACAATCAAATCGCTGTCGGCGTGCTCGCGCGACTCGATCCAATGAAGGGGCACGAATTTTTCTTGGGTGCAGTGAGCCGTTTGGCCGAACTAAATACCGATATGCGCTTCTTTGTCGTTGGAGCAGGGTCCGAGGAGGGCCGTCTCAAGCGGCTTGCAGCGGAGGCGTGCCTTGCCAGCAAAATCATTTTCACGGGACCGATCAACAATTCAGAGGCGGCGCTCAATGCACTCGACATTTGCTGTTCCCCATCCGTGTTTGGGGAAGGGTTTTCCAACAGCGTTGCAGAGGCAATGGCTTGCGGCGTTCCGTGCGTAGTTACTGACGTCGGCGATTCGGCTTCGATTGTTGGAGAGACTGGCGAGGTAGTTCCGCCCTCCGATGCAAATGCGCTCGGGCTAGCAATCATCAGTCTTGTTGCCAGATTGCACGATGGTTGTAAGCAGGAAGCTCGTCGTCGAGTAGTCGATCTCTACTCCGTTGGGCGACTGATCGATCGCACCATCTCCGCATTGAGCCCGAGCGGACCAGCAAAGCGGGCATCAAGGCACGACTAGGCCTCGCCTAGGATCAGTCCGCAGGAGGGCAATTATCCGCTAGCGAAGCGTGCTGCTCAATTCGACTTCGATAAGCTGATGAAGCAAGACTATGATCGTCGAGGAGGCTCCGACTCCGGAATTGCCGATGTCGGCGAACGAGCCAGCCCGTAATATTGGAGCGGTGCCTCAGCTTTGCTGGGAGGCTGCGGTGAAAAAGAAATGGTTGTGGGCCGGTGTCGACCTAGGTGTCGAAACCGCGAGCGTGTGTATCATTGATGATGCTGGTGACGTCTTGCACGAGGGCGTTTGTCCCAGCCTCACTAAGAGCGTGCGCCATGAACTGGCTGGTTTTAGGCGTACGCGCTTCGCGAGCGTTGTTCTTGAGGCCGGCACCGGCACTCACGTTGCTCGGGGTCTAAGAAGCCTCGGCTACCCAGTGGAGCTTTACGAAGCGCGGCAGCTGAGCAAGTTTCTGCGAGTCCGTCGAAACAAGACAGATACCGGCGATGCAAGGGGAATAGCTGAGGCCGGGCGGATCAGCGCTTCGCTAGTGTCCAAGGTTTATCTGAAGTCATTTGAGAGTCAGTCGCTGCAGTCGCGTCTCGCCATTCGCAGGCATTTGATTCGTCAACGAGTGGCCGCAGCTAGCATGCTCGGCCGTCAGATTGAGCTGTTTGGCGGCAGGCTCCGCTGCAAGCAACTAAGCAACCAGCTCCGGCGCTTGGTGGACGCCGAGATCCACAAGTTGCTCCGGGACGGATCAAGCGCCTTAGCAGCTCAGTTGCGATATCTCGCGGACCACTGTGAACGTTTGACCGCGTATCAGCATGCGATTGACCGGGAGTTGAAACACACGGCTCGCGAAAACGACGTTTGTCGACGGTTAATGGAAATACCGGGGGTCGGACCTCTCTGCGCACTTACATTCTATGCCGCCGTTGACGACCCAAACCGCTTCTCGCGTTCCGCTGATATTGGCAGCTACTTCGGTCTAGCGCCGAGGGTGCATCAATCTGGTTTGACCTCCAAGAGGGCAAGAATCTCCAAAATGGGTAACAAAAACGTTCGCTGCTTGTTGGTCCACGCAGCCACATTATTCATACGCTATAGTAAAACGGATTCTGCCCTTAGAGATTGGGCGTTATGCCTAGAGGAACGTCGTGGCCGCGCACCATCCCGAGTAGCGCTTGCTAGGAAGCTCGCGGTGGTAATGCTAGCCATATGGAAAAACGGCCGTCACTTCGAGCCGACGTGTCGCCAGTCTGATGCCGCATAGTCCCTCTACGAGAACGGCGGAAGCATCTTCATGGCTCAACAGAGATTTACATGGCAAGTCATCACTTCTGAAGTAAGATTTTACCGCGCGGCTAACTGCGGTTCAACCTGGACCTCGGGCATCCTTAAGCACAGTTAGTGCGTAGCCAATGCTGAGGCCAGGTTTGCCGCATATTCTAGTATTCGAATGCCGGCGGCACGACCGCGTCGGGTAAATAGCGCTCGATCTCAGGCGCGGTTTCATTGTCGGGTTGGACCCGACAACATTTCAGCCATGCTAGGCGCGCATATCGATTAGCCAGGCGCAAGTTTCCTGGCACTCCTCGTTGCTGTCGCTCGTTAAAGCAAGCGCCTGCTCATTATCTTCCATCAGAGGATAATAGGCTGCCGATGTCTACTTTTTCGCCAAGGTACGTTGCTCTCTTTCCAAGCACAGTAGGATTTTGACCGCCATTTTTTCCGCAAGATCTCCTTCCAGCAACCTCAGCCCTCACTGATGGACTTCGCCTAACGCAGTTGGTGCGGGTCGGGCCCTAGTTCCAACCGCTGCAACAATCGATGAATTCCTCCTGCCCTCCATTCAAATCCCTTGCGAGTACGCAAGCCATTTGAGTTCAATTTGCTAGCGATTTGGGCCAACGTTATGATTCCGCCCGCAAGCGCATTCTGAACTGGACTGCGCATAGTTTCTGCGAATTCCATTGCCGATGCCCTATTGACCAAGGCTAATTGACGTCCGTTAAGTCCCAACTGCGTCCCCTTCGCTTTGGCGGCGGCGAGGGCGGCCTTGGTGCGCTCGGAGATCAAAGCCCTTTCGTGTTCAGCAAAAGCCGCGAAAATGTGAATCATGAGACGATTGGCGTAGGGCGCATCAACGGCAACGAACTCTATTCCGCTTTCCATCAATGATGAGACGAACGCGACATTCCTCGCCAAGCGGTCTAGCTTAGCGATCACCAACGTGGCCTTCTGCTTTCGACAAAGTGAAATTGATTGCACAAGCACTGGACGTTTTCTGCATGAGCCGCTCTCGACCTCCACAAACTCCTTAAGGAGCGTTCCGCCAGTTTGCCGAATGTAGGCCTCGACGGCGGAGCGCTGCGCCTCGATTCCCAGTCCTGACTGGCCTTGCCGTTGAGTGCTGACTCTTAAATAGCAGATGAAATCTGGCACGGTGTCCCAAGTAAATGGTGGTTTACCCGTGAAATCCTCTGGTTGGCGGCGCTGATGTCAATTGAAAATACGAAAGCTATTTTGGGGTTAGACACAGGACTGGACGGCGGCCCTGTAGCGCTTGTCGATGCCGAACCAGATCCTGTGCGACATGAATAATTCCACCCTGCCGTCATTATGCGCGTCGACCACGATCTGGACGCCTTCTCCGCCCGCTGTCACCATGACACTCTGACCATCTGCCATCGGGACGATGCTGGGCGTGCCATAGATTTCTGCGCCCTTCATCGCGACGCAACCGGCAACCGCTTCTGCCCCTTTGGTTGTGCGAAGTTCGAGTGCCGCGGAATTGTCGCGGATTCCTGC
>Ga0307412_10001342_pt1 | contig 13709 bp, 13 predicted proteins | sample DK1Cmetagenome_3_FD_203823 | JGI IMG/M metagenome (GOLD analysis project Ga0307412, IMG submission 203823) | Maize rhizosphere microbial communities from greenhouse at UC Davis, California, United States - DK15-C-1 | ecosystem: Host-associated > Plants > Roots > Rhizosphere > Soil | place: USA...
GCGCCTATCTGCGTCATGAGGGCCCAGAGCATGTGATGGCGTTCGCGCCCACGCGCTCCGGCAAGGGCGTCGGGCTCGTGGTGCCCACACTGCTGTCCTGGCCCGGCTCGGCCGTGATCCACGACATCAAGGGCGAGAACTGGAATCTCACGGCTGGCTGGCGCGCTCGCTTCTCGCACTGCCTGCTGTTCAATCCGATCGAGGCGCGCTCGGCTGCCTACAACCCGCTGCTCGAAGTGCGCCGCGGCGCGCACGAGGTGCGCGACGTGCAGAACATCGCGGACATCCTGGTCGATCCTGAGGGCGCACTCGAGCGGCGTAACCACTGGGAGAAGACCAGCCATGCGCTGTTGGTCGGGGCGATCCTGCATGTGCTCTACGCGGGTGAGGACAAGACGCTGCGTGGGGTGGCGAACTTCCTTTCCGATCCCGCATGCCCCTTCGAGGTCACGCTGCACCGGATGATGACGACGCGGCACCTGGGTGAGGACATCCATCCGGTCGTTGCTTCGGCTGCCCGTGAGGTGCTCAACAAGAGCGACAACGAGCGCTCCGGGGTGCTGTCCACGGCCATGTCCTTCCTGGGGCTGTATCGCGACCCGACGGTGGCTGAAGTCACCTCGCGCTGCGACTGGCGCATCGCCGACCTGATCTCGGCGAAACACCCGGTCTCGCTGTACCTGGTCGTCCCGCCCTCGGACATCAGCCGCACCAAGCCGCTGATCCGCCTGATCCTCAACCAGATCGGACGGCGCCTCACCGAATCGCTCGACGGGTCCGATGGCATCGCACGGCTCCACAAGCTGCTGCTGATGCTCGACGAGTTCCCGGCGCTGGGCCGACTGGACTTCTTCGAATCTGCGCTGGCGTTCATGGCCGGCTACGACCTGCGTGCCTTCCTGATCGCGCAGTCCCTGAACCAGATCGACAAGGCCTATGGCCCGAATCACGCGATTCTTGACAACTGCCATGTGCGCATTGCGTTCGGCACCAACGACGAGCGCACGGCCAAGCGCATCTCGGAGGCGCTGGGGACGGCCACCGAGTTGCGCGCGCAGCGCAACTACGCGGGGCACCGGCTCGCGCCGTGGCTGGGCCACCTTATGGTCTCGCGCCAAGAGACGGCGCGGCCGCTGCTGACGCCGGGCGAGGTGATGCAGCTGCCACCCGACGACGCGGTGGTGATGGTCTCCGGCCATCCGCCGATCAAGGCTAGGAAGCTGCGCTACTACCAGGACCGCAACTTCACGCGGCGTGTGCTGCCACCACCGGCGCTGGCTGCGGGCTTCTACGCGGATCGTCCTGCGACACGGCCCGACGACTGGAGCGGACTGGCGCCGCTGATCGCTCCTGAGTCTTTGTCGTCAGTCGATGCGGGTGGCTTTGCCGACGAGGGCGGCTACCAGCTCAAGCCCGAGCTGGAAGTCGTGCGCGACACGCCGGCGCTGCCGGAGGACGACAGCCTGCTGGTGCTCTATGACGAGGACGACGTACCGCTGGGGCCGCGGGACGTGGGTCGTCAGCTCACGCGCACTGCGCGCCTCGCCGCGCTGGACCCTGACGACGGGATCGCCCTATGAGCCGGGCTCGCCTCAACATCTTCATCGAGCCGGAGCACGCCAAACGGCTGGATCGGCTGGCGGTGCACAAGGGTGTCTCGAAATCTGCCGTGATCGCCGCGGCGCTGGCGTCGTTCCTGTCGCCCGATGGCGGCGACCAGCGCGAGGCTGCGATCGCCAAACGCCTGGACCGGCTCTCGCGCCAGTTCGACCGGCTGGAGCGCGACCAGAACATCCTGATCGAAACGGTCGCGCTCTATGTCCGCTATTTCCTCACCGTCTCGATCCCGGTGCCCGAGGGCCAGCAGGAAGCCGCACGCGCGCAGGGGCGGGCCCGCTATGTGCAGTTCATCGAGCAGCTCGGGCGGCACCTGCAGCGCGGGCGCAGTCTGGTACGCGAGGTCCATGAGGAGATCGAGCCTGAAGCGGCGCCAATGCACGCAGGGCAGGAGCCGGAGGAGGCCGCTGATGGTCCAGCCGTCTGATCGTTCTTCCGGCTCGTCGCCAGGCGTCGTGGACAACGCGGTGGCCCGGCGCATCCGCATGTTGCGCACCGCCATGGGGCCAGAAATCGCAGCGGCCCTCGCCGATCCGGAAGTTGTGGAGGTGCTGCTCAACCCCGATGGTTCGCTGTGGGTGGACCGGCTCGGCAGCGGCCGCGCGCCGACCGACGCGGCGCTGCCGCCGCCTGTGGCCGAACGCATCATCCGGCTCGTCGCCGCGCACGTGCGCGCCGAGGTGCATGCCGGTATGCCGATCCTCTCGGCCGAGCTGCCCGAGACCGGCGAGCGTTTCCTGGGCGTATTGCCGCCGGTGGTGCGGGCGCCGTCCTTCGCGATCCGCAAGCGGGCGCTGCGCATCATGACCCTCGCGCACTACGTGGCCGACGGCATCCTGACCGAAGCGCAAGCCGCGTTCCTGCGGCGGGCGGTGCGCGACCGCCTGAACATCGTGGTGGCCGGCGGCACCAGCACGGGCAAGACGACGCTCGCGAACGCGTTGCTCGACGAGATCGCCGACACCCGAGATCGGGTGCTGATCCTCGAGGACACGGTGGAGTTGCAATGCCGCTCCGACGACCACGTGAGCATGCGCAGCGAACCGGGCGTGACCACCATGGCCGACCTGGTGCGCGCCACCTTGCGGCTGCGGCCCGACCGCATCGTGGTCGGCGAGGTGCGCGGCGCCGAGGCGCTGGACCTGCTCAAGGCCTGGGGCACCGGGCATCCGGGCGGGATCGCCACCGTGCATGCCGGCTCCGCGCAGGGCGCCCTCACGCGGCTGGAGCAACTGGTGCAGGAGGTCTCCGTGACGGTGCCGCGCGCCCTGATTGCCGAGGCGGTCCACGTCATCGTCTTCATCGCCGGGCGCGGCCGTGCCCGGCGGGTGCGCGAAATCGCGCGTGTCGTCGGCCATGACAGCGAAGGCTACCAGTTCGATACCTCGGCGGTGCCCGGCTTCCCGTTGCTCTCTTCGTCCCTCTCTGCTCCTTCCATCCCTTCGTCTTCTGGAGAACCGTCATGACGATTCCACGCAGTTCCATAAAGCCGCTTCTGCACGCGGCTGCTGCGGCAGCGCTCTTACTGGCCGTCGCGCTGCCCGCGCGGGCTGCAGGCTCGAACATGCCCTGGGAAGCACCGCTGCAGTCGATCCTCGACTCGATCCAGGGGCCGGTGGCCAAGATCGTCGCGGTGATCATCATCATCGTGACGGGCCTGACACTGGCTTTTGGCGACACCAGTGGGGGCCTTCGCAAGCTGATCCAGATCGTGTTCGGCCTGTCAATCGCGTTCGCTGCGTCCAGTTTTTTCCTGACCTTCTTCAGCTTCTCGGGCGGGGCGGTGCTGGCATGAACGCGCCGACTGTCTTCTCGCCGGGCGTCGCGCCAGGCTTCGAGATCCCGCTGCACCGGTCCCTCACAGAGCCGATCCTGCTGGGCGGCGCGCCGCGTACCGTGGCGATCGCCAACGGCACGCTGGCCGCTGCCGTGGGACTGGGACTGCAGCTCTGGCTGCCCGGCGTCGCGCTCTGGATCGTCGGCCACGCGCTGGCTGTCTGGGGTGCGAGGCTGGATCCGCAGTTCATGCAGGTCTTTGCGCGGCACATCAAGCAGCGTCCGCTGCTGGACGCGTAAGGCGGGAAGGGGAGACGCGATGCTGAATCTCGCCGAATACCGAAAGCGGCCGGCGCTGCTGGCCGACTGGCTGCCCTGGGCCGGCCTGGTCGCGCCCGGGGTCGTGCTCAACAAGGATGGATCGTTCCAGCGCACGGCGCGGTTTCGCGGGCCGGACCTGGACAGCGCCACGCAGGGCGAGTTCGTCGCCACCTCGGCGCGTTTGAACAACGCGCTACGGCGGCTCGGCTCGGGTTGGGCGCTGTTCGTGGAGGCCGAGCGGCGCGAAGCGGCAGGCTATCCCGAGTCTTCGTTCCCCGAGGCGCTCTCCTGGCTGGTCGACGAGGAGCGCCGCGCGGCCTTCGAGGAGGACGCCAGCCACTTCGAGAGCCGCTACCACCTGACGCTGCTGTGCCTGCCGCCCGAGGAGTCGAAGGCACGCGCCACGGGCCTGCTCTACGAGAACGCCGGGACGAAAGAAAAGTCGGGATCGGATGCCTCGAATGGGTCGGACTGGAGAGGACGGCTGGAAGCTTTCGTCTCCGAGACAGAGCGCTTCCTCGGCCTGCTCGAAGACGTGATGCCCGAGATAGGCTGGCTTGACGATGCCCAAACGCTGACCCACCTGCACGGCTGCGTGTCCACGCGTCGGCATGCGGTCGCAGTGCCCGAGGTCGCGATGCACCTCGATGCGCTGCTGGCCGACGAGCCGCTGACGGGCGGGCTGGCGCCGATGCTCGGGGGCCGGCATCTGCGCGTGCTGTCAGTGCGCGGCTTTCCCACCTCGACCTGGCCGGGCCTGCTCGACGACCTCAACCGCCTGGGCTTCGCCTACCGCTGGAGCACGCGCTTCCTGTGCCTGGACAAAGCCGAGGCGGAGAAGGAGCTCGTGCGCCTGCGCCGCCAGTGGTTCGCCAAGCGCAAGAACATCGTAGCCTTGCTGCGCGAGACGATCTTCCAGCAGGAGAGCCCTCTGGTCGACTCCGACGCTTCGAACAAGGCGGCGGATGCCGACGCGGCGCTGCAGGAGCTCGGCAGCGACCAGGTGGCTTTCGGCTACGTGACCGCCACCGTGACGGTGCTCGATGCCGACGCAACGGCGGCCGACGAGAAGCTGCGTGCGGTCGAGCGCACGATCCAGGGCCGGGGCTTCGTCACGATCCCTGAAACACTCAATGCGGTCGAGGCCTGGCTGTCGTCGATCCCGGGCCATGCGTACGCGAATGTGCGCCAGCCCATCATCTCGACCTTGAACCTCGCGCACATGTTGCCGGTGTCAGCCGTGTGGGCAGGCCCCGAGCGCAATGCGCACCTCGACGGGCCACCGCTGATCGTCACGCGCACCGATGGCGCGACACCGTTCCGGCTGGTCACGCACATCGGCGACGTCGGCCACACGCTGGTGGTCGGGCCGACCGGCATGGGCAAGTCGGTGCTGCTCGCCACACTGGCGCTGCAGTTCCGCCGCTATGCCGGCTCGCGCATCCTGGCCTTCGACATGGGGCGCTCGATGCGCGCCACGGTCCTCGGGCTCGGCGGCGAGCACTACGACCTCGGTACCGATGGAGAGATCGCTTTTCAGCCACTGGCGCGCATCGACCAGGACAGATACCGCACCTGGGCGGCGGAGTGGGTGGAGGGACGGCTTCGGCAGGAGGGCCTCGAGGTCGGGCCGGCCGAGCGGGAGATGGTGTGGTCCGCGCTGGCCAGCCTCGCCAGCGCGCCGCCCGAGCAGCGCACGATGACGGGCCTGGCGGTGTTGCTGCAGTCGAACGCCCTGCGCCAGGCGCTGGCGCCCTACGTGCTCGGCGGTGCGCACGGGCGGCTGCTGGACGCGGACCGGGATCGGCTGGGGACCTCCTCCGTCCAGTGTTTCGAGATGGAGGAGCTGATGCACGGCAAGGCGGCCGTGCTGGCTGTGCTCGGCTACCTCTTCGCGCGCTTCGACGAACGCTTCGACGGCGCGCCGACGCTCCTGATCTTGGACGAGGCCTGGCTGTTTCTCGACGACCCGGTGTTCGCGGCGCGCATCCGGCAGTGGCTCAAGACGCTGCGCAAGAAGAACGTCTCGGTCATCTTCGCCACGCAGAGCCTGGCCGACATCCAGAACTCCAGCATCGCGCCGGCCATTGTGGAGAGCTGCGCGAGCCGGATCTTCCTGCCCAACCCGCAGGCCACCGAACCGCAGATCCGCGTGATCTATGAGGGCTTCGGGCTCAACGGCCGGCAGATCGACATCGTCGCCACGGCGCAGCCCAAGCGTGACTACTACTACCAGTCGCGCCTGGGCAATCGGGTCTTCGAGCTCGGGCTCGGGCCGGTGGCGCTGGCCTTCGCGGGTGCGGCCTCGCCCGAGGATCAGCGCGCGCTCGACCGCGTGCAGGCCTCGGTGTTGCAGTCGCCGTTCACGCGAATGCCTTCGGTCTTCGCGGCAGCCTGGCTGCGCCACCGTGGTTTGGGTTGGGCCGCCGACCTCATCCCTTCGTTTTCATCTGCATCCCTATCCCCTTCCTCAACCCCGCAGGAGCCGTTGCCATGAACCTCCAATCTTCACTCAAACCCCGGATCGCCGCGCTGGTCGCGGCCGGCGCGATCGCTTTCGGTGTGGCCCCGCCGGCGCATGCGCTCTTCGGCGTCGGCGACACCGTGTTCGATGCTTCCAACTTCATCCAGAATATGCTGACGGCTGCCCGCGCGCTGGAGCAGATCAACAATCAGGTCGAGCAGTTGCAGAACGAGGCGCAGATGCTGAGCAACCAGGCGAGGAACCTCACGAGCCTGGACTTCAGCGCGCTGTCCGAGCTCAAGTCGACCCTGGCGGCCACGAACCAGCTGATCCAGCAGGCACAGGGGCTGGCCTTCAACGTCTCGCGCATGGAAGAGGAGTTCAAGCGGCTGTACCCCGAGTCCTTTTCGGCGGCGCTGTCCGGTGCCCAGATGGCCGGCGATGCGCGTCAACGCTGGCGCAACTCGCTGGAAGCACTGCGCACCGCCACACAGGTGCAGTCGCGGGCCATGCAGAACTTCGCGTCGGACGAGAAGGCGCTCACGGATCTTGTGAATCGCAGCCAGTCGGCCACCGGGGCCCTGCAGGCGATGCAGGCGACCAACCAATTGCTGGCGCTGCAGTCGCGCCAGGCGATCCAGGCGCAGCAGCTGCAGATCACGCAGGACCGCGCAATGGCCCTGGAGCAGGCGAGGCAGGTGGCGGTGCAGGAGCGCGCGCGCGAGGTGCGCCGGCGCTTCATGGGCAGCGGCACGCCGTACACGCCCTACAGCGTGAATTTCTACGGCCACTGAGGGGCAGCTATGAAGAACCTTCTCCTCCTCGTCACTGCCGCTGTGGTCCTGGTGCTCGCCGGCTGCGGCAAGTCAGAACCTTCCCGGTCCTCGATCGAGTCCGTCGAATCCCTGGTCGCGAATCCCGAGCGCCTCAAGGAACTGCGCGCGCAGTGCAAGGCCGACCATGCGAGGATGGGCGACGCGCAGTGCCATGCGGTGGCCGAGGCCACGCGCCAGCGCTTCATGAGGGGCGGTCAAGCGCCTTACGCGAGCGAGCCGGTCCCGCCGCCGGTAGCTCCTGCCTCACCGCCGGCCGGCGCGGACGCCAAGGACTGACGCCATGGACGATGTCGCGGTCATCGATCGCTTCCTCGATGTCTTCTCGCGCTACATCGATTCGGGCTTCGGCCTGCTGCACGGCGAGGTGGCGTTCCTCACGGCCACGCTGGTCGTGATCGACATGACGCTGGCCGGGCTGTTCTGGGCCATGAGCCATGCGGCGGGGCAGGGCGACGACGTGATCGCAAGGTTGGTCCGGAAGGTGCTCTACGTGGGGGCCTTTGCTTTCATCATCGGCAATTTCAACCAGCTGGCCGGGGTCCTGTTCCGTTCGTTCGCGGGGCTCGGTCTGGTGGCGTCGGGCTCCAGCCTGACACAGACGCAGTTCCTGCAGCCCGGCCGGCTCGCGCAGGTCGGCATCGATGCGGGCCGGCCGATCATGGAACAGATCAGCGAGATGACGGGCTTCCCCGAAACCTTCGCCCATCTGGACGCCATCGCCGTCCTGTTCCTGGCCTGGCTGGTGCTGATCGTGAGCTTCTTCGTGCTCGCGGTGCAGCTCTTCGTCACCTTGATCGAGTTCAAGCTCACGACCTTGGCGGGTTTCGTGCTCGTGCCCTTCGCGCTCTGGAACAAGACCGCGTTCCTGGCCGAGAAGGTGTTGGGCAACGTGGTGTCCGCCGGCATCAAGGTGCTGGTGCTGGCCGTGATCGTGGGGATCGGCACGGGCCTTCTCGCGGAGTTCCGCACACCGCCCGGGGCCGAGCCGTCCATCGACCATGCGTTGACGATCATGCTGGCGGCGCTCGCGATGCTGGGCCTGGGGATCTTCGGGCCGGGGATCGCGACCGGACTGGTGTCGGGTGCGCCGCAACTCGGTGCAGGTGCGGCCGCGGGGACGGCCTTGGGTGCGGCGGGCCTAGCCGTCGCCGGTGGTGCGGCCGTGGCGAGCGCCGGATCCGCCGTGGCCGCGGGTGCGCGCATGGCGCCTGGCGCGACGCGTGCGGCCATCGGCGGCGGTGCGAAGTCGGCCTATCAAGTGGGTGCCGCGGCATCGGGTGGTGACGGCGTGCGCGCAGCCGGTGCCGGCCTGGCCCATCTCGCGAAAACCAGTGCCGGTGCTGTCGGCCAGCGCGTCGCGTCCGGCGCCCAGGCGGTCAAGGACCGCGTGGCGAACTTCGTGGCCGATGCGACAGTGCCCGCCGCTGCGGGAAATGCGGCATCCGCCGGTGCGGACGAGGCCGGCGCGCCGTCCCCCGAGCCTGCCTGGGCCCGGCAGATGCGCCGCAAGCAGCAGCTGAGTCACGCGGCCTCGACGACGGCGCACGTGCTGCGCTCAGGCGACCACGGGGGCAGCGGCACCGGCCCGAGCCTGCGCGACGACAGCAGCGCCTGACCCGGATTCTTTGAGGAGAACCATCCATGCGATTCAAGCGACCCCAGGTGCGGTACTCGGACACACCCGAGCCCGTCACCCCCTACCAGGCCGCGGCGCAGGTCTGGGACGCACGGATCGGCAGCGCGCGAGTGCAGGCGAAGAACTGGCGGGTCATGGCCTTCGGCTGCCTCTCGCTGGCGCTGCTGATGGCCGGTGGCCTGGTCTGGCGCTCGGCGCAGTCCATCGTGACGCCCTACGTCGTCGAAGTGGACAGCGCCGGCCAAGTGCGCGCGGTCGGCGAGGCGGCCACGCCCTACAAGCCCAGCGACGCGCAGATCGCGCACCACCTGGCGCGCTTCGTCAACGACGTGCGATCCCTTTCGATCGATCCGATCGTGGTGCGGCAGAACTGGCTCGAGGCCTACGAGTACACGACGGACCGTGGCGCCGCGACGCTGAACGACTACGCACGCGCGAACGATCCGTTCTCGCGCATCGGGCAGAGCTCGGTGGCGGTACAGATCAACAGCGTGGTGCGTGCGAGCGATGCCTCGTTCCAGGTGCGCTGGACGGAGCGCCGCTACGTCAACGGCGAAGCGGCCGGGCTGGAGCGCTGGACCGCGGTGCTGGCGATCGTGCTGCAGGCGCCGCGCACCGAGGAGCGGCTGCGCCGAAACCCGCTGGGCATCTACGTCAACGGCCTGTCCTGGAGCCGCGAGCTCGATGCGACGGACGCTGCAACGAAAGGAACCAAGCCATGAAGACGGATTTCCGTAAACACGCATTGGCGCCGGTCCTGATGGGGGCGGCGATCGTTGCCGGTTGTGCCACACAAGACAAGCCGCCGCCGGCGATCCCGCTGGACGAGCCGGTGGCCGTCGCTGCGCAGCCATTGCCGGACCCGCCCCCGCCCGTCGAGGTGGTCGAGGTGCCGAAGCCGTTGCCGCTGCCCGGGCAGATGAAGCCGCTGCCGAGCGAGCCGGAAGCGAAGCTGGCGCCCGAGCCCGCCGACGAGAAAGTGCGGGTCTCGCGGGCCAACGAAGAGGCGCGTATTGCGCCGACGCGCGAGGGCTACATCAATGCGATCCAGGTCTGGCCGTATGCCGACGGCGCGCTGTATCAGGTTTACACGAGCCCAGGCCGCGTGACGGTCATCGCGCTGCAACCCGGGGAGGAACTGGTGGTGGTGTCGGCCGGCGACACGGTGCGCTGGATCGTGGGCGACACGGTCAGCGGCAGCGGCGCGAACCAGCGGGTCCACGTGCTCGTGAAACCCACGCGCGTGGGCCTGAAGACGAACCTGGTCATCACGACGAATCGGCGCACCTATCTGCTGGAACTCTCCTCGACGTCGCAGGCCTGGATGGCCTCGGTGTCCTGGGCCTATCCGAAGGACCAGATGCTGGCGTTGCAGAAGCAGGCGAAGGAGTCGCAGGCGGCGACGCCGGTGGATGCGGGCCTGTCGGTGGAGCAGATCCGGTTCCGCTACGCGATCAGCGGCGATGCGCCGTCCTGGAAGCCGCTGCGCGCCTTCGACGACGGGCAGAAGGTCTACATCCAGTTCCCGGGCGGCATCGCGCAGGGCGAGCTGCCGCCGTTGTTCGTGATCGGGCCTCAGGGGGACGGGCAGCTTGTGAACTACCGCTTCCGCTCGCCGTACTACGTGGTCGACCGCCTCTTCGGCGCGGCGGAGCTGCGTCTGGGCGGCTTCAAGGACGGCAAGGCCGAGGTGGTGCGCATCGAACGCACGGATGGCGCGAACGGCAGCGTCCAGGGGGCACGGAGCGATGGATCATGAGTGCGGATGACATCCTGCCGCCCCAATCGTCCCAGGTCCCGCCCAAGGTCGCGCCGGAGGCGGTGGCCCTGCGCGCGCAGCCCCGGTCGGTCGTGCGGCTCAACCGCCGCATGCTGGCGGTCGGCGCCGGCACTCTGGCCGCGGCCGTGCTCGGCGGCACGATGTGGTCGCTGCAGTCGCACAAGCGCGAGCGCAACCCGGCGGCCGAGCTGTACAACGTGGACCGCGTGGCCCGGGCGGATGGGCTGGACCAACTGCCGAAGGACTATGTCGGGGTGCCGGCGGCGCCGAAGCCGGCGCCACCGGTGCTGGGGCCGCCGCTGCCGGGAGATCTCGGGTCGGCCATGGCGAAGGCGCAGCCGCTGATGGAGGCGAGGGCGGGGGAGGGCGTCGATCCAGAGCAGGCCGAGCGGTTGGCAGACCAAGAGGCGGCGCGGTCCTCGGTGTTCTTCCGGCGCAGCGGCGACGGAGCCACCGTGAAGCGGGGGACGGCCGCCGAGCGGACCATGCCCGCTGCCCCCGCGGATCCGTCCGGGCTGACGGCGGGTCAGCAGCCGTTCCATCCCTTGGGCGCGATGAACGCTGCCGTGGCTTCGCCGACCGATCCTGTGATGGCGCAGAACCGCCAGGACCGCAAGGAAGCCTTTCTCGCGAATGCCGGTGACACGGCCACGCGCAATCCGGGCAGCCTCCAGCTACCGGCTTCGCCTTACCAGGTGATGGCGGGAACCGTCATCCCGGCGGCGCTGGTGACGGGCATCAACTCCGACCTGCCGGGGCAGGTGATCGCCAATGTGACCGAGGCGGTCTACGACACGGCGACGGGACGCCACCTGCTGATCCCTCAGGGCTCGCGGCTGATAGGTCGCTACGACAGCCAGGTGGCGTTCGGGCAGCGGCGCGTGCTGCTGGTGTGGACGCGGCTGATCCTGCCGGACACGTCGTCGGTGGCGCTGGACCGGTTGCCGGGGATCGATCCGGCCGGTTACGCCGGGCTGGAGGACGGTGTTGACTGGCATTGGGATCGCATCCTGGCCGGTGCGGCGCTGTCGACGCTGCTTGGCGTGGGGGCCGAGTTGGCGGCGCCAGAGAGCCGGACCGATCCGGACGGCAATCGCCTAGTGATCGCCGTGCGCGAGGGTGCACAAGACACGGTGAACCAGGTCGGGCAGGAGATCACAAAGCGCAACGCGAGCATCCAGCCGACACTGACGATCCGCCCGGGGTTTCCGATGGGGGTGATGGTGAACAAGGACCTCGTCCTCCGACCGCATAAGTCGCCGTTCTTCAAACGCGGGGGGTTGCGATGAAAAAAACCAGGCTTCGGCTGGGCCCACTACCGAAAGCAGAGGTGGTAAAGCTGACGATTTCAGTGTCTGCTGAACTGAAAACGACGCTGGATCGGTACGCGGAACTGCACAGCCGGGAATATGGAAAGATCGTCGATGCAACTGCGCTGATCCCTCACATGCTGCATACATTCATGGCTCGCGACAGGGAGTTTAGAAAGTTGGCGGCCAATCCGTTGTCGGATGTTCAGTGCGGGGAGACTGTGAATTGCTACCTTTGAAAGCTGGGCATGGAGGTTGATGCAGTTGCTGCATGGCTCTCGCACATTTACTTGCTGCTTAAATCGGCCTTGGAAGACATCCCTTCAGTGATCCTGCGGCAGATGGCGACCGCCGGGAACCAAGTTCTCTCGAAAGTCCTCTCCGGGAAAGTCAGTTCAGCGCGGAATTGAATTCGCGCTTCACAGGATCTTGCATCGCGCAAACGGGTCCTCGAACATCATGTGCGAAAACGCGGTGTGGTCCCGCAGGTCACCGAGATCGGCTCGAAGTGCCGATGGCGGTGCGCTATCTAACCCTAGGATGGACGAACCGCCGACCCAAAACCTCGCACCTCCATGAGTGCTGTCACCGAGCGTGCCGCATTCATCTCTCGCATCCAGGGACGTGTGATGGACGCGACATGAGCTCGTTGAGTGGCTATGTCACTCAGCTGTTTCCGCCCTTGGCGGCCATCTGTCGAAAGCCCCGATAGCTGACGGAGCAGGTGCGCTACAACCTGCTGTACCGCTGGTTCATCGGTCTGGCCATCGACGACGAGGTCTGGGACCACTCCACCTTCTCCAAGAACCGCGACCGGCTGCTCGAGCACGCCGTCGTCGAGAGCTTCTTCACCGAGGTGATGTCCGTTGCCGACAAGCACAACCTGCTCAGCCGAGAGCATTTCTTGGTGGACGGCACGCTGATCCAGGCCTGGGCCAGCCACAAAAGCTTCGTGCCCAAGGACGGCAGCAACGACGACGCCAACAGCGGCGGCTCAAGCGGGCGCAACACCCAGGCCGACTGGAAGGGCAATCGACGCGGCGACGACACCCACGCCAGCACCACCGATGCGGATGCACGGCTGTTCAGGAAAAGCCACAACACTGCGGCGGTGATGGCGTTCCAGGGACATGTGCTGATGGAGAACCGCTCGGGGTTGGTCGTCGGTGCGGTTGTCACTCACGCCGATGGACGGGGCGAGCGAGCGGCTGCGCTGGCCATGCTCGATACCTTGCCCGGCAGTCATCCGAAGACGCTCGCTGCCGACAAGGCTTATGACACGCGCGACTTCGTCGATGCTTGCCGCCAACGGCGCATCACGCCCCATGTGGCGAGCAACAACACACGAATCGGGGGCAGTGCCATCGATGGACGAACCACGCGACATCCCGGCTATGCAGTCAGTCAGACATCCGCAAGCGCATCGAAGAACACTTCGGCTGTGGCAAGACCGTTGGGCGGATCCGCCAGACTGCATACAGAGGCATCAAACGCGTGGACCAGCACTTCAAGTTGACGATGACGGCAAGCAACATCGTGCGAATGGCCCGAATGCTGGCTGCGATGCCGCAGGGAGCGGCCTGATGAGCGGCCAATGCGACTTGCGCGCCGCGCGCACAACCCGCCACGGCGCATTGCGCATTCAAGTTCTACGCGCTCAGCCACTCGATGCGCTCGCATGTGGCTGCTCGGTCAAGGCACAGCGATGAATTTCAACAGCCTGCTAACCCTCCCCGCGGAGCTTCGACGATCGCGCACGCTCGGTGGTCGTATCGGTAGCGCAGGATAGCGCTCGATGATCCCGATCTTCCGGGCCCCTGGCCCCCTCCCGGCGCGAACTTGTTGCGGTCGACGAAGACCTTGATCTCCTCGAACTGGGTCCGCGCGCGCCGCGCCGTCCGGAGCGGTGGCGGCCCTCGGCTTAACGTCGAGCAAGGGTGAATCGACCTCCTCGGCCAACAGCTCGTCG
>Ga0307412_10001343_pt1 | contig 13708 bp, 12 predicted proteins | sample DK1Cmetagenome_3_FD_203823 | JGI IMG/M metagenome (GOLD analysis project Ga0307412, IMG submission 203823) | Maize rhizosphere microbial communities from greenhouse at UC Davis, California, United States - DK15-C-1 | ecosystem: Host-associated > Plants > Roots > Rhizosphere > Soil | place: USA...
ACAAGGTTACGACGGACAGCCACCATCGCCTGGGTGTCGCGGCAAACTGGCTCGACGGTGACTTTGCCGCTGATGTGCCCAACCGCAAATGGGCTGGCGACATCACCTATGTCTGGACACAGGAGGGCTGGCTCTATCTTGCCGTCATCCTCGATCTGCATAGCCGCCGTGTCGTTGGCTGGGCTGTCAGCGACAGGATGAAAAAGGATCTGGCGATCCGGGCGCTGGATATGGCGGTGCGGTTGCGTCCGCCGCCCGAGGGCTGCATTTTCCACTCCGATCGCGGCAGTCAATATTGCTCCTACGCCTATCAAAAGAAGCTGCAGGCCTATGGCCTGCGCCCATCAATGAGCGGCAAGGGCAATTGCTACGACAACTCTGCGGTCGAGACCTTCTTCAAATCCCTGAAGGCAGAATTGATCTGGCGGCAGCGCTGGCCAACCCGGCGGCAAGCGGAAGCTGCCATCTTTCAGTACATCAACGGCTTCTAAATCCCCGCCGCCGCCATTCATATCTGGGCGGCATCAGCCCGCTCGCCTTTGAGGCAAAGGTGGCATAATGAGATAGGTGACCGGCGCAAAACCGTTACAAGTCCAGGGCAATGCGCGCACGAGCCTGGTGTCCTGCAGGTCTTCTAATCCCGGCGAGGCCGCTCTCTGATTAAGGACGCTTGATAAGTGCGGCCTGTTTTCAATTTTTCATTATGCCAGAGGTAAAAAGTCATTAGGAATTTGTGGTTAACGTGGGCCGTGGCTTCGGTGCCATCAAATGGCAGGACCAGGGATTGCCTTAGCGGAGGCTTGATGCAGAAGAACGGCAAAGTAGCACTGATCACTGGTGTAACAGGCCAGGATGGCGCCTATTTGTCCGCACTGTTGCTTTCAAAAGGCTATGTCGTTCACGGCATCAAGCGACGGGCTTCGCTCTTTAATACCGTTCGAATTGATCACCTTTATCGCGATCCCCATGAAGAAGATGTCCGTTTCTTCTTGCATCATGGCGATGTGACTGACTCGAGTAATCTGATCCGGGTCATCCAACAGGTGCAACCCGATGAAATTTACAACCTAGCCGCGCAGAGCCATGTCGCTGTGTCATTTGAGGAGCCAGTTTACACTGCCAATTCGGACGCGCTGGGCACTTTACGGCTTTTGGAAGCGATAAGAATTCTCGGCATGGAGCGACGCACGCGCTTCTATCAAGCGTCGACATCCGAACTATTCGGACAAGTGAGAGAGACGCCACAGACGGAACGCACACCATTTTATCCGCGCTCGCCCTACGGAGTAGCGAAGCTGTATGCCTATTGGATCACGGTGAATTACAGGGAAGCTTACGGCCTCTATGCCTGCAACGGCATCTTATTCAATCATGAGTCCCCACTGCGCGGAGAGAATTTTGTCACGCGAAAAATCACCCGCGCGCTGGCTCGTATCAAGCTGGGCCTTCAGGAAACGCTTTACCTCGGAAATTTGAGTGCAAGGCGAGATTGGGGCCACGCGAAGGACTATGTTGAAGCTATGTGGCGAATGCTGCAACTCGACGCGCCTGAGGATTTCGTGATTGCCACTGGAGTTCAGCATAGCGTGCGGGACTTTGTGACGGCCGCGGCAGTCGAACTTCGCATGGCCATAGGTTGGGAAGGCGAAGGGGCTGACGAAAAAGGTTACGATGAGAAGGGGCGCTGTGTAGTTCGCGTCGACCCGCGCTATTTCCGTCCCGCTGAGGTCGAAACCCTGCTCGGCGACGCCAAAAAAGCACGCGAGCGGCTAGGCTGGAGCCCAGCGACTTCGTTCGACGATCTGGTGCGCGAAATGGTGCAGGAGGATCTCAGGACGGCCCAGCGAGACCAGTTGGTCAAAAGGCACGGCTTCCAGGTTCATGACCATCACGAATAAGCAGGATGCGCGACTGGGATGGAACCTGGCGGCCGGTGTTGCCAGTACAGCTTGGACGGCGATCGTCACCATCCTCACGGTGCCGTTCTATCTCCATTATCTGGGGGTAGAGGCTTATGGTTTGATTGGCTTCTATACCGCGCTGCAGGCAATGTTCGCCGTTCTCGACTTGGGTCTGTCGCAAGCAATTAATCGGGAAGTGGCGCGAGCCGAGAGCGGAGATGACCGCGCGCGCGTCAGGGATCTGCTCCACACGCTTGCCTGGGGATATTGGATTGGCGCCGCTACGATCGCGACCGGCATGTGGGCTGCCGCGCCATGGGTTGTCCGGCATTGGTTGAGCGCCTCCATCGACGCAGAGTCGCTTTCAAATGTGATCGTGCTCATGGGCTTCACTATTGCCTGCCGCTTTCCTCTCGGACTGTATCTCGGCGCCTTGATCGGTGCCCGCCGCATGGGTCTGGCTAGTTTGATCGAGATCGGGATGGTCACCCTTGCCAATGTCGGCGTGGTTGGCATCATGGCCTTGGTGTCGCCAAGCGTCGAGGCATTCTTTCTCTGGCAGGCGCTGATTGCGTTCGTCAACATTTTGGCGGTCAGGGCTGCCGTTTGGCGGGTTCTACAGTGCTCAGAGGGCCGCCGGCCGCGGATTGATCTGGGGGGGCTACAACGCATCTGGCGCTTCTCAGCCGCTTTGGCTGTTACGGCTGTCTTGGGCGCCATATTCGTGCAGAGCGACAAGATGGTGCTCAGCAAAATCGTGCCTCTCACCGATCTGGGCCGCTATACGCTAGCAAGCGTCGCGGCGCGCAGCCTATATGTCCTGACCGCTCCAGCGTTCAACGCAATTTACCCGCAGATGGCATCGATGCATGCCGCTGGCCGCATTGATGAGATAGCGCAGCTCTACCGACTAGGAACCCGCCTGCTGGTGGCGCTGCTATTTCCGGCGGCCGTCTTCGTGGCAATGTTCTCGACTACGATCTTCACTCTTTGGACGGGCGATCCGGTCCTCGCGAAAAGCATGTTCGCTATAGTAGGATTCCTGCTGCTCGGCACCGCACTTAATTGCGCCATGCATTTTCCATACGCGTTGCAATTAGCATTTGGCCAGTCCGGCCTTCCGATGGTGATCAACATCATTTTGCTGATCTTATTTGCACCGATGCTCATCCTGCTGTCCCTGCGGCTGGGCGTAGTAGGGGCGGCGGTTGCTTGGGCTCTGCTCAATACGCTCTATCTCTTCTTGGGGACTTGGCTCACGCATCGAAAACTGTTGCAGGGTCTGGGCTTGCGCTGGCTCTGCGGCGACGTCGGCTTTCCGCTGGTAGCAAGTTTGGTCATCGTGGGTGGCGGAGGATTGGCCTTGCAGTCGATCGATCTGCCTGACTTGGCCGCCATAGCCGGTGGATTGTTTCTGGCCGGACTGACCTTTTTCACAATCTTGTCAACATCTGGCATGGCGCAGTTCACGCGGCGGATGTTCGGGCTGCGACTGCCACTTCTGGACGCGAAGGTATAAATATGGGGAGCAGCTTAGCGATGTACTACTCTCAATTCGGTGAAGACCGCCTGCTCGACAAACTGTTCGAAGGCAGACGGCGAGGCGTTTGTGTCGAGGTAGGCGCCAACAACGGCGTCGACGGCAGCACGACCCTGTATTTTGAGGAAATTGGGTGGGATTGCATTTTGGTCGAACCGAATCCTGCGCTGTGTCGCGAAGTTCGGGCGCGGCGAAAGGCTCGCCTGTTCGAATGCGCAGCCTCCAACGCATCCGGGACCGCAACTCTTCATGTTGCTGTTGGCGCCGAGCAATCTCACGCTGTTTCCGCCCTGGGAGACGATCGGAAGCCGGCACAGATTTTGAAGGACCATGGCTTCCGCACCGAACCCGTGGAAGTTGCCGTTCGCCCATTGGATGACATTCTCGAAGAAGCTCAACTGACCGCCGGAATCGATTTCGTTTCGATCGATGTGGAGGGACATGAGCTTGAGCTGCTCAAGGGCTTTTCGCTCGATCGCTGGCGTCCAGCAGTTCTGATCGTTGAGGACAACTCGCCGATTTGGGAGACCTCCGTTCGAGATTATCTGCTGGCGAAAGGGTATGCCCGCTTTCGTCGCACGGGCGTTAACGATTGGTACGCCCATGTCTCAAACCCGACTCTCACGGGTATCGCGCGTCGGCTTGCTTACTATCCTTCGATGCTCTCCGGCAGAATGCTGATGTCGATGCTGAAGGTGGTGACACCCGTTGCGCCCGCTTTGCGCCGTGTTCCAGGCGTGCTTTTTGTCAGAAATGTGCTGCTCGGTCGACGGAGCGATGCGTGATACAGCTGACGATCTGTATCGCGACCTACAATCGAGGGGCCTTTATCGGCGAGACGCTGGATTCGATTATCGCTCAGCTTCGCCCCGGCATAGAGATCGTGATCGTTGACGGCGCTTCGCCTGACAACACGATGGCGGCGGTGGCACCCTATCTGGAGCGATCTTCGGCGATCCGATATTTTCGCGAATCCGCGAACTCCGGCGTTGACGGCGACTATGAGAAGGCGGTCAGTTATGCTGCAGGCCGCCATTGCTGGCTATTTCCCGACGATGATCTGCTGGCGCCGGGTGCGCTCGACCGTGTCCTCGAAGCTCTGGAGGACGGCGCGGTCGACCTGCTGGTTGTCGACGCTGAGGTGCGAGACCGAACTCTGAGCCGCACATTGCAGTCCGGTCGTCTCGCACGGAGAGGTGAACGCCGGTATGGAGCGGAGGATGCTGATGCCCTTCTTGCGGACGCGGGCTACTGCTTGTCTTTCATCGGCGGGGTGATCATCCGCAAGGACTTATGGACTTCGCGACGGCGGGAGCCCTACATCGACTCGCTGTTTATTCATGTAGGTGTGATCTTCCAGGAGCGTGGCATAGGGCTGGCCAAAATCCTGGCTGAACCGCTGGTGATGATCCGCGCTGGCAACGCGATGTGGCGTGCGCGGGGATTCGAGATCTGGGCGTTTAAGTGGCCGTCGCTGATTTGGAGCTTCCAGGGCTTTTCAGACGCGGCCAAGGCTAAGGTGACGCCATCCGAGCCTTGGCGGCGCTTCTGGTGGTTACTCGGTTACCGTGCACTTGGTGCATACTCGCGCTCCGAATACGATCTCTACTTCGCTCAAAAGCTTTCCGCTCGTGAGCGCCTCATCCCTCGCTTGGCTGCGGTTTTTCCTGGGAGGTTTGCTAACCTCTTAGGAGTGGTTGTGCTGGCGCTGGCCGGCAAAGGGGGTGGTGCGGTGACTTACGACCTCGTCGCTTGCAGTCGTTATTCTAACATTGCGAGCCGCTTTGTGGCCAGCTTCTGGTTGGGTCCGGTGGAGCGTCCGCTTTGATGATCCAGTTATGACGAAACGCTTTGCAATCATCACCGGTGTCACGGGTCAGGACGGCTGGCATCTCTCGCAGTTGTTGTTGGAGAAGGGCTATCACGTCATCGGAACGAGCCGTGATCCTGTTGGCGCGCAAGCGTGCACCGATCCGTCTGTTGACCTCGTGCAATGGGATATGAAGGACGAAGCAGCGTTCGGCGCGCTGTTGCGCTTGGCCCGGCCAACAGAAGTCTACAATCTCGCCGCCTATGCATCGGGAGCGGCCATGTACGACGAGCCTGTTGGCATCGGCGACATAAACGGGCTCGCGGTCGCTCGCATCCTTGAAGGAATCCGCAACACTGATCCCGCCATCCGATTCTGCCAAGCTTCCAGTAGCGAGCTATTCGGGGACGCGCTGGAGAGCCCCCAGTCAGAAACGACCGCATTCCATCCGCGCAGCCCCTATGGCGCAGCGAAGCTTTATGCCCATCAAATGGTCGGCATCTATCGCCGTCGCCACGGTCTGTTCGCCTGCTCCGCCATTCTCTTCAATCATGAAAGCGCGCGCCGGGGCTCTGCGTTCGTCACCGGTAAGGTTGCCGAAGCTGCTGCACGAATAAGATTAGGCTTGGAAAATGAGTTGGTTCTGGGAAACCTCGAAGGGCGACGCGACTGGGGCTACAGCGGCGATTATATGCGCGGGATGTGGCAGATGCTCCAACCGCCGGTTGCCGATGATTATGTGCTCGCCGCGGGAGAAACCCATTCGGTGCGAGAGCTGTGCGACCTGGCTTTCAGGCGCGTCGGATTGGATTACCGCGACTATGTTAGAGGGGGGGAGGACGCTTTTCGGCCCAGTGAGCCGGTCCCTTTCGTGGGAAATGCCTCCAAAGCCAGACATATCCTCAATTGGTCGCCGGAGATTAACTTTCAAAGCCTAGTCAACATGATGGTTGATGCCGAGCTGGAGCGGCTCGGTCAAACCATGGGATAAGCCGAGGTCATAATGTTCACCCAAGTCAAGCAATGCAGAATATGTGGCAACTCGAACCTCGAGCGCGTGCTGGATCTCGGTGAGCAGGCGCTGACCGGCGTTTTCCCGCGAACCAGGGACCAGCAGGTCGGATGTGGTCCCCTGCGGCTCGTCAAATGTGTGGGCGACGATGAGCATGCGTGCGGCCTCCTTCAACTCGAGCATAGCTACGCACTGAGCGAGATGTACGGCGACAATTATGGCTATCGATCAGGCCTGAACGCCAGCATGGTCGCTCACCTCAACCGAAAGGTAGAGCGGATTTCGCGGCAGGTGCGGCTAGAGCCAGGCGATCTTATCGTTGACATTGGTAGCAACGACGCGACCACCCTCAAAGCCTATACGCAGCCAGGGCTGCAGCTCGCGGGTGTTGACCCGACAGGCTCCAAATTTCGCGAATATTACCCCTCGCACATCGAACTGATCCCAGATTTCTTTTCTGCGGACCTTATCCGCGCCCGATTTGGAGCCCGGAAGGCGAAGGTGGTGACCTCATTCTCGATGTTTTACGATCTCGAATCGCCGATGTCATTCATGGCGGAGGTTTGCGATATCCTTGCTGATGATGGGATATGGGTTTTCGAGCAGAGCTACATGCCAAGCATGCTCGCGACCAACTCCTTCGACACGGTCTGCCATGAGCATCTCGAATTCTATGGGCTCCGCCAGATCCAGTGGATGGCAGAACGCACCGGCCTGGTGATCGATGATGTTGAGTTCAATGATGTGAACGGGGGCAGTTTTTCGGTCACGGCCCGCAAGGCTCGCGAACAGGAGTCGCAGAACGAGATCGCAAAACGAATCCTCCGTGATGAAGCCGAGTCTGGCCTGAACGGACTAGATCCATTCCGGGCATTCGAAGAGCGGGTTGATCGCGCGCGCGCGATGGTCACTGAATTTGTGACCAATGCACGAGCAGAAGGGAAGAGAGTCGCGGGGCTTGGCGCCTCGACGAAGGGGAATGTGCTCCTGCAATATTGCGGGTTCACCGCAGAGGATATCGACGCCGTTGGAGAAGTGAACGCCGATAAATTCGGTTGCTTCACTCCGGGTTCACTGATCCCCATCGTTTCCGAGCAGCTATTACTGAAAGAGAACCCGGATTATCTCCTGGTGCTGCCTTGGCATTTTAAAGCCTTTTTCGAGCATTCGAGTGCACTCACCGGCCGCACTTTGGTGTTCCCGCTCCCAGAATTTAAAATCCTCCACCGCTAATGCTAAGCTTACATATTGGGAGCAAAGCGCATCCAGCGGGCAACCGGATTGAGCTTGTTAAGGCGGAAAACAGCGGTCTATGGCGGAGGCTCTCAGCCTAACCATCCATTAACCATTTCTTTCGTCCTATCGTTCATTATGATTGCTGAACGCTATCCAGCTGCGTTCGCCGAGGCAGCGCAGGGGAAGGGGGTACTGATATGGGGGACGTGCGATCAGCTTACGGAGCGAGTCCTCGCCCGGCTTTCAATGGAAGTGAGGCGGAGGAGTCGCATAGCGACACGCGGGTCCAACTCTCGATTGTCATACCTTGTTTGAACGAGCACGAGAGCTTGCCTCACTGTATCGGTCAGGCCTCGCGCGCGATAATGGAATTGGCCGAGCGGCATGAGTTGCTCGGTGAGATCGTGGTTGCAGACAACGGTTCTACCGACGGTAGCCAGGCTCTCGCAGAAGGTTTGGGCGCTCGCGTGGTGTCTGTGCCTCGTCGCGGCTATGGCGCGGCACTCATCGCCGGTTGTGAAGCCGCCCGCGGACGATATCTGCTCATGGGCGATGCCGACGGAAGCTATGACTTCACAGAAGGCGTTGCCATGATCGAGCGATTACTTGATGGCGCGGATCTGTGCATCGGATCGCGCTTTAAGGGCGGCATCGCCCCCGGTGCGATGCCATGGAAAAACCGTTACCTCGGCAACCCCGCACTCACTGGAACCTTAAATCTGCTCTTCGGCACCAAGATAGGCGATGCCCACTGCGGGTTGCGCGCGATCACAAAGGACGCCTTTCATAAGTGCGGATTGACATCCACGGGCATGGAATTCGCCAGTGAGATGATTATCAAGGCATCCCTCAAGCAATTGCGCATCGACCAAACGCCTGCAACGCTGTCACCGGACCTGCGCAATCGGGAGCCGCATCTTCGCCCTTGGAGAGACGGATGGCGGCATTTGCGATACTTGCTGATGCTGAAGCCGACGCGCGTGCTTGGACTACCTGCGTTGCTCGCACTGATGATCGGAACCATCGTCTTGCTCGCGTCCAGCGCGCAATATTTTTGGCCGGGAACGGTGCCGCAAGTCGGCTCCTATTGGACGTTGCTAGGGTCCACATTGGTTGCATCCGGGCACATGGCCTTCATCATGACTTTGATCGGCTGCTTGTGCGGGATCCATGCCGGGTATCAGCCCTCAAGGTTGTTCACTCGATTGATCACCCGGTTCACCAACCTGGAAGGTATGCTGCTGGTGGGCCTTGCTCTCATAGCCGTGGGCTTAGCGATATTAATCGCCGTTGCGGTTGGCTGGGTTCAGCGTGATTTCCAATCGACAAACTCGATCCTTCCACCCGTATTGGGAGCCTTGGCGATCACGCTCGGCCTTCAGACTGCATTGGGTGGGTTTGCCTTGGCGATCGTGGGTGGAAATGAAGCGCACTTCTTTCGAGATTTCCTGAACGGGCCTGCGAAGCTCGTCCTTGAAGACTCATGACGCCGTGGCTCAGTGTTATCATGCCCGTCCATATGGGCGAACAGTTTCTCCCGATGACATTGGCCAGTGCCACCGCGGAAGATCCTGCTGGTGTGGAGTTTCGCATCTATAATTCGGGAGAAGACAATGATGCCGCTCGGCGTGCGGCCGCTCCCTTTTTTAATCGCATGAACATCATATGGGAGGACGTGCCACATTTGCAGCCTTGGACTTCCAAGACAAACAAGGGGGTCCTAGATGCGCGGGCCTCTCATGTAGTGATGCTCCATCAAGATGACTTGTGGTTACCCGGCCATTTGGAAGCTGTTCGGTCAGCTCTACATTGCTGGGCCGACGCAGTGATGTCGATCGCGCCCTCGCGCTTTGTAGCGGCGGACGGTCGTCTTTTGGGAACTTGGCGATTGCCGTTCGCTGCGGGCGTACATGACGGCTGTACCCTCTTGGATACATTGCTAGTTCAGAACAACATCGCCATTCCAAGCCCCGTCATTCGGCGCGATGCTTGGCTCACAAGCGGGGGGATGGATCAGAGACTGTGGTACACAGCGGATTGGGATATTTATCTCAAACTCATGAAGTTGGGAAAAATTGGCGTTAGGGAGGCTGTGACTACGGGATTTCGAATTCATGGTGGATCGTTGACGATCAAAGGCAGCCGTGATCCGGCCGCTTTTCTCGCTCAATTTGAAGCAGTGTTGATAAACCACTCGGACGCGGTCGAGCATCTGTCCACGGCAACCAAGAAAAAAGTCCATGCCTCGGTCGCCGTAAATTGCGCATTGGCTGCTGCAGCTGGTGGAGATTATTCCAAGCTGCCGTCAGCGCTTTTTGCGGTGGCCAGACTCGGACCGAAGGGCGCGGCCAGCTATGTCGAAAAATCGAGAATTGTGGATCGACTAAGATCGCGGTTCGAACTTGGAAGTAGACTGAGCGCGTAGCCGTAGCCGTAGCCGTAGCTGCAGCGTGGCAGCTCAGAGCTGCGCTACGGTCCCGCAAACTGATCTATGAAGTCATTTGAATGCGGCAGCCCGCTTGTATGAATGGGGTTTTCATTTCATTAATATGTGAGCTGGCTAATCGCTCGGGCTTGTTCCCGAAATAGGCCCATGTCGGAGCGTAAAAAGCGTCGGTTCCCAATGCGACTGAGACGCCGGGCTTGCAGATCCGACGAGCCAATGAATGTAGTTGCCCGATGTCTTCAAATCCCAGGCGGATTGGCCGATTGGAAAGGTCGGGACGATTGAGCACTAAATCGTGCGTCAAGGGGCCGTCAGTAGCCTTGATGAGAAAATAATCCGCGCCACTTCGCGTGATTTTCTCATTCATGTGAGCAAAAGGTGCATAGCGCGCCTGCGCCATCCAAGCTTGGATCGGTAAGAGAATCAGCAAACTGGCAACAGTGGCTCTCAGAATGATCGGTCGCAAGTCCTCGCGTTGGCTGCTCAGCTTCTGCCAGCCAAACAGGGCGAGCAACACCGCATTCCCAAGTAGCCCGTGGAGATATCGATAGCCGAAGCCGATGCCTTGATATGGCAGAATGATGGCGATCACGAAGATGGGGAGCAGGAAGCTGGCTGCGATGGCAGCCGCGAGACGATCCTCCCGCACAGCTCGAAAGCCGATCACCATCAATGGCAGGAGGAAGAGATGCTGCCATGTGAAAAAACGTAGGATGTTCGCTGCTGTCAGTGTTGGATTGGCCCAGGTGAGGGAAAATATCTCGGTCAGCCGTGACCAATAATCGGTGCCGGACGCGGCCGTAACAGATGCTGGGCCTATCATAAGGCTGTGAACGAAAAGAGGCCATGAAAGCCAGAACATCCCGATTGCGCCGTAGCAAAGCGCAAACACGGAGAAACTTTGCCACCGCTTCTCAATCAGAAGGATGAGCAGGAATGGTCCGACGAACATGGGGTGGAAGAGCGGTTGATGAAGCCCGGTTGCCACAAAGCCGATAAAAATTGCCAGTCCATCACACAGCCGTCGGTCAACAAGAAAAAGCCGCAGCCATAACAAGTTGAAAAAGAGATGGGCCGGCATGGCGTATGCCGTCATGCCCGTAATCACGAATTGGCCCGAACCAATCAGGAGCAACGCGCCTATCACGGGCGCCTCTCGATCGTTTGGCCAAATGCGTTGCGCAAGACTCCATATCAGCAGCAGCGAGCCAGCCGTCAGCAATGGCCCGGTCAGAGCGGGATCTGCCAGGAAACTCACCGCTGCGCGTATCGCCGCGTTCATAGGCAGATACCCGGAGACCCAAGAGATCGGTCGCGCAACCGGAAGCATGAATTCGAGGTTGAGGGCGGCCGCATCCTTTTGCCAGTCTTGGGGTAAAGGCCACACTAGGCGGCCGTGAGAAAAGATCGCGGCATCGAAACTCGCCATCTGCTCATCCCGGCTAAGGTCATAGCCCGACAGAAGCAGATGGTGACCCATGTAGCACAAGATCACCAAGCCCACGGCGGCGAGCAGCATATGGAGACTGCGAAGCTGCAATTCCCCGATCATGGGGCGAGCCGCGATAAAAAGGGGAATGGACAAGGCCATGAAGGCTTCCAGTAGCCATAGATCCTGCTGCACCAAAAGCTTGGTTGTCACCCACAAAAGCCGCTCTTGGGGTATGAGCAAGGCGATCAAGAACAACAGAACCATCGCGAGCAGGCATTTCACCGTTACTCCCAGAAGGAACCGAGCGTTCACTTGGCTTTTAGGTTTGATCAACCGTCTTTCATTGATGATCCTTATGCTGTTGTTTAACCGTGCGCGGATCTGGTGCATCACTTGGATCTCTGTTTCTCGTTGGCCACCTACATCTGGCACAGATTAAGTTTGCGCCAAAGTCTGAAGCGCCCCGGCTTTTCAGTAGGCTCCAACTTGTGAGAAGGAGCATCCGTGATGAGCAAGACGACGAACAAATTAAATTTTCTCCTGAAGTCCGCGAGCGCGCGGTCCGTATGGTCGCGGAGCAGCGAGCTGAATATGGCTCGGAATGGGAAGTGATGAAGTCGATCGCGGCGAAGATCGGCTGCTCGCTGGAGACGCTGCGCTGCTGGTGCCGCGAGGAGGCGAGCCGACGAGCGGGACCAGCGGCGCTGGCTGCCGATGACCGTGAGCAGCTGAGGTTGCTTGAGCGCGAAGTGAAGGAGTTGCGCCGGGCCAACGAGATTTTGCGCAAGGCATCAGCGTATTTTGCGATGGCGGAGCTCGACCGCCCCGGGAGATGATGATGGCGTTCATCGACGCCCATCGCGAGGATTTGGGGATCGAGCCGATCTGCCGCGAACTGGCGATCGCCCCTTCCTCCTACCATGAACATGCTGCACGCCGTGCCGATCCCGGGAGGCGTCCGGCACGTACCCGGCGCGATGAGGAGATCAGGGAGCAGATCAAGCGAGTCCATGAGGCCAGCTTCGGCCTCTATGGCGCACGCAAGGTCTGGCACCAGATGCGGCGTGACGGCATCATGGTGGCGAAATGCACGGTGGAACGATTGATGCGCGCCATGGGACTGGCGGGCGTCCGGCGTGGAAAGAAGACAGTTACCACTATCAGCAACCCCGAAGGCGCCGTGTCCGCTGGACAAGGTCAATCGGGAGTTTCGCGTCAGCCGGCCCAACGCTCTGTGGGTTGTCGATTTCACCTACGTGCACACTTGGGCCGGCTTCGTCTATGTCGCATTTGTGATTGACGCTTTTGCCCGGCGGATTGTGGGGTGGAAAGTCAGCACATCAGCCACTGCAGGCTTCGTTCTGGATGCCCTGGAGCAGGCTCTCCATGCCCGCAGGCCAAGTCCCGATGATGGGCTGATCCATCATAGCGACAGGGGAGTTCAATACCTTGCGATGAACTATACCCAGCGCTTGGCCGAGGCCAAGCTCGTTCCCTCGGTGGGCAGCGCCGGCGATTCCTATGATAATGCATTAGCTGAGACGATCAACGGCCTTTACAAGGCCGAGGTCATCTGGCGGCAGCGGTCATGGCTAAGCGTTTCGGCCGTGGAAATGGCAACACTGCGCTGGGTCGATTGGTACAATAATCACCGGCTCTTCGGCCCTATCGGGCACATCCCGCCCGCTGAGGCCGAAGACAATTACTATGCAGCCCTCGAGAACCTCGATATGGCTGCATAGCCCAATGAAAACTGCCTCCTGAAAAGCCGGGGCGCTTCATACGCCATGTTTCGTGAAGGTGTGGCACATTCCGGTGCACGCGCGGCGTCGGGCGTGCTGGCTTGAGAAAGAGTGCACGAGACCTTGAAGGGGCTGGTGTGTGTCGGGGGATCGCGGGCTCCATGAAGCCCGGGGGCAGCGCCTCGTCTTTTGCCTGCAGGTGAGATCGCCCGTTTTGCCGCGACACATAACCGTCTTGGTGTCGTGATGTGGTTGCCATGCGCAACAGCGAAACCGAGCCGTCCGAGGACTCTCGCCGGAGCATCATACCGCTTTCCGCCAGCAGGTCCGTGAGGCGTGAGCGAATCGGGATTTCGCTCTCTTCGCCCGGCAATTTCATGCCCAGAATTTGCCCAAAGAGGGGTTGATATGCCCAAAATTTGCCCAAAAATGTCCTGGGCACGGACGCGTTCGCAATCTCCTCCGGGCAAACAAAAACCCCGTAAAACCGTTGGTTTTACGGGGTTTTCGATGGTGGGCGTGGCAAGGATTGAACTTGCGACCCCTGCGATGTCAACACAGTGCTCTACCACTGAGCTACACGCCCACG
>Ga0307412_10001344_pt1 | contig 13705 bp, 14 predicted proteins | sample DK1Cmetagenome_3_FD_203823 | JGI IMG/M metagenome (GOLD analysis project Ga0307412, IMG submission 203823) | Maize rhizosphere microbial communities from greenhouse at UC Davis, California, United States - DK15-C-1 | ecosystem: Host-associated > Plants > Roots > Rhizosphere > Soil | place: USA...
CGTCGAGCCCGATGTTTCGGAGACCAGTTGGCTCGTCTGGTCATAGACAAAACGCGTGGTCGTCGAGCCATGGTTCTTGGCGACCCGCTCATTCATGGCGTTGTACACGTAGGTTCCAACGGTCGCGCCATTTTGTGTAATCGTCGAGGTGAACACCAATAAACTCATACTTGGCCCTTGCCCCTTGGCAAAGTACGCGCCGGCTTTTTTACAATGTCACGCCCTTCGGCTCGAGCGGTCTACAAATCTCTGGACCGCCCACGCCTGGAGGCAATTGAAAAGCCAATTGCGGTAATGATTACGCCAATCAAAACAGAATTTGCTAGTAGCAAAAGAAAGAGCATTTCCCCGCTCGAATGCGAACCATCACCTTCAACAAGACGAAGAAAATCAAAAATTGGAAAGCCGACAACGTAGTCCGTCCAATTTATCCAGTCGGCGCATGTATTCGACGCCCCGCATTCAATAGCTCTGGAAAGCCAATATAGAGAAAGACCAAAATGCACGAAAGCGGAAATAGAGAATAGAAGCAACAATTTACGGTTTCGAGTCATTCTTCTTCCCAGTAAGCGTTTTTAGACGTGCCGGGGTTCCGGTGCGAGGGATAAAGCCTTCGTGCTTTGTGTCACTCCAGTCGACATGGCTTCCACCAGGATCAAGGATATCGTTCGGAACGGACGGTAGCAGATGCGGCTTGTGCACTGGCACCCCTCCCTGAATCAGGGTGTCGTAGACGAAGTCAGCACAGTTATTCCTTAAAGCGCTATACGAGCGGCAGGTCCCGGATGACCGATATGTTCATCTTGCTTCCTTCCTTTATTTCGGAACGCGAGCCGTCGAAGTACCGGCTCCAAGCGCCCCGTGCTCGCCCAAAATGTTGCCGGACACATGCACATAAACCCCGCATTCCTTCCAACTCACATCCAGTGTGTTGCCGTGACGGCCACCACCACGCACATGATACAAGTGAGAAAAGCCATCCAAACCCTGCGCCGCAAGGAAAGCCCTTCCGCACCCAGGCCCGGCATCAGCATTGCATTGAATGGATCGCTCAAAGGAGCCTGCTTTCTCCCTGCTCTGTCACGAACGTTGATGCGCATGAGCTTTACAGCACCGGTGGCAGCCCAGAAAAAGCTGGCGAAACCGAGAAGCGCGCTAATCAGGAAAAGTGCTTTAAACATTTGGAGTAACGGCGGAGTTGTGACGAGTGCCACGCCATTTCGGCAGGGCCCAACCGGTTGCTTTCGACATGGGCACTCTAGGCCGGAGCAACCTGCGTAGTAAAAAGTCGATGGGCCACGTATCTGCACACTACTCCCGTTATGAGCATCGATGGCACGAGAAACCACCATGTTTTAAGCAGGAACATGGCGTCTGTCGATGAACGTATAAAGGCCAGCAAAACGCCTAACGGAAGGGGGATTACCGCAAGCGTTCCGGCAGGTGCGACTGCAGGTGAAACGAGAAGGATGCCCAATGCGATGAATGCTGCACGCTTACGATGGTTAGGCCAAGAAGATTTTTTCAGTGGGTAGAAAACGAATGCCAATAAGCCGACGCCAAGCACTAGCTCCATGATGGAAATAAAAACAAGAATCAACACAACGGAAAGCATCGGCATAGTCCTATGCAGGAGAGCGCTAGTAGCTTCGTTCGGCCAAGGTCCAATCAATGCCCCCATGTAGCCCAGCTTCAATAGGAGCATCAGTGTACACAGGCGGCGAAGCTATCCATGGACCAGAAATGTCGCCGTCCACAGTGCTCCACACTGGATAAGCAAGCCAATCGTTCGGCCCGGCCAGCGCGCCATCGCCCGTTCCGTCAGTGACGATAGATATCATCCCGTTGTCGTTAACCACAGATCGAGTGACCTGGCCTGAATATAGCAGGTGACCTCGAAGCGTCGTGTTGGTGATGGAGCAGTTCGATGGGTCAACGCTGTGCACAACGGGTCCCAGCACGGGAATGGTTTCGGTATCGCCGGTGTTTATGGGATGGGATGGATCAGCGAATGGTTCTGGGTACCGCCGCAGCCGGTCAAAAACATTCTCTGAAGTGCATCCAGGTTGAGTCACAGAGCAGATGAAGTTTGTAACTGAGTAGTGATGGGAGGCAAGCCCAAGCGGATCGATGTAGCTCAACTCGGCTCCCGCTGCCTCGTTTCCTCCCACAGCGGACGGCGGCACCATCACCTGGTCTGCGCAAATACCTGCCAACGCCCCCACTCCTAGCAACGACGCCCCGAGGGCTCAACCTTTTCTGGCCGCGCTCACTGGAGGTACGGCGTTCGCCCTCATCCTCGCTACGGCCATTGCCATCTTCCAGCAATTCGGCTGGTTTTAGCGTTTGGCGTGTTGCATCCGGGAGCACTCGTCAGGCGAATCGGTGCGCAGCACATGCCGAACAGAGTCCGAAGGCAAGGCAACCGGGAACCCCCGACATACCGATCATCGAGATTTACTGGCGGGGATGAGAGCTTATATTGATGTTCCCATAGAGGTCAGCCCGGAAGCTGATCTTCGCGTCCTTCGGATATGCAACATCAAGATGCGTTGCGTCAACCCACGACATATCCACCGTAATCGCCGAGGGATTGTGTTCGGAGGGGACTTCAAAGACCAATATCTGAACCGGCTTACCCTCTCCGTCCGCGCGTGCAACATCCACCGTCGTGAAGACGGCAGCCGTTCCCGGTCCGCTGTACTGGGTTGTCTTTGCCACCACGATACTGCTTCCATCGAGGGAACGGAGATCTTTTCGCCAAACCACGGCGGAGTCGTCACTGCAACCTGCGAGTGAGACACCCAGCGTCAGGGAAAGAAAGGAGAGCTTCAGAAAACCGGCGAGGAGGGCGTCAATTTTCGGAACTGTCAGCGGACGGCGCATAGGCTTCCCGTTTTCTGGTCGTTGTAGCCGCGAGTAATGTTGTCTACATTTGCCCTATGCACTCTTCATCCTCCCTAACCCAAATGCACGAAGGTTTTCCCTGCGCACGCACTCAAGATATTCGATGGCGTCGCTTGACCGTTGCTGCAAAGACGCGCGTAGAAGTCGATAGCTTTCCGCCTCACTAGAGTGCAACTGCGCCCCAATCGTATCAAGCACTTCAAGCGCACCGTCGTCTTGGCGCAACAGGATCAAAGCAGCGGCCTGCATCAGGCGCGCGTGCTCGTTACGCAGTCCAGGCAAATAGTCCATGAAATCCTCAAGACTCATGGGCGGGTCGGTGACAAGCGACCGGTGCAACTCTGGAACGGACAACACGTGATCGACAAGCGCCGCCTCCGATAGCTCACCTTTTCCAATGAACCCACTGCCCGGCGTCCGATTGCTGTACATCAAGTTCGGACCGACGGGGTCAAAAAGTGGAAAAAGAAAGTTCGTGACGTAGACACCCCGCGGCACGTATTCGAGCAACACACCGCGAAGAATATGTTCAAAATCGGTGCGAAAAAAGTACCCATCATGGCTCTTGATCCCGGTCACACGCTGCTGTATTAGCCTCTCGATCAACCGTTTATTCATGGGTCAGTTCTCCACGCCGGCTCGTCATCCTTCGGACGACTGCAATCGAAGATTCGCGTCTATTGCCTTGCGCACATCGATCACACTTGATTCGGACTTTTGCGCCGGAGAAGCAGAAATATCAAACCTGCAATCACAGCTGAAGCAACTAGCGAATTTAGGGCTGTTAAAAAGACAAGCGTTCCGGCCCCCAGGCTTTCCCCCGGTGGAAATGCGAACCGCAAGAGATCGAACACTGGAAAGCTAAGCATACGCTCCATCGACCTTATGGACTGCCCGCAGGCATTCGATTCGCCACATGCGATGATCTGAGAAAAGCACCAGACCGTCAGTGTCAGATGCACAACGAATGCGCCACCATAGATAAAAATGCGCTGCCGGCGAGATAGCATCGAAATCACCCAGCCCTTACCAGTAAGTCGTGTTGGAATGTGCCTGGCTTCGGTGGGGCATCACTAGAATTGGGACTCTGATTAAGAATATAGAATAGGAGCGAATGACTGAAATAGATGTCCAATAACGTCTGCTGTCGAGAAGATGTGCCTCCCTCACGCCAACCCGAGTACTCTAAGATTCTGTTGCCGAACTTGACACACTCCGAGAATTGTTGACTGACGCGACTCCATGACGACTTATTCAAGCTCGTGTCCAGGATGCGACGTCACTCGCTCAGTGAACTTCGTCATTTCTGGGGAACAGAACGAGTAGAAGGTTTATTGAGTGCCCTGAGTTCATCTTTTGCGTAGTCGAGCCCCCCCATCTGCCGCCTTGTGCAACCAGAACAACGCCCTGTCTTGTTCCTCTTCATTTTCGCTGGTATGTAACAAATTAAAAAGGCCATAGGCACAACCCGCGTCACCGTTCTCTGCCCCAATCGTGTACCACTTCAAGGTCGCATCGCGGTCCCCTCGAACAATGAAATGAAAGTTGGCGAGTTTCAGGGCGGCTTCGGGAGACCCCTTGATGGCTTCCTTCGCTAGCTCGGACTGTTGCGTTGGTGTCAGGTCCAAATCGGCGGACAGTCGGACTGGTGACTGTCCACCATTTTCTGCCTTTGCAGGAACATAGCTGCTCGCTAGCAGTACAGCGAGAAGCATATTTGCGACGAATACTGCGTGCTTCACGGTGTAACCTCAATGATAGTTACCGCTGGATCCGTAGTCGTTGACCTAGTTGATGGTAATCGTGGCCGCAGTACCGGATTTGTCATACGCCGCAGAAAACGTGTGGGGCTTGCACGTCAGTGAACTCGTGCAATCGGCACTCATAGTGCGAGAGCAAGGAGTTGATCGCAGCATCAACCGAAAGAAAGCCGCCTTCGGACCCATAGGGTGTGTTGTAACTATAGGGTGGTCCATAGACCCAGTCGGCGTGGGCGCCGAACGAAGCGAGGGTGAGGATGATGCAGAACAGAATGCGCTTGGGCGTCGCAAGCATCGAACGCAAATGGAACATGTCCCTATCCCGTGCGAATGAGTGCGCAGGAGCTTACGAGATTGGCGTTGTCAGTTTCAGCTGAAAACCTTGTAGGAATTTCCTGACACGACTGCCTCACAACTTCCATGTGATCCGCATCGCATATTTGTTAACGATTGTCACAAATGGAGGCGAATCGACTTGATCCGTCACATCGAAATGCGCCGCCTCGACCAAAAGCCGGGACGGCACCCTCTTCATGAACCCGAATCTTCCTCACCGGCTTCACCGACGTTTACGGCTACCGCCTTTGCCTGATCAGGTACAGGCAAGGAACTTACGTTACTGGGGGTACGCGGCAGATCGGGCTTCCGCTTAGGCTGCTCCGGCGACGGGCGGCGCAGCCGTGGTCCCAAATCCCTGTACGTCCGATCGTTGACGATCTCCAGGTCACGCAACAGTTGCTGGTCGTAAAGAGGGTCGGGGGTGGGTAGCTTGTGGACCGGGATAAGCGAGGAAGGGCGCGCGCCCTCATCGTCCTCGTGGTCGTCTTCCTTTCGCATGTTCTCTCCATGGTTGCTGGTATTTCGGAGACGAACGCCGACCTGCGTTCGCCTCCCTGGCATTACAGCCGCATGACGGGCCCGCTCATGGATTGCGCCTGGCTCTCGGCTTGAGCGCGCTCCAACGATTGCTGTTGGGTCTGTGCCAATGCCTGCTCATGCCCCTGGAACTGCTGCATTGCTTCAGGCCACTTCGCCCCGCTTTGTTCCATCGGCGTGCTCGCTTCCGCGGTCGGCACCTTCGTCGTCAGGTCGAAGACGTGGTCCTTGCGTCCGGCCGGGGTTTGCGAGGCCCACATCGCCTGGCCATCGGCGGATAGGGCGATCCGGTCGACGTGACTGAGGCCGTCGGCACGTGCCTGCACGGTCAGTGCCGATGCGATGTTGTCGGTGTGGTGATCCGGGGAACGGTTGAGGCTCCTGTCCAGTTCGACCACGTGTCCCCGGATTTCCTTGAAGAAGGCGTGATCGGGATGGTTGGGGTCATCCAGACGTGTCGGCAACGCGGGTACGACGTGCGGATGGTCCAGGGCCACCGTGTCTACGCCCTTCTTCAGGCCCTGGGCGACGCGCTCCGACGCGTCCAGTTCTTCACGCAGGTTCTCGTCCGCGGAGCGGCTTCCAAGAAGCGTGTCGCGGGACCACTCGCGGTCACGGCCGTGCGTATAGGTGTGGCCGTCCGATGCGAGGATCTGGTCGGCGGGCCTCGCCACGGCATGGGCGACGGCCTCGGGCATAGGCCCATGCCGATCCCACCCTTCCCGCTCGTAGGCGAGCTGATAACGCTGGGCGACACCGAGCGACGACTCCGCGACGTTCTGCTGGATCGTGCTTTCGGCAAGACGATTCAGTTCCGCCGCACGTTGGGGATTGGCCACCTCCACGTGGGATCGGGTCATGCCGTGCTCGAGCCGCTGGTCTGTGACCTGCCGGGTCCACTGGTGCGTTTGAACCTGGTGAGTCCAGGGCGCTTCGCGGAGGCTGGGTGTGTCGGTTGGCGCCGCCGGCTGGACGAAGGGATCGCGTGCCGGGTACTCATTACCCAAGGCCAGTTCGACTGCCGTATTGCTGGCCTGGTACGACAACTGGCTGGACAGGGCGGCATCCGCGACCAGTCGCTGGCCGCGCGGATGATCCGGCAGGGGCGGAACGTCGATCGTCCATCCCTGCCGGTCGTCGTGGTGCCACGTGTTGCCTTGCGAATCGTCTTGATTGCGGATGCGGTACTGGTCGTAGGCATCTGCGATCTTGTCGCCCGCGACGAAGCCGGCGACCCCGCCGATGGCACCGGTGACGAACATGCCTGGGCCGGATTCAATGCCGACGGCTGCGCCGGCCGCCATGAGAGATTGTGCTCCCGCCCAGCCGGCGGCGTTACGACTGAGGGCATGTACGAGGTTAGAATCTGCAGCCGTGATGTTTCCGTCACGGTCGTCATTCCAGACAGTTACGCCAGTTTGAAGAACATCCCCCGCGGTCCCAGCAACGCCAACCCATCGAAGCGCAGTAGTCCCCATAGGTTGTGGTCGTCCGGCCGCCCGCAGGTCACCGGATGACCCTGTCTCGGGCCTGGATGGCGCCACGATATCCACTCCAGGGCTTCCATCGACATAAGCCAGACCTTTGAGCAGCGTCGGATCTACCGGCAGTGGCCCATGCGGCGCCGGGCCAGCATGCTCGATGCGGCGGGGCGCGAGCCGCTCGTTCGTCCCGCTGGGTTCGCCACGCGTGGCTTCCCGCGGATCGAACCGAAACACGTCCACACCCTTGTTCGAGTGATGAATGACGTTCATGCGCTGGTCCGTCGGAACGGATTCCCTCAGAAGATACGGCTCATCACGAAGCGCGTTGCAGTAGTCGCGCATGAGGTTGCCGCAGCGAATCGACCCGCCGTTACGGAGATAGCCACCTCCCACATCCGAATGAGCCCCAGGGACCATGATGTTGAGGAAGCGGCCGTCTGCCGATCGACCCGGCAGAATGATCTGGTCGGAAGGGAACGCCATGCGACGTTCGTCGGCGGCGGTGATTTGGAGGCCCGAGACCACCGATGGCGGGAGGCGGCGGTCGAAGTTCATCGGGGCGCCGGTGGCTACCGGGTCGAATAGGCCCACCGTTTGAAGGATCTTCCCCGGCGGGGAGATGTAGCGATCGTAACCAATGGTTCCGTCCGCAGCACGAACTTTACTGCTTAGGTCAGGTATTCCCTTTTCGTGCACAAGTCTCGCGAATGCCGGCACTTGGCTCGCGCCGCGACTAAAACCGATACTGTGAACGCGAATGGCTACTTCCGGATCTCTCACTTTCCATTCGTTAGCTCGAAAAACCAGATCCTTGTATGCGGTGTCGATGTTCGACTCGAAACTATGTCCAGTAAGCGAGTCGCCCCACCTCTCAATCCTTTGGGCCTGTGTACCCGGACCTTCGATGTAACGAGCATGCACTTGGCCGTATCGATCAGGAACCATCTGGTCACTAATCTTGGCAACGTTCGTAGCATGCATAGGCTTGACGAATTTATTGTTTCCCGTTCCATCGAACGCAGCGACATAGAGCTTTTCGTGAGGATTCCCCGAACGTACCAGAACAGGAACCTTAAAGTCCGCCAGGGCCTCACCGGCTTCCTTGTAGAGCGCCATGTGCCTTGGGCCTATCAAATCATGCCCGACTCTGTCGTCTGGAGCACCATCAACGCTTGTACCAATATTTGTCACTTCGAGCGCTCCCTGCTCAGTAGGTTCTTGTCCACGCTCTAATCAAGTCATTGCGGAAATGGCTATAGCTATTCCCAGGAATTTGCTCAGCCTCGGTCGCTACGATCGCTCGCATAAAGACGCTAACGACGTGGTCATTCACCTCTACGAGAATTTCCGGAATGACCGGATCTATCGATGAGGCGTCGAGCCAAGCCTCTTTCACCTCATCGCGGCGCACTACATGAAGAACGAGGCGCTCACTAAACATCTCATCAAAGTCAATCAGTGCGGCATGCTCGGTACCATCCATTGACGTCCAATGAATTTCCAGCGGTCCGGAAAATGTTTGTCCCGCGGCAGCGACGAAGCTGTGACTTCCCGTCCATTCGTCTCGCCAATCGCCAGTGGGTGGTGGACCGGAGGGGCCGTCTTGGACTTCGGCGTTCGCGTCCAGCTTGCGAGTTCCGAACTCATGCCCGTGGTAAATGATGCTGCAGGCGAGCGTGTTGAAGCACACTGCGCCGAAGCCGTGCGTATGGAATCGTAGGGGCCATGGGTCCTTTCCATACAACGGCCCAGCAAGTTCAGGATTCGGCTTATACGGTGTCATTTCGATCCTCCAGATCGGCGATTCCTAGCATTAAGTAAGCGTACCGCAACTTCGGTTCAGGCCGGCAAGTTCACTCAATAGAAGTGAGTACGGTCTAGGGTTACGTCGTCGTGTCACAGCGGTCAATTCGCACGCAGTCGTCAAACCGACAACACTCCAATATCAACCCTAGGCAACAACTTCGCCCTGAACCGCTTATCCTTGTAATACTTGATCTTCTCGCACTTCACCGGATGCGCGATGCCTTCATAGAGGATCACCTCCTTATCCGTCCCCATCGCCTTGAGTTCCTGCGGCAACATCAGCGCCCTCCGCTCATCCGACCGGCTGCGTGACACGTCCCTGCCCTTCGACACACTCTCCTTTGACACCGTCGTATAGCCAAGCATGTCCGAGTAGTCGTTCGCGTCCTGCTGTTCGCGGGGCGCGAAGATGATCTGCAAAGCGTGATTGGTGATGATCGTCCGCGAAATGTCCTTGCCGTACGTCGCATCCAGCTGCGCCATGCTCTGGATGATGGGCAACAGGCGCAGGTTGTACCCCGCCATGTACGACACGGAATTCGCCAGGATGTCGACCTTGCCGATGGCGGTGAACTCGTCCATCAGCAGCAGGCACTGGTACTTGAGCTCGGGATTGGTCTGCGGCAGTTCCCGCGTGTTGACGTTGATCAACTGACTGAAGAACAGATTGACGATCAGGCGGCTCTCGGCCAGCTTGTTCGGCTGGATGCCGATGTAGATGGTCATCTTCTTCTTGCGCACGTCCGTGAGCAGGAAGTCGTTGCAGCTGGTGGCGGCATCCAGCACCGGGTTGATCCAGGCGTTCAGGGGTTCCTTGAAGCTGCCCATGATGGAGGCGAAGGTCTCGTCGGCCTGCGACAGCAGGTTGGCGAAGGCGGTCCTGGCATCCGAACTGAGGAAGTCGCGGCTCGACAGTCGCTCCAGGTATTCGCGCAGGCTTCCGCCATCGCTGGTCGAAAGCCGGAAGATGCCGCCCAGCGTGGGGAAGTGCAGTTCGCCGAACGGGCTATCCGCCTCCGCGGCGGCGTCCAGGTTCTCGAACAGGTAGAGGGCAAAGGCAGTAAAGGCGTTCCGCGCCTGGCTGATCCAGAATTTCTGGTCGCCATTGCCGTCCGGGTACAGCATGGCTGCGATAGACTGGATGTCGGAGATCCGAAAGGCGGGATCGGACGAGACGTAGTGCATGGGGTTCCAGCGATGGGTCCGCCGATCCTCCGCGAACGGATTGAACAGGTAGATCTCCTGGCCTTGTGATTTACGCCAGCCGCTGGTCAGGTCGAAGTTCTCCTGCTTGATGTCCAGGACCACGATGGAACCCTGGTATTCGAGCAGGTTGGGGATGACCACACCGACGCCCTTGCCCGATCGGGTAGGCGCGGCAAGGATTACGAACTGCTGGCCGCTGAGCCGGATCAGCTTCTTGCCGAATTTACCTACGACGATGCCATTCGGTGAATCGTGAAGCAGACCCACCTTTTCGAGATCACGACGCGTCGCGAAGCGGGCGTCGCCGTGCAGCGTGCTCGACTTCGACTTCAGCAGAAGGACGACGCATCCGGTCCACGCCAGCGCAGGCAAGCCGAAACCGACGATGCCACCGAACTTGATCCTCCAGACATAAGGCGCGAACTGCGGGTACGCCATCGCGTTGTAGTAGTCCCACCAGAGTAGCCACGTGACCGGCGAGTCGACGCCGATCAACAGGAGGGTCAGGTAACCCGAGAGGTAGACGCCGCTGCACAAGGCTGCGAGAAGGATGGCCACCGCGAGGATGGTCTTGTTCGTTCCAGTCACTTAATGGCGCTCCGTGCCAATGGGAAGGGGGCGGAGTTTAGCCAACTTTTGGTGGCATGGATCAACGTGAGGAAAGTTCTCACGCGGTGGGTAAATCGCGCCCTTCACTACTCCGTTTCCATAGGTGCGGCGACGGTGTTGAAGTGGTTCGCGTCCCTTGCCTGATCCCACGACATCCGCGCATGTGCCTGCGCCGTGCACTGCACACCCATGTGCATCAGTGTGTCGATGGCTTCGAGCGAGAGCGCCAGCTGTACGCAGTCCACGCTATCCGATTCATGCACGAGGTCAGCGAGCAGGCCGGTAAGACCACGGGCGTACTGCAACCATTCGGTCGCGTCATTGAGCAGGTCGTGCGCCGACGCTTCGGGGTCGATGTAGTGGCGCGCGCGTCCATCCGCGCGAGCGGTGTCGTAAACAGGCATGAGCATTCCTTGGAAGTATTCGCAGCCGCCGTCCAGTTGCGGCACGCCACGCACAGCGCAACGTGCCGCGGATCAAACGGACTCGCGGGTTCAGCGGCTGCCCGAGACCGGGCGCCGGGTGGTGTGATTGATGAAGTGGACGCGGCGTCAGCCTGTTTCAGTCGCCCGCACGGGCGCTTGCCCCATAGGTGCGGCCAAGAAACATCTCAGATGAGGGGCTGAATCCGCAGTTCGTCAACCGTGTCTGCGAGGTCGGCAGACGGCCCGGTGACCGTTGGGGATGTCGCCGGGGGGATTCGGCGGGCGAGCGGGTACCGTATGATCGGTGGTAGCCATTATCGACTCTTGCGTAGTTGGTCATGGTCAGCAGGCCTTGGGTGTTGGTAGCACCCTTGGCCTGCGCTTTTCATCGTACTTGCCGATGGTTGTCCGCTGGATGCAGATACAGCTCGCGGGCAACGGCACGACCCTAACAAAACATCTTATGGTTGTCTGTAGGCGCGCTTGCGACATGAGCGGATTGCCGAGTTTTCGCAACGGTGGGCGTGGGGCTAGCGCGGACTGCATGAGGGCTTGTGCACGGACCATTCCGCATCTGGACCAAGTTCCGGTTTTCTCATTACACCGGTTGCGCACTCGGCTTCGGCAGATCCACCTGCACGAGCAGCCCATGCGGCACGACGGGTAACAGACGAATGCTGCCGCCATGGCCGCGTATGACGTCGCGCGCAATCGCCAGGCCCAGACCCGTGCCGCCGGTCGTCCGGTTACGCGATCCCTCCAGGCGCTGAAAGGGTGCGAAGGCACGCTCGACCTGTTCAGGCGCGATGCCCGGCCCGTTGTCGCTGATGGCGATGCCAATGGAATCCATGTGGTCACTCAACTCGACGGTGACGTGCCTGGCGTATTTGCAGCCATTTTCAATGAGATTGGCGAGTGCACGGCGCATGGCCACCGGCTGGCAGGGAAGCTGCGCGTGGTCAGGCCCGTGATAGTCGACCCACCCTCCCGCATCACAGGCGTTGTCGCATAGGCTGATCAACAATGCGGCCATGTCCACCGGGCTGTGCGCCTCGGACGTGGCCTCTCCACCGGCGAAGGCCAGGGTGCTGTTGATCATGGCATCCATCTCGGCGATGTCGGCAAGAAGCTGTCGCTGCTGCGTTTCGTCGTCGACGTATTCGGCAAACAGCCGCAGGCGCGTGAGCGGCGTGCGCAGGTCGTGCGCGATCGCCGCCAGCATGTGGGTACGCTCGTCGACGAACTGCTTCAGCCGAAGCTGCATCTGGTTGAACGTCCGTGCGATCGAGGCGTACTCCGGAATGGACATATCGCCGATCAGGGTGGGCTTGCGCTCCCTTCCCAGACGCTCGGCGGCTTCGCTCAGCCGCGTCAAGGGCCGAACCAGCCGGCGCGCCATCCCGAACGACAGGAAGCCGATAAATAGCAACGTGACGATAATGATCGCAATGTTCCGGAAGCGGCGCGTGGCTGCCTTCTCGTCCAGGTTCTGTGAGACCACCAGCCAGCGCGAACCGCCCAGATCGATGGCGATACGGAAGCTTCGCAGTATCGCGATATCCGATTGCATGCGATTGCGCGCGACGTTGACGAGGCGCGTCGGCAGACTGGCAGCCAGGACGACCAGGGTACCGGTCTCCAGGTCGATGTCGGTGGACGTGGTTTCCGCACTTGCCCGGATATCGACCGGGTCGGTTCCGATTTGTGGCGCGATACCTCGCACGATCGACATCAGAAGCTCGGATGATGTGTCCGTCGTCGACGCGGAGACACCCGGGTGCACCAGGGAGAGCGTTCCGCTGGCAAATGTGGGCGCCGCGGTCTTCGCAGCTGCCGAAGATCCCGGCTCGATACGGAACCTCAACCACCCCGACGACGCGAGCGAATCCAGCTTCTTCTGTTGTTGTTCGACTGGTGTGTTGCGCGCCACTCGAACGGCTTCCACCGTACGCTCGGATAACCATTGCCCGTCGATGAGAATGAAGCTGGGTGGCGGCACCAGCCGCTTCAGCATGTTCTGGAACAACTCGATAGACACCTGCGACAGCAGGATGACGATGACGATGCGTGACGTCAGTCCGAACTTGGGGCGCCAGCGAAATGTCATGCGGTCTGACCGTCCATTTCGGAGCTGACATCGGCGGCGAAGAAATACCCGCCATTGCGAACCGTCTTGATCAGCGCCGAATCGAGGGGATTGGCTTCGATCTTTCGCCGCAGCCGGCTGATCTGCACGTCGATGCTTCGGTCGAACGGGTTGCTGTTGCGTCCCCGTGCCAGGTCCAGCAGACGATCACGGCTGAGTATCTGCTGCGGATGTTCCACGAAGGCCAGCAGAAGATCGAACTCCCCGCTGGTCAGATCGGTAAGCATGCCGGTGGGCGACTTCAGGCTGCGATGGCTGACATTGAGTGTCCAGTCGGCGAAACGATAGACCGTCCGCCTGCTTTGCGCCTGATCCGCCTTGACGTAGGTCCGGCGCAGTACGGCGCGGATGCGGGCGATCAACTCCCTCGGATTGAAAGGCTTGACGATGTAGTCGTCGGCACCCAGTTCCAGGCCGACCACGCGATCGGTCTCCCCGTCCATGGCCGTCAGAAGGATGACCGGGATCGGTCGCTCCGCGTTCTGC
>Ga0307412_10001346_pt1 | contig 13689 bp, 14 predicted proteins | sample DK1Cmetagenome_3_FD_203823 | JGI IMG/M metagenome (GOLD analysis project Ga0307412, IMG submission 203823) | Maize rhizosphere microbial communities from greenhouse at UC Davis, California, United States - DK15-C-1 | ecosystem: Host-associated > Plants > Roots > Rhizosphere > Soil | place: USA...
TGCTCCCGCTGGAGGCGCAGCCTCCCCAGCAGCGTGTCAGCCAAGGCCAGGGGGCCGCTTCGCGGCCCAGCGGGAGCAAGCTCCCTCGCCACGGGGGGCGGGGGGTTATTTCAGATTTCCACTGAGGAACTGCTTGAGCCGTTCGCTGGTGGGATTGCCCAGCACGTCTTCCGGCGCGCCTTCTTCTTCCACCAGGCCCTGATGCAGGAACAGCACCTGATTGGACACCTTGCGGGCGAAGCTCATCTCGTGGGTCACCATGATCATGGTCCGGCCTTCTTCGGCCAGGCCCTGGATGACCTTCAGTACTTCGCCCACCAGTTCCGGGTCCAGCGCCGACGTCGGCTCGTCGAACAGCATGACTTCCGGCTCCATCGCCAATGCGCGGGCAATCGCGACGCGCTGTTGCTGGCCGCCGGAGAGGAACGCCGGGTATTGCTCGGCAACGCGGGCCGGCAGGCCAACCTTGTCGAGGTAGCGGCGGGCGCGGTCGTCGGCTTCCTGCTTGCTGACACCCAGCACGCGGCGCGGCGCCATGGTGATGTTTTCCAGCACCGTCATGTGGCTCCACAGGTTGAAGTGCTGGAACACCATGGCCAGGCGCGTGCGGATGCGCTGCAACTCGTCGGCGTCGGCCACGCGCATACCGTGGTGATCCTTGATCATCTGGATCGATTGGCCGTCCAGGCTCATGGCGCCGTCGTTGGGTTGTTCGAGGAAGTTGATGCAGCGCAGGAAGGTACTTTTACCCGAGCCGCTGGCGCCGATCAGGCTGATCACGTCGCCGGTCCTGGCCTTGAGCGAAACCCCTTTGAGCACCTCATGCTGGCCGTAGCTCTTGTGCAGGCCTTCAATGGTCAGTTTGTACATGGAACAGGCATCCTCAAGGCGAAAGTAGGTAACCGCTGCGGTAGGCTTCGATCCCGGCGACATGGGCGATGACCATGCCGGCAGTGGCCATGCGACGCAGCGAGCGGGCATACAGCAGCCCGGCGTTACGGCAATGAACGGGGGTGACGGTGTCGTTGACCGGGTCGATGATCTCGGCGATCAGTTGCCCGGCCTCCATGTACTCGCCGGGCAGGGCGCTGTACACCAGCAGGCCGCCGACCGGCGTCGCTACCGGTTCGACGGCGGCCAGTGGCGTGGCCGGGTAGGGCAGGTCAGGCAACGGCACCGGTTCGCCATCGATGGCGCCGAAGTGGATCAGGTATTCGATCAAGGCCTGGCAGTCGAGGCTCGCCAAGCCATGGTTGACGTCGCCCTGACCGCGCAATTCCACCGTGACCGAAAAGCTGCCCAGGGGAATTTCGAATCGCTCGCCAAAACGCTCCTTGAGTTGCCACCAGAGCAGTGTGAAACACTCATCGAACGATTGACCGCCCGAGTCGGTGGCCAACAGGCTGGCCTCGGCACCGATGTAGCGTGCCAGCGGCTCGACCTGGGGCCAGGCTTCGGGCGTGGTGTAGAGGTGGGCCACAGCTTCGAAGTCGCAATGCAGGTCAAGCACCATGTCGGCGTCACAGGCCAGTCGCTGCAGGACCAGGCGCTGGGATTGCAGCTGGGTGCTGGCGGTCTGTCGGCTCAGGGCATCACGCAGGCTGGTACGGATGAGCATCAAGTTGTGCTGCGGATCGTCGGTGAGCAGCTCTTCGATTTCGTTACCGATCTCTTCGCTCAGGTCGACGAAGCGGCGATTGAAATTCTGTCCACTCTCCAGTTCGTAGCGGCCCAGGGGCACATCCATCAATACCTGTTCAAGGCCGATGGGGTTGGCGACCGGCACCAGCACGATTTCGTGTCGCAGATGGCCGGACTTTTCAAGTTCGGCCAGGCGCTGCTTGAGATGCCAGGCCACGAGCATGCCGGGTAACTCATCGGCGTGCAGGGACGACTGGATATAGATTTTGCCCTCGGCTTTTTCCGGGCCGAAGTGGAAGCTGTGGATCTTGCGTGCGGTCCCCGGCAGTGGGGCCAGCAGGTCATGGATCTGGTGGCGCATTTACGTGTATGTCCTGGAACGGAAGCCTTAGTGGGTTGGGCCGAGAAAGGCCAGCCAGCGGCGTTCGGCGAGACGGAAGAGGCCCACCAGTGCAAACGTGACGGTCAAGTAGATCAACGCGGCGATCCCGAACGACTGGAACGTCAGGAACGTGGCCGAGTTGGCATCCCGCGCGACTTTCAGCACATCGGGAACGGTAGCGGTGAACGCCACGGTCGTCGAATGCAGCATCAAGATCACTTCGTTGCTGTAATAAGGCAACGAACGACGCAGCGCGGACGGCATGATCACGTAGGTGTAGAGCTTCCAGCCGGTCAAGCCGTAAGCCTTGGCCGCTTCGACTTCGCCATGGTTCATGCTGCGAATCGCCCCGGCGAAGATCTCCGTGGTGTAGGCGCAGGTGTTCAACGCAAACGCCAGGATCGTGCAGTTCATCGCGTCGCGAAAGAAACTGTCGAGCAGGGGCTGGGCGCGTATCGCGGCGATGCTGTAGATGCCGGTGTAGCAAATCAGCAATTGGATGTAGAGCGGTGTGCCGCGGAACAGGTAGGTGTAGAACTGCACCGGCCAACGCACATAGAACTTTGGCGAAACCCGGGCGATGGACAGCGGGATCGACACCAGGAAACCGATAAGCAGCGAGGCGCTGAGCAGCCAGAGGGTCATGGCCAGGCCGGTGATGTTGGTGCCGTCGCTGTAGAGGAACGGTCGCCAGTATTCTTGCAGGAGTTCGATCATCGCACGGCCTCCCGGGCTCCGGCGGCGTAGCGACGTTCAAGTCGACGCAGGATGAAGTTGGACGCGCTGGTGATCAGCAGGTAGATCAGCGCCGCCAGCACCAGGAAATAAAACAGTTGGTAAGTGCTCTTGCCCGCATCCTGTGCCGCCTTGACCAGGTCGGCCAGGCCGATGATGGACACCAGGGCAGTGGCCTTGAGCATGACCATCCAATTGTTGCCGATGCCCGGCAAGGCAAAGCGCATCATTTGCGGAAACACCACGAAGCGGAAGCGCTGGCCGCGCTTGAGGCCGTAGGCCGTGGCCGCTTCGACCTGGCCACGAGGCACCGCGAGGATCGCGCCACGAAACGTTTCGGTGAAGTACGCGCCATAAATGAAGCCCAGGGTGATCACCCCGGCGCCGAATGGGTCGATTTCGATGTATTCCCATTCCATCAGATCAGTCAGGGAAGTCAGCCAGGTTTGCAGGCTGTAGAAAATAAGCAGCATCAGCACCAGGTCGGGTACGCCGCGAATCAACGTGGTGTAGAGCTGGGCTGGAATACGTAGCAGTTTGACGCTGGACAGCTTGGCGCTGGCACCCAACAGGCCGAGCAGGACACTAAGCAGCAAGGAAAGGGCCGACAGCTTGATAGTCATCCAGGTGCCTTGCATCAGCAGCGGGCCGAAGCCCTTCAGGCTGAAGGCAGAGAGCCCCAGATTTTGTAGGAGTTGTTCGAACATGGAAGAGGCCTTTGGCAGGAAAAAAGCGCCCACCCGAGGCCGGGTGGGCGCCGCGCATTATTTGCCGCTGTACAGATTCAGATCGCCAAAGTGTTTTTTCTGGATTTCGGCGTATTTGCCGTCGTCGTGTAACGCTTTGATACCTTTATCCAAAAGCGCCTTCAGCTCTTTGTTACCTTTCTTGATACCGATAGCGGTCTTGGCGGGCAGCAGTTCGCTGTCCACCGGCTTGCTGATTTCATAGCCTTCGCCTTTTGGCGACTTCAGGAAGCCCAGCTCGGCCTGGAGCATGTCCTGGATCGCGGCGTCGAGGCGACCGGAGGTCAGGTCGGAATAGACCTGGTCCTGGTTCTGGTAGGCCTGGGTCTTGACGCCAGCTTTGTCCAGCACGGCTTTGGCGTAGGCTTCCTGGATGGTGCCTTGCTCGTAGCCGACGGTCTTGCCCTTGAGCGAGGCGACGTCTTCGCTCAGGCCCGAACCTTTCTTGAACACATAGGCTGTTGGGCCGGAGAACAGCTCGCTGGAAAAGTCGATAGCCTTTTCGCGGGCTGGAGTAACGGTCATGGAGGAGATCACGCCGTCGAATTTATTGGCCTTGAGGCCTGGGATCATGCCGTCGAAATCGCTTTCGACCCATTTGCATTTGACCTTCAGTTCTTCGCAGATCGCATTGCCCAGGTCGATGTCGAAACCGACCAGGCTGCCATCGGCGGCCTTGGATTCGAACGGGGCGTAGGACGGGTCGACACCAAAACGCAGTTCCTTGTATTCCTTGGCCGTGGCAGCGCCAGCAGCCATGCACAACGCCAGTGCAGAAAGGGTCAGCAGTGCTTTTTTCATTATCGAGTCCCTAAAACCAATTTGAGCGCTTGTGGCGCATAAGATTGTTACCGGTGAAGGTCTGAACGGTATGACGGCATAAAGGTAGCAATTTCCGAACCATAGTGCCGAACAAGTGTTTTAAAAAGCACTGGCGGCGGGTGACGGAACGCGATGGTGCGCGAGGATGAGCGTACATCAAAAAGCGCACCGGGATGGAGCATGCATTGAGTCGGTTGCGGTCTTCGTGGCGAGGGAGCTTGCTCCCGCTGGGGCGCGAAGCGGCCCCCTGGCTCTGAATGACACCCCCAAAGGGAGGCTGCGCCTCCAGCGGGAGCAAGCTCCCTCGCCACAAAGGGAGCGTTGTTATTTCAGCAGGTCCTGAAGGGTCGCCAGTGTGTCGGCCTCATCGACGCTCTTGTCCTTGCGCCAACGCAACATCCTCGGAAACCGCACGGCGATCCCGCTCTTGTGGCGCTTGGATAAGGCGATGCCTTCGAAGCCCAATTCGAACACCAGGGTCGGCGTCACGCTGCTCACCGGGCCGAATTTTTCCACCGTGGTCTTGCGCACGATGCTGTCGACCTGGCGCATCTCCTCATCGGTCAGGCCTGAATACGCCTTGGCAAAAGGCACGAGGGTACGCTCGCGACTGCCGGGCGGGTTGTCCCACACGGCGAAGGTGTAGTCGCTGTACAGGCTGGCACGTCGGCCATGGCCACGTTGGGCGTAGATCAATACGGCATCGACACTGAAGGGGTCGATCTTCCATTTCCACCAGACGCCCATGTCCTTGGTCCGTCCCACCCCGTACAGGGCGTTGCGGGCCTTGAGCATCATGCCTTCGACGCCCAGGCTGCGGGACGCTTCACGTTGGCGGGCGAGGTCGAGCCAGTCCTGGCCGGTCACGACGGGCGATGGCAGCAGTACCGGGCTGTGGCAGCGGGCGACCAGGCTTTCCAGTTGCTCGCGGCGCTCGGCCTGGGGCCGGCTGCGCCAATCCTCGCCTTGCCATTCCAGCAGATCGTAGGCCATCACCACCACGGGTGCGTCTTCGAGGATTTTCTTGCCCAGGGTTTTGCGACCGATACGTTGTTGCAACAAGGCGAAGGGTTGCACGGCCGGTTGCAGTGTTGCCTCCGGGTCGAAGGCGTCCTCGGTGACTGATTGGGGGGCTTTCCAGACCACGATTTCGCCGTCGATCACCGTACCGTCGGGCAGCGCCTGGGCCAGGGGATGCAATTCTGGAAAGCGTTCAGTCGCCAGGTCCTCGCCTCGCGACCACACCCACAAATGTCCGTCGCGCTTGATCACCTGGGCGCGGATCCCGTCCCATTTCCATTCCACCTGCCAGTCGCTGGCCGGCCCCAGCAGTGCGTCGAATTGATCCACTGGCGCAGACAACGCATGGGCCAGGAAGAACGGATAAGGCTGGCCGCCGCGCTGGGCATGTTCATCATCGGATTCGATCGCGATCAGCTTGAGGTAGCTGGCCGCCGTGGGGCGGTGGGACAGGTCGGTGTAGCCCACCAGTCGTTGGGCCACCCGTTTGCTGTCCAGCCCCGCCATTGCGGCCAGTGCCCGGGTCACCAACAGCTTGGACACGCCGACGCGGAAACTGCCGGTGATGAGCTTGATGCACAGCATCAGGCTTGGTCGGTCGAGCTGCGCCCACAGCACCGGCAGTCGTTCGGCCAGTACTTCAGGCGACTCGCCGCGTAACGGCAGCACCTTTTCTTCAATCCACTGCGCCAGGCCTTCTTCGGAGCTGTGGGAGGACTCCGGCAGTACAAGCGAGATGGTCTCGGCCAGGTCACCCACGGCCTGGTAACTTTCCTCGAACAGCCACAATGACAAACCGGACACCTGGACCGCCACCTCCCGAAGGATTTTCACTGGCACCAATTGCCGTGGCCGGCCGCCGGACAGGAAGTACACCGCCCAGGCGGCGTCCTCGGGTGGCGCCTTGGCGAAATAATCCTGCATGGCGGCCAGCTTGGCGTTGCTGGAAGTGGTGGCGTCCAGTTCGGCGTACAACTCGGCAAATGCTTTCATGAGACGGCCTCGCCCGTGCCGACCGCCGAGGCGATGTCTTCTTCATCATCGCCGTATTCCGTGGTGAAGCCTTGGGCGTCGAGGCCTTGCTCGCGCAGATGACGCACCAGCACGGCTACTGACCCATGGGTCACCATGACCCGCTCGGCACCGGTCTGTTCAATCGCCCAGAGCAGGCCCGGCCAGTCGGCGTGATCGGACAATACGAAGCCCCGGTCCACGCCTCGGCGCCGACGTGTGCCGCGCAAGCGCATCCAGCCGCTGGCGAAGGCGTCGCTGTAGTCGCCGAACCGCCGCATCCAGGTGCTGCCACCGGCGGAAGGCGGGGCGATGACCAAGGCCTGTCCCATGATCGGGTCGTTCTTTTTGACGTCACCGGCGTAAAGGGTTGGCGGCAAGTGCACCCCGGCCTCGCGATAGACCCGGTTCAGCGGCTCCACCGCACCGTGGGCGAGGATCGGGCCGAGGCTCGCGTCGATGCCATGGAGAATTCGCTGGGCCTTGCCAAAGGAATAGCAGAGCAACACGCTGGCCCGGCCATCGGCAATGTTCCCGAGCCACCACTGGTTGATTTCATCGAAGATCTGCGCCTGGGGTTGCCAGCGATAGATCGGCAGGCCGAAGGTGGATTCGGTAATGAACGTATGACATTTCACCGGTTCGAACGGCGCACAGGTGCCGTCGGGCTCGACCTTGTAGTCGCCGGACGCCACCCACACCTCGCCTTGATATTCCAGCCGCACCTGGGCTGAGCCCAGCACGTGGCCGGCAGGGTGAAAGCTCAAGGTGACGCCGTGATGTTGCAAGCGCTCGCCGTAGGGCAGGGTTTGCAGGTTGATGTCCTGGCCCAGCCGGGAGCGCAGGATGCCTTCGCCGGGTGCCGCTGCCAGGTAGTGCTGGTTGCCGCCACGCGCATGATCGCCGTGGGCGTGGGTAATGACCGAGCGTTCCACCGGGCGCCACGGATCGATGTAGAAATCTCCCGGCGGACAATACAGGCCTTCGGGGCGGGCAATGACAAGATCCATGCGGTTACCGGGGCGATGGGCTTGTCCGGTAGAGGCGGGGGCGGGGGGAGAAGTTCGATCGGTTTTAGGCGGCCAGAGCTGAACAGGGACCTGTTTGGGGGATACCTAAGGTTCGCTGGAACCATCGTGGCGAGGGAGCTTGCTCCCGCTGGGCTGCGAAGCGGCCCCAATTTTTGCGACTGCTGCGCAGTCGAGCGGGAGCAAGCTCCCTCGCCACGGTGATCAGTGTCGGCTTACTTGCCGGGCACCAACGTCAGTCGGGTCTTGCCATACGCCCGGTCGAAGTTCTGCGGTTGCAACGGCACGCTCTGGTATTGCCCCTTGATCCACGGATCAATACCGTTCAGGTAGCTCGGGCTGGCCGGGTTGCCCGACTGACCGGCGCCGCCCTGGAGGGTCAATGGCTCGGGTTGGCTGAAGTCAACGAGAAAGCGCGTGGCCGGGGCTACAGTCGTGTTGAAGTCCTGGCCCCAGGCGAACGCGGCGGTATTGAGCGTGGTGCCGTCACCACCAGCCGCCAGCGGGCCACGTACGGCTTGGCCGCTGGCGTTTTTCCACTCATAACGATGCAGTTTGCCCCACTGCCAGGCAGCGTGATCGCCGCCCAACTGGGTTTCGCCAGCACTGATGGCCGCCACCAGGCTACGGGCCAGGATCACCGCCTTGTCTTCTTTTTGCGGCGTACGGACGTCATCCCAGAACGGGCTGTCCTCGCGGCCGAGCAGATGATCGGCCTGCGCCGAATAGGACAGTTGGCCGTTGGCGACGAGCGCTTTCCACGCCGGGCTGCTTTCCGGACCCAGTTCGTCGAGGAAGATCTGCTTCATGCTTTCTTGCAGGAACAGCTCATAGATCGCCGCGTCGGTGGACACCGGACTGAGCCTGCCGTCGAACGCCATCAGGCGGGTATAGGCCTCGCGAGCCTTGGCCCGGTCCGCCACCGGTAGGGCTTCGATCGCCTGTTTCAGCGGCTGGGCCATGCCCGGGGCTTCGAAGACTTTCTTGAGTTTGGCCGCGAAGGTCGTGGTCTGGTCGTATTGCATGGCGCTCAGGCTGCGAGCGTCGTGCTTGCCCGCGCCGGCCAGTTCGGCGAGGCGCTCGCCACGCTCCGGCGTCGCCCAGGAATTGGACAACTGCATGCCATAGCCATGGGGGATGACGCGCTGGTTGGCGGTGCCAAGCCATCCCTGGGACGGATCCTGGTCATACGGGTGCAGCATCGGGTCGGCATAGCCGTCCCAATCATAGCGCCCGTCCCAACCCGGCGACGGCAACAGGCCTTCGCCTTCGCGACGGTTCGGATAGCGGCCGGTGACTTGCCAGCCGATATTGCGCGCGTCGGCAAACACCATGTTCACCGCCAGGGCGCGAATTTCCCGGCTGGCATCCGAGGCTTTCTCGACATTTTTCGAGCGCGACAGATCAAAGAGCGCGTCCAGGGTCTTGTCGTCGGTGAAGCTCGGCAGTTGCAAGGCGAGCCCCAGGCCGTTGGCCATGGCCGGCCCCTGGGCACTGTTGAGCAAGGGCCCGTGGCGGGTTTCATACACGGCTTCGCGAATGGAGCGTTGTCCCTTGATGAAATAGGTTTCGTTGCGCACGGTCGCCGGCTGCCATTTTCCATTCACTTCGTAGGAAAGGCCGTTACCTTGGCGTCGGATCTTTTCCAGGAACAAGTCCTGATTGTCACCAAGAACGCTGCTCATGCTCCACGCCACGTTACCGTTGAACCCCGCCAGGATAAGTGGAATACCGGCTACGGAAAGCCCGGCCGCCTGGTACTTGGGCGCGCGGATCTGCACCGGGCTCCAGAGCGACGGCACGCCCAGCGGACCATGGCTGTCACTGGCCAACAGGCTTTTGCCATTGCGACTGCGCTGTGGGGAAATGGCCCAGTTGCTTGAAAGCGCTGAGCCCATCAGATTCAGATCGGCCAGCTGGGCGCTAGCCTTGCTGATGTCAGCCAGGCCTGGAACCTGGCCGTTGAGCCGGACGCCTTGGAGCTTCTCGCCTTCCGCCTGCGGCAGGGGTTCATCCGGGTAGGACGGGCTCAGCCAGGCCAGTTTGTCGTTGGTCACGCTTTGGGCCAGCACCAAGGTCGCGATTTCTTCCGGCAAGTTGTCCGATTGGCTGAAATTCAGCAGGCAGAACAGCAGCGCCGAGTCTTCCGGTTTCCAGTATTCCGGCTTGTAGCCAGTGGCAGCCAGGTCCGACGGCAACTTGTCGCGGTAGCGGAACAGGTAGGCATTGACGCCCCGTGCATAGACTTCAAAGAAGCGCTTGATGCGTGGCGACGATGCCTTGTACAGCTCGTCGGCGCTTTTTTTCAGGTTCACCGCACGCATGTAGCGGTCGATGTCCAGCCGTTCGGCACCGGACATTTCCGCCAATCGGCCCTGGGCGAGCAGGCGCAGGGTGGCCATTTGCGTGATCCGGTCGCTGGCATGGACATAGCCGAGGGCGAACAAGGCGTCGTGGAAGCTGTTGCTCTCGATCAGCGGCATGCCTGTGGCGTTGCGCCGAACCGAGACATTTTGCGCCAGCCCCTTGAGCGGTTGTACGCCGGTGATGGGCGGGACAGTGTCCTGGGTATTCCAGGCCTGGCAACCGCTCAAGCCGAGCACGCTGGCCACTGCTGCGGCAACGCCGAGCTTGGGGATAAAGGAAATCGAGGCTGGCGAGGCCATGGCAAAGCTCCTGCGGGAGGGGGTGGCACAATAAAGGCGCTACGTTAGTGAGCAGGAGGAGGGTGCGCAAGCCGGTGGTGGGGTTATTTGTTGATTTGGCGATGAAAGCCCGGAATCGCCTGTGGCTTCACGGGCCGACTGATGACTTGCTTGTATGAAAAGGTGATGCTCAAGTATCGGAAAACCCAACGATTGAACATGAGAAAACCGGCATGGAGCTACTAGAAAACGCAGCGCTTATCCTCATTGACCAACAAAAAGGCATCCTTCATTCCAAGCTCGGCCCTCGCAACAACCCCGAAGCGGAGCTGCGCATGCTGGAACTGCTTGCCCACTGGCGAGATTCGGCGCGGCCAGTCATCCACGTCCATCATCTTTCCCGCTCCGAGGATTCGGTTTTCTGGCCTGGGCAATCAGGCGTAGAGGTACAGGAGCGGTTCGAGCCGATAGCCGGGGAGCGATTGATTCAGAAGCAGGTGCCGGATGCCTTTTGCGGCACGACCCTGGAGGCAGATTTGCGCGGTGCCGGAATCGGACAGTTAGTGATCGTTGGCGTGGCGACGAACAACTCGGTGGAGTCCACCGCTCGTACGGCGGGCAATCTGGGGTTCGACACCTGGGTGGCCGAAGATGCCTGTTTCACGTTCGACAAGGCTGATTACTTTGGCGTTGCCCGTTCGGCTGCCGAGGTGCACGGGATGTCATTGGCGAACCTGCATGGGGAATACGCGACAGTGGTAAGTGTGGAGCGCATCTTGCGGGCGGGTTGAACATAAATATTGGATGTGCCGGCCCCATCGCGAGCAAGCTCGCTCCCACAGTGGTTCTGTGACGCTCACAAATCCCTGTGGGAGCGAGCTTGCTCGCGATGACCGTCTAGCAGACAGAAAAATCTTGAGCCATCAAGCCCCGTGGCACTTCTTGAATTTCTTGCCATTGCCGCACGGGCAAGGGTCGTTGCGGCCGACGTCCTTCAGGGCATTGCGCACGGGTTCCTGGTGGGCGTGACCGCAGTTCGGGCCGTGGACGTGGCCATGATCGTGATCGTGATCGTGGTGATGGTCGTGATCGTGGTTGCAATCGGGGCCGTGGACGTGGGGTTGTTGGGTCATCTGGGGTTACTCCGCAATAAAATCGGCGGCGATTATCACGCCATTGCGCTCCAGGTGCACGTAGTCGGCGATGAATAAACCGGTTTCCAGCTCCCCTTCCAGGCGATAGGGGATCTGTTCCCGGGGTTTTTCCAGCAGTTTCACCACCCCCCGGACTTGCGGCCACAGGTTGGTACGGATCGGCACCCTGAAATAGGCGCTGTGCCGCGGGCTCACGGTGAACCAATGTTCATGCTCTCCTTCGGTCAGCAAGAGATCGCCCAAGTGAATCCGATAAGTCAGGCCGCGCACGGTGAGGTCGCTGTCGCCAGGATTGTCGACGCGAAAGTGCAGCATGAATTTCTGCTCCAACAGGCGTGCCCGCACGACCTCGACCTTGACCAGGTGCACTTGCGGTTCAGGCGCCTCCTCACTTCGCCAGGACGCGCAACCGCCAAGCCCGACGAACAACAGCAGGCAAGTGATGCGGAGCAAGCGTGATGTCTGGGTCATGTCCGTACCTCGGGTTTATCCCCAGTCTAGTCCTCCCGACTTGAGGACGAGCGTCGGACGTTTCCGGAAATCAGCGATTGAAATAGCCGGCGCAGCATTTTTTGAATTTATGCCCGCTGCCGCACGGGCAACTGTCGTTGCGGCCAGCCTTGACCGGGACGGTGGGGTCGATGAAGTACCATCGCCCGCCGTTCTGCACGAACGAAGACTGCTCACGATGGCTGTGTTCGCCCTGGCTGTCGTGCCAGCGAGCGGTGAACGTGACAAAGGCATGTTCCGGTTGACCCCCGAATACCTCGCTGCTTTCCACTTCGAGCCCCAGCCAGGTGCTGCTGGCGCTCCATTCGCCGATGGATTGGCGATCGAGGCCTTCCTGTTGGGCGGGGAGCGTGGTGCCGACAAGGTAATCCACCAGGCCCAACACGTAGGCGCTGTAGCGCGAGCGCATCAAAGCTTCGGCACAAGGCGCCGGATGACCGTCGTGGTAATGGCCGCAGCAGGCGTCCAGCGGGTTGCCGCTGCCGCAGGGGCAAATGGTTGAGTGCAGGCTTGTATCCACAGCTACCACCAGTATTTTCCAAAATTTTCAGGGTTGGCCCAGAAACGTGAGTTGAGCCAGTCGGGCACCTGTTTGTATTCAAGCAGATCGTAGGTGAACAGGGTCAGTACCTGGTCCTCGCGTTGAAAACGCTCGCTGGCTTGCAGGGCCAGGGAAAAGAAGTCCGTTTCTTGCCAGCCACAGGCGTTGAGATCCGCCAGTACCGCGATCCGGCTGGCGTTGAGATTGCGGATGCCGCCCAACAGGTTCAGACCGTCGCGCTTGGGCAAATGCTCCAGGCAGTCGAGCGCCAGCGCCAGGTCAAAACGCCGCGCCGCCACGTCCGCCGGCAGCGCGCCGGGCCTGGCGTGGACCACCTCGGCGTCGGGGTGTGCCTGCTGGAATGCCTCGAGTGCCGGAAAGCTGCTCGCGCCGATCAGCAGCAGGCTTTGCGGGGCATAACGGTCCAGCACGGCGGCGAGGGCTTGCTGGGGCGTACGCGAAGAAATGGCAACGGTCATCGAAATTCCTCAGTCAGAGGCGCCACGATAGCCTGCCTGGACATCATGGCCTAGAGCGGTTTGTCCCTGAACGTGCGGAATTTGCGTGAACACGGGTCGAAATCCGCCGATTGCCCAGGCTGGCGCAGATCCGAAGACGGGTCTTTACTCCCCTGAATCGGCGCGAAGCCGATCCCTCAAGGAGAAAACCGATGAGCATAGTTCGGACAGCGTTACCCCTGGTTCTGCTAACCGGTGTGTTGACTGGTTGCGCAGGTTTGCAGAAAACCGACTGGCCGACCTGTGCGGCCGTTGGCGGTGCGATCGGCGCGGGCCTGGGCGCCACCGAAAGTACTTCCTGGGCCGGCGGCGGCGCGTTGTTTGTCGGTGGCATGGCGGCCGCTTATTGCTGGGTTCACGGCGACGGCGACGAGGACGGTGATGGCGTGCCGGACAGCCGCGACAAATGCCCGGGCACGCCGAAGGGCGTGCAAGTCGATGCCGACGGCTGCCCACCCCCTGCTCCGGCGCCAATGGCCGAGGAGCCTGTGGTGGTCAAGGAAGAAACCATCGTGGTTCGCGATGTGCACTTCGAATTCAACAAGGCCACGCTCACGCCAGCTGACAAGGAAGTGCTGAGCACCATCGCGACCCGGTTGAAAGAGGAAAGCTCCACCGCGCAATTGCGCGTGACCGGCCACACCGACAGCGTTGGCAGCGATGCCTATAACCAGAAACTGTCGGAAAAACGGGCCAATTCAGTGGTTCAATACCTGGTCGACAGCGGCGTGCCTCGCGCCAGTTTCGTCTCCGTGGCGGGCGCCGGGGAAAGCCAGCCGGTCGCTGATAACAAAACCGCCGATGGACGTGCGATGAACCGCCGTACCGAAATCAAGATAAACCGCTGAAACCCTTGTCATCCGCGGCTTGTACAGTCGCGGATGCGGGTCTTTACTCCTGTGTGACCGGTATGGGCCGGTGACACAGGAGCATTCA
>Ga0307412_10001347_pt1 | contig 13662 bp, 35 predicted proteins | sample DK1Cmetagenome_3_FD_203823 | JGI IMG/M metagenome (GOLD analysis project Ga0307412, IMG submission 203823) | Maize rhizosphere microbial communities from greenhouse at UC Davis, California, United States - DK15-C-1 | ecosystem: Host-associated > Plants > Roots > Rhizosphere > Soil | place: USA...
CGAGACATTGCGGCCAGTTGGTATTCGGTCATGGCGGTTCCTCAGGCAGCGAACGTCATGCGCTTGTGCACGGCGCGGGTTGTTTGTGCCTTTCGGCAGTTGTCCGAATGACTGAGCCACTGGCAGTTGCCGTACTCGTAGTCCTTCGACTCGTCGATTCGGTCGATCGTCATGTCGCCGGTCGCCTCCCCCATGTCGGCAAGGAAGTTGGCGAAGTCTGTCCATCGCTCGCAGACCTTGATGCCCTTGGCGCCGTAGAACTTGTAGTCCTTGCAGGTCGGGCTTGTGCATCGGGACATCATCCCGGCCCAGATCCGATAGGTCTTCGTGCGAGCGCCTTTGCGGTTGTGCCCATGCGTCAGGCGGTTCGGCGGGAGACAGCCGCAAGACGTGGTATCGCCAGAGCGAAGGTTGCCTGTCACATACACGCCGGGCGTGCCGCATTCACAAACGCAGTGCCACCGGGTCTTCGATTTCAGCGGCTCGGCTGCGGATGTCACGGTCAAGCGGCCGAAGGTGGCGCCGGTAAGATCGATGCGTTTCAACGCGCCACCTCTTGGAATGTCATGCGGCGGTGAATTTGTCGCGTGGCTTCCACGTCCTTGGTGCAGTAGATCGCGACTTCATCAATTCGACCGTCGCGAACGTAGTTCCACACCTGCGAGCCGTCGATTGCGCCCTTTGGCGAGGGGATCGACAGAGCCTTGCAGAGCTTGTCCAGACTGCCGCCAGCCTTGGCTCCGCTGCCGCCCCACTGGATCATGGTGTCGAACACCTTCTCTTGTTCCCACGGCTTGGCCTGAGCGGCACGTGCGATGACCCCATGCGGGCGCACGCCATTAATGATGTGGCGCTGCACCAGAAAGCGCAGATCGAATGCCGCGACGTTGTGCCCGACAACCGTAGTCGAGAGTTCCTCGTTCCGAGGGATGAGGTCCGTCAGCACGCAGGAGAACGCCTGCAACAGCGCGACCTCGCCAGCCGCCGTCAGATCGTCTGCCTTGACGTACTCGGGCTGGCTGTCGCCCAGCGCGTAGCCGATCACGCAGACCTGGCCGAAAGCGCCGTCGAAGCTGGTCCGACGATAGGTGTCGTCAACGTCTGATTCGAATGCGTCTTTGAGCTTGGCCGCGACCTTGGGGGCTTCGTTTGCCATCCACTCATCAATGGTTTCCTGCTTCTTGTAGTTGCCCGGGGGCGCAATCGCAGCGAGTGCGGCGTCAAGGTCGGCTTGCTTGCTGGCGCGGATTTCCTCCAGCACATCAGGGCGTTGGGCAGGGATGGTTTCGATGTCGATGTAGAGGTTCATGCGTTTCTCCAATTTGTCAGGGCCTGCACCAGTGGTGCTGTGTTGAAAGGTGCGGGCTGAGATTTGTTCTCACGCTCGATTGCGACTCGCCGCGCATATGCCCTTGCTCTTGCGGCCTTGCCCTTGGGCGATAGGGCATAGGCGCGGTAGTCGCGTACTGGCATGGCTTTAGAACGGGATGTCGTCATCCATGTCATCGAAGCCGCTGCCGCCGCTGGCCTTGGCCGGTGCTGGCGTGCTGCCGCCCTTCGCGGCCTTCACCGGGTGGTGGCGCAGATACGCAACCATCTTTTCCAGCTGGGCGGGCTTGGTCTTGCGGTCGAGGATTTCGCTCGCCGTCAGTTCGGTCACTGCCTGGAATGCACCGGCAAACACCATGCGCGTGCGCACTTCGTTGTCGCGGTTCAGGTAGTCCTCGGTTTCCAGCAGGATGCCGATGGGCTTGTTGCACAACTCGGGGAAGATGGTCCCTTGCTTCGTCTTCTCGGCCTTGGCGTCGTTGTCCCAGAACGTGATCGTTCCTTGCTGCGGGGTGATGTTGCGCAGGCCAAGGCAGGCCATGATCGCCATCAGCGCTTGAAAGCCCATGATGGTTTCGCCATTGGCACGCTTCGTGTAGAGGCTGAATCGCGTCTTCTGGCCGTTGGCCTCGAAAGTCAGGGCGATGCCCTTCGTTCCAGTGGAGGCGGTGATGTCCTCAGCCTGGAGGAACTTGCCGGCGTATTTGCCCATCTCGCGGATGGATGAGCCGGTGCTGTCGGCTTTGCGTGCTTCGTTGGTGTCGAGTGCGTACATGGTGCTTCCTTAGTTAAGCAGTGGTTGAAAAATCAGGCGGTGGCGTTGATGCCGTAGTAGTCGCAGATCGCCGAATCAACGGCGGCAAGGTCGTTGTCGATCTGTTCATCGGTGAACATGCCCATAGGGCTCTTGACCGTATCGAGGCCGCTGTTCTGCGTGTTGAACAGGTGCACGTTGTTGACGACGACTGCACGCAGAACGATGGTCAGCAAGCCTTCAAGCGTGATCTTTTCGTCGAGCAACTTGCCAATGGTCTTGACCTTGATCCGCCCGCTGTCGTCTTCTTGTGTATGGGCCAGGATGTAGACGCGAACATCGGCGGGCAATTGGCCTGCCGCCATGAGGATGTCCCATGCATGGCGGGCGATTTCGTTGTACTTGGCAAAGGCCGAGTTGCCCGTCTCGTTGTCGAGCACGCGGCGCATGAACTCGTTCGCCAGGATGTATTGGAAATCGTCGATGACTATGATCGGCTTCTTCGTGCGCTGCATCGCACCTACGATGGTTGCCGATTGATCGGTCACGAGGATCGCGCCTTGTGGGTCAGCCTTCGTCGCTGGCTTCCATTCCTTGGAAGGGAAGGGCAGAGGCTTCTTCACGGCCTGAATCAACAGAACGTCTGCCGGTTTGAGGTTGCGCAGGCTGGTAGTCTTGCCGCTGCCGGACTGGCCGAGAATCATGGTTGCGATGGACATATGTGCTTTCTGTGTTGATGTGAAAAGGTGATTCGTCGTTGTCGTCGTGCTCTTGGCGCTCCAGCACGAGTGCGCCCATGCGGCTCATGACGTGCCCCACCAGTAAGCCGCTGACGCCATCAGCACCATGAGCACGGCAATCAGCAAGTCGCCGAGCCACGGATAGGGGCGGTCTTCGTCGGCGCAATCGCCGATTGGGCTGTGAGTGAAGTTCATTTCGGTCCTTTCATAGCCGCGAGTTCATCCGCGCGGTCTTGGGTTACTTGAGCGGTAAGCTCTGCGGACGTGTCGTCCAGGTAGTGCGCAGTGCTGGGAGCGATAAGGAACAAAGCAATCAGCACTGCGATTAGCCAAGCGGGGAGGGCTGCGAGGTTCATCACGCCTCCGCAGCCCAGTTGGCCAGTTCGCGCAGCTTCGTTTCATACATGCCGAGCAGCACATTGCCGATCAGCGCAGGATCACCAGAGCGAACAGCAGACAGCAGCGCGTTGTCGCAGCACAGGTCGCCCAGTTCCATGGCGTTGAACGTGCGGCGGTGGCGGCGGAGCGCTGCGTCGTAGTCGTCGCGGTACTGGTCGTCTGCGGCGTCGAAGGTGCGGTCGAGATAGGCGGGGGCAGAATCCCTGCGCTCGATGTTGGGGAAGGCGTTCAAAGCTCCACCTCCACCGCCGAGTGCTCGATGCACGTGAGCTTGCTGATCTGCGCATCGATGTCTGCGAGTTGTTCGGCCAGCTTCAGGCGCACCCGGCGCTTCTGCTCTTCCAGCACCGCAAGTTGCAGCGGGATGGGATTGAAGTCGTCCGGAATCTCGACCTCGAATTCCTGCTCACCAACCAGCACGCGGCTTGCCAATGTGCCCTGCATGCTGAATGGGAAAATCTCGTAGGTGGCGTGCTCGTCCCATGTTTCTTTGCAGTGGTGGACGAAACCCTTGATCGTGTGCTTGCTCATTTCACTTGCTCCAAAGTAAGCCCAGCGCAATCGCCAAGCAGTTCACGAATCCGCTGTGCCTGCGCCATTTCTTCACGAGTCGGAGGCGGCAGGCGAGGCTGAAAGCGGCCGTCATAGATGGCCTGTTCAAGGTTCGGCTCGTGGCGGGAGGGGTTCACGACGATGCCTCCGCAGACTTCCGCTTGAAGTCGCCGGCCGTTGTGCCAACTGGCGCGTCCATGTCCAACTTGGTGTGGTCGTACATGCCTAGGCGCTCACAGATGCGCATCATCTGGTGAGGCTGCCCGCGCTTCTCCAAGAAGATCAGCGCCCCAGCGCAGTGGGCGGTTTTGTTGCCCTTCGACTCGAAGACGCCTTCGTCCGACACGTCGCACTGCTTGTGGCAAGGGAACTCGCCACTGGCGTGAGCCTGCAGAGACTTGAGCGTGAAGCCGCTGCCCTTCAGGAATGGGCAGGCATCACAGGGCTTGGTCATCTTGTAGTGCATCACGCCACCCCATGAGCCTTGAGAAACTTCCCCGCGTACTCTTGGCCTTCACCTCGCATTGTTTCCGTAGCCGAGACGAAAGCCGCATGCGCTTCCAGAGCCGTTTCAAAGACCCCAAGATGCAGGGCTTTGCCGTGCAGCATGATTTGCGAGCGGAAGCCGCGACCATTCCTGCCCTTGTATGCGCCTATCAAGCGGTCCTTCTTTTGGTACGTGTGGGTCTTATTGGAAGAGTTGACCGCAGGGGATACATCTCTGAGGTTTTCAATCCGGTTATCAGTCCGAATGCGGTTGATGTGATCGATCTGTTCGCGCGGCCATTCGCCGCGATGCATGCACCAGATGACCCGCGAAGCCAGGAGCTTCTTCGGCACACTGTCCCTGGTCACGGTCACAACCACATAGCCAGATGTATTCAGCCGGCCAGCCGTGCGGCCAACTTGCCTTTTGTTCACGAAGCCGTGACTATGCGCACTGACGAAATGAGAAAGGGGGCGCTCTTTCCAAACCAGACGGCCGTCCGGCTGGTATTCGAAGCACTCCCGAAGGTAGGGGGCTGTGATCGTCCCGCTCATGCCCGCACCTCGTGAGCGTGAAAGGTGCGCGACAGTTCGAACGAACGGCTCACCAATATGCGATTCACTTCACCGTCTTCAGCGTTCCAGAACGCCTTCGAATGTTGATCGAGAACGAGCCTCATGACCCATTCGGCCATGGCGGTCTCGGCGGGCGTCGGCTTGCGGGTTGCAGGTGTCTTGCGGGCTCTGGGTTTGGTTGCCATTCACTGCTCCTGATTGGTTGGCGAGTGGATGAAGTATGGGGCAACCCATAGAAGAAGAAAATGGGTGAACCCATAGAAATGGCACAATAATTTCGAACCAAATCCATGGTTCGATAGGCCGTGGCTATGCGACAGCCAAAGAAAAGCCGCCTCAAAGGGCGGCTGCTCGGGGGTGAGGTGAGCGGAGCTAGTAGCAGCTGGTGTACGCAGTGCCGCCCACCCATCGAGTAGTGCAGTTGCGCGGCTGCGGTTGCTGCTGCGGCTGGATCTGCATCGGGGTGAATGGCACTTGGTACGGCGGTGGTAGTGGCCGGTAGTAGCGCGGCTCCTGGTTGGCGGCCTGGTAGCCGCCTTGGGCGCAGCCAGCCAGAAGGCCAGCGGCGCATAGGGCGAGAGAAATTCTGGTCATCGGCGGCATTCCTTCCGCAATCGCAGCGGCAGTTGAGGGGATTCCTTGTCGATGCACACCCTGTGCCCGAGAAGGCAGTTGAAGCCCGCGGCGGCCGATTTGACCGCCTCGTTCATGTCGTCGGCGTATCTGCCGCTTAGTCCGATCTTGTCCTCTCCTTCCACGCAGGAGGCGAGATAGATCAGGCCGTCAATTTCGCCTTGCTCTGCTCGTCGAAGCAGGAGGCGCAGAGTGTTTGCCACGCTTTGGAGGTTGTCGCTCTGTATCGGTATCGGTTGCGGTTGTGCGTTTGTCACCCTGCGCGCCCTTCTTCTTAGAAGTGCCTGTAATGGAGAACTCGACCTGCTTCTGTTTTGCATTCTTTGCAACCAATGTATCAGTCGGTACTACCTCGCGCACGGGTGTTCCCCCCCCTTTTTGTAAAGCCATGGGAATATTTCCCATCCTTGGATAAGCAGCCTGGAGCCCGCGCGCAGTAATGATTAGCGCAATGCGGCCTTCGTCATTAGTTTTGCGGTAGAGGGTAAGAATTTCGGCCTCACCCTGGCTGACATGCTCATCGCCGAGCATTAGGTACTCAGCTGTTGTATCAAGGTGTTCGCATAGCGCCATCAAGACATCGGCTTTGAAGCCGGCGCCGTGCTCGATGTCGGAGATCACGGATTGGTCCACGCCGACGAGCCTCCCCAAGTCGCCCTGCCGAGCGAACCCTTTTGCCTTACGAAGATCCCGGATGCGATTGCCAATAGTTTTCATGCGCGGAACCTAGCACCGCGATAGAAAGAAAGAATGGGGCAACCCATATGGGAAGACCCATAATGTCTTCCCATGAACTGGCCCGAACTCATTCAAGACCTCCGCGCCGCTCCGATGACGCAGGCGCAGATCGCGGTTTTCGTGGGGGTAGACCAATCCACGATCAGCGACCTCGCACGCGGTCGCACGTCGAAGCCTTCCTTCGAAACCGCCGACAAGCTCCGCGCACTGCACAAGCGTGTTCAGCGCCGCAAGCAGAAGGCCGAGGCCTGAACCATGACGCCCGCCGCCTTCCTCGCCCTGTGCCTCGTGAGCTTCCTCGCAGTAGGCGGCTTCCTCTGGGCTCTTAGCTCCTTGCTTCAGGACTGACCCGCCATGGACTTCTTCATCTTCGTCCTGTGTCTTATCGGTGCTGGCCTTGTCGGCTACGGCGTCTTTCTCTTGCTCACGAAGCCTGACGACAAGGAGTGATCCCTCATGACCTTCATCGAACTTTCCCTCGCCGCTGCCACTTCCGTTGGCGGCGTGCTGATCTTGCTGATGTTGCTGATCGACGCCTACGTGATGCGGGATTGAGCAGCCATGCCCTCCACCCCTTTCCTGATCCTCATCGGCTGTTGGCTCGTGATCCTGGTCCTGCTTTGGATCGCAGGCACCCCGGCGCTCACGCGAGCGAACGATGAGATCGAAGAGGGCGACTGAGGCGAGTTCAAAAGCGGTGTGCATGGCGCCTATTTTTTTGCACCTCAGTGACAACGACTGACAACAGGATTTATCAGTGACTCTCACACCTGAAAAACGGCAGCTCACGATTGACTTCGAGCCCAGCCTTGTCGAGCGCCATCGCAACCTTCGCGATTGCATTGGTGCAGGCATCTACCGCCGTGGCCTGTCCACGTGCGCCATCGACCTGAACGAGTCGCCCGGCAACCTGAGCAATCAGCTCAGCGACGAATCGCAGCGCAAGTTCGGCGTCGATGAATTCGAGCTCTATCTCGAGAAGACGAAGGACTTCACGCCCATCTATTACCTGATGGCGAAGTTCCTGCACAAGCCCGAGGTCGAGAACAACGCAGCTTTGCAGGCATTGCCTGAAGCCCTTGCGGCTGTCCAGGCGCTCATGAAGAAAGCAGGACTGGCATGAACCACGACATCACCCAAGCAATGTGCGACGACATGGATTCGACTGCCGATTTCATGCACACCTCGCCGCCGCCTTTCGCCGCCATCGAGCACGCAGTAGAGCTTCCCGCCCCGAGTCCTTTCAACTGGCGTGGCACACCCAGCGTCCTGGCCGACCAGCTTCGCCCCCGCCGCATGGACCGCAGCACAGCCGCAAGGCACTACTGCTACCCGGTTGAAGGCCAGAAGGCTGGCGAGGCTTCGTTTCATCGGCGCCAGGCCATCCGGCTCGGGGGGATCTGACATGGACCTCCCAATCCAAATGCTCGACATGCCGCGCGCACGTCGCAGCGACCCATCTACCAGCCACACGGCCGCGGCAATGTCCGTGCGCTTCGCTGACGGCCACGGCAACCGCATCGTTCAAGCCCTTCGCGAGCACGGCCGCATGAGCCCTGTCGGCATCGGCGGCATGACTGGCCTCACGGTCGTTCAAGTGGATCGCCGCGTGATCGAGCTCGAACGAGCCGGCCGCATCCGTCAGGTGATGGAAGAGGGCAAGCCTGTCGTCTGGAACGGCTGCAGGGTCTGGGAGGCTGTGTAGTGGCCGGCGACTGGATCAAGATGCGGGTCAACCTCGTCTCTCACCCGAAGGTGCTGGCGCTGGCTGAGACCCTCGCCACCGATGACGAGTACCAAGAGTGGTCAACCATGGCCGGATTCATCCCGTCCATCGGTGGCAGTCGTGATGATTCCGAGCGTGACTATCAGGCTTCGTTGCGCGTAACGCGTTACGTCACGGTGTGCGCACTGTTGCGTTTCTGGGGTTACGCGAACGAGCACGCCAAGGATGAATTTATCGGATCGCTTCGCCTGCACGACATTGACGATGTTGTTCAAGTTCCTGGTTTTGGCGCCGCGCTGCAGTCCATCGGCTGGGCTGAATACGACGCCGAGCGGCGCGGCCTATCTCTGCCGAACTTCAATGAATACAACACTTCCGGCAATGAACGCTCGGCCAGCGCCAAGAGCGCAGCACAGCGCCAGAAGGAATATCGGGACCGCAAAAAGGCCGGAGAAAGTGACGTAACGCGTGACGACAAAAGTGACGTAACGAGTAACCGCAGAGAAGAGAAGAGAAGAGAAGAAGAAACACCACCCGCTTCGCTCCCTGGGTTCGATCGCTTCTGGAATGCATGGCCGAAGAGCACCCGCAAGGAGGCCCGCGGCAAGTGCTTCGAGGCTTGGCGGAAAGCAAAGGCCGAGGGCCATGCCGATCTGATCGTCGCCCACGTTGAAACCAAGAAGCTGACCGCCGACTGGACGAAGGACGCAGGCCGGTTCGTAGAGGCGCCTCTGGTCTACCTCAACCAGCGTCGATGGGAGGGCGCTGAGTCCGAAGCCCAAACCGACCGCATCGGGAGCTTCATTTGACCGGCCTCGAAACTCTGCAAGCCATGCGCCGCGCCCGTCGCGTGCCGCGCTGCGTCTGGATCACCGATGGTGACGACGCACGTGCCCGCGACTGGAACGAAGAGCCGAACTACGCCGACATGCAGCGCCATGCTGTGCTGTCCATCGGCGCCGGCGAGATCCCAGAAGCGCTGGACTTCCGGTGCTGCATCGGGCTCGAGGTGCATGTGGCCGGCGACCGCGGCGAGGCCCGGGCCAAGCGCATCCATGCCGCGCTGATTGACGCCGAAGCCAAGCGCGTCATCACCTCGATCTACACGCCGCAAGGCATCGAACTACTCACTCACGGGATCTGACATGGCTGAACTCACACATGAACGCGCTTGTTTGGCGCTCCGCTATGACGAGGTAAACGGATTACTCACTTGGGCCAATGGGAAGCCCGCAGGCGGCCAGCAGCGTTCCACCGGCTACTTCCGAGTGACTCTCGATGGAGTGGTCTACAAGACGCATCGCTTGGTGTGGTTCATGGCGACCGGCGAGTGGCCGCGCGGCGACATCGACCATATGGATGGCAACCCGGCAAATAACGCCATCGCCAATCTACGCGACGTGACGAAGGCCATGAACATCCAGAACCAGCGCCGCGCGCACAAGAACAACAAGCTCGGCTTTCTTGGCGTTCACGAGCTCCGCGGCAAGTACCGGGCGGCGTTGTGGGCTGGCGGTCGAATGCGTCACCTCGGTGCTTTCGATACTCCGGAACTCGCTCACGCCGCATATCTCGACGCCAAGCGCGTTGCACATCAAGGATGCACTGTATGAGCGAAATCATCACCGAAGACGAAATCGACTTCGAGCGCTACGAGAAGGAAACCGACCACAAGCAAAAGGTCAAGCCGGCCGCGCTGTGGGTCGAAGAACTCATTGCCCGCATCAAGTCGCCCATCATCCAGCCGCGCGCTGTCATGCCGTGGCGCAAGACGCACGGGCAGATCCAGTTCCGCCCGGGTGAGGTGACGATCTGGGGCGGCGCCAACGGCCAGGGCAAGAGCCTCGTCACTGGACAGATCGCGCTCTCGCTGTGCTCGCAAGGCGAGAAGGTGTGCATCGCCAGCTTCGAAATGAAGCCCATGAAGACGCTGGAGCGCATGGGCCGGCAGTGGTCGGGCGAGAACCCGGATCACCCCGCCTTCCGTGGACACGAAGAAGCCCAGGCACGGATGATCAACCTCTACCAGCAGTTCCGCGACTGGACGACCGGGCGCCTGTGGCTGTACGACCAGCAGGGCACCGTGACGGCCGCGCAGGTCTGTGCCGTGGTCCGCTACTGCGCCAAGGAAAAGGGCATCACGCACTTCTTCGTGGACAGCCTCATGAAGTGCGTTGCCGACGAGGACGACTACAACGGTCAGAAGCGTCTCGTGGACGAGCTCACCGCCATTGCGCGGGACTACGGCATCCACATCCACCTCGTGCACCACATCAAGAAGCCGGCGAACGAGGATCACAAGCCCACGAAGTACGACTACAAGGGCTCGGGCGCGATCACCGATCAAGTGGACAACGTCATCAGCGTCTGGCGGAACAAGGTCAAGGAAAAGGCCCGCGAGGACGGGAAACAGGTCGCCGAGAACGAACCCGATGCCCTCCTGATCTGCGACAAGCAGCGTCACGGCGAGTGGGAAGGAAAGATCGGCCTGTGGTTTCACAAGGACTCGATGCAGTACGTCGGCATGGCGAACGACGAGCCGCTTTCCCTGTACCTGCACCCGGAGGACTGATCGATGACCGCCAGAAAAGTACCAGGCGTTGACAGCCGGAAGACCAAACCGAAGCAGGTTCAAACACTCGAATCCTTGCTCGCCCGTACGGTCGAAGAGGGGGAGTGCCTGCTGTGGGACGGCTACATCGGCAATGGCGTTCCCCAGGTCAGCCACGGCGGCAAGGTGGTTTCGGTGCGCAGGCTGATCCTTGAGCTTTCTGGGAAGGATGTCGGGCCGACCGACTACGCATCCCCGAAGTGCCGCAACGCCGCATGCGTGTGTCAGGAGCACATCGTGCACCGCACCAATGCCCAGCATGCCAGTGCGATGGCCAAGGCCCCGACTCGAAACCATGATCTGCGGGCTGCAAAGCTGGCTGCGGTGGCTCGTAAAGGCGACACCAAGATCAACATCGAGCAGGCCCGCGAGATCCGGTGCAGCGACGAGTCGGGCCCGATCCTGGCCGAGCGCTACGGAATCGGGAAGGGCCTAATCGCACGCATTCGCCGCGGCGAGGCGTGGCGCGAGTTCAGCAATCCGTTCGCCGGCCTGGGAGCACGCTGATGAAAACCTGCAACACGTCAATCGCCGCCGTTCTCGAGTCTTTCCGCGACGGACAGCCGCACACCCAGCTCGACATTGAAGAGGCCACCGGCATCAAGGCCGGCGTCGTCTGGACCTACATCGATCGATTGAAGGCCAAGGGCGAGATCGAGCGCGTTACCTGCGGCTGCCGGTGCGTGAAGCACAAGATCACGTTCCTCGGCATTGCCAAGCTCGAAGCGGAGAAGGCCGCGCTTCATCAGGAGGCCGACAAGACCGTGGCTGACGCGCACAGGGTTCCGAACAGCGTCTTTGCCCTGGGAGGCATGGCATGAACTGCCTCCAATGCTCCAACTGGTCGCTGGATGACTCGCCCTTGCGCGTCTACGGCTACGGGAAGTGCCGCGCGCTCAACGCCGATCAGAACCCTGGCCGCTCGTTCTCGTCCGAGAACACGTGCCGCTTCGGAAAGTTCACCCAGGCCCCGGCCGATACGGTGGCGAAGCGGGAAAGGGTGATGGGATGACCACGTTCACGCTCATCAACGCACAACAGGGCCACACGGCCATGCAGACGGCCTGGATGCAGGCCAAGGCGCTCCTGATGGCCGGACACCGCCTCCGGCTGACGGTGAAGGAAGAAACCCGCACTGAGGGGCAAAACCGCTTCTTCCACAAGTTGGCCGGCGAGATTGCAAAGGCTGGCGTCGAGTGGCAAGGCAAGAAGCGCACCGCCATTCAATGGAAGGTGCTGCTCGTGTCCGGCCACGCCGTTGCCACGCAAGAGGGCGCCGAGATCATTCCCGGCCTCGAAGGCGAGTTCGTCAACATCCGCGAGAGCACGGCCCTCATGAGCATCAAGCGCGGGGCCAGCCTCATCGAATACACGCTGGCCTTTTGCGCCATGCATGACGTGCCGATTCCGGCGATGGAGGGGCAGGAATGCTGACCGCCACCCTCAAGCCCAAGCCCTGCGGCCACTGTGGCTCCGTCTTCACCCCCGCACGCTCCATGCAGGCTGTGTGCTCCCCAATCTGCGCCGCTCGCAGTGTCAAGGCCAAGAACACCCAGGAGCGCGCTCAGTTCAAGGAGCGCAAGGCCAAGCTGAAGCGAATCCCCGACCTCATCAAAGAAGCCCAGACGGCTTTCAACGCATTCATAAGGGAGCGAGATCGTGACCAAACATGCATTTGCTGCGGCAAGCCTCTTGGAGATGGCGACATTGGCGGCGGGTTTGACTGCGGCCATTACAGAAGCACCGGAAGCGCGCCACACCTTCGATTCGATGAACGCAACGCGCATGGACAAACGAAGCGCTGCAACCGATGGGGAGCCGGAAGAGCTGTGGACTATCGAATCGGCCTCATCCGCCGAATTGGTGTGGATGCTGTCGATGCTTTAGAGGCTGACAACCGAATCCACAAGTGGGGCCGGGACGAATTGATCGCGATTCGGGCGGAGTACGTCGCGAAGCTGAAGGAACTTAAAAGGAGCCAGGAATGAATAAGAGCCTAGAAGACTTCCGCCCTGAATGGGAGTTCGTGGCCGAAACGCCCTGCGGCCAAGACGTGACCGCAATGGTCACCTTTAAGGGCACGCTTTATGTCTCCACTGCAAACCACGTCTATTGGCTGGATGAGGACAAAAAGCAGCTGCAGCCGGTCGAATTCGCGCCACTCCCAACCATCGAGCCTCACCTACTGGATGCCGGGAAGTGAAAGCCGCCTCCTTCATCGCCGACATGAACGCCCTACAGGCGGAATTCGACACGCTCCCCGCAGAGGTGGTTCGGCTGATCGAAACCCTCATGGAACTGGTCGAGGTCCAGCAGGGGAACATCGAAACCATGCTGGCCGCGAACAAGACGCTTTTAGGTGTGATTGATCAACTCAAAGGATGACCATGTACACAGCACTCCAAATCGTAAGAACCCCGACCTCTCAGACATTTACCGACATCGACCGCAGAACAGGCGAGTTCGTCAGAAAGGAGTGGTTCTCAATCTCATGGAGGGAACTGGGGCCTGCTAAGGACATGGCGGAGGCCAGGAGGATTTATGGCGGCAGTCCGGTGTTGGAGGAGGCCAAGTGAAGTGGCTCATCGCGCATTTGATCCTGCTGCCACTCATCAGGCGCAATTACCGCCTTCGCAAGGAAGGGAAGTTGCCCGATGAGTGGTATTGGGCGGATCGCCTCGTGTGCAAATGGAACATCGATTGGTTGGGGAAAGTGAAATGGCCATGATGAACGACAGCAAAGCCATCCTCGACGACATCCTCTCGCGCTGGCACTCGTGGGCCAGGAACTACAAGGCCAACCAGCAAACCCCGCGCGATCCTGTGTTTCGTGACGCCAAGAGTGGGAGAGGCTGGGACAGCACCGACGAGATCATCGAGGACGAGATCACCAATTCCATGATGGAGGCGGTGGACTTCCAAGTGGGTGAGATGCGTGACCCGCACCGGGCTGCGGTGTACGTCTTGGCGCGCAACCTGAGCACTGGGCGCAGTGTGTGGCTGTCACCGCGGCTGCCTGTGGACCCGGTGGAGCGGGCTGCCGTGGTCGCGGAGGCCAGGAGTCAGATCACGAAGCGGCTACTTGATGTCGGCGTGATGTGAAAAGGCTTGACGGGCA
>Ga0307412_10001348_pt1 | contig 13653 bp, 10 predicted proteins | sample DK1Cmetagenome_3_FD_203823 | JGI IMG/M metagenome (GOLD analysis project Ga0307412, IMG submission 203823) | Maize rhizosphere microbial communities from greenhouse at UC Davis, California, United States - DK15-C-1 | ecosystem: Host-associated > Plants > Roots > Rhizosphere > Soil | place: USA...
GCAGCGCCGCGCGCCGCCGCCGTAGGGCAGGAACTCGAAGGGCGAGAATTGCCGCTCGAGGAATCGCTCGGGGCGGAAGCGCAACGGCTCGGGGTAGACCTCCTCGCGAAAATGGGCAATGCCGATGGCCGCAGCGACGCCGGCGCCGGCGGGCAGGTCGAAACCCTGCAGCGCGAGAGGGCGCAAGAGCTTGCGGGGAGCGGGCGCGGGCGCGAGCGGGTAGCGGCGCAGCGTCTCGTTGCAGACGGCCTCGAGGTACGGCAGCTTCGCGAGGCTCTCGGGCTCGGGATCGGGCGGGAGGGCCGAGAGATCGGCGCGCAACCTCTCGAGGCAGGCGGCGTTGTCGGGCTGGTGCAGCGCGTAGAGGGCCCAGGCGATGGCGATGGCGGTGGTCTCGTGGCCGGCCACGACGAGCAGGACGAGCTGGTCGCGGATCTCGTCGTCGGGCATCGGCTGGCCGTCCTCGTCGCGGGCTGCGAGCAGCAGGCTGAGGATGTCCTCGCGCGGCCCGGACGCGCGGCGGGCGGCGATGAGCTCGTCGAGCTTTTCGTGGAGCCTCCGTCGGCGCTCCAGGAACCTGGCGTAGGGGCCGACGCCCCCGAATTCGCGGCGCAGCGCCGGAAAGAGGGCGATGAGCGGCGAGATGCCATTGGTGAGATCGAGCAGCAGCCGGGCCAGCGCCGTCATGCGGTCGCGCTCGGTGACGCCGAAGACGACCTGCAGGATGACGTCGAGGGAGATCTCCTGCAATAGCTCGAGCATCGGCGCGGTTTGCCCGGGCTGAAGGCTCTCGGTGCGCTGCTCGGTGAGGCGGACGATCTGCTCGCCGTAGGCGCGCATGCGCGCTCCGTGGAAGGGCGGCGTCATCAGCTTGCGCGCCCTCCTGTGCTCGCTGCCGCCGAGCAGAATGAGCGAGCGGGCGCCGATGAACACGCCGAAATCCTTGTTGAGCGGCTCGAACGTATCGGGATCGGCCGTGTAGATGGCCTTGATGCCGTCGGGGTCCCCGGTCATGACGAGCGGGGGTTTGCCGGGGAAGAGCAGCGTATCGCCGTACTTCTGCGCCAGCGGCACCATGCAGCCGACGGGATCGCGGAAATACCGAGCGAGGGGCGCGATCTGGCCGCGCGGACCCGGCGGAAGATTGGACATCCGGTGATGATGCCCACGCTGGAGCGACGCGACAAGCGCCCCGAGGTGATGAACCGCCGCACCAGGGGGGTGATGAACGGCTGCACCAGGGTGGATGCCCCAGTCCCCTCGGTCGGTGCAACGCCCGAGCGTCCCTGCCAACCGACGGCCGTCGAGGGGGCGTTTGATCGCTCGAAACAGCGGAAAAATGCAGCCCCACGCGCGAGCAAGATTTCGGCACGGGCTCTGCAGTACAGCCGGGCATGAAGCGTCTCTTCGGCATCCTGGCTCTCGCGCCCGCGCTCTCCGCCCTGCTCCTGCTGCCCGGCTGCGGCGGCGAGGAAGGCTCTCCCAACGCGAACGACGGCGAGCCGGTCGTCGCCCAACCCGGCTCCCACCCCTTCCAACAACACTTCGACGCCGCCGGTAAAGAGTTCGGCGTCCCGCCCGCGCTGCTCGTGGCCATCGGGTATACCGAGACGCGCCTCTATCACGTGCCCGGCGAGAACTCGGAGCACGACGGCATCGCCCCCGCCTTCGGCGTGATGGCCCTGCGCGGTGAGGCCCTCGAGCGCGGCGCGCAGCTCGCCGGCCTCAGCGTCGAGGAGGTCGAGACCGACACGCTCGCCAACATCCGCGCGGCGGCCGCGCTGCTCGACGCCTATGCCGACGAGATGGGCTTCGACCGCGACAACCTCGGCGCGTGGGCCCCCGCCGTGGCGGCCTACGGCGGCCACACCAGCATCGATGCCCAGGCGCATTACGTGCACGACGAGGTCTACCGCCTGCTGCAAGAGGGCATCGCCGCGCCCGAGGACAGCGGCCAGCTCGACCTGCTCGAGCCGAACCCCGAGGCCTCGCCCGTCTTCCCGGGCTACGCGGCCCAGACGGGCCCGGCCCCCTCCGACGCGATCTACGCTGGCGCCGTCTGGCGTCCCGCCCCCTCGTCGAACTACACCGCCGGCCGCAGCTACGGCGTCGAGCTGCTGGTCGTCCACACCTGCGCCGGCAGCTACTCGAGCTGCTGGAACTGGCTGACCACGCCCTACCCCACGAACCCCTACCAGACGAGCGCCCATTACGTCGTCAACGAGAGCGGCAGCGAGATCTCCGCGCTCGTCGACGAGAAGAACACCGCGCACCACGTCGGCAAGAGCTGGCAGGGCTACCCGACGAACCCGCGCTCGGTCGGCATCGAGCACGGCGGCTACCCGTACGCCGGCGCCAACAAGTGGACCGAGGGCCAGATCGCGGCGTCCGCCAAGCTCGCCTGCGATATCGTCAAGCGCCACAACCTCGTCCGCGACCGCAATCACATCATCGGCCACTACCAGCCCGACCCGGTCAACCGTCCCAACGACCCGGGCACGGACTTCCCGTGGTCGGACTACATGAACCGCATCAACACCTGCGTCAGCGGCGGCGGCGGCGGCGGCGCGGGGACCATCACCATCGACAGCAACAACGCGAACAACAACGCGGCCAATGCTCGCATGGTGGCGCCCTCGGCCAACTGGGTCTCGTCGACCAACGTCGCCGGCTATTACGGCACGGGTTACTGGGTCGCCCCCACGGAGGCGATCTCGGACGGCGCGAACTTCGAGTTCTACCTGCCGGCCGCGGCCTCGAAGCAGATCTGGGCCTGGTGGACCTCGGCCGCGGATCGCTCGACCACGACGCCCTTCGTGATCTTCGACGCGAACGGCACCAAGCTCGGCACGGTGTCGAAGAACCAGCAGGTGGGCGGCGGGGCGTGGCAGTCGATCGGCACCTTCAACTTCACCGCCGGCTGGAACAAAGTGACCGTGTCGCGCTGGACGGCGGCGGGGTATCAGGTGGTCGCCGACGCGATCCAGGTCCGCTGACGCCCATCCTTCCTCGCGCATGCCCCCCCTTCGTCGATTCCTGACGCCCCTCCTCGTCGCGCTCGCCGCATCGTCCTGCACGAAAGAGCGCGCCGAGGGGGGAAACCCCGCGACCTCGAGCCCCGCGGGCTCCTCGGCCATTGCAGCACAGCCGAGCGCGCCCCCGTCCGCCGCGCCTCCGACGGCCGCGCCGCCGCCCAAGGAGATGCCCCTCGAGGAGCGCAGGGAGATCCCGGGGCAGATCTCGTTCATCTCGGAGCGAGACAAGAACCGCGAGGTGTACCTCATCAAGCCGGACGGCACCGGCGAGCGGCGCCTGACGGAGAACGCGGTCGCCGATTACAATGGCCCGGGGTCTCCAGACGGCGCCTCGCTCCTTCTCATTCGCGTCGAGGGCGAGGAGGGCCCGCAGCAGCTCTTCCTCCAGCCGCTCGAGGGGGCCGCGAAGCCCCTCGGCCCGAGCAGCGGGCGCGTGCGATTTCCGAGCTTCTCGCCCGACGGCCGGTGGGTGGTCTTCGAATCCGACGGCGGCAAGGGCGAGACGGCCAGTTACTCGGACATCTACCGCGTGGGCGCCGACGGCAGCGGATTGAAGCGCCTCACGAACAACCCCGAGGGCAATTTCGATCCCGTGATCTCGCCGAAGGGCGACGCCATCGTGCTCGTCTCGAGCCGCGATCGCGTGGCGGAGCTTTACCGCATTCGCCCCGACGGCGGCGAGCCCGTGCGCCTGACCGAGACGCCGCGCGACGAGTGGAGCCCGCGTCTGTCGCCGAACGGTGAGCAGCTCGCCTTCGTGAGCGATCGCGAGGGCGCCGACCGCGTCTATCTCATGCCGCTCTCGGGCGGACCGGCGGGGCGCGTGAGCCACCGTGGCCTCGCGCCGCGCGTGGTGGAGGATCGACCCACGTTCTCGCCTTCGGGGAAGAACCTCGCTTACGTGCTGCGCTCGCCCCCGGCGCCCTCGCGCGTCATCGTCGTGGACCTCGCGAATGGGAACGAGGTCGAGGTGACGGCGCCCGAGGGCGGGCAGATGAGCGAGCCCACCTGGTCGCCCGACGGGCGGCACCTCGCCGTGACGGTCACGCGCGGGCAGGATCAGCAGATTCACCTCCTGCGCGCGGATGGGAGCGGTTTGACGCGCCTCACCACCGCGCCCGGGGGAAACTGGAACCCGCAATGGGTGCCAGCGCCGCGCAAGGCCCGCAAGTAGTCATCCATTTTCGCCCTCTCACCCCTGGACGACATGGAGAGGCAATGCACGACGATATCCGGATGAACGACGGCGTGCGCGCAGGCCAGGCGGTGTACACGCCCCTGAGGCTGAAGCTCTACGATCTCGTCGTGCTCGGGATCAACAACCGCTTCTTCTGGCATTGCCCCACGCAGACGCTCCTCGATCACTACAATCGGCACGTCTCGGCCAACCACCTGGATGTCGGCGTGGGCTCGGGCTACTTCCTCGACCATTGCCGGTTCCCCAAGGCGTCGCCTCGCCTCGTCCTCATGGATCTCAGCCCGCACAGCCTGGAGGCGACGGCGCGTCGCGTGGCTCGCCATCAGCCCCAGACGATTCGAAGGAACGTCCTCGAGCCCGTGGCTTTCGACGGCGAGCCCTTCGACTCCATCGGCATGAACTACCTGCTGCACTGCGTGCCCGGCTCGATCCGGGACAAAGCCGTGGCATTCGACCACCTCGGGAAGCTGCTGAAGCCGGGCGGGGTGATCTTCGGGACAACCTTGCTCTCCGGCGGGGTCGAGCGTGGGCGCGGGGCGCGCAAGATGATGGACTATTTCAATGCGCGCGGCGTGTTCCACAACGATCGCGACACGCTCGACGACCTGCAGCGCGCCCTCGAGGAGCGCTTTCGCGATGTCTCCATCCGCACCGTCGGCTGCGCGGCCCTGTTCTCGGCGACGAAGCCCGTGGCGGGCTGAAGGAGCGGTCGCCAGGGTTTCGCGTCGACAGGCGCTCGTGCGCTAAGCTCGCCCTATGACGGCACGCATGGCGGACGACGAACCGGGACCCTCGGCCAACCCAGGGCCGGTCTCGTCGGGCGCAGACGACGAGATCGCGCTCGGGGCGACCGTCCCACTCGAGCGGGCAGCGAGCGCGGAGGACGCGCTCTCCACGACCTCGCGCGTGGGTCGCCTCGTGCTCCTTCGCAAGCTCGGCGAAGGCGCCATGGGCGTCGTCTACGCCGCCTACGACGAGGCCCTCGACCGCAGGGTGGCGGTGAAGGTCCTGAAGAGCGGGGGCGCCACCTCCGAGTGGCTCGTGCGCGAGGCGCAGGCGCTCGCGAAGCTGTCGCACCCGAACGTCGTGCCCGTCTACGACGTGGGCCACCACGAGGACAGCGTCTTTCTCACCATGGAGTTCGTGGAGGGCCGCACGCTGCGCGCTTTCGCCGAGGAGCCGGGGCGCTCGCTCGAGGACGTCGTGCGCGCGCTCGTGGGGGCGGGGCGCGGGCTCGCCGCGGCGCACGGGGCGGGGCTCGTCCACCGCGACTTCAAGCCCGAGAACGTGCTCGTGGGCGAGGACGGTCGCGCCCGCGTCGTCGATTTCGGCCTCGCGGGCCTGTCCGTCGCCGCCGCCGAGCCGGCGCGGAGCGGCAAGGCACGCCCGAACGCGCTGCGCGCCCCGCTGACCCTGCCCGGCACGCTGCTCGGCACGCCCGTGTACATGGCGCCCGAGCAGTTCCACGGCGAGCGCGCCACCGCGGCGAGCGACCAGTGGAGCTTCGCCGTGTCGCTCTACGAGCTCGCCTACGGGCAGAGGCCCTTCGACGGCGAGCAGCTCGCCCACCTCGCCCTCAACGTGGTGGAGGGGCGCCTGCGCCCTTCTCCGGCCGGCACTGCCGCGCCGCCCTGGATCTTCGCCGTCGCCAAGCGCGGGCTGTCGCGCGATCCCAAGGAGCGCTACCCCTCGCTCGCGGCGATGGTGGACGCGATGGAGGCGCACCTGCCGCGGTCGCAGGACGATCCCTCGCAGGTCCGGCGCGAGCAGGGCATCCTCTTCGGCACGCTCATCGTCTACGTGACGGGAATCACGGTGCACAACATGCTGCGCGGCCACGAGACGGTATTCGCCACGCCGTGGGATGCGGTGAAACTCGGGCTCGTCTTCACGGCCGTATCGGCGGGCGCGGTCGCCCTCGTCTGGAAGAAGCTTCGGGTCAACAAGTACGGCCGCCGCCTGGCGGGGCTCTTCGCGGCGACGCCGGCCGTCATCACCATGCACCGCACCATCGCCGCCGTGCTCGGCACGCCCGTGCTCCACACGATGGTCGTCGACATGTTCCTCGCCACCATCGCATTCTTGCTGACCGCGGTGGCCATCGATCGCCGCCTCGCGGTGGCGCCCGTGGTCGGCTTCGTCGGCGTCGCCGTGGCCACGCTCAATCCCACGCTCGCGCCGCTGCTCTTCGGCGCCGTGGGCCTCGTGGGGCTGGGGCTCGGGGTGTACGTCTGGGGCCGGCAGCGCGCGAGCGACAGGATCGGCGACGCGCGCACGCCCTCGGGCCTGCCAGGCCTCGCCTCCACGCCCTCGCCGCCGAGCCGCCCGTGAGGATTGTCGCGCCGAGCGGTCAGTGCCCGTTCGACGCCGCCAGCCAGGCGGCCAGCTCTTCGGGAGACAGGTCGAGCACCACATCGCCCACGCGCTCGGCGCCCTGCTCGCGGAGACGCTCGACCAGGATGGTGCGCTCGGCCGGGGTCAGGACACGGGCGAGCCGACGCTCGAACTGATGCACGAGCGGCTGGAGCCCTTCGAGGCGACCTTTCTCGATTCCCCGCTCGATCCCCCGCTCGATCCCCTTCTCGATCCCCTTCTCGATCCCCTTCTCGATCCCCTTCTCGGTGAACCGCTCGGCCAGCTCTCGTTCGTACTTCTTTGCCCACTCACGCACATCCATCGCCAGCTCCTTGTCCTCGTCGGAGAGGTTCGTGGGATCCGCCGCTTTCAGCTCGTATCCTAGCCTCAGGAGCCACGGCTGCGCCAGCTCACGCTCCCATGCCCCCTCGGGCAATGCGTCGAGATCCCTCATCGCCTGCTTTCGCACCGGATGCCGGCCCAGCAGACGTAGCAGGATCGTGTCCCGGACGAGCGGCAGCTCGCTCAGCACGATCATTCGCACACGCCAGCACGGCGCGGCCGTCCGATAATGGCCGCTCGGACCCTCGGGCGCCGGCTCGAAGCCGAACCCGTCCAGCAAGCCATCGGGTCGCCCGGCGCTCAGGCCCCAGAGCGGCGGCATCTGCCACTCGCGTTTGTCCCGCAGCTCGAGCACGTGGTGCCACGCATAACGCTTGCGCAGGCAGGCGTGAAACTCCTTCTCCTCGGGCACCCGGCTCCATAGCTCGATGAACGCGGGCGCCTCCGACAGCGCCCCCAGCACCCCGGTCGTCCCAGGCCCCGCCCGCTGCCGCGTCGAATCCGGTACGAACCACACGTCGATGCGCTGCGCATCGCCCGGCGGCACCTCGGCCTCCGGCTGCACCTCGCCACGGTGCCGCAGCACGTCGTGAAGGATGTTCTTTCCAAACTGGTCCGAGCGGTTGCGGATCATCCCAAACATGCAGATGTGCCGAGCGTGCCGCCCGTCTAGATTTTTTCGCCGACCTTGTTCCTCTTTCCGTCCGCTCTCCCCGCGCGCCCTCCGCTCGCGCCCGCGCCCTCGAATTCACGCACGCCATGGAGCCGACGTGATATCCGTGACGGGCGGGTCCTTCCCTGCCCCCCTCCCCATGGCAGATCGCGTCGACGAACCCTGGCTGCACAACGGCGCTCATCTTTACCTCTTCGAGCCGCCCGACCTGCTCCGCAGCCGCCCGATCGGCCTCATCTCCCGCGAGGAGCTGTCCACCTCGCTCGACATCATCGAGATGCACGGCCGCAATGCGCCCCTGTTCTGGATCGTCGATCTGTCGCGCCTCGCCGGCATCGCGTCCAATGCCCGGCGGCTGCTCTCCGAGCGGGACGCTCGCTCCTACTTGCGCGCCATCATCCTCGTCGGCGGCAGCTTCCAGCAGCGCGTCCTCGCCACCCTCGCCATCCGCGCCGTGCGGCTGTTCTGGCGCCACAAGACCCACGTCCCCTTCGCATTCTTCGCGACCGAGACCGAGGCGCGCGCCTGGGTCGAGTCCGAGCGGCGCGCCCACCCGGCCCAGGGCCCGGCCGCCCCGCGGTTCGACCGATCGCTGGGAGCCCTCGACGGATAGACGCGCCCGCTCGCATTTCGAGCGCGCTTTCATGCGATTATCCTCTCCGGCGGCTATTGCCGCATGCGATTATCCTCTCCGGCGGCTATTGCCCCCCTGCCAGCCCTCCGGGCGCGGGGTCCGCTGTAAAAACGCGCAATCGCTAGGCGGGCGCTTGTGTCCCCGCGGTCCTGACCCTAGGTCTTGACGGAAGGCCCAGGCGTCCGACAGCGCAGCCAGACAGCGCGCTACAGACGCATATGGGCCCATGTCGCCGCGGGGTCCGCGGCAGAGGGTTGTCCCATGAAAAAGTGGACTATGGGGGTCGTTCTCGGTGCGTTCGCCGTGGGAATCGCCGGCTGCGTCGGCGTCGACGAAGCACTCGCCGATGAAATCGAAATGGAAGACGTGGGGAGCGACGCAGAGGCGCTGAGTGCCGCCGTGCTGCCGTCGGACGTCTACATCGAGAGCATTCAGGCCAGCGGCTCGGGGTGCCGCACCGAGGACTCGGTCCTTTCGGTCCTGAGCGAGGACCAGCAGTCGTTCATCGTCATCTTCAACGACATGCAGCTCGTCTACCCGCCGGGGACCCAGCTCCAGTCGAAGAGCTGCGTGGCGGTGCTCAACATGCACGTGCCGCAGGGGATCCAGATCAGCCTGGGCACGGTGAACACGCGCGGCTTCGCGAGCCTCGATCCTGGCCACCGCGCGCGGCAGATCTCGCGCTACTTCCTCGCCGGGAACCCGCTCGGCCTCTCGTACACGACCCTGCTCAACGGACCGCACGAGGACGTCTACGACGCGACGGACAACATCGTGCTCGGGTCGACGACCTGGTCGCCTTGCGGCCGCTCGGTCCTGCTCGGCCTCAACACGACCCTGTTCCTCGATGCGAGCAGAAATCGGCGAGGCGCCTCGCTGCTCAACACGGACACGGTCGACGGCGTCTTCCGCAAGGTCCTCCATGTCCAGTGGAGGAAGTGCCAGTAGTCGCGATTGCGATCGGAGGGGCGTAGCGATGCCCCTCCCCGGATACCGGAATCCGCGCCTCGGGCGCGGCGGGCACTGCGTGACGCCTGGTTCACGCAGTGCCTCTCTTCACGACGGTCGACCAGGCGAGAGAGAAAGCCATGAAATACCAGATCATCAGCCTCGTCGCGCTCGCCTTCCCATTCGTGGCCGGGTGCGTCGGCGAGGACGTCGACGAATTCGCGCCGATGGCGGACGAGGGGCAGGAGATCGGCGCGACCTCCGCGGCGCTCTCGGCGCAGCCGAGCCCGAGCGACATCTACATCGAAGACATCATCCCGAGCGGCAGCGGCTGCCGCACCGATGACTCGGTGACCTCCGTGATCGGCCACGATGGCCAGTCGTTCATCATCATCTTCAACGACATGCAGCTCACCTACCCGCCTGGAACGCTCATCCAGAACAAGAGCTGCGTGGCCGTCCTGAAGCTCCACGTCCCGCAGGGTATCCAGGTGAGCGTGGCGACCGTCAACACGAGCGGCTTCGCCAGCCTGGAGCACGGGCACAGCGCGGTGCAGTATTCGCGCTACTTCTTCGCGGGCCAGCCCCTCGGAGGCTCCTTCCGCACGCCGATCGTCGGGCCTCACGAGGACATCTACAGGTTCACCGATCAGGTGGCGTTCAGCTCGCTGGTCTGGTCGCCTTGCGGCGCTTCGCGCGACTTCGCGATCAACACCACCCTGAACCTCAACACGAGCGGCAACCGGCGGGGCGCTGCTCTCTTCAACAACGACACCATCGACGGCGCCTTCCAGAAGGTCCTTCACCTGCAGTGGCGTAACTGCAATGGTTGATGCGCAAGCGGCGCCGGCGGGGGAAGCTCCCCGCCGGCGCCGTTCTTCTTTCCATTACGATTACGGACACGGCTCAATCGCGAGCTCGAGGTCGAGCCCATCGATCCCCGCGCTGCCGCCGGCTCGCCCGCGGCCGGCGTCCACGAAGACCGTCGCCGTCATGGCGATGCGCTGCGAGGCGCCGCAGCCGGACCACGCGGGAGAGGGGTCGACCGACGACACCGGCGTCATGCCGTGAAAGGGCCCGACGACGGTCCGGCTGGCCGATCCGGCGCCGGGATTGCCCGGCACGAAATGGCGAACAATCAGGCGCGCGCTCGCCCCGCCGTTCAGGTCCACGTCGCCGACCGCCGAGATCCCGGTGATCGCCACCCGATGACCGGGGAGCGCCTCGAGGGTGCCGACCATGGTGCAGCTCCGGGCCTGCTTGGCCGGGCCCGTGGTGGTATCGGCGCCGAGCGCGTCGAAGTCGACGTAGATGGCGTCGCCCTCGGGCGAGAGCGCGGCGACGGCCGAGCCTGCTCCGCGGCAGCCGGAGCCGGCGAGGACGACGTCCCGCAGCGCGACCGCGAGCGCCGGATTGGGCGGGCGAGGCCCGACGTCGACCCCCGAGGGCGGCGGACCGGGGGGCAAAGCCCCCTGATCCACCGGATCGACGTCGTTACAGGCTCCGGCGGGCGCGATGAGCACCGGGGCGAATGCCGAGAGAGCCGTGGCAATCGGGTTTTTCACGAGGGCCTCCTGGGCCGGCGCGCGCGGGCGGGCAATGCGCCCGCGAGGACACGCCCGGTGAACGTGCAGAGGCGCGCTCGGCGTCGCAAGCCAGGGGAGGCTCGATATGCAAAATCGAAAGCGCCCCGGAGCGGGCAGGCGCGCTCCCTCGGCCCTTCGCCCTCAGCCCACCGACGGCGGGGCATTCTCCCCCGCCGAGCCCTTCTCCTTCTTCCCGCGCCGCGTCGCCCGCCCCGCAGCCACCGCCTTCGCCTTCTGGATTGCGTCGAGCAGCGGCGCGAGCAGCGCCCGACCCTCGGCCTGCTTTTCGGTCTCGCCCGCGCGCGCGCGGCTCTCGACGTACTTGCGAAGCCGCGCGATCACCTCGGTCCATTCGGCCTCGGCGTCCTTGCCGAGCCCCACGTGCGTGCTCTGGGCCCCGCGCGCCTCGGTCGCCGCCGCGAACGCCGCGTCGCTCTCCCCGAGCGCCATCTCCAGCAATTCGAGCCACAGGACGGGCAGCCCGATCGCCGCCACCGTCGCCTGATGCTCGGGCGCGCGAAGCACGGCGAGGGCGTGCCGGCATTGCGTGTTCTCCTCGGGGATCGGGGCGTCCACGAGGCCGAGGCCCGATGGGAAGGCCGCCTGGTGCAGGGCGCGCGCGGCGGCCACGTGCGGGCCGCTCTTGCGGTTCGATTCGATGGTCAAGAAGCATTCGATATGGCGGGTCCAGGTGTCGACCTCGATATCGGCCACCTCGGCGTGCGCGGCGTGCGCGGCGCGGGCGGCGATGGCGCTCGCCTTGCCCGCGACGTGCTGCTCGAGGCGCTGGGAGACGGCGAGGATCTCGGGGATGAACGCGTCGAGCGCCGGCTCGGCGGGGCCCTTCTCGGCGCGCTCCACGAGGTTCTCGTGCAGGGCGCGGGCGATGGAGGCCTTGAGGGTGCGGGGGAAATCGGCAGGACGAATGCTCACGGGACACCTCGCGTGGGGATTGGACCGCGACGGGATTGCCGCGGTGCGGGTTCGAGGAGCCTCAATGCAGGCGCGATGCCAACCGCGGCGAGCCTCCCCTCGGAGCAACATTGCGACGCCTTCGCCGGTGGCGAACGTGCCTTCCCGGCGACCCGGATCGACCTTCGCCGGTGGCGAAGGCACCTCCGGAGCGAGCGCATTCACCCTCGCCAGCGGCGAGAAAACCCTTCGAATGCCCGGCAAGGGTGCTCGCCCCCGGCGAAGGAGGCTGGAGAATGGCTCTCATCGACCTTCGCCTGCGGCGATCGAGCCTCGAACACGGCCCCCCGGGCCCCTCGCCGGTGGCGGACGTGCGCCAGGATGGGCCGGGGCGCGCCTCGCCACCCGCGAAGGGTCCCCCGGCCCGACAGGAGGGCTCTATCGCCCCTGGCGAGTGCGTTGGGCCACATGAAAGGACGCCAACTGCAGGTTGTAACTAGCAGCAGTGCAGGCTGCAGCCATCACCCCCCCTGCCGTCCGTCTTGAAAACGCGGATTCGTGAAAGACGGACAGGACGCACGGATTGTCCCGCGGGGAATGCTTTGAGGGCACACCATAAGAGGGGACGATGTTAGGGTCGCTCCGCGCCGCCCGTGTCGACCCATGCACGGCCGGCTCGGAGGGATTGGAGCCGATGAACATTCGATCGAACAGGCGCGTCTTCGCCGCGGCCACGCTGGCGCTCGTGGCGCAGCTCGCCGCAGGGTGTCGTGGTAGCGGGGAGACGAAGGGCAACGAGGGCAGCGCGCAGAGGCCGGCGACCACCAGCGCGGCGGGCACGGGCACGGCCGCGACGCCCGCGGCGCCCCCGCCCACGGCGATCCAGCTCCCCGCGCCCCCGGTCCCCAACGCCGCGGAGGCGAAGAAGTACGCCGGCGCCAAGATCACGTTCTACGGCGACTCGGTCGGCATCATGGCCGAGCTCGACAAGATCATGGCCAAGCGCTTCCAGGACGACACCGGCATCGAGGTGCGCGTCGTCCCCCGCCCCAAGGAGGCGACCGAGACCTACTCGGCCTACCAGCGCATGTTCCAGGGTCAGAGCGCGGACGTCGACGTGATGACGGTCGACGTCATCTGGCCGGGCGCGTTCGCGCAGAACCTCGTCGACCTCGGGCCGAAGCTCGGCGAGGCGGCGAAGGGCCACGTGCAGACGCTCGTCGAGGCCGCCACCGTCGACGGGAAGCTCGTCGCGATGCCCTGGTTCACCGACTTCGGCATCCTCTACTACCGCACCGATCTGCTGCAGAAGTACGGCTTCGCGAAGGCCCCCGAGACGTGGGACGAGCTGGAGGCGCAGGCGAAGAAGATCCTGGAGGGCGAGAAGGCGACGAACGCCTCGCTCACCGGCTTCGTCTGGCAGGGCAAGGCGTACGAGGGCCTGACGTGCAACGCGCTCGAGTGGGTCTACTCCCACGGCGGCGGCATGCTGGTCGACGACAAGAAGATCACCGCCAACAACCCGCAGGCCGCCAAGGCGCTGTCGCGCGCGCGCGGCTGGGTGGGCGGCATCTCGCCGACGGGCGTCACCGGCTACACCGAGGAGGAGGCGCGCAACGTCTTCCAGACCGGCAACGCCGTGTTCATGCGCAACTGGCCGTACGCGTACGCGCTCGGCAACGACGAGAAGAGCGCCATCAAGGGCAAGTTCGACGTCGCGCCCCTGCCGCACGAGCCGGGGCAGAAGAGCGCGGGCACGGCGGGCGGCTGGAACCTCGCGGTGTCGAAGTACTCGAAGAGCCCCGACGCGGCGATCGAGCTGGTCCGCTACCTCGCGAGCCCCGAGGGGCAGCGTTACCGCGCGATCGTCGGCTCGGTCGTGCCGACGGTCACGGCCATGCAGGCGGACGCCGAGGTGGCGAAGAAGATCCCGTTCCTCGACAAGGTGCGCGGCGGGCTCGAGGTGGTGC
>Ga0307412_10001349_pt1 | contig 13650 bp, 9 predicted proteins | sample DK1Cmetagenome_3_FD_203823 | JGI IMG/M metagenome (GOLD analysis project Ga0307412, IMG submission 203823) | Maize rhizosphere microbial communities from greenhouse at UC Davis, California, United States - DK15-C-1 | ecosystem: Host-associated > Plants > Roots > Rhizosphere > Soil | place: USA...
CGCCGCTGACCTGGGGCATGTAGTCGGCCAGGAAGGTGTAGGTCCCGTAGTCGAAGTCCGGCACGTCGCCGAAGACGGCGATCAGCTGGTCCACGACCTTGCGGGCGCGCTCAGTGAAGATGTCGGCCTGCTCGGCCGTGCCGGGGTGGTGCAGCGCGATCCGGATGGTGCGGGGTGCGCCCGCGTCGTTGACCTGCCACTCGCGCACCATGTGGTCGCTGAGCTCGGTCGGGCTGTCCATCAGGTACTGCAGGTTCGGCGCGGTGAAGACGTCGGGCCGGGCGGTGGGCGCCAGCTGGGTGGCGATGCGCCAGGCGGGGTTGGGCGAGTGGAAGGTCAACTCCACCGGCCGATCGTCGAAGCCGCGCGCCCACATCAGCGCAGCGGGCATGTTCAGGTGGGCGTGGGTGGCGTCGATCTGGGCGTAGGTGCCGTCGGCCCGGTCGCCGTAGAGGGTGTAGGTGACGCTGACCACGCCGTCGTGGCCGCCGACGGTCCAGCCGTAGGGATCGGTGCGCTGGACGGTCAGGGGGCGGTCCGCGCCGTCGACGGCGGAGACCGAATAGACGTTCTTGGCGAACTCATGCAGCGCGTAGCGGCCGGGCGAGGAACGGGACATCTCGAACCGCACCGGCGCGCGGCCGACATCGCGGTAGGTGACCGTGATCCGCGCCTCGTGGTGGACCGCGTTCTCGAAGCTGAGCTCGTAGCGCACCGGGGGCGCCGTCTGGGCCCAGGCCGGGGCGGCGAGGAGGCCGAGCGAGATGGCCGCGAGACCGGCGATGGCGAGCTTCATACGGATTCCCCTGCACTGACGGCGCGGACCGTGGCGCGGGCGGGAACGGCTGACAAGTGAACGATATTTCAGCCGGCGTGCAGTTCCTGCTTCACCCGCTCGGCCAGGGTCTTGATGTCCAGGGGCTTGGGCAGGAAGGAGACGCCGACCTCGTCCTGCAGCAGGTCGGAGAAGTCGCTCTCGGCATAGCCGGAGATGAACATGACCGGCGCGTCGCCGAGGAAGGGGCGGGCCTTCTTCAGCAGCGAGGGGCCGTCGAGGCCGGGCATGATGACGTCGGAGATCATCATGTCGATGGTCCCCGCGTGCTCTTCCGCCAGCTCCAGGGCCTCCTCGCCGTCGGCGGCCTCGATGACCTCGTAGCCGCGCTGGCGCAGCAGGCGGGCGGCGATGCCGCGCACGGCGGCCTCGTCCTCGACGAACAGGATGCGGCCGGCGCCCGACAGGTCGCGCGGAGCCTTCACCTTGACCTCGACCTGCGGCACCTCGGCCAGCTCGGCGGCGTCGGCCTCGGGCAGGAAGATGCGGAAAGCCGCGCCGGCGCCCTCGACGTTGGAGACGTTGATGTGGCCGCCCGCCTGCTCGACGATGCCGTAGACGGTGGCCAGACCCATGCCCGTGCCCTCGTTCACCGCCTTGGTGGTGAAGAAGGGCTCGAAGATCTTGTCGAGAATCTCGGGCGGGATCCCCGGACCGGTGTCGGACACCTCGATCAGGGCGACGGCCTCGGTCTCGGCGGCGGCCCAGCCCATCTGGCGGGCCTCGTCGCGGCTGAGACGGCGGGTCTTGATGGTGACCACGCCGGCGCCCGGCTCGACCACGCCGCGCATGGCGTCGCGGGCGTTGACGGCCAGGTTCATGACGGCGGTCTCAAGCTGGCTCTTGTCGGCCAGGACGACAGGCAGATCGCGGCCGTAGTCGGTCTCCAGCCGCACGTCCTCGCGCAGCAGGCGGCGCAGCAGGACGGCGAACTCGCCGACCAGTTCGCCCAGGTCGAGGCGTTCGCGGCGGACCGTGGACTTGCGCGAGAAGGCCAGCAGCTTGCGCACCAGGTCGGCGGCGCGGATGCCGGTCTGGCGGATCTGGTTCAGGCCGTCATAGGAGGGATCGCCGACGGGGTGGCGCTCCAGCAGCTCGGACAGCTGCATCTGGATGGCGGTCAGCAGGTTGTTGAAGTCGTGCGCCACGCCGCCGGCCAGCTGGCCTACGGCCTGCATCTTCTGGGCCTGGGAGAGTTGGAGCTCCATCGACTTCTGGGCCGAGACGTCGAACAACCAGACCCGGCATTTGCCGTTCTCGGGCGCGACATAGAGGTGGAGCATCCGATCGGGATGGGCGCGAGCGACCAATTCGATCGGGCCGGAGGAACCCGCGGTCAGCTTGGCCTTGGCCTCGATCACGCCGGTCGGCTCGAACAGGTGGCCGAAGGCGGCGTCGCGGGCGGCGGCCGGCCCGGTCAGCAGGGCGAGGGCGGCGTTGGCCTCCTCGACCTTGCCGGCGAACAGATCCTCGGCCTGAAGCAGGGCCGAGCCGAACGGCGCGCCGGCGGCCATGGCGCGGCCGCCCGGACCGTTGGCGGCGGCGGGACGGTCCGTGGCGGGGGCGGAGACGGGCAGGACAGCCTCAGGCGCGGCGCGGATGAGGAACCGCCCCTCCCCCGCCTGGCCGATCAGGACTTCGAGGTCACGGTCGCCGACCGGCACGATGGCGCGGCCCTGCTCCCCGGCGCGGGCCTGGGCGAAGGCCATGTAGAGGGCGGAGGCGGACTTGCCGCCCGAGCGGGCCGGCGGCAGGGCGGCGGTGGCGCCCCCGGCCTCGGCCCAGGCGCCATTGAAGGCCAGCACCTGGCCGGTGGCCCAGACCAGGGCGGCCGGCTCGGCCATGGCGTCGAGCAGTTCGACGGTGGCGTCCCCGGTCGGCTTCCTCGCCTCGCCCCGGGCGTAGGTGAACAGGCCGATCAGGGCTACGGCGCCGACGGTGAAGATCAGCATCAGGCCGGGCGCGCTCATGGGATCGGCGCGGAAGGCCGGATAGGCCAGGGCGCCGACCGCCACCACGAAGCCGAGCGCCATCACGATCAGCAGCGGATCGATGGAGCGGCGGGCGGGGGTCGTCGTCATGGCGTCTCGGCCCGAATCAAAAACGGGTGAAGGCGTGATGATGGGCCGTATGCCCCTGAGGCGCGAATCCGGGCGAAAAACACAGTGCGAAGAGTGCGAACAGTGCGGATGGAAAACACCGTCCGATGCGTCCGATGCGTCCGATGCGTCCGATGCGTCCGAGAGTGTGATGAGTCGCCGAAACGCAAACCGGCTACCCTGCGGATCGCAGGATAGCCGGTCACTACGTCAGGATTGGACGTGGGAGGCTCAGGCCGCCTTCAGAACCTCGCCGCGGGCCGAGCGCGCCGCGTTGATGCGGGCTTCGGCGATGGCGTCGGCGATCTCGTGGGTCGGGCGCTTTTCGGCGGCCGAGCGTTCGAGGACCTCGTCCAGGGTGTCGATCAGGCGCGAGAGCTTGGTCTCGACCCAGGCGGCGTCATAGGCGCCGCCGGTCTGGCGGGCGCGCAGTTCCGAGGCGACGTTGATGATGCCGCCGCCGTTGACGACGTAATCGGGGGCGTAGAGCACGCCGCGCGCGAACAGCTTGTGGCCGATGTCGGGGGTGGCCAGCTGGTTGTTGGCGGCGCCGACCACGGCCTTGGCGGTGATGCGGTCCAGCGTCTGTGGGTTCAGCGTCGCGCCCAGGGCGCACGGGGCGTAGATGTCGGCCTTGACGTCATAGATGGCGTCGGGGGCGACGATCTCGGCGCCGGTGCGGGCGGCGACCTCGGCCAGCAGGGCGGTATTGACGTCGGTCATGACCAGCTTGGCGCCGGCGGCGTGCAGCTTGTCCGCCAGATAACCGCCGACATGGCCGATGCCCTGCAGGGCGACGGTCAGGCCGGTTAGGTCGTCCTGCTTCCACAGGCGGCGAGCGACGGTCAGGGTCGAGCGGAACACGCCCTCTGCGGTGACCGGCGACGGATCGCCCGAGGCTTCCGGACCGTCGGACAGGCCCAGCACGTATTCGGTGGCCTTGCGCGCTTCGGCGATGTCGGAGACCGACACGCCGACGTCCTCGGCGGCGTAATAGCGTCCGCCCAGGGTGTCGACGGCGCGGCCGAAGGCGCGGAACAGCTCAGGCGATTTCTGGGTGCGGCTGTCGCCGATGATGACCGACTTGCCGCCGCCCATTTCCAGATCCGCGACGGCGTTCTTGTAGCTCATGCCCCGCGACAGGCGCAGCACGTCTTCCAGCGCTTCGGCCGAGGAGGCGTAGTTCCACATGCGGGTGCCGCCGACGGCGGGGCCGCGCGCGGTTGAGTGAACAGCGATAATGGCACGCAGGCCGGTCTTTTCGTCAAAGACGGCGTGGACGCCTTCGTGGTTCGCGAACGACGGCGAATCGAACAGGGTCATGCCCATAAGCGCTACTCCCAAGGTATTTTTATTGCGCGGCTGATTACGCGCGTCGGAGTAACACCGCAAGCATGGCGGTTTCGTGATGGAGTTGGGGCGGGCGCCGGGGCCCTGACGACAAGCCCCGTGGGCTGAAAGTGACGAGTAGCGAGTGGCGAGTGGCTGGCCGGCGCCGCGCGACGGCGCGGTCCGCGCCGCCCTTCCAAACTAGAGAAGCTGCGACACTCGCCACTCGTCACTCGTCACTTCCCCAGCGCCGGCAGCACCGGACCCGCCCCGGACGGCAGCGGAGCCGCACTGTCCCTCAGCCAGGCTTCGACGTCGCGGTACATGGTCTCGGCCTGGAGGTCGCGGTTCAGGATGTGCCAGCCATCCGGATAGTAGCCGGTGCGGATGTTGACGTGTTCGCCCGCGCGCTGGAGGGCCAGGCGCATGGCGGGTTTCTCGATCACGTTGTCATGGGCCCCGTAGAGCAGAAGGGTCGGGGCGCGGATCGACCCCAGCCGGAGCGAGGCGCTCTCCATCAGGTCGACGAGGCCGTACAGCGCATCGAACCGGGTCGAGATGATGCTGTTGGGATCGCGGCCGTTCCGATAGAGCTCGACCCTGTTGTCCGAGGCCGGATGATCGCGAATGGCCCACTCGGGCGCGTCGACGGCGCGGTCGCCCATGGCGCGGGCGGCCAGGCGCAGGCCGGTGGAGTTGATCGGTCCTTGGGCGGTCCAGCCCCAGACCCCGGGCGCCAGCAGGATGACGCGGTCGGCGGCGGGCGGACGGTCCGAGCCGAAGGCGGCGATGGTCACCGAGCCGCCCATGCTCTCACCCGCCACGGCGATGATCGCGCGCGGATGGCGGGCGCGGGCCAGGGCGACCGCGGTGCGCAGGTCCTCGGTCATGCGGGCTTCGCCGGCCCAGACGCCGCGTCCGGGCGCCTCGCCGAAGCCGCGCTGGTCGACGGCCCAGGTCTCGATGCCCCGCTCGGCCCACCAGGGCCCCGCGAGGCGGAAGGAGGCGCGGCTGTCGTTCATGCCGTGCAGGGCGACGATGACCGTCCACGGCTCGCCCGTCTCCGGCGCCCAGCGGGCCAGCGGCAGGCGCGCGCCGTCATCCATCAGCAGGGCCGAGGCCTCCAGCGCCGGACCGGTGAAGCCGGGCGGCGGGATCAGCACCGGCTGGATGGCCGGGGTGGCGCAGGCGGCGAGCGCGAGGGTGAGGAACAGGGCCGCGAGTGTCCGGATCATGCGGAGAGAATGCCCCGAACCCGCTCGCGCAGATAGGGGACCACCTCGGCCTCGAACCACGGGTTCTTCCTCAGCCACGCCGTGTTTCGCCACGAGGGGTGAGGCATGGGCAGGACCGAAGGAGCGTAGTCGCGCCACGCCCGGACGGTCTCGGTCATATTGGCCCTGGCGCGGTCGCCGAGCGCCCACGCCTGGGCATAGCCGCCGACCAGAAGGGTGAGCTCGACCTCGGGCAATTCGGCCAGCAGGCGGGGCCGCCACAGTTCGGCGCATCTCCTCGGCGGGGGATAGTCGCCGCCTTTGGGCGCCGTGCCGGGGTAGCAGAAGGCCTGGGCCGCCACGCCCAGACGGGGATCGGCGTAGAAGGTCTCATAGTCCACGCCCATCCAGTCGCGCAGGCGATCGCCGGATGGGTCGGTGAACGGCAGGCCGCTTTCATGCACACGCCGCCCCGGCGCCTGGCCGCAGATCAGCAGCCGGGTCTCGGGAAAGACGCGGACGACGGGGCGCGGGGTGTGCGGCAACTGGCCGAGGCAGGCCCGGCAGGCGCGGATGTCGGCGAGGAGGGCGTCGAGGGACACCCTAAGCTCCGCTCATCCCGGCGAAAGCCGGGACCCAGTGCTTTGGAAGACCGGCGTCGCCCAAGAGGTACGCTCGCCAATCCCGAAACGCTTGCGTCAAGCTGGACAGGATTAGGTCCCGGCTTTCGCCGGGATGAGCGGAACAGGGAAACTCAGTCGTCATCGCTTTCAACGACCGGCGGGAGCGCGGCCAGGGCGGCGGCGGTCTCTTCCGGGGTCGGCAGACGCAGGCGGATGACGCCTTTGAAGCTGCTCGGGTCGACCGCCTTGCCCTTCTTGGTGATGGTCAGCTTGCCCTGACGCATCAGGCCCAGCGCCACGGCCTTCACCTTGGGCAGCATGCGCTGCCACTGCTCGGGCTGCAGCTCCTTGGCCACGTCCGAGGGTTCGATACTCTTTCCACCGACGCTTTTAGGGTCGGCCTTCGCCAGTTTTTCGAAGATGGCGGTTTCGATGGGGTCGCTCATCAGGCCTATATGCTGCATTGCGAGAGCGAGAAGAAGGCGCCCCGGCTCAAGTAGCGCACGGCGCGATAGCCAAAGAGAATATCATGGTCGCGAAAATCACCGTCACGGAAGGCGAGTTCACCGGCTGGCGGACCTATGACCTGCACGGCACCTTCGACCAGGTGGTGGGGCCCTTCTACTTCAAGCCGGACGCCGACGGGCGGATGCGCTGCGCCTTCCGGGCCGAGCAGAAGCATATGAATGCGGGCGACCGGATGCACGGCGGCTGCCTGATGACCTTCGCCGACATCTCGCTGTTCCAGACGGCCTATCAGGAGATGGAGGGGGCCTCGGGCGTGACCGTATCGTTGGACTCGACCTTCATCGACGGCGCCTATGTCGGCGAACTGGTCGAAGCGACGGGCGAGGTGGTGCGCGCGGGCAAGAGCCTGATCTTCGTGCGCGGTCAGATCTGCGTCGGCGAGCGCATTCTGATGACGTTCTCGGGCGTGATCCGGAAATTCACGCCGCGCGGCTGAGCGCCGGGCCGTCGTCAATGATGCCCTGGAGGATGACGGCCATGCGGTCCTCCATGCGTTTGCATTCCTCGCCGGTCAGACCGAAGCCGGCCGTGATCTCGCGGCTGACGGCCATGCCCATGATGGTGGCCGCGGCCAGCCGGGCCCGGACCGGGGCGTCCTCGCCGCCGACCCATTCGGTGAAGGGGTCGAAGAAGCGCTCGCTGCCGGTGCGTTGAACCAACTCCATGGCCTTGGTCGAACCGACCGAGCGCAGCATGATCAGCAGGCCCTTGAGCTTGCCCTCTTTCTTGGGCTCGAAGATCACCGCATGAGCGACGCGGCGGCCGAACTCGGAGCGCTCGCCGTCCATCAACTCGCTGCCGTTCGAACAGCTGTCGAGAACAGAGGTGAAGAGGTCTTCCTTGGAGCCGAAATATCGGGACACCAGAGCGGCGTCGACGCCGACGTCGCCGGCGATGTCACGCATGCCGACGTCGTCGTAGCTTTCGCGCGAGAACCGTTCTTGCGCGGCGGACAAAATAGCAGCGCGAGTCGCCTCGGCATTTCTTGGCCGTGGCGCGACATGACAAAACAATGGGTTAGGTCTCCGGAATAGCCCCAACGGGAATATGGCTTTGTCATCACCCGTTGACAAGTCGGGGTCGGATCACCATTAAGTCACCGGGCGTTGACTAGCGGCTTCCTCCCCGAATGCCATGGTCGACAGAGACAGGGATTTGCTCCCATTCGGAGACTAGCATTCATGCGCACGGTGAAGATCGTGACCGCGTCGGCCCTCATGGCCGTCGCGCTCTATGGCTGTTCCCAGCCGAGCGAAGCTCAGGCGCCCCCGGCGCCCGCAGTGACCGTGGCGACGCCGCTGGTCCGGGCTGTTCAGGATTGGGATGAGTTCACGGGCCGCTTCGAGGCGACCCAATCCGTCGAGGTGCGTGCGCGCGTCGGCGGCTATATCCAGGGCGTGCACTTCCGCGACGGCGACTATGTCAGCCGCGGCCAGCTGCTGTTCACCCTTGATCCGCGTCCGGCCCAGGCCGCGCTGGCCTCGGCCCGCGCCCAGCTGGCTCAAGCCCAGGCCCAGGTGAACCTGGCCCGCACGGAACTGACCCGTTCGGAAACCCTGCTGGCGTCGCAAGCCGTCTCGCAGGCCGAGGTCGACACCCGTCGCGGCGCCGTGCAGCAGGGCGAGGCCGCCGTGGCCGCCGCCAACGCGGCCGTCCGCGCCCGTCAGCTGGACCTGGAATTCACCCGCGTCACCGCGCCGATCTCGGGCCGCGTGTCCGACCGCCGCGTCGATCCGGGCAATCTGGTCGCCGGCGGCTCGTCGCAGGCCGACGTCCTGACCACCGTGGTCTCCAGCGCTCCGATCCACTTCGTCTTCGACGGCTCCGAAGCCGTGCTGCTGAAGTACCAACGTCAGGCCCGCAACGGCGCCGCCCCGATCCAGGTGCGTCTGCAGGACGAGAGCAGCTACGACCGCTCCGGCACGCTGGACTTCACCGACAACGCGGTGGACACGGCCTCGGGCGTCATCCGCCTGCGCGCCCTGGTTCCGAACGCGGACGGCTTCCTGAAGCCGGGCATGTTCGGTCAGGCCCGTCTGGCCGGCGCCGGCACCTATCAGGCCATGCTGGTGCCCGACGCCGCCGTCGCCACCGACCAGGCCCGCCGCATCGTCTACGTCGTCGCCGCCGACGGCTCGGTCGCGCCCAAGCCGGTGCAACTGGGACCGCTGGTCGACGGCCTGCGCGTGATCCGCTCGGGTCTGCAGCCGACCGACCGCGTCATCATCAACGGCGTCCAGCGCATCCAGGCGCCCGGCATGAAGGTGCAGGCCAGCAACGGCCGTATCACGCCCGTGGTCCAGCAGGCGCAGGTCCCGGTGACCCAGGCCGCTCCGGCGTCCACGGCCACCTTCGCCGCCAGCGTCTCGGGCGATTGATCCGACAATGAACATCTCACGCTTCTTTATCGACAGGCCGATCTTCGCGGCCGTGATCGCGGTGTTCATCACCCTGATCGGCGTCTTCGCCTATCCGCTGCTGCCGCTGTCGCAGTATCCGGAGATCGCGCCGCCGACGATCACCATCAACGCCTCCTACCCCGGCGCCTCGGCCGAAACCCTGGCCGAGACCGTCGCCGCGCCCATCGAGCAGGAGGTCAACGGCGTCGAGGGCATGCTGTATCTGTCCTCCTCGTCCACCTCGGACGGGGTGGCGTCGATCACCGTGACCTTCCAGCCCGGCACTGACCTGGACGCCGCACAGGTGCTGGTCCAGAATCGGGTGGCCCTGGCCGAGCCCCGCCTGCCTGAACAGGTCCGCCAAACCGGCGTGGTCGTGAACAAGCAGGAGAGCGGCTTCCTGATGATCCTGGGGCTGACGTCCCCGGACAAATCGCTGGATAACGACTACGTCGGCAACTACGCCAACTCGACGCTGCGGGATCGCCTGCTGCGCCTCGAAGGCGTGGGCACCGTCCAGATCTTCGGCGGCGGCAACTATTCGATGCGGGTCTGGATCGATCCGTCCAAGGCCGCCGAGCGCGGCCTGACCGGTCCGGACATCATCAACGCCCTGCGCGCCCAGAACGTGCAGGCCGCGGCCGGCGCCATCGGCCAGCCGCCCTTCCCCACCAACGCCGCGGCCTTCCAGCTGCCGGTGCAGGTGCAGGGCCGCCTCAGCGATCCCGATCAGTTCTCCAACATCGTCATCAAGACGGACGCTCAAGGCCGCGTGACCCGCGTCCGCGACGTCGCTCGTGTCGAGCTGGGCGCCCAGGATTACGGCATCCGCGGCTTCTTCGACGGCGAGCGCGGCGTCGGCATCGCCATCGTGCAGCAGCCGGGCGCGAACGCGCTGGGCACCGCCGAGCGCGTGATGGCCGAGATGGAGGCCGTGAAGGCCGAACTGCCGCAAGGCATGGATCTTTCCGTCGCCTACAATCCGACGGAGTTCGTCGCGGCCTCGGTCGAGTCCGTGCAGCACACCCTGTTCGAAGCCGTGATCCTGGTCGTGCTGGTGGTCATCGTCTTCCTGCAGACCTGGCGGGCGGCGATCATCCCGATCGTGGCCATCCCGGTGGCGCTGGTGGCGACCTTCGCCGTCCAGCTGATGCTGGGCTATTCGATCAACTCGCTGAGCCTGTTCGCCCTGGTCCTCGCGGTCGGCATCGTCGTCGATGACGCCATCGTCGTGGTCGAGAACGTGGAACGCTACATCCGCGAGGGACTGACTCCGAAGGAAGCCGCCTACCGCTCCATGCAGGAGGTGTCGGGCGCGCTGATCTCGATCGGCCTGGTGCTGGTCTCGGTGTTCGTGCCGACCATGTTCGTGCCGGGCATCCCGGGCATCTTCTACCGCGAGTTCGCCATCGTCATCACCACGGCCTCGGTCGTGTCGCTGCTGGTGTCGCTGACGCTGTCGCCGGCCATGGCCGCGCTGCTGCTGAAGCCGCACAAGGAGCATGACACGCATCGCAAGCCGGGCGTGTGGGGCTCGGTCACCTATTACGGCGGCTATGCCGGGCGGAAGTTCAACGAGGGCTTCGACTGGCTGTCGGACAAGTACGGCCGCCTGACCGCCCGCCTGGTGCGGACCGTCGGCATCGTGCTGATCGTCTATGTCGCCCTGCTGGGCCTGACGACCTGGCGCCTGATGGACACCCCGTCCGGCTTCATCCCGGAGCAGGACCAGGGCTTCCTGATCGGCGTCATCCAGCTGCCCCCTGGCGCTTCGCTGGAGCGCACCGAAGCGGTGATGCGCCGGGCCTCGGACACGATCAAGAAGACCGAGGGCGTGGAAGGCCTGGTCGCCTTCGCCGGCCTGGACGGCTCCAGCTTCTCGTTCGGCTCCAACGCGGCGACCATCTTCGTCCGCCTGGACGCCTTCGACGACCGCAAGAGCGCCGAACAAAGCGCCGCCGCCCTGGCCGGCGCCATCACCGGCGCCACCATGGGCATCGAGGACGCCAACATCTTCGTCATCGCCCCGCCCGCGGTTCAGGGTCTGGGCAACGGCAACGGCTTCCAGATGATGGTGCAGGATCGTTCCGGCGCGGGCTACCGCCCGCTGGAAGGCGCGACCTTCGCCATGATGGGCGCCGCCGCCCAGGCGCCGGATCAGGTGCAGCAGGTCTTCTCGACCTACAACACCGGTTCGCCGCGCATCGCCGCCGACGTCGATCGCGACAAGGCCCTGATGATGGGGGTCCAGCCGTCGGACGTGTTCGATACGCTGGGGGTCTATCTCGGCTCGTCCTACGTCAACGACTTCAACTATCTGGGCCGTACCTTCCGGGTGACGGCGCAGGCGGAGCCCACGTCGCGTGACGACATCGCCGACATCGCCAACCTGAAGACGCGTTCGGCCACCGGCGCCATGGTGCCGGTCGGTTCGGTCGCCAACCTGCGCGAGGACTCCGGCCCGTCGCGGATCGTGCGCTACAACCTGTTCCCGGCTTCCGAGCTTCAGGGGCAGGCGGCGGCGGGCGTCTCGTCCGGCCAGGCGATCGCGAGCATGGAGCAGTTGGCCGAGGCCACCCTGCCTCCGGGCTTCTCGTACGAATGGACCGGCCTGGCGCTGCAGGAGAAGCAGTCGGCGGGCGGGGCGACCGTGGTGTTCATCATGGCCGTGATCTTCGTCTTCCTGGTGCTGGCGGCCCAATACGAGGCCTTCACGCTTCCCATGGCGGTCGTGCTCATCGTTCCGATGTGCATCCTGGCGGCCATGATCGGGATCAACATCCGGGGGCTGGACAACAACATCCTGGTCCAGATCGGACTGGTGGTGCTGATCGCGCTCGCGGCCAAGAACGCCATCCTGATCGTGGAGTTCGCCAAACAGGCCGAGGACGAGGGACTGAACCGCTGGGACGCCGCTGTCCGGGCCGCCCAGACCCGCCTGCGTCCGATCCTGATGACCTCGTTCGCCTTCATCTTCGGGGTCGTGCCCCTGATGCTGGCGACCGGCGCCGGCGCCGAAATGCGCCAGTCGCTGGGCACCGCGGTCTTCTCCGGCATGCTGGGCGTGACCTTCTTCGGCCTGATCTTCACGCCCGTCTTCTACGTCGTGATGCGGTGGGTGGCCTCCAAGCTGCCCGGCGCGCCGAAGAAGGAGCGTGAGATCCCCACCACCGGCGGCCTGCCGCCGCATGAAGCCGACGCCGCCACGGCGCGCTCGGGAGACGTCTGATGACCCTGAAACCCTCTCTCCGGATCCTGACCGCAACCGCCGGAGCCAGTCTTCTGCTGGCCTCGTGCGCGGTCGGGCCGAAGGCGCCTGACGCTACCCTTCCCCCCTCAGCGTCGGGCGCCTTCATCGGGGCCGCCTCTCCGGCGGTCTCGGCCAATGCAACGGCCCGCGACGACTGGTGGCGGCTGTACAACGACCCGGTCCTGGACGGCCTGGTCGGCGAGGCCCTGGCCAACAACAACGAGTTGGAAGCCGCGGCCGCCAACCTGCGTCGCGTCCGCGCGGCGCTGGGCGAGGCGCGCGTCGGCCGGTTCCCGTCGACGACCACCTCGGCCGGGGTGACCACCGGTCGCCCCTCGGCCGCCACCGTGCCCGGCCTTCCCGCCGGGACCGAGGCGCCCGAGTCCGACACCTACAGCGCCGGGCTGGACGTCTCCTATGAGGTCGACCTGTTCGGCCGCGTGGAGTCGACCGTCCGCGCCGCCCGCGCCGACGCTTCCGCCGCCGAGGCCGCACTGAACGTGGTGCGCGTCACGGTCGCGGCAGAGACGGCCCGGGCCTATGCCGACGCCTGTTCGGGCAACGCCCAGATCGCGGTGGCCGAACGGACCATCGCGCTGCAGACCGACACCGTCGGCCTGACCCAGCGTCTGCTGGACGCCGGTTCGGGCAATGGCCTGGACGTGGCGCGCGCCCGCTCGGCGCTGGAGTCGACCCGTTCGACCCTGCCGCCCCTACGGGCCCAGCGCGACGGCGCCCTGTTCCGTCTGGCCACCCTGACCGGGCGCACCCCGGCGGAGACCAGCCAAGCGGCCCGCGCCTGCGCGACACCGCCGCAACTGGCCCAGCCGATCCCGGTCGGCGACGGCGCGGCCCTGCTGGCGCGGCGTCCCGACGTCCGTCAGGCGGAGCGCAACCTGGCCGCCGCCGCGGCGCGGGTGAACGTGGCCACCGCAGACCTGTACCCGCGCATCACCCTGGGCGGTTCGGCCGGGGCGACGGCGCTGGACGCCGGCGGTCTGGGCGACAGCGAGAACTTCCGCTTCTCGGTCGGCCCGCTGATCAGCTGGTCGTTCCCGAACGTGTTCGCCGCCCGCGCGCGGATCGAACAGGCGGGCGCGAGCTCGGACCAAGCGCTGGCCACCTTCGACCAGACGGTGCTTGTCGCGCTGCAGGAAACCGAAACGGCCCTGGCCAACTACGCCAATGAGCTGGACCGGCGCTCGGCCCTGCAGTCGGCGCGGGACCAGGCCGCCAACGCCGCCCGCCTGTCGCGCCTGCGCTTCGACGCCGGCGCCGACAGCTTCCTGACGGTGCTGGACTCGGAGCGGACCCTGGCCGCCGCCGACGCCCAGCTGGCGTCATCGAGCGCGCTGGTCACCACCTACCAGATC
>Ga0307412_10001350_pt1 | contig 13641 bp, 10 predicted proteins | sample DK1Cmetagenome_3_FD_203823 | JGI IMG/M metagenome (GOLD analysis project Ga0307412, IMG submission 203823) | Maize rhizosphere microbial communities from greenhouse at UC Davis, California, United States - DK15-C-1 | ecosystem: Host-associated > Plants > Roots > Rhizosphere > Soil | place: USA...
GGCGCCAACCCGCCGGCGCGGGCCTGTGTAGTCTCGCAGATGGTCGTCGACTGCAAGGTCGAAGTCGACTGCATCGCCTGGAAGAAGCCGTAAGCGATGCCGGGCGCGCTGCTATTGGCCGAGGCGGCGGGTGCCGTCGCGATCCTGATCCTGCTGATCGTCCGCGTACGGCTCAGTCCGTTGATCGCGCTGATCCTGGTATCGCTGGGTCTTGCCCTGGTCGCGGGGCTGCCCGCCGCCGGAATCGTCAAGGCGTTCGAGGCGGGCGTCGGCAGCGCGCTCGGGCATATCGCGCTGGTGGTCGGGCTCGGCACGATCCTCGGCAAGATGATGATCGAATCCGGCGGCGCCGATCGGATTGCCGCCACCGTCATCGATCGGTTCGGCGCGCCCCGAGCGGACTGGGCGGCATTGGCGGTCGCGCTGATCGTCGGGCTGCCGGTGTTCTTCGAAGTCGGCTTCGTGCTGCTGGTGCCGATCATCCTGGTCGTCACCACGCGGCTGCGCCAGCATCCGCTGCGGCTTGGCCTGCCGATGGCCGCAGGCTTGTCGGTCGTCCACGCGATGGTGCCGCCCCACCCGGCGGCGATGCTCGCGACCCAGGCTTTTCATGCCGATCTCGGCCTGACCATCCTGTTCGCGATGATCGTCGGCATTCCCACCGCGGCGGTGGCAGGCCCGCTCTATGCCCGGTGGATCGTGCCGCGGCTCGGGCCGGCGACGCCGCCGCCGGTGGTCCGCGATAGCGCGCCGGACCGAGTGCTTCCCGGCTTCGGCGTAACGGTGGGCACGTTGCTGCTGCCGGTGCTGCTGATGTTGATCGGCAGCCTTGCCGGCTCGGTCGCTGCCCCGGGATCGACGCTGGACCAGCTGCTGCGCTTCCTCGGCACCCCGGTGGTGGCGCTGCTCGCTGCGGTGCTGGTGAGCTACTGGACGCTGGGCCTGGCACGCGGGCTCAGCATGGCGACGATCCAGCGCTACACCAACGAATGCCTCGCCCCCACCGCGCTGATCACGCTGGTGGTCGGCGTCGGCGCGGGCTTCGGCCGGGTGCTCACCGACAGCGGCGTCTCCGGCGCGCTGGTCGCGCTCGCCGGGCAATGGCACGTGCCCGTGCTGCTGCTCGCCTGGCTGATCGCGGCGCTGATGCGCGTCGCTACCGGCTCGTCGACGGTGGCGATGGCGACCGCGGCGGGCATCGTCGCGCCGCTCGCCGCCGCAAACCCCGCCGTCCGTCCCGAGCTGCTGGTCCTCGCCACCGGCGCCGGGTCGGTGGTGCTCAGTCACGTCAACGACGGCGGCTTCTGGCTGGTGAAGGAGTATTTCGGCCTGAGCGTCGCCGACACGATCCGCAGCTGGACGGTGTGCGAGACGCTGATCTCCGTCGTGGCGTTGGTGCTGACGCTGGCACTCTCCGCGCTGCTGTAAGGCGCGCGGGAGCGTTGATGTTACCAAACTACGTCCTTATGACACTAATAGATAACCAAAAAGAGACCTGAGATCGGTATGTCGCGCTTCCCTCGCCTGTCCTCCTGTCGTGTGTTCGGTCTGGCCGGGGCACTCGGCCTCTCGACCGCCCCTGCCCTTGCCCAGCCGGCCGCGCTGCCGGCGATCTTTCCGGCACCGGTATCCGTGCGCCTGCAAGGAGACGCCTTCCCGCTGGGCAAGGACGTAGTGCTCGTCGCACCGGTCGGTGTGTCGCAGGAAACGATCGCGCTGGTCACGGGGATATTGCGCGGTGCCGGCGTCGAGCGGATCACGCGACGGCCACGCCTGCCGGCGACGCTGGACCAGCCGCATGTCGTGCTCGGCACGGCCGCCATGCCGGCGGTCCGCGCCGCCCTCGCCCGGGCGGGCGCGAGCGCAGAAGCGCATCGGGAGGGGTATACGCTGGTCAGCGCCGGTATCGGCAAGGGGTTGATCGCCCTCGCGGGCCAGGATGCGGACGGGCTCTTCTACGCCGCACAGACGCTGCGCCAGCTCGTGAAGGGCGCGTCGATTCCTGCCGTCGTCGTTCAGGACCATCCCGCCATGCCGATCCGCGGGACGATCGAGGGCTTTTACGGCGCGCCCTGGACGACGCGCGACCGCCTCGCCCATCTCGATTTCCTCGCGAGCGTCAAGGCGAACACCTTCGTCTACAGCCCGAAGGACGATCCCTTTGCGCGCGATCATTGGCGCGACGCCTATCCCGCACCGCGCCTGTCGGAGATCGGCACGCTTGCCGACCGTGCGCGGCAGAACCACGTCAATTTCGTCTATGCGATCTCGCCGGGCCCGACGGTGTGCTTCTCCGATCCCAGCGACCAGCAGGCGCTGCAGCGCAAGTTCGCGGCGCTGCGGTCGGTCGGCGTCCACGCCTTCTACATCGCCTTTGACGACATCGAATATAAGAAGTGGAATTGCGAGCAGGACAAGGCGGCGTTCGGCCCCTCGGGTGCCGAAGCGGCCGGAACCGCGCAGGCGAAGCTGCTCAACGCCGTGCAGGATCATCTCAGCGCCACCGATCCGCAGGCGCCGCCGCTGATCATGGTGCCGACCGAATATTACGATGCCAAGGAAAGCAGTTACAAGACCGCGCTCGGCAAGACGCTGAATCCGCGCGTCGTGGTGCAGTGGACCGGCACCGACGTCGTCCCCCCGTCGATCTCGATCAACGATGCCCGCGCGGCGGAAAAGGCGTTCGGGCGCAAGACGCTGCTGTGGGATAATTACCCGGTCAACGATTATGCGACCACCAAGGGCCGCCTGCTGCTGGCACCCTATGTGCGGCGCGAGCCGGGCCTGTCGGCGGAACTGGCCGGCATCCTCTCCAACCCGATGAACCAGGAAGTGCCGAGCCGCGTCGCGGTCACCGGGGTCGCGGCGTTCGGCTGGAACGACAAGGGCTATGACGCCGACCGGACCTGGCACTATGCCGCGCGCGAACTGGCGGCCGGCGACGATCGCACGACGCGCGCGCTGCTGACCTTCTTCGACACGCAGCATCTCGCGCCGACCTTTGGCAGCCAGCCCTGGCAGGAACAGGCGCCTGTGCTGAAGGCGACGCTCGATCGCGTCCGCGAAGCGCTTGCGGGAGGCGACGATACCGCCCGCCGCGACGCGCTGTCCGCCCTGAGCGGCGTCGCCGACGCGTTCGCGCGCGCGCCCGACATCATCCGTGCGGGAACCATCGATCCCGGCTTCGTCGCACAATCGCGCCCCTGGCTGGATGCGATGCAGCTGTGGGGCCGCGCCTTGCAGCTGACGGCAGCGGGCCTCGAAGCGGCCAACCGGCAGCAGCCCGCCGCGCCCCGCTATTTCGCCGATGCCCGGCGGCTCGCCACCGAAGCGGCGGCGCTGCAGACGATCAAGGGCGCGACCCGCTTCGAGGGCCCGATCAAGATCGCCGATGGGGTCCTGGACCGGTTCATCACGGATGCGCCGACGCTCCTGTTCACCGCTCAGCCGCTGTCGGAGGCGCCAAAGGCGCCGTAAGCGGCGGGCTCAGAAGTCGGTCGTCACGCCGATCGACAACTGGCGACCGAGAATGTCGTAGCGCTGCGGCACCGAATTGCCGCGCGACAGCGCGAAGGCATAGCTGTTGGCGAGGACCGGCGGCATCCGGTCGAACAGGTTGTTGGCGGACACGGTCAGGACCAGGCGCTTCTTCAGCGAAACGGTCAGCGCCAGGTCGAAATAGCTATAGTCCGGTATGTGGGTGTACTGGGTCACGCGATCGGCCGCGGTAAAGCCCAGCGCGGGATCGGTGCTGTTCAGCGTGGTCCGCGTGCCGCTGATGAAGCGCCAGGCCAAAGAGGCGCTGAACGCCCCGCCGCTGCTGGTGTACGTGCCCCGCGCAACGTGCGTCCAGGCGGGAACGGGCTGGCCACAGCGCGGACCGAAATAGCCGACGCAGTTCCGCTCGGGCGTGACCACCGAATCCTGCGCGCCCGAAGTGATCGTGCGCGATCCGGTGAACAGCACGTCGAGGGTGCCCGCCGCGGCCCCGAGCGGCAGCACATAGTGCCCCGAGACATCGACCCCCTCGGCGTTCAGCCGATACTGGTTGGTGGTGCCCGCCTGGATATAGCCGGTGCCGGCACTGGCATCGGCGCCGAACAACGTGCCATCCGCGTTCCGCACGATGCGCGAACAATAATAGGGATCGGCGGTGGCGACACAGCCATCGACAGCGAAATTGGCATAGTTGAAGCCGATCACCTGGTTGACGCGGATCCGGTAATAGTCTGCGGACAGCGACAGCCGATCGACGAACGACGGCGTCAGCACCACCCCGGCCGTCAGCGTCCGCGCATCCTCCGGCGACAGTTCGAAGCCGCCGGTGCGCTGGCGGCACGCCTGATCGGGACAAAGCAATGTCGGGCTGTTGTAGAGATTGTCCGGCAGCCCGCTCGCACGACACGCCTGGATGCTGCCGCGCGGGAGCCCGCGCGTCCCGTCGGCATTCAGCGTCGGTGCGCAGAAGTCGTTCACATTGTAATTGCTGAACGCGATCGTCTGGTTGCCCTCATAGATGCTGGGGGCACGCTGCGCGCGGTTCAGCCCCGCGCGAAAGGTCACGTCGCGCGACGGCGACCAGATGCCTTCGATCTTCCAGGTCGGAAAGGTGCGGCTGTTGATGTTATATTTCGACCAGCGATAGCCGCCATTGAGCTGCAGCAGCTCGAAGAAAGGCCGCTTGGCGACGAGCGGGAGCTGCGCCTCGACATTCGCTTCGTGCACATTCTGGCTGGCGACGTAGCTCCTGCCGCCGTAGACGTCGACATAGCGATCGTTGACGGCATTGTTCTGATCGGTCCTGCGAACTTCGCCGCCCAGGGCGATCCCCAGCCCCTGGTCGGCGAACGGCGAGACGATGCCGAACCGGGTCAGGTCCGCGGTCAGGTTGGCCGTCAGGTCGAGGAACGCGGTCCGGTTGTTGCTGATGCCACGGCGTTCGTCGAACAGATAGTCGCGCAACGCCGCAGTGCCGCTGCCCGCCGCGAAGATGTCCAGCGGAACACAGGCCGGATCGGTGCCGTCGACGACCGACCGGCAAGTCGGCGTACCGTTCACCGACACCACGTCCAGCGCGCGGTTGACCTTGGCGAAGACCGGCTTGCCGTCGGTGATCCACAAGGCACGGTTGCGCGCGTAGACGCCGCCCACATCGTAGCGAAAGCCCGCCGCGATCTCGCCGCGCGCCCCGCCCGCGATGCGCAGATTGCGGTTGTCGAAAATGTCGCTCGATCGATTGCCGCCCAGGCCGGGAAAACCGACTTGGACGTTGACCGGCACCAGCGCCGCGCTGCCCGCCGCCGCGCCGCAGACGATCCCGGCCTGCTGCGCGGACATCAGCGGATTGTCGCAGTTCACCCGGTAGGGCGTCGATCCATAGGCGGCATAGCTCTGGACATAGGGCCCGTAGAAGCTGTTGCGGGATAGATCGCGGGCGTAGAGGACATTGGCATGGAGCTCGACGGCCGATGACACCTTGAAGGTGAAGAAGCCTCCCAGGTTCCACCGATCGAAACCACGCAGCGTCTCGCGGTCCTTGCTGTTGCCATAGCCCGGCACGCTCGCCGCATCGACGAAGGTGCCACGCGTGCCGCTGGGGTTGGAGAAGCTCTGGTTGGCATAGGTGCCGCTCAGCGGCGTGATGGTGCCGTTGGGGGACGCCGCGGTGACAAGGCAGTTGTAGCCGCTGCCGGCCCGCTGGATCTGGCAGCCGGAGATGTCGCGGTCGCCGAACAGGATCGGATCGCCGTGGCGATAGCCGACGAACCCGGTGAGGTTGAGGCGCCCGTCGAGGAAGTTGTGGCCGGCGGTGGCACTCAGATCGACGCGCCCCCCGCCCACCGTCGATCCGGTTGGCGTGGCGATGCCATAGGCCTGTGCGAGTGGCGTGGAGGGGTTGTCGCGATTGTCATGCTGGTAGAAGCTGTAGCTGCTCGACAGCCGAACGCCTTCGAACTTCTTCTTCAGCACGAAGTTGACGACGCCGGCGACCGCATCTGACCCATAGACGGAGGACGCGCCCCCGGTCAGCACGTCGATCCGCTCGACCAGTGACACCGGCACCATGTTGATGTCGACGGCTTCGGTATCGGAGATGCGCTGGCCGTCGATCAAGGTCAGCGTGCGGTTGAAGTCCAGCCCGCGCAGCTTCACCCGCTGCCTGCCGTTGCTGTTCTGGTAGAGTTGTTGCGAATCCGGGGTCACCTGCGGGAACCGGTTGAGCACTTCCTCGATATTGATCGCGCCCTGCTGGCGGATCTCGTTCGCTGCCGCCGTCGTGATCGGGCTGGCCGCCTTCAGGTTCGGGCGGACGAGGCGCGTGCCCGTGACGATGATGTCCTTTTCCTGCACCGCTTGCGGGGGGATGCCGACGGGGCGAGGTTCGGGGGATGCCGGCCGGGCCTTCGCCTGTGCGCGGATGATGACATAGACGCCCTGGCTGGTCCGCGTCACCGCCAGACCACTCCCTTGCAGCAGCCGCTCCAGCGCGGTCTCCACCGTCATGCTGCCCGAAACGGCCGGGACCCGGCGAGTGCCAGCCATTTCCTCGTCGAAAACCAGCTGGACATGCGCCTGCCGCCCGAGCTGACGCAGCGCCGGGCCGAGACGCTGGGGCTTGATGTCGATCCGGACGGTCGCCGCCCGCTGCGCCGCGGCCGGCGGGGGAATCGCCAGCGCGGCGAGCGTGACCGTGCCCGCCCCCATCGCAATGCGCTGCATCAAGCTGCGGATCGTCCCCTCCATCTTCGTGGCCGTTCTGCCGTATGACGCAGGCAGAACAAGAACACGCAGAAGCAGGACGACATTTTTATGACGTACCTCCCGAAGGCGCTGCGGTCGACCGCGCGCGGCGGGAGAGCCGGACCACGTCGCCATCGACCACGACCCGGACGGGGAATGCCGCGGCTACCGCTTGGGCAAAGGCGTTGAGGTCTCCGGCGTTGAACACCCCGCTGACCCGCATCTCGGCGACATCGGGCGAAACCTCGATCCGCCGCCCCGCGGCATAGCGGTTCATCCGCTCCGCAGCAGCACTGAGCACTTCGCGCTCGAAGCTGAGCTGCCCCGTTTCCCATCCCTCGTCGACCGGCATCTGGCGTACGGTGCCGAGCATCGCGGTCGCCGGCAGGCGCAGTTCCATGCCCGGCGCGAGCGCGCGGTCCGCGGCAACCTCACCGCCGTCCCGCGCGACCAGCCGATTCTGCGTCCCCCTGCCGGTATCCCGCATCACGGCGACATGCCCTTCGAACAGCGCGACCCGCGTCTCGCCCGCCAATCGTTCGACCGAAAATTCGGTGCCTGTCGCCACCACCAGATCGTTGCCGCTGTGCACGGCGAACGGACGCAACGGATCCTTGGCGACCTTGAACCGCGCACGGCCGCGTTCCAGCGCCAGGTTGCGGCGTTGCTCGCTATAGGCAACGGTGACGGCACTGTCGGCGTCCAGCGTCAGTCGCGAGCCGTCTGCAAGCGCGATGACACGGCGCTCGCCGATCGCGGTAGCGTAACGCTCGCTGCCATCGCCCCGCCAAACCATCGATCCCAGCGCGACGGCGATCAGCAGCGCGGCCGCCACTGCCGCCCAGGCGCCCCGGCGCATCGGCACTGCCGCGATCCAGCGCCGGCGTCCGGCGCGCTGCATGCTGCCCAGCGCGTCGCGCCGCAGCGCCACGATCTCGGGCGCATCCGCCCCATCGCCGATGGCGTTCCACAAGGCGAGCGCCTCGTCCAGCGCGCGCTGCCGATCCGGCCGATCCACCAGCCAGGCGTCCAGTTCGTCCTGCTCCGCCAGGGAGAGGCCCTCGTGGAGGCGAAGGCACCAGGCGATCGCCTCGTCCTGCGGGGCGGACTCGCTCATCGGCCGCCTCCCATATCGGCCAGCAGGCTACGCATCGCGGTGGCGATGTGCTTCTCCACGGCGCTGACGGAGATGCCGAACACCTCGGCGATCGCTTTGCGCTGCATGCCTTCCAATCGATACAGGATGAAGATGCGGCGGGTACGCTCCGGCAACCGCTTGAGGACCTGCGCCACGCATCCGATGCTTTGCTGCCCGGCAAGCAGCCGCTCGGCGTCGATGGGATCGACATGGTGCTGTTCGTCCAGGCTTTGCGACTGGAGATATCGGCCGCGCGTCGTCTCCCGCCGATAATGGTCGCGCAGCAGATTGGCCGCGGCCTGGAAGATATAGCCTTCCGGGTTGCCCCCGGCGGTCACCGGCGCGGTCGCCATCCGGACGAACAGATCCTGCGTCAGATCTTCCGCCTGCGACGGGTCGCGCAGCCGCCGCGTGAAAAAGGCGATCAACGCCGGCCGCATGCGCTGCAACACCGCGAGCAACTCTGCGTGCGAGCCTTCCGGATCGGACATGGGGGCGATCATGCATCTTAATACGTCCCATGGACGATAGTGCACAGCGCCGACGATGTCGATTTCGGCGCGGGGCACCACGGCAGCCTCCGGCGTCAGCCCTGCTTGCGCGCCGCGCGGGTCGTCAGATCACAGCCAGCCCAGCGCTCGAAAGCTCGCCCACCCGTCGCGCGCGAACACGAGGTGGTCGACCAGCCGCACGTCGACCGGATCCAGCGCCCCCAGCAGCCGCCGGGTGGTGGCACGGTCGGCGCGGCTCGGGCTGGGATCGCCGCTCGGGTGGTTATGCGCCATCAGCACGCCGGCGGCATCGAACGCCAGCGCATCGGCCACCACCCACCGCACCGGCACATCCACCGAATCGGCGTGATCGCCGTGCATGTGCCGCATGCCGAGCAGCCGCCCGTCGCGCGCGAGATAAGCGAACGCCGCAATTTCCGTGCGCGCGCCCGCCAGGCGGCCGAACAGCGCCTGCGCGGCCGGCACGTCGAGAATATACGGATCCGGAGACAAGACCGCCATGTCCCCGCCTTGCCACCGCACGCCTCGGCGCCGAACAGCAACTGCCTCCGCTTCGGACCTCCGATGCGGAGCGAAGGCGGATGACTTGCCCGCCCGCCGCCGCTAGGTTCGGCGACATGCGTCAATATCTCGATCTGATGGACCGCGCGCTGAACGACGGCGTGGAGGTGATGGACCGCACCGGTACCGGCACGCGCAGCGTGTTCGGCGCGCAGATGCGCTTCGATCTGCGCGCGGGCTTCCCGCTGCTCACCACCAAGAAACTGCACCTCCGCTCGATCCTGATCGAGCTGCTCTGGTTCCTGCGCGGCGACACCAATGTCCGCTGGCTGCAGGAGCGCAAGGTGAGCATCTGGGACGAATGGGCCGACGACAACGGCGATCTCGGGCCCGTCTACGGCAAGCAGTGGCGCGATTGGGAAGCGGCGGACGGCCGCCATATCGACCAGATCGCCGAGCTGCTGGAGACGCTGAAGACCAACCCCGCCTCGCGCCGCATGGTCGTCTCCGCCTGGAACCCGGGCGAGCTGGGCGCGATGGCGCTGGCGCCGTGCCACTGCCTGTTCCAATGTCATGTCGCGAACGGCCGGCTGAGCCTCCAGCTCTACCAGCGCTCGGCAGACATCTTCCTCGGCGTGCCGTTCAACATCGCCAGCTACGCGCTGCTCACCCATCTGCTCGCGCAGCAGGCCGGGCTCGAAGTGGGCGACTTCGTCTGGACCGGGGGCGACTGCCACCTCTATCTCAACCATCTCGACCAGGCCCGCGAGCAGCTCGCCCGCACGCCGGGTCCGCTGCCGCGGCTGGAGATCCTCCGCAAGGCGCCGTCGATCGACGCCTATGAATATGAGGATTTCGCGATCCACGACTATGTCGCCCAGCCGCACATCAAGGCGGCGGTGGCGGTATGATCAGCTTCCACCTCGCCCGCGCCGACAACGGCGTGATCGGGCGCGACGGCCAGCTGCCCTGGAGGCTTCCCGCCGATCTCAAGCGCTTCAAGGCGCAGACGCTGGGGCGGCCGATGATCATGGGCCGCAAGACCTTCATATCCTTCCCCGCGCCGCTGCCCGGCCGCCGCCACATCGTCCTCACTCGCGACAGCGCCTGGCAGGCCGAAGGCGCGGAAGTGGCGCACAGCGTCGAGGACGCGCTCGCACTGGCCGGCCCTGATGCGGCGGTGATCGGCGGGGCGGAGGTCTTTGCCCTGTTCCTCGACCGCGCCGACCGCATCGAACTTACCGAAGTGCACCTCGATGCCGAGGGCGATGCGCATGTTCCCGCCTTCGATCCGGCCGACTGGGTGGAAACCGCGCGCGAGGCCCATGGGGCCGAGGGCGACCGCCCCGCCTATGACTTCGTAACGCTGGCGCGCCGGGGATGAAGCGCCCGATCCTGATCGGCCTTGCGGTGGTGCTGGTCATCGCCGCGATCGGCTTTTTCGGGATCGCCCCGGTGGTGGTGGAAGCGGGGATGAACCGCGTCGTCGCCACACCGCTGCCGCGCGTAACCGCCCAGACGCGCGCGCTCCACGCCAGGCTCCAGATCGCCGACATGCACGCCGATACGCTGCTGTGGCGACGCAACCTGCTCGATCGCGCCGAGCGTGGCCAGGTCGATCTGCCCCGGCTCCAGGCGGGCAATGTCGCGCTGCAGGTGTTCTCCTCGGTCACCAAGACGCCGAAGCACCAGAATTATGACGCCAACGGCGCCGATACCGACAACATCACCCTGCTCGCGATCGCCCAGCTCCAGCCGCCGCGCAGCTGGACCTCCCTGCTCGAACGTTCGCTCTGGCATGCGGAAAAGCTGGAGCATGCCGCCCGGGCCTCGGACGGCCAGTTGCGCGTGATCCGCACCCCCGCAGACCTCGACCAGCTGCTCGCCGATCGCACGCGCGGACAGAAGGTGACCGGCGGGCTGTTGTCGATCGAGGGCCTCCAGGATCTGCAAGGCGATCCCGCCAATCTCGATCGCCTCTACGCCGCGGGTTTCCGCATGGCCGGCTTCGCGCATTTCTTCGATAACGAGGCGGCGGGCTCGATGCACGGGATCGCCAAGGGCGGCCTCACCCCGCTCGGCCGCCAGGTGCTGCGCCGGATGGAGGCGATCGGCATGATCGTCGACGTCGCCCATGCCAGCCACGCGGCAGTGGCCGACATGCTCGCCGTGGCGCGGCGCCCGGTCGTTTCAAGCCATGGCGGCGTGCAGGCGACCTGCAAGGTCAACCGCAACCTCACCGACGACGAGATCCGCGGCATCGCCCGCACCGGCGGCGTGGTCGGCATCGGATATTGGGAGGCGGCGATCTGCTCGACCAGCCCCAAGGCGGCGGCGGCGGCGATCGCCCATGTCCGCGACCTGGTGGGGATCGACCATGTCGGCCTCGGCTCGGACTTCGACGGCGCGGTGACCACGGGGTTCGATGCGTCGCAGCTGGACGTCGTCACCCAGGCGCTGGTCGATCGCGGCTTTTCCGAGCAGGAGATCGCCAAGGTGATGGGCGGCAACGTGCTGCGGGTGCTGCGTGCGGGGATGATGCCGGCGCGGTAGAAGCGCCGCCCCACCCCATTGGCATCGCCCAACCCAATGCCTATAGCCACCCCATGCAGCGGCTGGACGGCGGCTCGGCGGTTCCGCTTCCCCTCCGGGGCGCGATCGTCGCGCTCGGGAATTTCGATGGCTTCCATTTCGGGCACCAGGCGGTGGTCGGCCGCGCCGTGGAGCGCGCGCGCGCCGAGGGGCGTCCCGCGATCGTCGCCACCTTCGATCCGCATCCCCGCCGCTTCTTCCAGCCCGACGCCCCGCCCTTCCGCCTGACCACGCTGGACCAGCGCGAACGGCTGTTCGGGGCTGCCGGTGCCGCGGGCATGCTGGTCTTCCACTTCGACGCCACCCTCGCCCGCCTCACCGCCCGCCAGTTCGCCGAGCAACTGGTCGAAACCGTCGGCGCGGCCGGCGTGGTGACCGGCGAGGACTTCACCTTCGGCAAGGGCCGCGAGGGCAATGTCGCGACGCTCGCCGCGCTCGGCGCCGACCTCGGCTTCACCGCCGAGACGGTCGCCCCGGTAACTCTCGACGGCGCGACCGTCTCCTCCAGCCGCATCCGCGATTTCCTCAAGGCCGGCGACCCGCGCGCCGCCGCCGCTTTGCTCACTCGCCCCTTCGCCATCGCCGCCGAAGTGGAAGGCGGCGCCAAGCTGGGCCGCCAGCTCGGCTACCCCACCGCCAACATGCGGCTCGGCACCTATCTGCGCCCGAGATACGGGATCTACGCGGTACGCGGCCGCCTTCCCGACGGCCGCCTGCTGGACGGCGTCGCGAATGTCGGCATCCGCCCCAGCTTCGATCCGCCGATCGAGCTGCTCGAGAGCTTCTTCTTCGATTTCGGCGGCGACCTGTACGGCCAGACGGTCGAGGTCGAGCTGATCGAGTATCTCCGCCCCGAAGCGAAGTTCGACAGCCTCGACGCGCTCATTGCGCAGATGGACCAAGACTCGGCGCGGGCCAGGGATGTGCTGACCGACCGAACCTGATGCCCTGATGGCAACGATCCGACGCGACCTGCGAAGAGTCGACGCAGGCGCCAGCGCGCGTTTGGTCTGGCTACACATATGTTACAGCAGATCACAAAATTGTTTCCGGCAGTCCGCGTTGTAAGATTACTACACAACAATCCGATAATTTGACGTTTTTTATCTCCGGGGCGCAGTTATCCAACCCCACCTGTGTTATGTTAGCCACACGGACACACAAAGCCAAAGAGCGTCACCCGCGCTGCCTTTACAGCCCTCCCGCAGCTAGCCATGCAGCAGCGCTTGTGTCGCGGTTAGCAACTTTTCGACACACATTAGGGAGAGCTCGCGTTCGTTTGTCAGAACGGCGGCCGCGAGCAGCAAAGGATGGTCAATAATATGTCTCGTATCGCGTATGCGCTGCGCGCCGGAACGGCGCTTGCAGGTCTTGGAGCGGTCGCACTGTTCGCGACGCCCGCACTGGCACAGGATCAGGCTGGAACGTCCACGCCGGACAGCGCGCAGGCCGGCAGCGAAATCGTCGTAACCGGCTCGCGTATCGCGCGCGCCGATCTGCAGTCCTCGACGCCGGTTGCGGTGATCACCGCCGAGCGCATTCAGCAGACCGGCGCTTCGAACGTCCAGGACGTGCTCGCGACGCTGCCGTCGGTTGGCCAGAACATCAGCCGCACCAGCTCGAACTTCTCGAACACCGGCAACGGCACCGCGACGGTGAACCTGCGTAACCTCGGCTCGTCGCGCACCCTGGTGCTGATCGACGGCCGCCGTACGCTCGGCATCGCCGGCACCTCGGCGGTCGACATCAACAACATTCCGACCGACCTGATCGAACGCTTCGAAGTCGTCACGGGCGGCGCCTCGGCCGTCTATGGTTCGGAAGCGATCGCGGGCGTGGTCAACTTCGTCCTCAAGAACGACTTCCAGGGCCTGCGCGTCCGCGCGCAGAACACCGTGTCGGACAAGGGCGACGCACCGCGCCAGTATGTCTCGATCACCGGCGGCCAGAACTTCGGCGGCGGTCGCGGCAACGTGACCGCGAACTTCAGCTATGACAATGATCATGGCCTGCCGTCGCGCAACCGCAGCTTCTCGGCGACCGACATCCCGAACCGCAGCTCCTACGCGTCGCAGGGCCTGTTCGACGTCAGCAACCCGAACCAGACGCAGTTCTCGCCGACCAGCGGCCGCACCTTCACCTTCGACGGTGCGAACA
>Ga0307412_10001352_pt1 | contig 13638 bp, 13 predicted proteins | sample DK1Cmetagenome_3_FD_203823 | JGI IMG/M metagenome (GOLD analysis project Ga0307412, IMG submission 203823) | Maize rhizosphere microbial communities from greenhouse at UC Davis, California, United States - DK15-C-1 | ecosystem: Host-associated > Plants > Roots > Rhizosphere > Soil | place: USA...
CTTGAACTCGGGGTCGTGTCTTCTGCGTTTGCCTTTCATTTTGTGCGTGTTCGGTTTGGTTTGCGGTACCAACCAACACTCCACAATCATAGCTTAGCCCCTGGACCGGTTTTCGGGGGCCAGCTCAAATGGCGGCGGCCGGCGCGCAGTTGATGACGTGGTTCGGTGTAGCATGTGAATTGCATCGCGATTGGCGCAACGACGTTGAAGGACTCGGCACGTTGTTTTCCAACCATCTGCCGAGTTATCGTTGCCTGATTACCAGCTATCTGGCCACAAGACCGCAGGCCTAGTGTCGTTCCAGTTCGAGGGTCAGCCCGTCATAGGCCACGTGGATGTGCTCGGGGACCTCCGCATCCAGTTTCGAGTGCTCGTTGTCGTGTCCGACGTGGGTGAGCCAGGCTTCCTTCGCTTCGGCGGCGTGGATCGCTTCCAAGGCTTCGTCGTTGGAAAAATGCGTCGGATGGAAATGCGGTCGCAGGGCGTCGACGATCAGAATGTCCACCCGGCGGATGCGCTTGAGCGTTTCTTCGGGAAACGCTTTCACGTCGGGGAAATACGCCACACTGCGGCAAAGCGGGTGTTGGAACAGAAAGCCGACCGTTTCCACCGACGCGTGCTCGACCGGCAGCGCGGTGATCGTGAGGTCGCCGTAGGAAAAGGGCCCGTTGATCAGGCGTGGGCAGGGTTTCACGTAGCCGCGATGGACGTTGTGTTCGGAAAACGCCCAGCCGAACATTTCCTTGAGCGTCCCCATGCAGGCGGCGGTCGCGTGCAGAGGAAGCGGCTTCTCGCGGTGCCAGCAGAACGCGCGCAATTCGTCGAAACCGGCGACGTGGTCGAGGTGCGCGTGGGTGTAGAGCACGGCATCGATCGTCCGCAGGTTTTCGCGCAACGCCTGGCGACGGAGATCCGGGCCGGAATCGACGAGCAGGGCGGCTTCCGGGGTTCTCACCACGATCGACGAACGGGTGCGGTCGTTGCAGGGATTGGTCGAGCGGCAGGTTTCGCAATCGCAGCCGATGACGGGCACCCCGGTGGAGGTGCCGGTGCCGAGGAAGGTGAGAGTGAACGCGGACGACATTGATTCGCGCGGCGAGGCTTGCATAATGCCGCCGCCACCGCAAACGCATGCTCACCCTGCTGAAAATCCGCAATCTGGCCCTGGTCGACGAACTCGTGTGGGAACTCGGCTCCGGCCTGGTCGGAGTGACGGGTGAAACCGGCGCGGGCAAATCCGTGATCGTTGGCGCGCTCAAGCTCGTCCTCGGCGAACGCGCGGACAAAGCGCTTATCCGCACGGGCGAGGATACCTGCACGGTCGAGGCTGTTTTCGCCCTTGCCGACGCCGCGGCGGTGGACGCGATTCTGGAGGAAAACGGCCTCGAACCTTGCGACGGCGGCGACCTGATCGTGCGCCGGGCGATCGGGCAAACGGCGAATCGTCAGTTCGTTAACGATTCGCCCGTGACCTTGGCGTTGCTCAAAAAATTAGGCGAACATCTCGTCGATCTCCACGGCCCGCACGACCATCAATCGCTGCTTTCCACCGATCGCCAGCTCGCGATGCTTGATGCCTACGCCGGAGCCGAACCGGCGATGGCCGCTTGGCGCGAGCACTGGAAAGCCTGGCGGGCGAAAGTGAACGAACTCGACGAACTGCGTCGCGCGGAAAATGCGAGCGAGCAGGAGCTTGAGCTGCTGCGCTATCAGGTGTCGGAAATCGACGCCGCTGAATTGAAGCCAGGGGAGGAGAGTGACCTCGAGGACCGCTGGCGTCGTGCGTCGAATGCGTCGCGCTTGGTAGAGGCGGCCGGCGCTGCGGCGACCGTGCTTTCCAATGACGATGGCATTCTCGAGCGCTTGGGCGAAGTGCAGCGGCTGGTGCGGGAGCTGGAAAAACTCGATCCGTCGGTGCGCGAGAGAGTGGGTGGCTTGGAAACGGCGTTGCTTGAACTTCAGGAACTCGAGCGTGCGTTGGTGGAATACAGCGAGGAACTCGATATCGACCCGCAGGAAGCGGCGGTGTTGGAGGAGCGGGTGAATCTGCTGGAATCCCTGAAGCGGAAATACGGGCCATCGCTGGCCGATGTGATGGAGCGGCGCGATGCCGCGGCTGCACGACTGGACACGATCGAGAACCGCGGCGAAAAGCTCGAAACCCTCACGGCGGAAGTCGCGCAATGCCGCGAACGATTGGAGGCTGCCGGACGAACTTTGAGCGCCGCGCGCAAGAAAGCCGCTCCGAAGCTGGCGAAAGAGATTGCCTCGCAGCTAAAAGATCTCGGTTTCAAGCAATCGTCGTTTGAAGTCCCTTTGATCGCTTCCGGCGAACCGACGTCGCAGGGATTTGAGACGGCAGAGTTTCAATTCGGACCAAACCCGGTCGAGCCGTTGCTGCCGCTGCGGCAGATTGCGTCGAGCGGGGAAATCAGCCGCGTGATGCTGGCGGTGAAAAGCGCGCTCGCCGAGCAGGACGCCACACCGCTGATGGTATTCGACGAAATCGACGCCAACGTTGGCGGCGAAGTCGCCCGTGCGGTCGGCCGCAAGATGGCGGCGCTGGGCGCACGGCATCAGGTCGTTTCGATCACGCATTTTCCGCAGGTCGCCGCGACCGCCGCGCATCATTACGTGGTGGAAAAGGAAGTGACGAACGGTCGCACGCGGTCGCGCCTTTATCCGGTCAGTGGCGAAACGCGCGTGCGCGAACTCGTTCGAATGCTCGGCGGAGGAGGGGAGCAGGCGCGAGCCATGGCGGAAAGCTTGCTCGCAGGAAGCTGACGCCATGAAGCAGCCACGGACGATCAAGGTAGTGCCCGAAACACTCGCAGCCGCGCCCATGGAAGTGGCTGGTGAACTCGGTTTGCCCGCGCCGAAGTACGGAACGCCCCGTTTGCTGATCGGTCGCCGCGAATGGCTCGGCTTACCGGAATTCGGCGTTTCACCACTTAACGCGAAGACGGACAGCGGCGCGCGATCATCGTCTTTGCACGCGGAAGAAATCGAAATATCGCCCGATGGCTCGCGTGTCAGTTTCGTCACCGTCAACCACTACGGGGTGCGTGTCCGCTGTGAGGCGGAGGTCGCCGGTTCGACAAAAGTGCGAAGCTCGTCGGGCGTTGTGCGTAGAAGGGTTTACATCGAAACGGATGCCGTATTGGCGGGTGGATTCCGTTGGCGAATCCGTCTGACTTTGGCGAACCGGATGAAGATGAAATGTCCGCTTTTGCTCGGTCGCCGCGCGCTCGCGGGATTTTTTCTCATTGACCCGCAAGGCTCGCGCTTGTTGGGAGGCGTGCGCGAAATCGAGCGCTTTGTTCCGGGAAACCGGCCCGCATGAAAATCCTCATTCTTTCCCGTAACGCGGCGCTCTACAGCACCGATGCCTTGGTCAAAGCCGCCGAGAAGCGCGGCCATGAAGTCCGGGTGGTCGATTACCTCCGCTGCTACATGAACATTACCTCGCGCAAGCCGAGGATTTATGTGGATGGAGAGGAGTTGAAGGCAGACGCCGTGATTCCGCGCATCGCGGCGACGCATACCTTTTACGGCAACGCCGTCGTGAGGCAGTTCGAGATGATGGGCGTTTTCACTGTGAACGATTCGGTGGCGATCGCCCGTTCGCGCGACAAACTACGATCGATGCAGTTGCTCGCGCGAAAAGGCGTGGGCTTGCCTGTCACGGCCTTCGCCCACCACACCGACGCCACCTCCGAGCTGATCAAGATGTGCGGCGGTGCGCCGCTCGTCATCAAGCTGCTCGAAGGCACGCAGGGCGCGGGCGTGGTGCTCGCGGAAACGCCTAATACCGCGCAATCGGTGATCGAAGCGTTCAAAGCGGGCAATATGAACATCCTCGTGCAGGAGTTCATCAAGGAGGCGAAGGGCGCGGATATCCGATGCATCGTGGTCGGCGGCAAGGTGGTCGCGGCGATGAAACGTCAGGCGAAAGATGGCGAATTCCGCTCGAACCTTCATCGCGGGGGTTCGGCGGAAAAAGTGAAGATTTCGCCGGAGGAAAGAGCCGTGGCCAGTCGCGCGGCGAAGGCGATGGGCCTGAACGTCGCCGGAGTGGATTTGCTTCGCTCCAATCACGGTCCGGTGGTGATGGAGGTGAACTCTTCGCCCGGCTTGGAAGGCATCGAGCAATGCAGCGGCAAGGATGTCGCGGGCATGATCATCGAATACATCGAACGCGCCGCACAGAATCCCCCGAAAGCGGGCGATGCGGTGAAGTGACGCAAGGTGGCGCGCTCTCGCCGAGAGCGCTTCGCAAGCCTTGATCGGTAGTCTGTTCAAGGGAGGAATCGAAGCCGTTGACTCGCCGGCTTGAACGCCGTCGCATCACTTGCTTCGAAACGGCCTCGGCGAGGCCGCGCTACCTTTTCCACAAAAAACGCCGGCTCCTTGCGGAACCGGCGTCTCATGATGCAACTGTGATCGAAAACCGAAAACGATCAGAAGAAGCTGCGGAAACCAATGAGGTAGGTCAGCGCGTCGGCCTCACCTTCACCGGTGTTGGCTTCGAGGTGGGTGTATTCCACGCCCGCCTGGATCTTGAGGTTGTCGCCGCAGATCAGGTAGTTCAGGCCACCGTAAAGCGTGTGCAGTTCATCGCCGCGACCGCTGTTGACAGCGCCACCGTTGGTGTCGGCGCGGAAGTAGCGGCTGTTGGTGCGAATGCCTTGGTCTTCCTCGGCACCGGCATACATGTATTGCACAACGGCTTGGAGTTTCGCCGGCACGATCCAGTAGTAAGGAGTCACGACGAGGCCGTAGAAGTTACCCTGGCGAGCGGCATTGGTCTGGCCGATCTCTTCATCGCCGTTGTCGCCGTAGAAACCTTCGACGTTCACTCCGCCCGCTCCGATGGCGTATTCGGCGGAAAGCGTGGTGGCCCAGTGGTAATCGAGCAGCGAATCTTCGCCGTCCTGTACGTCGGCACCGTTGTATAGGAATTCCCAGCCGAGGCGGAGGTCTTCGTTGGCGGTGTAGATGACTTCGGTGAAGTACTGAAGGCCTTCGTTCCAGGTGCCGAAACCTTCGACGTTATCGCGGCGGATTGGGCTGTTGGCGTCGGTGCTGCAGATACCGGCGGCGAAGAAGAACGGACCTTTGGTGACGTCGACGGTAATCGCGGTCGGACGGGCACTCTGATAGAGCTTATTGGAAAGCGCAGAACGCTCCACGGTGAGCAATTCGTTCGAGGACGTGCGGGCTTCGAGGCCGCCGTGCCACTTGATGCGGCCGTAGTTGAGGTTGAGTTTGTCAACTGGAACTCCGAAAGCTTCCTTCATGTTGAAGCTGAAAACGGCTTCGTCCCACTGGGAATAACCCCATTCGAGCCCTTCGCCTTCGGTGCGGCGGTTGTCTTCGACGAGATCGACCGCGCCTTTGAAGGTGAAATACTTGAGGAAACCGATCTTGGCGCCAAGGCGGGCGCGGCGATATTCGGCATAGTCCTCGCTGAAATCGCTACCGTCGAAGCCTTCGCCATCGATGTGGGCGAAGTTCATGTGGAAGCGACCAAAGAACTGGACTTCGCTGATCCACGGGTTGTTCGTGTCCTTGTAGATCGCGCCCGGCTTGCTGGAAAGCCACGAGCAGAAGTCGAAGCTAGAGGCAGCCGGTTCGCTCGCGATTTGAGCCGGGGGTTCGCCCGCGAGAGCCGCGGAAGAAAGACCGCAAAGGAGGGCGGCCGTTTTCAGGGTGGTGTGGTATTTCATGGGGTGGTCTGACATGATCGCGGGCGGCATGGAGTCGCCCGGTGAACGGCCGCAGTTCAAAGGGGAGGATTCGGTTTCCGGGAGTGTTCTTTTGTGACGTTGCTGTAACAGGAGAGTTTTGCGGGTTTTCAATTTTCGGTTTTCAGGAGAATAGCGACGGAAATGACTCGCAAACTGAAGGATTTATTCGGCCGTGACAAACTCGTCACATCGCTTCCGTCGACGAAATCGGTCCTTGGCGTGAAAGGATGCCGCTGTGCGCCGGATTTGGCGCTCGAAACCAAACATCCCACCATGCGAACCACCCTCCGCACCTCCATCGGCCTCCTGGCCGGCGCCGTTCTCGCCGCCACCGCAGGCGCGCAGACCATCAGCATCAAGGGCTCCGACACGCTCGGCGCCAAGCTCGTGCCCCAGCTCGCCGAAAGCTTCAAGTCGAAGAACCCGAGCGTGAAATTCGAGATCGCCGCCGAGGGCTCGTCCACCGCCTTCCCGGCACTCGCCAACGGCACCGCCCAGATCGGCATGTCCTCCCGCAAGGCGAAATCGGAAGAAATCACCGCCGCTCGCGCCAAAGGCATCAAGCTCAACGAAGTCGAGGCTTGCCACGACATGCTTACGGTCATCGTGAACAAGAATAATCCGGTCAAGGGACTCACCAAGGATCAGGTCGCCAAAATTTTCACCGGTCAGGTGAAGGATTGGAGCGAAGTCGGCGGCACGCCCGGCCCGATTTCGATCTACACCCGCAACACCTCGTCCGGCACTTACAAGGACTGGCAGTCCTTGGCGATGAAAGGTCGCGACTATCCCTCCAATTCGCAAAAAATGGCGGGTAACGAGCAGATCGCTCAGGAAGTGGCGAAGAACAAGAACGGCATCGGTTACGTCGGTCTCGCTTATTCGAAGGCCTCCGGGATCCACACCGTGACGATCGACGGCGTGCAGCCGGTGGCAGCCAATGCCAAGACCTTCGCTTACAGCCGCGCTTGCTACCTCTACGTTCCGGAAAACGCCGACGCCACCGTCAAAGCGTTCGTGGATTTCGTGACCAGCGCTGAAGGTCAGGCTATCGCCCAGCGCATCGGTTTCGTGCCGAATCACTAATCCACTTCGATGGTTTCCTCTCAATCCCGGCGCGCCCGCGCCGGGATTGCCTTTTTCCCTGGTTCCCCCCACGTTTTCATCCGCCCTTTGCATGACGGATTCCCAACGTAGCAGTTCAGTTCCCGCCGGTCATCCTTTCCGGCGGAAAGGCCGCAGTAACGAAGGCCTGATCAAGAGCTTCTTTCAAAGCAATGCCGCGCTGACGATTGTCATTCTCGTGCTCATCATCCTTTTCCTTCTGCGGGAAGGGATGGGCTTTTTCCCGGATTACCGTCGCGAACTCGTCATCTACCGACAGGCCGGACTGGAATTCGTCGACATCGCCCGAAAGGACCTGACCGCCCACGAGCAGATGGGCTCCTTGCTCAACCGCGCGTATTTCGCGCAGGTGAATTCCAATTGCCGCAAAGAATCGGCGCGCGCCACGGAAGCCGCCGCGCTGGCGAACGCGGTGAGCGAAGCGGTGGCTCCTCCGCACGACGCTCTGGTGCGGGTCAAGGAGGCCGCGGGCGAAAACCCACCGCCTGCGGAATTGGTGGAAAAACTCTCCGCGAAATACCGGCAGATGCTCGGCGATGCGGTTGCCGGGCGAATCGGCAAGGGATTGCCCGCCACCCCTCATCTGACCGAAGCCGAACGACGCACGTTGTTGGAACAGCTTGCCGCACGTGACCCGCTTTCGACCGATGATCCGGAGTTGGTGGCCGAACTGCAAACGGAGCTGGCCGCCAAACAAGCCGAAGCGGCCGCACCTTTTGTCTCGTTTCGCGAAACGATCGACACCTTCCAAGACAGCTCGACCGCCTTGGCGACTTTGGTTTCCGAAACGGGTGACACGGTGAAAGCCACCAAAGAAGCGGCGGTTCTTCACGAAATCGAAGTCCGTAAGAAGGAGACTTTGCTGGAAGCCGCCGCTAAGGCGAAAACCTCGGAACAGAGGGCCCAACTCGAAGCAGATGCCGCCGCGGCGGTGACGACCGAGTCGGTGAACTTCGAAGTATCCATCGAACCGGTCGTCGCGCGACTTCCGGAATTTCGCGACGCCAATGCCGCGTTGGTGAAGGCGCTGGACGAGGCGAATCAAAAGCTGCCCGTGGGTTTATCCGACGAAAAAGCCGCGCGCTATCTTTCCACGTTTCGCAAGGCAGCGCCGGAGTTTTCCCGCGAGCTTGTGGACACCGTGCCAAAGCTAGAGGCGTGGAAATGGAACCAGCCGGTGGGTCTCTGGTCCACGTTGACGGGATTCCTCACCGGCCGCGAGTGGATTACCGGCGGCGAATGGCAGGATTTCTATGGGATCGTGCCGTTGTTCGTCGGCTCAGCGCTGATTTCGTTGGTCGCGCTGGCCTTCGCGATCCCCTTCGGCGTCGGCGCGGCGATTTACACCAATCAGCTCGCCGGATCTCGTCAGCAGAAGTTCATCAAGCCAACCATCGAGTTCCTTCAGGCGATTCCTTCCGTCGTGCTCGGGTTCGTCGGCATCGCGGTGCTGGGAACGTTCTTGTATGAAACGTCCGCGAAAGACGCCTTCTCGTGGATCCCCGGGTTCCCGATCCAGCAGCGCCTGAATATGTTCACGGCGGGCGCGTTGCTGGGCCTCATGGCGATTCCGACGATTTTCACGCTTTCCGAAGACGCGTTGAACAACGTGCCCAACGCTTTCGCCGAAGCGTCGGACGCCCTTGGCGCATCGAAACTGCAAACGATCTTCCGCGTCACCATTCCGGCCGCGATTTCCGGGATTCTCGCCGCGGTCCTGCTCGGTCTCGGTCGCGTGATCGGCGAAACGATGGTGGTGTTGTTGGTCGCGGGCAACCGCATCCAAATCCCGGACTTCACTGAAGGACTCGGCACAATGTTTCAACCGGCACACACGCTTACCGGGATCATCGCGCAGGAGCTGGGCGAAGTGCCCTTCGGTAGCGTCCATTATCGTGCGCTATTCGTGATTGGCATGCTGCTTTTCGCGATCGTGCTCGGCATCAACTGGAGCGCTCGCCGCTTGATCCAACGTTTCCGCATCGGTCATTCCTGATTCTCTCGATGGACAATCCTGAACAACTCATTCGCAAAGGCATTCGCCGGAGTTCCATTGCCGAAGCTTTCATTAAGGCGCTACTCGGAGGGATGGCTTGGGCGATCATTGCCATCGCGCTGCTGATCTTTGGCCGGATGTTCCGCGACGGCGCGCCTGCGATTTTCAAGAGCGAGGCGCCTTTCGTCGACGTCGGTTTCCTGACGGAGAAAAACGAAACCCTGCACGTGTTCGACGACGCCGAGGGCAATCGCCACCAGCTGCCCGCCTCGAAGTATCACCACTGGGTCGACCAGCACGGCGCGGACTCGATTTTCAACGAACAAACCTTCGCGTATTCGGGCGGCGGCATCGCCGGTCCGATCGTCGGAACGGCGTTGCTAACGCTGCTGAGCGTTGGACTCGCGTTGTTCTTCGGGGTCGCCGCGGCGATTTACCTCAGCGAGTATTCGAAGCAGGGGAAATTCATCGGCTGGGTGCGTCTGGCGATTCTCAACCTCGCAGGGGTTCCCTCGATCGTCTTCGGCTTGTTCGGCTTCGCGGTGTTCGTTCTTGCCGCTCCGGTGTTCACCTCCGTTCCGGCCGATCGTGCCTTGTTCGCGATTCCACTGGGATTCACGTATCTGAGTTTCCAAGGATGGAACTCGTCGCTCATCGCGGGTGCCGCGACGCTCGCGTGCATGATTTTGCCGGTGATCATCACGGCCTCGGAAGAATCGTTGAAAGCGGTGCCACAAGGGTTTCGCGAAGCGTCGCTCGCGCTGGGCGCGACGCGTTGGCACACGATTCGCAAGTGCGTGCTGCCTTTCGCGATGCCGGGCATCCTGACTTCTTCGGTGCTCTCGCTCGCCCGTGCTGCGGGTGAAACCGCGCCGATCATGTTCACGGCCGCCGTTGCGGCGAAGGACACGATGCCGTGGGAAGGCTTGGCACAAGGCGACAACCCGGGACTTTGGGAAAGATTCGTCGCTTCGTTCGGTGCCTTGGGCAGCCAGGTGCAGGCCTTGCCTTACCACATCTACACGCTGGCGGCTCGCATCCCGACTTCCGAATACACCCAACGCGCTCAATACGGTTCGGTCTTCGTTTTCCTCACGATGATCTTCCTGTTCTCGGCCGTTTCCATCGTTCTCCGCAACCGCGTCCGCTCCAAACTGAAATGGTAAGCGATCTTTCCAAACCGGCGGTGCCCGCCATCGAAATCGAAAACCTGCGTTTCCAATACGGCGCGAAGCAGGTGCTGCACGACGTCAGCCTTTCGATTCCCGCACGACAGATCACTGCCTTCATCGGCCCGTCGGGTTGCGGCAAGTCGACTTTGCTGCGCTGCCTCAACCGCATCAATGATCGCATTCCCGGCGCGCAAATCACCGGCGGCGCGATCCGCATTGGCGGCATTGATATTTCACGACCGGATCTAGACCTGCAAATGCTGCGTCGTCGCGTCGGCATGGTGTTCCAGAAGTGGAATCCGTTCCCCAAGTCGATTTACGACAACATCGCCTACGGCCTGCGCATCCATGGCGAAAAGAGCCGCAGCGTGATCGACGATACGGTCGAACATTGTTTGAAAGTGGTCGCGCTGTGGGACGACGTGAAGGATCGCCTGAAAACGAGCGCCTTCGGTCTTTCCGGCGGTCAACAGCAGCGGCTCTGCATCGCCCGCACGATCGCGGTGAAGCCGGACATCATCCTGATGGACGAACCGTGCTCCGCGCTCGATCCGCTTTCCACGCTCAAGGTCGAAGAACTGCTGCTGGAGCTGAAGAAGGACTACACCATCGTCATCGTCACCCACAACCTCGCTCAGGCGAGCCGCTGTTCAGACGAGACGGCCTTTTTCTACCTCGGTAAGTTGATCGAGTATGGCAACACCATGCAGATGTTCAGCAATCCGCGCGAACGGCAGACGGAGGCCTACATTTCCGGCAGCTTCGGTTGAGAGGCTCGTGGAGGGGTTTTAGGCCGAAGGTATTGTGTCAGGAAAACTCGGGCCGTTCGCAGTTTCCGGGTCGAATACCATCCCCGGATGGAAAGGCCGGGCGAGATCGACGCGGTGCCGGTCGGCGATTCGCCAAGGCGGGTAGGGCGCTTACCGATTTCTTTGCCGGGAGGCGGTTCAATTCCTCCGCGGAACCCATGATATCCAGTCAGGGCAACCCGTCGTGAAAGGCCTACCCGAGCGCGCTGGATAGACGCACCTCAACCGGGAAATTCCTTGTCAGATCAAGAGATTCCAGCCCAACCTGCCTTTAAGAACGCCCCGGATATCAAGCTCCCGGATGCTACGAATAAAACCTGTTCGGTAGAAAAATTATGAAACCCGCTTTGTGTATCACGATTGCTTGCCTGCTTGCCACTTGCTTGGGCTGGGCAGGCGACGAAGAGGCCGCTGTCACGCCGCACTTGGTCGTATGCCAGAACGGCGAGAGGACCGCGACGGTTGACCTTGGCCGAGGTGAGCTTACTTATGTTACAGCCGACATCGAAGGACTGCTCAACCTCAGTGTTCGCGGCGACTTCAAGGCAGTGAAGGTGTTGCAGGCGAGCGTTATCGCGCCGGATGGCAAGACCTATTCACTCCGCACGAAAGGCGAACAGCCTCCAAGCCATCCTGGGACATTCCTAGGTTTCTTTGGAATCGAGCATCATGGTGTAATCAACGAATTCAGCATCGGACATTGGAAGGTGAGGATGAGCATCGATCTTGATGGTCAGATCCTCTCTTATGAGCCGGATTTCCTCGTTACGTGGCGAGTGATTGGCGGGATGTGGGGCCAGCAACATTGGGCGAATGACGATTCGACGGCACCACCTCAGAAGCATGTTCGACGAGCACCGGCCTACGAAGGGAACTTCAACCAAACCGAACAAGGCGGCGCTGGGCAACCCGCTACCCGTCCCGAGTTGAAATCGGAGGGTAGTGACAAACCTCAACCTGAAGGGGAGGTGCGCTCCCGGTAGCGGGTGCTAGGCCTCGACGTTAGGTAGAATTATGAAGCCGCCACCTTTCATTGACGGTGCCCGGGTTGTCGCTTGGGCTTGGTCGGGCGAAACACCGTTTGGCTACGTTCCGGGGGCTGATCCATCGGAAGCCATATTCGGGCTTGCCATTACGATCTACGATAAGTCCCGCACCATCTATTGGTTTTCTTGCGATGCTCGCTGGGAAACCGTGCAGGATTCCATATGCGACTCTATTGACGATGCAAGAGATCTAGTGCCCTCGCAGTATCGCCTCGCACCTATACATTGGAATTCATACGTGCAAGATTCCGAACAAGCAGAGAATGAAAACTGAGCCTAACAATGCGATGGAGCCAATTCCGGTAAATGTCACGGTTCCTGCTAGCGCAGGCACCGCGCCATTTACCTCCATGGCTCATCTTTGGCGTTAGCCAAGAAATGATCCGGTCCTTCGCAATCTCTCTGGCGTTCTTTTTCCTTGCCGGTTGCTTGGGAAGCGAGTGCTCCAACGAGCCGATCGCGGAAGTGATATCGCCGGACGGAACCAAGAAGATTGTCCTGTTCTCCCGGAATTGCGGCGCGACAACAGGTTTCAATACACAAGGGACGATCTTGAATCGCGGCGACGCGTTGCCGAACGAGTCAGGAAGCGCCTTCATCATCGACAGCGGATCTGCGAAGGTGTCTTGGGCTGGTGACTCCAAGATCGTCGTGACTCTTGAAGGGAGTGCCCGAGCACTCAAGAAAGAGACTTCCTACCGAGGCGTCGCAATCGAATACCAATCAAAATGAAGAAGGCTAACAAGTCATGCGAGACAACCGCCGATCAGCCTCTTCTTTGGGTTCAGGCTCCTGCGCGGCGGTGCCTCCACATCTAACGTTCGGCAAAGCAAACAATGAAACTGCCCATTGCCATCTTGAGTCTTTTAGGGATTATCACATGCACGATGCTCGCAGAATCACCGGCCGCCGCGATTCGCAAGGTTGATGAGGCGGAAAGGGCCGCTGGAATCCAAGCGGCAAGGGATGAAATTGCTAAGGGTGTGATCCGCTACGAAATCGTTGGCGAACGAATGCAGATCGATACAGAAATCAAGAACCAAGCGCTATCGGAATACGGAATTATAGTCGAGTTTAGCGGCTGCACTGGTGGCCCACGAGTAGATTTCACCAGCGCCTATCGCGAGACGGTTATTAATCACCTGAAGAAGAAGCATGGATTCGATCCGGTTATGCGAATTCAAGAAGCCATAATGAAGAAGAAAGAAGGAGCTGAATAAGGCGATGGAGCACAATGACCATAGCTGTCATGGCTCATCTTTGACGTTCTACAAAAGGAAAAACATCTCATGGATACCGGATTGATTGGCGGCATCGCAGGAGGGGTTCTGGGGCTGATCGGGGGCTGATCGGGGGCTCTATCGGAACGTATTTCAGCATCAGGAACACAAGAGGGCCGCGGGAACGCGCTTTCATGATCAAGTGCAGCGTCGTCTGCTGGATCGCGATCGCTCTGTTTCTCGGGCTGACGTTCACCTTGCCGGCTCCCTATCGGCACTTCCTATGGATTCCGTATGCCATCCTTTTGCCCTTGGGGATCACTGTGGGGAATCGCGGGCAAAGTAAGATTCAGCAGATCGAATCGCAGAACAAGTCGTCGGATGCAACCGGCGACTGAGCTGGCCCCCGAAAACCGGTCCAGGGGCTAAGCTATGATTGTGGAGTGTTGGTTGGTACCGCAAACCAAACCGAACACGCACAAAATGAAAGGCAAACGCAGAAGACACGACCCCGAGTTCA
>Ga0307412_10001353_pt1 | contig 13636 bp, 6 predicted proteins | sample DK1Cmetagenome_3_FD_203823 | JGI IMG/M metagenome (GOLD analysis project Ga0307412, IMG submission 203823) | Maize rhizosphere microbial communities from greenhouse at UC Davis, California, United States - DK15-C-1 | ecosystem: Host-associated > Plants > Roots > Rhizosphere > Soil | place: USA...
TGCCGGTGAAGGTTGACACGCGCTCCCCCGTGCCAACCTTCACCGGCACCTCGCCCGTGACCTCCTGCGCCCGCCGGCAGATGACATCGGCGTACGGCGGGTCCAACTCCACCAGCGAACTCGACCGGTTGGACGTCTCGCAAGCCACCAGCGTCGACCCCGAGCCACCGAACAGGTCCAGCACACGCCCCCGCTCATCGCCCGGCTGGCTGCTGTTCACCACAGCCCGCCGCACCAGGGCGACCGGCTTCATCGTCGGGTGCAGATCCGACCGGCGCGGCTTCGGGTACACCCACACCGTGGTCTGCGCCCGACCACCCGACCACTCGTGGGCCGCGCCCTCGCGCCACCCGTAGAGCATCGTCGAATGCTCGTCCTCAAAGTGAGGCGGGACCTGCGGCTCCCCCTCGAGCTGCCACCCGTAGAGCATCGTCTCGTGCTTCGACTGGTAGTCCCAGCGGCCCAGCACCAGCGAGTCCTTCGCCCAGATGAGCTGCTGCCGGAGCTCGAGGTCGGCGTCCTCGAGCGCGACACGGAACGTCGTCTCGAGCCGGCCCGACGGCGAGCAGATGTAGAACACGCCGCCGGGGATGAGTACCTGCTTCATGACGCCGAACGCGCCGAGCAGCAACCGCCCGAGCTCGGAGGCCTTCAGGTTGTCGTTGATGATGCTCATGCCGTTCTGGCCCTTGTACGACACGCCGTACGGCGGGTCGGTGAACACCATCTGCGCCATGACGCCCTCGCCGAGCGCGCGCTGCACCACGGCCAGGTTCGTGGAGTCGCCGACCGCGAGACGGTGCCGGCCGAGCTGCCACACGTCGCCAACCTTGCAGATCGCGTCCTCCTTCGCCGGCGCTTCGCCGACGTCGTCCAGGTCCTCCGGGTCGGGCAGCGCCTCGAAGTCGGCCTGCGCGATGTCCGCGAGCATGCTGTCGACGTCGGCGTGGTCGAAGCCGGTCAGGTCGAAGTCCGCGGGCGAGGACTCGCGCAGCTCGTCGAGCAGCTGGGCCAGCCCGCCCTTCTCCCACCCGCCGGTCTCGGCGAGGCGGTTCAGGTTCACCAGCAGCGTCTCGGCGGCGGCGTCGTCCGCCGAGGACCAGCCGTACTGCAGAGGCATGAGCCAGCGGCCACCCTCGACGACGATGCCCTCGGGGGCGTCCTCGCCGGCGTCCCGCATCTTCTGCAGGCCCTTCTGGCGACCGTGACCGGCGATGATCTTGTCGGTGCGTCCGTCGTGGACCGCCGACTCCACGAACCCGAAGCGCCGCATGGAGCCCATGACCTTCTCCAGCGTCAGGTGGCTGCGGGGGTTGCGATCGGCGGTCTTGACCTCGTCGATGTCGACGTACTCGATGCGGCGCGGCCGTACGGCGGCGCTGGTGGGGGTCTGCGTCATGGACGCAGAGTACGCGCCGTCAGAGCTCGAGTCGGCGAGCGCGGAGCAGGTCGAACTCGTCCATTTCGTCGAGCGACTTCACCTCGGCGACCGGGCCGGCCGGCTCGTCGTCGGGCTCCTCGAAGTCGTAGTGCTTCTTCGCGACCGCCGGGAACAGCACGCCGCCGCACTCGGAGCAGCGGGCCGTGTCGTCGGTGAACTCGTCGCGCTCGGTGGAGCCGCAGAGCGGGCACGGCGCCCACCCGGCCGCCTTCTCCTCGTCGGTCGTCATGCGGCCCAGGTCCTCGGCCCGCTCGAGCGCGGGCTCCTCGTCGTCTGGCTCCTCGAAGTCGACGCCCTCCGCCTCGGCCTCGAGCGCCTCGTGGTCCTCGGGGTCGCCGAGGTCGTCCAGGTCGGAGTCGGCCCACTCGTCGCCGCCCTCCTCGACAGCGGTCGCCTCCGCCTCGAACCCGGACAGGTCGTCGTCGGTGGGCTCGTTGACGTCCAGCCCGCCCGCGTCCGCCGCCAGCTCGTCGAGCCCGGCCGCGAGCTCGTCGGGGTCCAGGTCGCCAGCCTCGGCCTTCTGCTCCAGCTCAATCGCCCGCGCGAGCAGCTCGTCCAGCTCAGACATCCCCGGTCTCCTTCTCCAGCGTCAGGGCCTCCACAGCCGCCGACAGGTAGTCGTACTCCGCCTCGGTGAGCTCGCCGTGGTCACGCGCGGCGCGCACTTCCTGCCAGGTGCCGGGCAGCTCGGCCCCCCGATTCTCCACCTCGGCCCACAGCTCCGCCGGATCCGCCGACAGCACCGGAGTGTCGACGACCCGCTGCGCGAGCACGACCGCGAGCGCCCGCAGGCTCTCGCGGTCGCCGCGCTTCCGGGCCGCGATGAGGGTCCGCACCGACGTGGCCATCAGCCCGCCGCCTTCCGCTCGAGGGCGAGACGCGCAGCCTTCGCGGCCAGCGCGAGGACGGTCTTGTCGACCACCCGCAACTGGTCGAGCTGGGTGGCGTCCCCGGGGTTCTTGTCGGGGCGCTTCCGCACGATCCGCGGCTGGGTCAGCGTGCCGGACGGCGTGGCCCACAGGTACTCCAGCTCGAGGACGTCGCCGACGTTGATCTGGCCGAGCGCCTTGTCCTTGCCGCCCGTGGAGACGGTGCCGATCTCGATGACGTCGCCGGCCGCGTTGCGGAGCCCGAACACGGCGTTGTCCTTGCCGCCGCGGTTCCGCTCGAGGACGACGACGTCGGCGGTCGCGGTGATCTTCGCCTTCAGCGTGTGGGAGACGCGCTGGCCACCGGTGTAGCCGGCGTCGCGGCGCTTCATCATGACCCCTTCGGCGCCGGAGGCGAGCACCTTGTCCCACAGCGCCTGCTTCTCGGCGGCGGTGCGGGCCGTGGGGAGCGCGGTCACCTGCGGCATGACGCCGGAGACGGCCTCGACCCAGGCGTCGGCCATCGCCTTCCGGGTGTCGTAGTCGGTGGACTCCTGCCCGACGACGACCATGTCGAAGACGTGGAACTTCCCGTCGAGGATCTCGCCCTCCACGCGGTACGCCGGCGACCCGTCGGGGGTGGCCGGCATCTTCGCGAGCATCGGGCCGGTGGTCTTGGCCGCGGTCGAGCTCACGAGCCGGTCGCCCTTCTTCGACGCGAACCAGGGCTGCTTGCCGGGCTCGACGACGAGGACGCCGCGGATGCCGTCGACCTTCTGCTGGAACACGTACGCCGGGTCGGCGATGTACTTCGGGACGTCGGCGAGGGGGGCCTCGTTGAAGTCCATCGGCGACACCGGCAGGCTGCCGGACGGCGGCGGCGCGCCAGCGGACACCTGCAGCGGCGACTTCGGGGCGGCGACGACGGTCGGGGTGTTGCCGGTGCGGGGCTGCGCCGCGGCCGGCGCGGGCGCAGGCGGCGGCGGGAGGGCCGACGGGTTGCCGGGCTGGGTGCCGAGCTCGGACCAGCCGCCGTAGCCGGCCTCGAGCTTCGCCTTCGTGGCGCTCGAGGTGCCGCGCTTCCCGTCGGGCTTATAGACGACGAGCGACCCGTCGGGGAGCAGGTAGATGTGCTTGCCCTGCGGGTGCGCGAACACGCGCGCGCCCGCGGGCGGGGCGGGCAACGGCGCGGGCACGGCCACCGAAGATCCAACGGAACTGCCGGTTCCGTTGGATGTTGACGTTGACGCTGCAACCGGCGTTGAGGCCGCCGATGCTCGAGCGGGCCGGGGGGCCGGGGAAGTGCCTCCCGAACCGCCCGAGCGGCGCCCTCCCCGACCACCAGACGCGGTGACCACCGGATCCGCGCCGGTGTTGTCGAACACGACCCACCGGTCCGCGGAGGCCTTGACCCGGTCGAACTCCTCCGCCGGGCCGGACGAGCGCCGGCCGGTGCCCTTCATGGCGTCGATGAGCCCGAGCGGCATGTAGCGGTCGCCAGCCAGGTAGCGGTCGCGGGCGCGCTGCTTCGCCACCGCCGGCGGCACGTCGACGAACGCGATGGTCACCTCGTAGCCGGGAGGGGCCTGCCGGCGGGCCGCGTCGGTCGCGAAGCCAGCCTGAGCGGACGACTTCAGCGACGTGTCGTAGACGAAATTCAGGCCCTGCCGGGCAGCCTGCCGCATCAACGCGTGGGCGACCTCGAAGCTCTCCTGGTGGTAGAGGGTCGCCGCCTCGTCGGGCGACAGGCCGGGGTAGTCCGGCACCATCCCGCGGGCGATCATCTCGGCCTTGACCTCGTCGGCGTTGACGGTCACGTACTCCGACAGGTCGATGCCGAGCTCGGACTGGCCGACAGCGCTGTTCACCGTCGTGGTCTTGCCCGCGCCGGGCAACCCGCCGAGGACGAGCAGTTTCCGGTCCTTCTTCACACCGGGGCGGGTGAGGAAGTGGTCGATGATGGCCTGCTGCTGCTTCTCGCGGTCGCGGTTCCACCGGCCGCCGCGGGAGTAGAGCATCGTCGTGGCGCCGCCGTCAGCCAGGTAGGCCTTCTGGAGCCGCTCGATGCGGGCGGCGTCGGCCTTGAAGTCGCCGGACGTGCCGGGCGAGTCGCCCGCGCCGGCGCGGTTGGTGATGACCGGGTCCCCGGTCGCCGGGTCGATGCGGGCACGGCTCGAGCGGGGCTTCGACGCCGGCGGGACCGGCTTGCTCGAGGACTGCGTCGTCGACGGGCGGGCAACCTGCTGCTGTGGGCGCGACGGCTGGACGTTCCGGTCGGCCTTCATCGCCTCGACGAGCAGCTGGTCGCCGATGCGCCGGCCACGGAGCTGCGGGTGGACGGACACGGCGAGGACGTTGCCGCGGGAGTCCCAGGCGACGTACGCGCCGATGCGGCCCTTCCGGTCGCGCAGCGCGGCCAGCTTCGCGTCGGCCGGGAGCGCCGTGCGCTGGTGGTCGGCGTACATCTTGTCGACGGCGGGGTCGTCGCCGGCGCGGATGAGCTCGACCTGCTTCCCGTCGACCGTGCCGAGCCTGCGAGGCTTCGTGGTGCTCCCCGAGCTCGGCGCGGACCCAGCCGAGCTCGGGGAGGCCGACCCGAGCGGGTTCGGGACGATGACGGAGCCGATGGGCTGGTTGTAGGTGCGGACGCCGGACTGTGTGCGGACGCGACGGACGGCGGACTTGCCCTCGAGCATGTGCTCGGAGTGGCCGCGCCCGTCGTCGCCGGTGACGGACCCGTCGAGGGCCTGCCACCCGTCGAGCGGGTCGAGCTCGACTTGGACGCCGCAGGGGCACAGCGTGGCGTCGCGCAGGGCCTCGGAGCGGTCATCCTCGCCCGGCATGGCGGGGATGCCGTCGCCCTCGGGCGCAGCCTTCTGCTCGAAGGTTTCGTGCGACTTTCGTGCCGCACGGGGCGGGGAGAACAGCAGCATGCAGCGGCAGTTGATGACCTCGCCGGCCGGCACGCTCGGCGAGGGGTCGCCGGGGAACCACAGCAGGCTCTTCTGCTCGCCGACCTTGAACCGCTCGTCGAGCAACCGCACCTGCCCGTCGGCGTGCTCGTGGGATGACCGGACCTTGTCGTCGCGGCGCGACAGCCACTGCTTCGCGGACGAGCCTGCGTCGGCGGCGGCGTAGATGCCGGCCTGGTTGATCGACCCGACCGTGGACGCGGTCGCGATGCGGTCGACCCAGGCAGGCTTGCGCTGCTCGTAGAGGTCACGGACGCCGGCGACCATCTGCGCCATCGGCGTGCCGGCCTTCTCCTCTGACTCGATGAAGGCCTCGACCTCCTCGCGGGCGGTCTGCACCCCCTCGGCCACCCGCTGCAGGCGCACGTCGACGGCCTCCTTGACGCGGGGGTCGGTGTCGGTGTCGGCCATCGGAGCCGGCGGCTCGAACCCCTCGGGCGCGGAGGCGCGCAGCTTGCGGCCCACCCGCCCGTAGACGTCGGAGAACAGGCGGCGCAGGATCGGGGCCACCGACGCGGCAGCGTCCATCGCCCACCGGGCCGGGTCGACGATGCCCTTCACCTCGAGGGGCCGGTCGCCGGGCGGCGACCAGTGCCGGGTGTGCTTGCGGGCCTTGGTGCCCTGCAGGCGCGCGAGCACGACCCGCTCCTGCCGGTCGAACAGGCGCAGCAGCTCGTCGGCGAGCGCCCGCTCCCACCGGTCGACCTCGGCCTGGGCGGCAGCAGCGAGGTCGGCGCGGGCCTTGGTGTCGGTCACAGGCCGATCCAATCACCCTCGTCGGGCGGCAGGGCCTTGCCCTCGTCGGCGGGTTCCGTGTCGTCGTCGTCGAGCTCGGCGTCCTCGGCCTGCCACTGCTCGAACGTCCCCCACTCGGAGGGGTCCTGCAGCGTCGGGGACGCGCCAGCGTCGACGCGCCGGTTCATCTCCTCGACGAACTCGCGGTCCTCCTCGGACAGCTCCTCCCAGACACCGCCGGCGGCGAACACGCGGTCCCACAGACCCGCCGCCCGCTCGTCGTGGCCGAACCCGTCGGCCTGCTCGGCCCGGCTCACCTTCAGGATGGTCGGGTCGTTGAGGTCGAGGCTCACGGCTCCCCCTTCACGCGGTAGTCGACGCCGTTCGCGTGCTTCGCGGTGCGGCTGTTCATGCGGTGCCGGGCGTCGTTGAACGTCAGCGGCGGCGGAGCAGCGGCCGGCGCCGAGCGGACCTGCGCCGCCTGCACGTAGTTCTTCTCCGACACGCGCATGGCCGACCGGTTGAGGATGACCATGAAGCCGTGGCCCCAGTCGTCCGACTTGGTCGTGCCGTGTCCGTACGGGTGGGTCTTGCGGATCGCGTCGTAGCCGAGGATCACGGCGTAGTGGCCGAGCGCGTTCGAGCTGTGCATGCCGAACTTCGCCCGCAGCGCCTTCGCGACCGGGGTCTGGTCCGACTGGTAGGCCCGCTGGATGGCGTCGTGGTCGACGATGCGGGCGTCGGCCTTCATCGTCATGCGGATCTGCACACCGCCACCGCCGCGGGCGTACGACCCCTGCGTGAACGTGATCGCGTTGCCGGTGCCCTGCGTGCCCGCCTGCACACCCGAGCCGTACGCCGCGTAGGTGCCAGCGCCGTACATGCACGCCCCCCCGCCGGGGAAGTGGTCGCCCGAGCGGTAGTCCTCGGCGACGTCCTGGGTGTTGCCTCGAGCGCGGACTTGGTCCATGCCGCGCCACAGCTCGATCTCCCCGTCGGCGACGTGGGCGTCCATGTCGCTCTCGGAGACGACGTCGGGGAACTCGTTGTAGCCGCGCAGCTCCCACAGGTGCCCGAGGATGCGGTCGCCGACGTCGGTGATGTTGATGCCGTTGGACGACAGCCGCGGGGGCGGGCTGTTGATGATCGACATCAGCTTCGCCTGCGAGGCGGCGTCGCTGATGTCGTGGCGCACGATCGACGTCGGGCCGCGCGGCGGCGACGGGTGCGGGACGTTCGGCAGCGCCGGCGTGGCGCCGTCGACCTGCACCCGGACCTCGCGCATCGCGGAGCCGTTGGGGTTGGTCAGGAACAGGTGCGTCCCGACCCGCGGGGCACCGGTGAGGTCGGCGGTCGTGCCCGCGAAGCCCTGGACGTTCTGCCGGCCCTTCGCGTCAGTGCCGACGGCGGTCACGACGAACGTGCCCTCGGACTCCCGGCCGTTGAGGACGATGACGTCGCCGGCCTTCAGGGTGTCGGCCTTCACGACCTGCGTGTTGACGCTGAACCCCAGCCCGGCACCGTGGCCGGTGCCGACGGTGATGGACTGCACCGCGCCGAGCGCGGGGTCGTGGGGGCGGGCCTTGCCCTGCTGCGGGACGCTGACGGCCGGCACCGGGGCGGGGCCGACGACGTCGAGGTCGCCTCGAGCGGGCAACTGGATCCGGACGCCCTGCCGCCACTTCTTCGTCGCGGCGTCCTGCGTGAGGGTGTTCGGGTCGTCCTTGCCGGGCCGGTAGCCCCACACCTCGCGGCCAGGGTGGGCCTCGGTGACGATCCAGTCCTCCCCGCCGATGCGGAGCGTCTGGCCACGCTGCAGGTCCCGAGCTCGGACCTTCGACGTCGGCCCGGCGGCGGCGGTCGGGTAGACCGCGCCCTTCGGCGGGGTGCCCGCGATGGGGGTGCCGGGCGGAGGCAGGGGCACGTTGCGCGCCGCCTTGCGGACCTCGGCGTCGTGCAGCTTGCCGGGCGCGTCGATGTCCGGGCCGGACGTCGCGGTGTAGCCGTTCTTCGCCATCTGCTGCCAGGCACGCTGGGCCTGCGCCGGCGTGTAGGTGCGGGAGCGGGTCGTGGTCGCGCGCGAGCCCGGCCCGGCGGTCCAGTCGACGGAACCGTCGGGCTTGACGACGAACGTGTTCCCGGTCTTCGGTTGGGTGAACGTCTGGCCGGGCTGCAGGAAACTCGCGGACGTGCCGAGGGTGGACACGTCGACGCCGGTCTTCGGCGCGAACACGGGAGCGGCACCAGCGGCCGGAGCGGCGGGCGCGGGCACCGTCGGGGCCGGAGCCGCCGCAGGGGCCGCAGGGGCAGCCTGTCGGGCCGCTCGCGCGGGCGCGGGGGCCTGCGCGGGCGCGGGGGCGGGAGCGCCACCGCCCGCGAGCTGGCGGCGAGCAGCGGCCACGACCTGCGGGTGCGGCGTCCGGGCCACCGACGTCATGCTGCCGCTCGAGGGCGTCACCGTCGTGACGGGGTTCACGCCGCCCACTGCAGGACCCTGCACCGTGACCGCGCCGGTCTTCCGGTCCACGGAGACGACCGTGTGGGGCGTGCCGTTGAGGTCGACCACGTCGCCCTTGCGCAGCGACGCGACCTTGATGCTCTTCGGCGCCTTCAGCGCGGTCGCGACCGGCGCGTTGGCGACGATCGGGTAGGGGTAGTTCGCCGGCGGCGTCAGGATGCTCTGCGGCGTCTGGTTGCCCAGCAGCGCCGACGCCGGAGCGGTCGGCGTGGCCTGCACCTGACCGGCGGTGTTCGGCACCGGAGCGGCCGGCGTCGCCGGAGCCGGAGCAGCCGGCGCACCGGCACGGTTCTCCGGCAACGTCACCCCAGCCTCGCGAGCCAGGTGAGCACGACGAGCGACGAGCGCGTCGACGAGCTCGTCGCGGTCCTTCTTCGACACGTTCGGGTTGCCGCCATCCACCAGCTGCCGGATCTGGGCCGGGCTGATGGCCGCGATGCGCTCCACACCGCGGACGAACCGGGCGTCGGTGGCGTTCGGGGTCACGCCGGCGAACGCCTGCCGGGCACCCGAGCCAGTGTTCGTCGAGCTGCGCATGCTGGTGAGCTCGGCGACGGTGTGCGAGAGCTTCCGCTTCCCGCCCTGGGCCCGGAAGCGGAGCGCGCCGCCGACGTCGATGGTCACCGGCCGGCCCGCGGCGTCGACGATGGTGTTGTTGTTCTCCATCGCGTCCCAGTTCGCGAGCCAAGCGTGGACGGCGAAGTCCTCGTGGACGCGGTCACGGAAGGCAGCGTTGCGGCCCATCCGCGCGTTGAGCGTGGGGGACCCGTCGACGACCTTCGAGGCGATACCGGTGGTGTGGGTCTGGCCGGGGAACGTGCCGCCGAGCAGCGAGATGGGCGAGACGTCGGGGACGCCGACGCCGGCCGCCTTGTAGAGCATGCCGGCGGTGACCTCGTTGTCGGCGACCTCCTCGGCCTGCGACTTCACGTAGTACCGGTCGCCGTTGGGGGCGGTCATCATCGCGGCAGCGTTGGAGCCCTGCTTGCCGCCGGTGACGGTCCACCCGGTCGCGCGCAGGGTCGTCGGGATGGTGACGACGGGCGCGGGGGCCGGCGGAGGCGTCGCGGTCGGGGGTGTCGCCGCCGGCGCGGTGCCGGGCGGGTTGTTGGGCGCGTTGGCGGCAGCAGCGGCGCCAGCGGCGACGGCCCCGAGACGAGTCTGGGGGGCAGCAGCGGGCGCGGGAGCCGGAGCGGCGGGCGCAGGCGCGGGAGCGGCACCAGCCTGCTGCTGGAGCGTCGCGAGCGCCGACTGCTGGGCAGGCGTCATCGGACGCGGCCCGGACGCCGGCGCACCGACCTGCTGCCACTTCCCGTGGCCCCAGGCGAGCTTCTGTGGGGTCGCCGACGTCGTCGCACGGGTGCCGTCCGGCTTCCACACCTCCATGCCGCCGCCGGGGAGCACGTAGATGTGCTTGCCGTCGGGGTGGGCGTAGACGGTCGCGCCGGCCGGCGCGGGCGGCAGCTGGTACTGCGGGACCTGCGGGGTGGTCATCAGGCGGTAGCCGGTGCCGGCGCCGAGGGCCTTCTTGACGGTCGAGGGGGCCATGCGCTTCGGGGTGCCGCCGCTCGCGGACGTCTCGAGCGCGGATCCGTCGGGCTGGATGACGATGCCCGCGCCGGTCGCGGGGTGCCGGAACCCGGCACCGGGGACGATCTGGCCGGCGAACGTCCAACCGCCGGCGGTGGGAGCGGCGAGGCCGTTGCCGGTCGGAGCAGCGGGAGCAGCGGGGGCGGCAGGCGCGGGCGTCGGTGCAGGGGTCGGGGCGACGCCCGAGCCCTTCGCGGTCTGCGTCCAGGTGTGCGAGACGGGGGCGTTGACCATGAGCTGCGCACGGGAAGCGGACACCGTCGTCGGGGTGCCTCGGTACGGCGTGAACTGCACGTCACCCGAGGGCAGCACGGTCAGCTCGGCGCCGTCGGAGCGCTCGAACGTCGCACCGGGCGTGAGGTCTGCGGCGGTGATCTTGAGCGCCGCCGCGGCGGTGGGCGCTGCGGTCGGGGACCACTGGCGGTTCATCGCCGCCTGATAGCGAGCCGAGCCGGGCACGAGCTGGCGACCGCCGGTGCCCGAGCTCGAGCGGATCCACACGTCACCACTCGGGAGCACCTCGAGCATCAGCCCACCCGAGCCTCCGGTGTACCAACCGGGCGCGGTCGGCAGCGGGGTGCCGGTCTGCGCCGGCGCGGCTGCCGGAGCAGGGGCGGCAGGCGCGGGAACCGGAGCCGGGCCACCAGCCATCGCTCGAGCCGCCGCCGCCACGTCACGCTTCGCCTGCGCGACCACCGTCGGGTGCGGCGTACGCGCGATCGCGTAGAGGGTCTGCTGCGCGCCAGCCTTCACCGTGATGACGTCGCCGTCGTCGTTCACCAGCTCGAGCTCGACCTGACCACCGGTCGCCCGCTTGGCCGCGGCCACCGCCCAGGGCCCCTGCATGCCGGGCGCAGCGGGACCGGAGTACTGCACGACATCGCCCTTGCGGAGCGAGACAAGCTTCGTCGCCTTCGCCGACGCGAGATCCTTCGCCGGCGGCGCGCCGAGCACCCGCGGGTGCTTGTAGCCCGACGGGAAGCTCACGATCTCCGCGGCCGCCCGGACCTTCGGGTCAGGGTGCTGCAGGAACCGCGCGGCACCGCCCTGCCCGCCGGCCGCGAGAGACGGCGACGCGGTCGAGCCCGCATTCGGGTCCGCCACGTTCGTCGACGGCAGCCCGTTCTTCAGCGGCTTCCCAGCGAGCCAGCGGGCCACATCCCCCGTGTCCATGAACTGCCCGCCCTGCGGGTGGTTCATCGGATAGCGCGGCTGCTTGGGGTTGAAGGCCTTCACCTCCAGAAAGGGGGCACCGTCCTCCGTGTGGAAGGCGAGCGCCTTGGACTCCAGGTCCAAGTCCGCCGACGCCGCGGTCAGGGCCTGCGGCTCGCCCTGCGGAGACGACAGCGCGTCGACCTGGGCGTCGAACCCGAACAGATCCTGCGCGGCCTGACCCTCGGTCATCGGCGGACCGCCCGCCTCGCCGGTCGGAGCAGCGCCGACCTGCTTCAGCTCCGACGCCGCCTTCTCGTCCTCCTCGGCACCGACGGCCACCTTCCCGCCGGGCAGCCACAGCACCCGCGAGCCGGGCCGGTTCATCGGGTCGAGCTCGGCGACGATGCGGAACTCGTCGGGCGTGATGAGGCCGGCGGCGACGTCCTTGCGGGCCTGCTCGATCTTCATCTCGAGCCGGCGCCGCAGCACGGGCTCGTCGGAGGTGTCGTAGCGCAGCCGGCGGTCGTCGTCGTAGCCGCCCTCCGTGGCACCGTCGAACCCGGCCAGGAACACGCCGCCCAGAGGGAGGACGGTGACGTCGAGCCAGTTCTCCTTCTCCGCGTCGGCGTTGTCGAACGTCCGGCCCGACGCGTTGCCGAGCACCGACTCCGGCGAACCCATCGCGACGAGCATGTCCTCCTTGCCGAGCTTGCGGAGCTCGGCGTACTGCGCGTCACGAGGCGTCGTCGCGGTGTCCGACACCGACACGGTGTCCGCCTCGATGACGGTCGTCCGGCCGGCACCGGCCATGCCGGGGGTGAACCGCGCCTTGAGCTCGCGCGCGTCCTCCGGCGACAGCCCGCCCTTCACCGCGACGATCTGCCCGGCGCGGCCGTCGTTGAGCAGGAAGTTCCGGTTGTAGAGCCGGGCGTAGAAGTCCAGGTCGATGCTGATCCCGGCCGCCTCGAGCGGCGTGATCGACGAGTAGGGGTCGGTCGGGTGCGGCTTGCGGATCCACAGGACGCCCGAGCGCTTCTCGTGGTCGTACGGCGGGAGGTCGTAGTGCCGGTCGGTGCCGGGAATCTCGACCCGGAACCCCTTGATGAAGGTGTCGGGGTCGGGGATGACGCGCGTGTAGGCCGGCGGGAGCAGGTTCAGCGCCGCCAGCTCGCCGCCGTTGGTCGGGATCGCCTCGACGAAAACGCCCTTCTTCGACAGCAGCAGCTGGGAGACGGCCCGGTACTTGAAGTACTTCGCGGCCCGCTCGATGCCGTTGGAGTAGTCGTTGAGCAGCGGCAGCAGCGCGTCGTCGACGACCTTCAGGTTCTCCCCGCGGCCCTCGGTGGACTCGATGGTCCACTGCGACAGCTTCTCCGCGATCGCGTCGACGGACTTGAACACCCAGATGACGCGCTCGTAGCCGTCCTTGACCATGCGGTCGACGTCCGCCCCGATCGGGGTGTACGGCTCGCCCTGGTAGGTGAACCCGCGGCCGCCGGAGGCGCGGCGGGTGGCCGCGTCCTTCCGCTCGAACCCGCCAGTCGGGATCTCGAGGACCACGGGAGCAGCGTGGGGGACGATGCGCGCCGAGCTCCGTCCGAGGATGCGGTCGAACCTACTCGCCACCGTCGCCACCTTCCGCACAGACCCATCGGCCTCGTCGAATCTGCCCCGACACCCCGCACGTCATGCAGGTGACTGCTTCGGTCAGGGTAAGGGGTACGAGCCGCTCCAGCGTGAACGGCTCACCCGGAGCGCCGTCGACCGGCACCCAGGGGACCAGCATCGTGTGGTCGCCGTGATCGACGAGCAGCGCGCACGGGATGACGCCGGTGCGGACCTTCACCCCGGCCTCGTTCTCCCCGGTCATCCACACCCCCGACGCGTTCCACGGGCCGAGGCGTCCTTCGGGGACGAGCTGGAGCGCGGGAGAGGTCACAGGTGGCAGCGTACGGCGTGCGGGGCACGCCGGCCGGGAACTCGAGGACGTCAGGCGGTCCGCCGCCACGCGTAGAGCGTGACGTACGGCGACAGGTTGTCGTGCGCGGAGGCGGCGTTCTGGGCGGCGGCGTTCTGCACGGTCACCCCGGTGTAGGCGCCGTAGACGGCGACGTTGGTGAGCCCGCCGTAGCCGGTGTGGGTCGGCGCGCCGCCGCCGAAGTAGATCGACAGGCCGGCACCGCCGACGGACTCGTACTTGTTGTACGACATCTCGTTGGAGGCAGCCGCGGGGTGGCCGTGGCTGGGGTCGTTGACGCCGTGGCCGTGCGCCGGCATCCCGGACTGCGCCGAGGTCAGGGTGACGGTCTTCGAGCCGCCGGTCTTCAGCACCGTGTCGAACTCGGTCTGGCTGGGG
>Ga0307412_10001356_pt1 | contig 13619 bp, 9 predicted proteins | sample DK1Cmetagenome_3_FD_203823 | JGI IMG/M metagenome (GOLD analysis project Ga0307412, IMG submission 203823) | Maize rhizosphere microbial communities from greenhouse at UC Davis, California, United States - DK15-C-1 | ecosystem: Host-associated > Plants > Roots > Rhizosphere > Soil | place: USA...
GGCCCAGCGGCGGTCCCCGCAGCGGCGGTCGTAAATGAGTCGGGGCGTAGGGCGATGGCAGGTGGACCCCTTCGAGCCCGATCGCCATTACGAAAGCAACCAGCCCGGCGAGATGAAGGGGATCGATCGCGCCGGTCATGGCGGCCGATAGTCCTGAGAAGGGGCAGGGCATCTCCGCCTTGCCATGATGCCCCGGCGCTCCGTGGTCGGCCACGTTCCCTTTCAGGCCAGGAATCGGAATCGACATCATGGCCGGACCGGTGCCCGAACAGATTCCGATCAACGGCCGACCATGATCGCTGTCGACCATGTAGCCGCTGGGCACGAGCAGCTTCAGCAATAGCGCCGCAACGCAGATCAGTAATGCGAGGCGGCGTTGCGCGAGGAGGTGCCTGAAGACTTGCACCAGCAGCGTCTAGCCGCGCGAATAGTTGATGTCACTTGGACATTCCGTCGCGCGGTCGCCCGTCGAACCATCGTCAGTATCGTACCCGCATCCCGACGAACATGCTGCGACCCGGCTCGGGAAAGCCGTCGGCAAGCATGTGTGGACGGCCCCTGTGGTGCAAGAGCTTTCGTGTAGCGATGAGCACCGGTCGGGTGCATCCATGTGTTCGGCCTGTTAGCGCACCACTGCATGGCTGCTGGCCCTGATAAAGTCCGCAGATCGGCCCCCCAATCACGTCATCGCGCTCGAAGCGCTCTGCTCCCCTTGGCTTGTTCGATCCCCGGTCTGACCGGTTTGTCATGGCGAGGCCGACGGTCGCGATCTCCACCGGCTTTCGCTCCAGAAGTTGCGCGACGCGCAGGCCTCCATCCGGACCAGGCACGGCGGCAAGGATGAGAAGAACTTCACCACCTCGCCGCGCCGGAGCTGCCGGCGCACCAACACCTTACCATCGGAGCGATCGCATGAACCTGAAACACGTTCGCCAGATCGACACCGACGGTCACAACATCCTGCTGCATGGATCGACTCCTAGACGTGGCTCAACGACCACATCATTGCACAGCTACGCTGGTGCAGGTGCCGTCCACCCCATCACGTCAAGTAGGACTCAATTTTGCTGCGATGCAGCAAGTGCCTGACCAAAAAACCTTTATTTAACTCTTTAGATTACCGCTATCTCAAGCGGGGAGTCCGAGCCAGCGCCGCACGCCCGGCAGCCACGAGAGCAATAGCCGCTCCACCGCCAGCACCGCCAGGAGGCTGATCCCCATTAGCGGCAGGAAAAGCCCGAGCAGGACCACCAGCGCGAAGAAGGCAAGCGCGGCCGGCGCCGGCGCCCCCGCCCGCGGCGCGCCCAGCACGCCCTCGGGCCGCCGGCGCCACCACAGCACGGCGCTGCTGACCGCGAGCAGGATCAGGCCCAGCGCGGTCAGCAGGTTGAGCAGCTGGTTGAGCCAGCCGAACGCCTGCCCCTCATGAATCGCCACGCCCCAGCCGACAAGGCGATCGACCAGCCGGCGCTGGGCGAAGTCCTTGCGGGTGAGCACCCGGCCGGTGGCGCCGTCCAGCGTCAGGTCGGTGCGCAGGGGCCGGTTGGCGGCATCGGACTTGGCGGTCCAGGGCTGGCCGGGCCCGGTCGGCGGCGACACCAGCACCGGCGTCGCGAGGCGCAGCGGCCCGAGCGTCGCGATCAGCCGGTCGAGCGGCACCAGCGAGACGGCCGGGTGCGCCATCGCCATGCCGTGGTGCTCGGCATGTTCGCCCATCATCGCGCGGGTGCCGGCGTCCATGGCGGCGCGCTGGCGCAGCTCCTCGGCATGGCCGGTGGTCCAGTCCTGCTTGACCGGATGGCCCTCGACCACGCCGCGCACCGCCTTCAGATAGCTGCCCCAGCTCTTCGCCCAGGGAAGCCCCGAGACGAGCAGGAACAGCGCGAAGGCGGAGACCCAGAAGCCGGTGACGGCGTGGAGGTCGCGCCAGAAGCGCCGCCCACCCGCCCCCAGCCGCGGATAGAGCACGCCGCCGATGCCCCCGCCGCGCGGCCACCAGAGGAACAGGCCGGAGAGGAGCATCAAGATCGTCCAGGATGCGGCGAGTTCGACCAGATAGGAGCCGGGCGTGCCCGCCAGCAATTCGCCGTGCAGGCGGAAGATGACCCGCATCAGCCGCGAATCCTCGTCGACCGTCTTCAGCACCGCCAACGTCTGCGGATGGACATAGACGCGGGTTTCCTGCGTCCCCTTGCCGACGATGATCTGCACCGCCTGATGGTCGGTCTCCGGCAGCTGGTAGCGATGGAGCACCGAGCCGGGCACTGCACGTACCGCCGCCGCCGTCTGGTCCGCCGCCGAGGCGCGCGGGCCGGTGATCGCGAGATTGGCATAGGGCGCGTCGATCAGCGCCTCCACCTGCGGGCGAAACAGGTAGATCGAGCCGGTGATCGCCAGCCACAGCACGAATGGCACACAGAACAGCCCGGCATAGAAGTGCCAGCGCCAGACAGCGGCATAGCTCGGCCAGCGGCGATTGGTGAGCGTCATGGTCCCCTCCCCCTTCAGAACCGCGCCTTGACGCCGGCGTAGACCGTGCGGGGCTGCCCCGCGTAGACCGAGCCGGTAGTATTGGCGAGCACCGATGCCGGGTTCTCGGCGCCGGTAGCTGCGTTGAGGCTGTTCGAAATGACCGAGGCCGAGCCGATCGTGGTAACGTCGAACAGATTCTGCACCGAGGCGTAGAAGCTCAGCCGTCCCGCCCCGCGCGGCGGATCATAGTGCAAGTTGACGTTTACCAGCGTCGCCGAGGGCATCGCCAGCAGGTTGCTGTTGTCGGCGAAGAAGCGGTCGCGATAGGTGAGTTCGGCGAACCCGCCCAGTCCCCGCAGCGGCCCCACCGGCTGGTCATAGCCCGCGCGCGCATTGACGAAATTGGGGATCACGCCGGGGATCGCCTTGCCGTTCCGGTCAAGCACAACGGATACGCTGCCAGCGGTGAGCCGCTCGCGGAAATCGGTGTAATATTGGTCGTTGTAGCTGTAGCTCGCATCGAGCTTCGCGCCCGGCAGCGGACGCCAGCTCACTCCCAACTCGACTCCGCGATGCACCGAACGCGGCACGTTCGAGGTATAGGCGAGCAGGTTCACCCCCGCCGACTGGCTGACCAGCTCGTTGGTGAACCACTCGTAATAGCCGGTCAGCTCCGCCTTGAAATTGCTCCCCAGCGCCACTTCCGCGCCGAGGTCGACGCCGGTGTTGCGCTGCGCCTTCAAGCTGGTGTTGTTGCCGGCAACGCCCGCGGCGGTGACGAACAGATTGCCCGCCTGCGGGATGCCATAGCCGGTCCCGACCCGCGCGTGCAGGCGCACCGCATCGACCGCCTGCCAGAACAGCGCGGCCTCGGGCGCGACGTTGGTGAAGTGCCGCTCGGCGGGGATATAGGTTAGCACCGGGCTCGCGGCGACCGGATAGCTATAGGCCGTTTGGCGGACGTTGAGGATCGAGCGCTCCGCCCCGATGCCGGCGATCAGCTGGAGCTTGCCCGTCAGCTGCAGTTCCTCGCGGGCGCGCACGCCCATGTTGCGCACGTCGCCGAACACCGTCTGGGTCAGCGCACCGAAGCCGTTGCGGCCAGCGGGCGTCTTGTTGAAGCTGTAGCTCTGGTTGTCGAGGTAATTGTAGAACACGCCCACGAAGCTGGTCGCCGCCATGCTGCCGATGGTGCCATGGTTGGTGATGTCCGAGGTGAGGTTGTAGCTGTTCAGCGTGCCCTTGAACGGCGTTGCGCTGGTCGGCTGGTTGACGACGCGGGCATCGAAGGTCGCCTGGGTGCGCCAGGTGGTGTTAGGCCCCAGGTCATGCTCGTAGCGCGTGCCGATAATCGTGCGTCGATCGTTGCGGGCGAGGTCGCCCTCGTCGGCGGTCTGCGCGATGCGGGCGCCGTTGACGCCGTTGACCAGTACCGAGATCGTGCCGCAGCCCGCCGCCGCGGTCGCTGCCGCCTTGCAGCCTTGCTGATAGGGGTTGGCGAGATACTGGTTGTACGAAAGACGAGTGGAGAGGCGGAAATCGCCCTCGTTGTAGATCAGCTTCACCGCGACGCGATCGCGATCCCCAAGCTCGAACCGGGCGAGCGCGTTGAGCGTGCCGGTCTCATAGCCGGTATGGCCGGTGGCACCGTCACCTCGCACATAGCTGCCGAATATCGCGACATCATGGGAGGCGTTGCCGTCGCCCACAGTCGCGTAGAGGTTGGCAAAGCCATCCCCGCCAACGTCGAATCCGGCCTCGATACCGTTGATGTCGCGGCCCGCGCGGGTGCGGAAATTTACCGCGCCGCCCAGCGCATAATTGCCATAGCGCGCCGAGGAGGGCCCACGCACCACGTCGACCGCGCCATAGGCATGCGGGTCGGTCAGGTCGAAGCGGGCGAGACCGTCAGGCTGGGTGACGGGGAAATCATCCTCGAACACCTGCAGGTTGCGCGCGCCGAACGAATTGCGGGCGTTGGAACCGCGCACCGAAACACTCACGTCGCGCGGGCCATTGCCTTGCGTTACGGCGATGCCCGGCGAGAGGCGCACGATATCGGCGATCGTCGTGGCGGGCGTGTTGCGGAACGCTTCGGTATCGACCGTGCTCACCGTCTGGCCGCTGACCCGGGTGGTGAGCGAAAGCGCCTTGCTGGTGACGAAGATTTCGTCGCCGCTCACGGGCGCGGCAGCCGGCGACGCAGCCTGCTGCGCCGGGGCAGCGGCATCGAGCTTCGCGAGTTCGGTATCGATCGCCGCACGCTGGCGGAGCAGTTCGGCCCGCCGATCGTCGGTCGCGGTCTGAGCGGAGGCGGCAGATGCACAAAGGACGGCCGAAGCGGCCGCCAGAAACAGAGGCTTGGACATGAAGACTTCCTGATCCGGATGCGCGCCGCCCCGGGGGCTCACGCGCAAGAAATTTGAACGACGGAATCAGTCGAGAAGCGGCGGCCCTCGTAAGGGGGGCCGGAGATAGGAACGGGTGATTGCCGGGATCGGCGTCGCCGTGCGTATCGCACGCTCGACCAGAAACGCGATCGCCAGCGCCAGCAGCAGAGGAGCGACCGCCGGCAGCCCCAGCATCGACAGGCCGGCAAAGGCACACGGCATCTCGCTTTTCTGCTGGTGCTCGTCGGGGCTGGAGCGCTCCTCCCTGGCAGGAATCGTCACCGCGATCGTCTTCGGGCCATAGCCGGAGCAAAAGCCTAGGACGAGCGTGCCCCTCAAGGCCACCGGCATGAAACCGGCCGGCACCACAACTTTCATCAGCAGCGCGGCCGCGATCAGGCAGCCGCACAACAGGCGGTGCTCGAAAAGAAGGCGGCGCAGACGGGTCACGGTGAACGCATAGCCGGCACGTCCGCCATTGTCGAACCATCGGCCGCATTGCGCGGGTTCCCCAGCACCAGCGATGGGGCGCACAAAAACCATGGAACACCGATCGCACCGGCAGCGTCGGGCGGGCCGGGCGTGCAGCGGGTGTCCCACCGTAGCGCCTGGCACGCCGGACCAGTGGCCGCCAGAGCGCAGCACCCAGAAATATCCGCTGACGAACAACCTGTTGTCGATGCGGGCGCCCCGGATCGGCACCTTGCCTGGTAACAGCGATGCGATCCGCTGCCATTGGGCGTCGCTGGTGCATGCCGCTTGATCGCCATAACCTCCTCCGCGCCCCGACGCGGATGCCTATGAATCACCGATCAAGCCGTCTGGAAATCCCGAGTGTCGGTCCGCGCTAAGCGCCGCTCATCCCGCCATTTCCCGTTGAACGTCAGCGCCCCAGCGGTCAAGGGCCTCACGCTTCTCAGGAGCGTAGCTGTGAAGCGCGTACACCCTCGCCGTGATACCCTGCACGGCGTGGTTCAGCACTCGACCAACGATCGTCTCCGTGACACCCAACCGAACCATGTGCGTCGCCGCAGTTCTGCGCAAATCGTGGAGCACCCATGGCTGCAACGCGCCCCCAGACGCGGAGAGAAAAGCATCGAGCCGCTGCTTAAGTTTTGCGAAACCACTGATCGGGCTCTTGCCGTCACTGGTCCAGACGTACTCCCCAAGCCGGGGCAAGGACTGAAGCAACCGAACTGCGAGAGCCGAAAGCGGCACAAGATGCTGCCTGCCTGATTTCACCGATTCAGATGGAATCACCCAAATCCCTGCGTCCAGATCGATTTGGTCCCAGCGCATCTCCGCCACCTCAGTTCGGCGTTGTGCTGTAAGTAGCAGCATTTTGATGAAACCACCGAAAGGAAACCCGAGCAGGTCGGCACCAACGTAAACGCGCCGCACCTCGTCCATCTCGAGCACACGGTCGCGCGGATTCTCAATCTTTGGCTTGGCAATTGCCTCCGCTGGTGACGCCTCTATCCAGTCGCGCGAGACAGCATATCGAAGAAGTGTGCGGACCAAAGTCAGGTTCCGGTTCGGCGATACCTCGCCTTCGATCGACTCGATCAGTTCGCGCACGTCTGCACGGCGAATAGTATCCAGTTTCCGGTCGCCCCACTTCGGCAGAACGTGGATCTCCAGGCGTCGCTTTTGCAACTGCCAGGAGCGGTTGTTTGGCTTGGCTACCTTGTCCAACCAATCCTCTGCCAGCTGACCGAACGTTCGGTTCACTCGCGGCGTACCAGTGGTCGCCAAACCCTCAAGAAACTTGCGGGCCTCTTCGCGCGCCTTGCCCACGCCAAGCGTCGGGTAGCTGCCGAGCGTCTTATTGAGCACCTTAGTGCCCGCTCGCGTTCGCACGATCCATGACTTCCGGCCACCCGCTCCAATGCGGAGCCGCAATCCGGTGACGAGATCGTCAGGATATTCTGCCTGTCCAACCGTAGGCGGCTTCAACGCGGCTACGCGAGTATCGGTCAACCTGGCCATGTTACCTATCGCTCCGTAAGGTAACGTTTTAGGTAACAGGAAATAAGACACCCCGCAATATTGCTGGACCTTCCTATACCCTTTTCCTCTCGCGGAGAGACAGTTTCAGACCCCCTCGGAAGCCTCTTGCCACGCCTTCTAAGCTTGGGGCCGCTGGTTCGAATCCAGCCGTGCGCGCCGTCCTTCACAAATGAATGCTTTAAGCCGCTTCTAGTTTTGCCATTTGGAACACCAAAGGGCACCGGTGGAAGCTGGACCGCTTGAACTCCGTCTATTTTCGGATGGCGATGCCGCAAAGCGGAACCCCGCCTGAAGGGCGCACGGAAACGGGCGCAGCAAACAACCTGATCGGATCACGCCGCAGCGGAGCCCGCCATCTCGAAGACATGAACCAGCGCGTAAAGCAAGTTGAGCTTTCACAATCGCTCTCTATCATCGGCCCGGAAGCAAGGGTTCGGGGGCGGCGTGGCGATCGATTTGACGGCGGTGGAACAGCTTGCCACCGACCAGGCATCGCTCAAGGCCGCGGCGGGTCTCGCAAAGGCCGGAAAATGGTCCGGCGTGGGGGCCAGCCAGGACGGGGCGCTGATTTGGGGCGAGTGCGCCGGATCGGGCGCGAACCCCTATCGGGTGATGGCGGACCTGCGCGACCTGGGAAACAAGTGCACCTGCCCCTCGCGCAAATTCCCATGCAAGCATGTCCTTGCGCTGTTCTGGCTGCACGTCGAGGCGCTCCTGCCCTTCCCCGCCGCCGAGACGCCGGAGTGGGTGACCGAGTGGCTGGGCCGCCGACGGTCGACCGGCAGCGTGCCGAAGCTGGCCGCGCCAGCGTCCGACAAGGATCTGCACGCGGCCCGGATCGCCGAACCCGAGCCTGTCCACGACGCCAAGGCGGCATCGCGGCGGGAGGCGGCCAGCGCCAGGCGCGCCGAAGATACCGAGCGCACGATCCTCGAGGCGCTGGAGGCGCTCGAGCAATGGGTGCGCGACCAGCTCCGCCTCGGGCTCGCCGGTTTCGTCGACGACGTTACCGCGCGCTGTCGGCGGATCGGGGCGCGGCTGGTGGACGGCAAGGCTGCCGCATTGGCAGGCCAGGTCGACGAGCTGCCTGCACGACTGCTCGCGCTGCCGACCGGCGACCGGGTGCGCGGCGCGACGGTGGAGCTGGCTCGGCTGGTGCTGCTCGCCCGCGCCTTCCGCGCCGCCCCGCGAGATCCCGAGCTGCGCCGTGCCGTCGCCTCGGCCGAGAGCCGGGAGACGCTGCTTGCAGATCCGGCCGCGCCGCGCGTAGCCGCCGCCTGGGAAGTGCTCTCGGAGCAGGTCCGCACCCGCCGCGACGGGCTGGTCTCGCAGACAACTTGGCTGCTCAATCTGACCGAAGGCCCGCGCTTCGCGATGTTGCTCGATTTCTTCCCAGCCAGCGCGGGGCGGCGCGCATCGGTGTTCACCCCGGGCGAGCAGTTCGTCGGCGAACTGCTCTTCTATCCCGCGCGATCGCCGCTGCGGGCAGTGCTGCTCCAGCGCGAAGCGGCGGTGGTCGACGGCCCGCCGCTCGACTGGCCCCCGGCGAGCGCGCCGTTGGAGGCTGCCTTGACCGCGCCGCTGCTCGCCGAGCCCTGGGCCGCCGAACGCCCGATTCTGCTTCCACCCGGACGTATCGGCTTCGATCGTGCGGGCGCACCGTGGTGGCAGCCGAGCCAGGGCACCGCATTGCTGCCGCTGGCGGGCGAAGCCGAAGGCCTGCTCGCCGGCACCGAGCTGACACGCGCCGCCGCGCTCTGGTCGGGCAGCCGGCTGGAGTTGCTCGCGACGCAGACGCCCTGGGGCCGCATCGGCCATGGCTGACGCGATTCTCGACGCGCTGGGCCCGGTGCTGACCCGCTGGACCATGGGCGGCAGCGCGGTTCCGAACGCTCCCGCCGCATGGAGCGATGCGCTGGGGTCCGATGCCAGTGAAGCCGAATTGCGGCTGCTGGCGCTGTCCGGGCAGTTGCTCGGAACGATGGCGATTCCGGAGCCCACGGGCGAGGTGCGACCGCTCGGCGATATTCCAGTGCTGGCACGACCGCCGCTTCCCGATGCGCTTCGACCGCGCGCGCGCCGCCTGCTCCAGCAGCTGCGCGAGCCGTCAGCGCGGCGCACCCTGCTCGACTTTCTGGATGCGCGCGGCTGGACGCTCCACCCGGGCGACTGGATGCCCCGGCCCGGCGAGGACGTGCCCGAGGTGTATGCGGCGTGGCAGGATTGGGCGGCAGCGTCGGGATCGCCGTCGTTCGCGTCGGAGACGCTGAGCGCCGAGAGCTGGGACAGTTTCGGCCCCGCCGCGCGCCATGCCGCCTTCACGGCGCTGCGACGGCAGGATCCCGCGCAGGCGAACGCGCTGCTCGTCGAGAAGATCGCCGGCGAGGCCCCCGATCATCGCGTGCGATTGCTCGAAGCGCTGGCCATCGGGCTGTCCGACGCCGACGGACCGTTGCTCGAAAGCCTGGCAGGGGACCGCGCGCCGCGCGTAAAAGCGCTGGCAGCAGCGCTGATGGCCCGCTTGGGCCATGGCCAGTCCGGCGACGAGAATGCTGCGGAGCTGGCAGCATTCTTCCTCGTCCAGAGCAAGGGCCTGTTGCGGCGCACCCGCGCGATCGTGCCGCAAGCCATGAAGACCCCGGCCCAGCGCAGTCGTCGCTCCGCACTGCTGGAGGCGCTGTCGTTCGATGCGTTCGCGCAGGCGCTTGGCCTGTCCTCCGCGGAACTGGTCGGGGCCTGGCCGTGGGGAAACGACGCGCTCGCCGATTCTCTATTCGCAGCCATGGCGGCGCGGTCTGCGGGCGACGCGATCGTCGCCGCGGTGGCGGAAGCGCTCACCACCGACGCCGCGATCGATCCGCACGCACTGGCGCAGATCCTGCCCCGCCTGACACCGTCGCAGCGCCGCCAGGCCGCGCTCCGGCCGCTGCACGCGAAGGCAAGCTTTGCGGTGGTGCTGACGATCGCCGGCGGCGATGGCGGGATCGACGATGCGATCCGCACGCCTGCAGGCACGGCGCTGCTCGCAGCACTCAAGGCGGAGGACGCCAGGCAAGGCGACCCGGCATCGGAATTGCTGGCGCTGGGCCTGCTCGCCTCGCGCGCCGCGGCGCGGCAGGCGCTCGAACACCTCGCGGAGATGGGGCTGATTGCCTCCGATCCACGGCTCGACATGCTGCGGCTCAATGCCGCGCTCGAAGACAGGAGACCAACCGAATGAGCGAGAAGCTGCGCCTGCCCGCCGAGGAGACCTATGCCGGCGAGCTTGCTGCGCTGGCGGCCGGCGATGCCGACCGGCGCCCGCCCGGCTGGGCGCTCTCACCGAAGCGGGTTGTCACCTATCTGATGGGCGGCACCGCGGCCGACGGCACTCCGATCACCCCCAAATATGTCGGCGACCGGCGGCTGATCGAGACGGCGGTGGCGACGCTCGCCACCGATCGTGCGCTGTTGCTGCTCGGGGTGCCGGGCACCGCCAAGTCCTGGGTCTCCGAACATCTCGCAGCAGCGATCACCGGCGATTCGACGATCGTGATCCAGTGCACCGCCGGCACCGACGAGAACCAGGTCCGCTATGGCTGGAACTATGCGCAATTGCTCGCGCACGGGCCGAGCCGGGAGGCGCTGGTGCCCACCCCGCTGATGCGCGCGATGGAGGCCGGCAAGCTCTGCCGACTGGAGGAGCTGACCCGCATGGGATCGGACGTGCAGGACACGCTGATCACCGTCCTCTCCGAGAAGATGATGCCCGTTCCCGAGCTCAACACGGCGGTCTATGCCCAGCGCGGGTTCAACATCATCGCCACCGCCAACAACCGCGACAAGGGCGTCAACGAGCTCAGCTCTGCGCTCAAGCGGCGGTTCAATGTCGTGGTGCTGCCGCTGCCCGATAGCGCCGAGGAGGAAGTGTCGATCATCGTCAAGCGCGTCGGCGAGATGGCGCATAGCCTCGACCTGCCCGCGCCGAAGAACGTCGCCGAGGAAGTGGCGCGCGTGGTTTCAATCTTCCGCGAGTTGCGCGCCGGCTCGACCGAAGACGGCAAGGTGGCGCTCAAGTCCCCCACCGGCGGGCTCTCCACGGCCGAGGCGATCGGCGTGATCGTCGGCGGGATCAGCCAGGCGACCTTCTTCAACGACGGCCGGCTCACCCCCGAGACGCTGGCCGCCAACATGATCGGCGCGGTGGTGAAGGATCCGGTGCAGGACAAGGCGGTACTCGGCGAATATCTCGAGACCGTGCTCAAGAAGCGGCGCGGTTTCGAAGGGTATTACGCCGCACTCACCGAGCTGATCTGACGCGATGGCGGCGGAAGTCTCGCTGTTCGGCATTCGCCATCATGGCCCCGGTTCCGCGCGCCGGCTGGTGGAGGCACTGGATGCGCTCCAACCCGGCACGGTGCTCATCGAGGGGCCGACGGACGCCTCGCACCTGCTGCCGATGCTTGCCGATCCGGCAATGGCGACCCCGGTGGCGCTGCTGACTTATGCCGAGGACGATCCGGCCAATGCCAGCTTCTTCCCCTTCGCCGATTATTCGCCCGAATATCAGGCGGCGCGCTGGGCGGTGGCGCATGGCGCCGCGCTTCGCTTCATCGACCTGCCGGCCGCCGACCGGCTGGGGGAACGCGGCAGCGGGACTGAAGAGGATGCGGCCACCACCGCCGACGACGATCCGATCGGCCGCGACCCCATCGGCATGCTCGCGGCTGCGGCAGGCTATGACGACGGCGAATCCTGGTGGGCCGACGTCATCGAGGAGAACCCCGCCTCGATGCCGGTGTTTGCCGCGGTCGCCGATGCGATGACAGCGCTGCGCCGCGAAGCCGGGCCCCTCTCTGCGCGCGAGGCTGCCCGCGAAGCGCATATGCGGATCGAGATCGCGCGCGCCGCGAAGGAAAGCGACGGCCCGGTCGCGGTGGTCTGCGGCGCCTGGCACGTCCCGGCGCTCGCCGCCAAGACCAGCCTCTCCGCCGATCGCGAATTACTCAAGGCACGGCCCAAGGCGAAGATGAAAGCCACCTGGGCGCCCTGGACCGCCCCCCGCCTCGCACGCGCAAGCGGCTATGGCGCCGGCGTGGTCGCGCCGGGCTGGTGCGCGCATCTGTGGGACACGCGCCATACCGGCGACCGCGATACGATATGGCTCGCGCGGATCGCGCGGGTGATGCGCGAGCGCGGCCATTTCGTCTCCACCGCCTCGGTGATCGAAGCGCAGCGGCTGGGACATGCGCTCGCCGCCATGCGGGACCGGCCGCATCCGGGCTTCGAGGAACTGCGCGAGGCGGCGATCGCCTGCCTGTGCAATGGCGAGCGTGCGATCTGGGACGACATCGCCGCCGAACTGCTGATCGGATCGGCGGTTGGCGTGATCCCCACGGGCACGCCGCTTGCCCCGCTGCTGGAAGACCTGCAGCGCCAGCAGAAGGCGACGCGGCTGAAGCCCGAGGCGCTGGAACGCCCCCTGACGCTCGACCTGCGCAGCGACAGCGGGCTGGCGCGCTCGACCCTGCTCCACCGGCTGAACGCGCTCGATGTGCCCTGGGGCCGTCTGGCCGATGCCGGCCGCAGCCGCGGCACCTTTCGCGAGAATTGGGTAGTGGCCTGGCAGCCCGAGTTCGCCGTGCGCCTGGTCGAGAACCTCGTCCATGGGGCGACGATCGCCGACGCGGCGGGTGCGCGGCTCGGTGAGGCGATGCGGGCCGAAACCGATCTCGGCGCGCTGGCGGCACAGGTGCGCAGTGCCATGATCGCCGACCTGCCCCACGCCACCGAGGCGGGCATCGCGCTGCTGGAGCGACGGGCCGCGCTCACCAGCGACTGCCAGGCGCTGCTCGCCGCGTTGCCGCCGATGGCCGAGGTCCTCCGGTATGGCGAGGCGCGTAGCGGGACGGTCGAGCATCTCTCCGGACTGATGCCGCGGATCGTCGTGCAGGCGGCGCTCGCCTTGCCCTATGCGGCGCGCAATCTGGATGCCGACGCGGCGGGGAAGATGCGCGAAGCGATCCTGGCGGCGGAAGGCGCGATACAGCTGGCCCAACTCGCGCCCGACATCGTCGCGACCTGGCACGAAGCGCTGCGCAAACTGCCCGACGACGACCAGGCGACGCGACTCGTCGCGGGTGCCGCCGCTCGTCTGCTCTACGAGGCCGAACTGCTTACCGCCGACGAGGCCGCCGCGCTGCTTGCCCGGATGCTGTCGCCGGGGACGCCGGTCGCCGAGGCGGCCGGCTTCTTCGAGGGCTTTCTCGAGGGCGCAGGGCAAAGGCTCATCCATGACTCGGCGCTGCGCGAGGCGGTCGATGCCTGGCTCACTGCGTTGGAGGAGGACTCGTTCGTGGCCAACCTGCCGCTGTTCCGGCGCGTGTTCGCCGCGTTGGACCGCAATGAGCGCCGTCGGCTGATGGATGCGGCGCTTGGCCGATCCGGCGCGCACGCGCGTGGCTATCGGCTGCTGCCGGGCGCCGCCACGATGTGGCCGGCCCATGAGGCGCGCGTGCTCGCGCTGATGACAGGAGCGCCGCAATGAGCGAGGACGAACGCGGACGCCGCTGGACGCTAGCGCTGGGCGTCGAAGAGAGCGAGGACGCGGTGTCCCTGCTTTCCGACAGCGATCGCCGGATGTCGAAAGCCCTGTCCGCGCTCTACGACAGCGGCGAAGCGGGCAAGAAAGGCCGGGGCGGGCTCGGCGGATCGGCGCCACGCGTCGCCAAATGGCTGGGCGACATCCGCGAATTCTTCCCCACCCCG
>Ga0307412_10001357_pt1 | contig 13610 bp, 13 predicted proteins | sample DK1Cmetagenome_3_FD_203823 | JGI IMG/M metagenome (GOLD analysis project Ga0307412, IMG submission 203823) | Maize rhizosphere microbial communities from greenhouse at UC Davis, California, United States - DK15-C-1 | ecosystem: Host-associated > Plants > Roots > Rhizosphere > Soil | place: USA...
CCGGCCATCTCGGCCTTCTTGCGCGCGGGCTCCAGCTCCTCGCCCTGGCCGAGATCGGCGGTGAACGTCACCACCTCGCAGTTATAGGTCTGCTGCAGCCATTTCAGGATCACGCTCGTGTCCAGACCGCCCGAATAGGCGAGGACGACGCGATTGATCTTATCCGACATGGGGCAGGGACTCCGGGGCAAAAGAGGAAAGGAACCGCGCGGCCTCTAGGGTTCCCGCGCCCGGCACGCAATATCCGCCTTGTCCCGGAGCGGGTGCTCAGCCCTGGCGCAGCTTGGCCTCGGCCTCGATCATATAGTCGCGGGTCAGCGGCAGCTCGGTGCGCGAGCGGGAGAATTGCAGCTGATAATTGACCAGCCCGCCGTTCATGAAGCTGACATAGGAGCCCGCCAGATAATAGGTCCACATGCGGTAGAAGCGCTCATCATAGAGGGCGACGATCGCATCATGCGCTGCCACGGTGCGGTCGTACCAGGCCTTGAGCGTGTGGCCGTAATGCATGCGCAGCACTTCCACATCGGTGAGGAAGTAGCGCAGCCCCTCATAGCCTTGGGCGATCTCGGACAGCGCCGGGATATAGCCGCCGGGGAAGATATATTTGAGCGTGAACGCATCGGTATAGCCCGGACCGCCCGCCCGGCCGATCGTGTGGAGCAGCATCACGCCTTCGGGCGTCATCAGTTCGCGGCACTTGGTGAAGAAGGTGCGGAATTGTGGCGTGCCGACATGCTCGAACATGCCGACCGAGACGATGCGATCGAACTGCCCCTCCAGCGCGCGATAGTCGATCAGCTCGAACTTCACCTTGTCGGCAACGCCGGCCGCTTCCGCGCGCTCGCGGGCGATCTTCAGCTGCTCTTCGGAGAGGGTGATGCCCAGCACCTCGGCGCCGGTCTTGGCGTGGATGTAGAGCGCCATGCCGCCCCAGCCGCAGCCGATGTCGAGCACGCGCATGCCGGGCCGGATCGCCAGCTTGGCGACGATGTGCGCCTTCTTGTCGGCCTGGGCCTGCTCCAGGCTGTTGTCCGGATCGGTATAATAGGCGCAGCTATACTGCCGGTCGGCGTCGAGGAAGAGATCGTAGAGTCGCGCCGAGAGGTCGTAATGATGCGCGACGTTCTGCTTCGACTTGCGCGCCATGTTGCGGCGGCCGAGCCAGTGCGCGACCTTGCCGGTGGCAAGGCTGAGCTTGGAGGGATTGAGCACCGCATTGCTCTTTTCCCAGCTGTTGTTCGCCGTCACCAGGTTCAGCAGGTCGAGAATGTCGCCCTGCTCGACGTTCAGGCTGCCGTCCATATAGGTCTCGGCGGCGCCGAGCGCGGGATCGCGGACGATGCGGCCCTCGGCACCCTTTGCAAGCCGGATCGTCACCGGCTTCAGCGTGGGGTCGGGGCTGCCGAAGCTGCGGGAACTGCCATCGGGTCGGATCAGGGTGAGTTCGCCGCGCTTTACGGCGCGGTCGAAGAAGCGGTCAATCAGGGCCATGGCATTCCAGTATGCGACGATTGTTTCGGGTAAACCCGTATTGCGTTTCGATTTGCCGCAAACAACCTATCTTGACGTAGGATTCAAGCCATCACGCTGCGATCAGATCCCCGCATACCATTGATAGCCGCTCGAATCCTCCCAGGTGCCGCCCTTCCCCTTGCCGATCCCGGCGAGCGAGGCGACCGCCTCGATGCCGGTCAGATACTTGGCGTGCTTGTAGCCGAGCTGCCGCTCCACCCGCAGCCGCAGCGGTGCGCCGTGCCCGACATCCAGCGCCCGATCATTGAGCGCCCAGGCAAGGATCGTCTGGGGGTGGAAAGCGTCGATCAGGTCGATCGATTCATAATAGCCACCATCGCCATACTGATCGGCACAGCGGAACACGATGTAGCGCGCACGCGAACTGATCCCCGCCGCGTTCAGGAGCGTGCCGAGCTGCGGCCCCTGCCATTTGCCGATCGCGCTCCACCCCTCGACGCAATCGTGGCGGGTGATCTGCGCACGCTGCGGCATCGCTTGGAGCTGTGCGAGGCTTAGCTGCATCGGCCGGGCGACCATACCGCGCACGTCCAGCCGCCAGTCGGCGAAGCGGGTGCCCGCCCAGATGTTATATTCGGGGGTGTTTGGGTTGTGCGTCCCGTTGACGCGGAAGATCGGGCTGCGCTGCTCGGGCCGGAACTCGGTGGCGAGCGACCCACGGCCGATCGAGCGCTGGAGGAAGCGGTGGGCATCCTCGGCGCTCGCCAGCACGGGGCTGTCGGTGAACTGGTCGCAGCCGGTCAGCAACCCGGCGGCACCAGCGACGAGCAGGTTGCGGCGGGTGAGGATCATTGCTGTTTCTCCGAAGGCACGCGCCACCAGCCGGTGATCATCGAGCGCAGCTCGTTGATCGGGCCCGCCAGCAGCACCAGCGTCAGGTGGACGAGCAGGAAGGCGAGGATCGCGCCCATCGCGAGGAAGTGCACCGAGCGCGCCGATTGCCGCCCGCCGAACATCGCGGTGAGCCAGGGCCACGCCGCATCCATGCCCGGCGACAGCGCGAGGCCGGAGAAGATCACCGCCGGCAGCAGCACGAACAGCGTGCCGACATAAGCGAGCTTCTGGAAGATATTGTACGCGCGGGGATCCTTGGGATCATGGAAGCGCAGCGCGAGGTGATCCCGCAAGTCTTTCCACAGATGCCGCAGCCCCAGCTCGCGCGCGCGGATGCGCAGGTCGCGGACGATGTGCCCGTTCGCCAGGCTCCACAGCAGATAGACCAGCAGCCCGAACGCCAGCACCAGCGCGAAGAATAAATGCCAGTGCCGCGCGCCGGCGAGGCTGTAATAGGACGGGATCGTCACCCAGCCGGGGAAGCGCGGCAGCTCGAGCCAGGCATGATCGAAATTCGCGCCATATTGCCCCCAATAGAGCCGGGGATGCGCGTTGAAGATCATCAGCCCGCTGCCCACCATGATCAGCAGGGCGAAGGCGTTGATCCAATGCCACAGCCGGGTGACCAGCCGGTGGCGGTAGATCAACTGCGGTGGTTCCGGCGGCCCATCGGCCATGTGCGCTTCCTTCCCTGGAGGTGGCAAGTGTAGGATATTCGCTGGCGTAGCGGAATCGGTTTCACCTCCGCCAAAAATTTCCGGAGCTCCCATGCCCACCGACTTCCACTTCTACGAGCCCGCCGCCGGGCACGGCCTGGCGCATGACCCGCTGAACGCCATCGTCGGCCCGCGTCCGATCGGCTGGGTCAGCACCGTCTCCGCCGCCGGCGTCCGCAACCTGGCCCCCTACAGCTTCTTCAACCTGTTCAACTATCGCCCGCCGATCCTGGGCTTCGCTTCGACCGGCTGGAAGGACAGCGTCGCCAATATCGCCGAGACCAAGGAGTTTGTCTGGAACCTCGCCACCCGTCCGCTCGCCGAGGTAATGAATGCCAGCGCGGCGATGGTCGACGCGGAGGTGGACGAATTTCACCATGCGGGCATCGAAACGCTGCCGTCGCGCACCGTGCGGCCGGATCGGGTGGCTGCCAGCCCGGCGCAGTTCGAATGCCGGCTGACCCAGCTGATCCGGCTCGAGACCAAGGAGGGCGCGGAAGTCGATACCTGGCTGGTGCTGGGCGAGGCCACCGGCATCCATATCGACAAGGCGATGTTCGAGGACGGCGTGTACCAGACCGCCCGCGCCCGCCCGATCCTGCGCGGCGGCGGCCCGGCGGACTATTTCGAGATCGGCGAGGAATCGCTGTTCAGGATGTTCCGTCCGCGCTGAGCTTCGGCTCGGGCAAGGTCGGCGGTGTCGAGTCCATATAGGTCAGCCAGGTCTTCCACAGCCAATGCGTGCGCGCCTCGGTCAGATCGATCTGGCAGCCGATCGACATTGCGCCGCGGATGCTGCCGCCCTGCCAATTGGCGTAGACCGCATCGCAATCGGCGGTGCGATAGGCGACCCAGCGGGTCTGGGCCAGGTCGAACGCCTTCACCACCTCGGCGCTCTCTTCGCCGGCACGCTTGCGCGCGGCGGCGAGGTAGCGCGCCATCTCCGCATTGGCCGCCTTGGCGCGCGCGGCGAGGCAGGCGTTGATTTCGATCGTGGTGTTGGCGTCAGGGCAGCGCCCCGCGACGGGGGCGGCAAGCGCGATCAGGCCGATGAGCAGCACGAAATTCTCCCGGGTCAGCCGAGCGCGGCGAACTTTTCTTCCGCCTCGCGGTCGAGCTGGGCGCGGCTCTTCTTCTCAGACGCCGTCTTCAGCTGGCCGCACGCCGCATCGATGTCGCGCCCGCGCGGAGTGCGCACCGGTGCCGAGATGCCGCCTTCGAACACGATGTTCGAGAAGGAGCGGATCCGCTCCGGCGTCGAACATTCATAGGCCGCGCCGGGCCAGGGGTTGAACGGGATCAGGTTCACCTTGGCCGGCAGCTTGTACTTGCGCAGCAGGCGGACCAGCTCGCGCGCATCGGCGTCGCTGTCGTTCTTGTCCTTGAGCATCACATATTCGAACGTGATGCGCCGGGCATTGTTCGCGCCCGGATAATCGGCACAGGCCTGGAGCAGCTCCTCGATGCCGTATTTCTTGTTGAGCGGCACGAGCTCGTCACGCACGTCCTTGGTGACGGCGTGGAGCGACACCGCCAGGTTCACGCCGATCTCCTCGCCCGCACGCGCCATGATCGGCACCACGCCCGAGGTGGAGAGCGTGATGCGGCGCTTGGAGAGCGCGAGGCCGTCGCCGTCCATCACGATCTGGAGGCCGGCCTTCACTTCGTCGAAATTGTACAGCGGCTCGCCCATGCCCATCATCACGATGTTGGTGAGCAGCCGCCCTTCCGGCTGGCTCGGCCATTCGCCGAGCGAATCGCGCGCCAGCATCACCTGGCCGACGATCTCGCCGGCGGTGAGGTTGCGCACCAGCCGCATCGTGCCGGTGTGGCAGAAGCGGCAGTTGAGCGTGCAACCGACCTGGCTCGAGACACACAGCGTTCCCCGATCGGCGTCGGGGATGAACACCATCTCGTAGTCCTGCCCGTCGGGCGAGCGGAGCAGCCACTTGCGCGTGCCGTCGTTCGAGACCTGCGCCTCGACCACCTCGGGCCGGCCGATCACGAACCGCTCGGTCAGCCACGGGTGCTGCGCCTTGGCGATATCGGTCATCGCCGAGAATTCGGTGGCGCCGCGATTATAGATCCAGTGCCACAGCTGCTTGGCGCGCAGCTTGGCCTGTTTCGGTTCCAGCCCTGCGGCCGCAAGCGCATCGCGGATGCCCTCGCGGGAAAGACCGATCAGGTCGGTACGGCCATCTTCACGCGCGGCGAGCGCACGCGGTACGGGCACGGGATCGATGTGCCCGGGGATGGGCATGGGAGCGGCCGACAGTGTCTGCATCGCGTGCATATAGTCGAAATTGCCCGCACTTTCCAGCGGTGTGATTCCGGCGGCGATCGTCCCCGCACGGGTCATGCCGTCCCGCCGTGGCAACAATCCGTCGTGATTCGGGTGTCCACCGGACAACCAACGCCCCACTGTTACGTTACAGGGGTGCAAAAGAGTTTCATTATTGCGAGGAGTTGATGATGAAAATGATGTTTTCGAGCCTGGCCGCGGCCAGTGCACTGATGGCCTCGGCCGCGATTGCGCAGACCACCACGCCGGCCGCACCGGCGCAGACCACCCCGGCCCAGCCGGCGACGAGCGAGCCGGCACCGGCACCGCAGGACCAGGGCACCACGGGTGCCGGGACAGCCGCCTCGACCTCGGCGGTGTCCGATACCGAGGTGAAGCAATATGCGTCCGCAGCGCTCGCGGTGAACAAGATCAACGCCGACACGAGCATCCCGACGGCAGAGAAGAACACCAAGTTCGTCGCGGCGATCACCTCGTCGGGCCTGCAGCCGCAGCGCTTCAACGAGATCAGCCAGGCGATGGCCTCGGACACCACGCTCAATCAGCGCATCCAGGCGGCCGCCGCCCAGGCACAGACCAGCGGCCAGTCGGCCCAGGCAACCACGCCGAGCAGCCCGACCGGCAACTAAGCGCACGATAGCTCCCTTACGCGGCGGCGGTCCTCATGGGCCGCCGCCTTTTTTTGTGCACCCGACTGTCATGGATCCGGAACGAAACCCCGCCACAGGCACGGAATAGGGTTCGTTCAAGAAGGAATGATGATGCGCAAAGGGTATGTGGTCGGTGCGGCAGCGCTGCTGATGGCGATGGCACCGGGCGGCACGACGCCGGACGCCGACAAGCGCCTGGATACGCTGCGGCTCGATCAGGTGCGGGTGCTCGGCTCGCACAACAGCTATCGGCCCTACCCGCTGCCCGAGGTCGAGGCGCGCATCCGCACACTGCTGCCGTCCAACTGGGACGGCCTCGCCTATGGCCATCCGCCGCTCGAAAGCCAGCTGGCGCTCGGCCTGCGCCAGCTCGAGATCGACGTGGCGCCCGATCCCCAGGGCGGCGCCTATGCCGCGCCCTATGCGAACGGCCCCGCCGAGATCAAGGCCGAGATGGCCGCGCCGGGCGCCAAGACGATCCATATCCCCGGCATCGACTGGCAGACGCATTGCCGCACCTTCCGCGGCTGCATGGCGCTGTTCCGTCGCTGGTCGGATGCGCATCCGGGCCATCTGCCGGTGATGATTCTGGTCAATGCCAGCGACGTGCGGCCGATCCCGGGCGTGCGCACCACAGATATCGGCTTCGACGCCGCCACGCTCGACGCGCTGGATGCCGACATCGCCGCGACGATCGGCCGCGAACGGGTGATCGCGCCGGACGATGTGCGCGGCACCCTGCCCACCCTGCGCGACGCGGTGCTCGCCCATCGCTGGCCGACCGTCGGCGCGTCGCGCGGCAAATTCCTGTTCGTGCTCGACACCTCGGACGCCAACGAGGAGCGCTATCGCACCGGCCATGCCAGCCTGAAGGGGCGGATGATGTTCGGCTGGTATCCGGAAGAGGCGCCCGAAGCGTCGTTCTTCAACACCCAGAGCCCCACCGCCGACACCGCGACGATCACCCGCCGCGTCCGCGCCGGCTTCATGGTCCGCACCCGCGCGGATGCCGAGACGCTGGAAGCGCGCAATCACGATCGCCGCCGTCTCGATGCGGCGATCGCCTCGGGCGCGCAGCTGATCAGCACCGATTATTACGAAGGCGCACCCGATCCGCGCGGGCTGAACTACACCGTGTCGCTGGGGGCCAGCACGGTGATCTGCAACAGCGTGACGGCAGCCTGCCCGAAGCGCTGATCGATCAGCGGCGGTCCGGCTCCGGGCCGCCGCTGAACCGCACGTCGCGGCGCGGGGCGGGCACGGTGATGCCGTGCTCGCCGAACAGCTTCCACAGCCGGTTGAGCACGTCGCTGCGGACATTGCCGACGCCGCTCTCCGGATCGCTGATCCACACCAGGATTTCGTGCGCCGCGCCATTCTCCCCCAGCGCGGTCAGCCACACATTGGGCTGCGGCGTATCCAGCACGCGCGGGCTTTCGGTCGCGGCGCGCAGCATCAGCCCCTGCGCCAGCTCCAGATCGCAGCCATAGGCGACCGTCACCGCGATCCGCACGCGCACGTTGCGATCGGTGTACGACCAGTTCTCGACTTCCTGGGTCATCAGATTCTCGTTCGGAATCAGATGCTCCTTGCCGTCTCGGGTGATCACGGAGACGGCGCGCACGCCGATCTTGTTCACCCAGCCGAAACTGTCCCCCACCACGATCACGTCCCCCGGCTTGATCGATCGGTCCATCAGCAGGATGATGCCGGCGATCAGGTTGCCGACGGTCTTCTGCATGCCGAAGCCGATCGCCAGACCGAAGGCGCCGGAAAACACCGCGAAGGTGGTAAGATCGATGCCGAGCAGGTCGATGCCGACGAAGAACGCGGCGGTGACGATGGCGATGCTCGCCAGCTTCTGGCCGAGTAACTGCTGGGTGGGATCGAGCCCCTTCGCGCGCCCGATCCAATGCGCCAGAAAGCGGTTCGCCACCCGTACCAGCGCGTAGATGAGGATGACGGTCACCGCGAAGGTGAGCAGCGAGAGCAGCGACAGCCGTCGCGTGCCGATGTCGAACCCGATCCGCGCCAGCAGCCCCTCGATCACGCCCAGGCCGCCCATCGTCTTGCTGAGCAGCGAGGTGAACGCGATCGCGCCCATCGCCCAGGTGGCGAGCCGCGGCAGCCCCAGCCCGCGCAGCACCTCGACCACCGCCAGCGCCATCACCAGTCCCAGCGCGATGCCGAGCAGCAGCGTCGCCGGCGGATGCCAGGCCCAGCCGTTCGCGACCGGGGACAGCAGCAGCGCGGCGGTGAACCAGCGCGTGATCCGGCACAGCCTGGGCTGGATGCCCTCGACATGTTCGCCGGCGAAGCGGTGCCACAACCCGGCGATCTGCGCCCCGAGGCGCCGGCCAACGAGCACGCCGATCGTCAGCGCAAGCGCCGCGAAGCCGAGCGCCACCGCCATCTCGCCCAGCTCCCCCGGCGAGGGGATCCGCATCCCCATGCCGGCCAACCGGTCGAACAGGTCGCGAATCATCCGCGCGCGGCGGCGAAGCGGGCGAGGCCTGCTTCCAGATCGGCGATCAGGTCGTCCGCATCCTCCAGGCCCACATAGAGCCGGATCATCGGCCCTTCGGCTTCCCAGCGCGACGCCGTGCGGATGCGCTGCGGATCGGCCGGAATGGCGAGGCTCTCATAGCCGCCCCAGCTGAAGCCGATGCCGAAATGGCGCAGCCCGTCGATCAGCGCGGTGCGCGCGGCATCGTCGCCGCCGTTCAGCACGAAGGAGAACAGCCCGGCGCTACCCCGGAAGTCGCGCACGAACACCTCATGGCCGGGGTAATCGGGCAGCGCGGGATGCAGCACCCGCGCCACTTCGGGGCGGGTCTTCAGCCACTGCGCGATCTTGAGGCCGCTGGCGCCGGACTGGCGCAGCCGCACCTCCATCGTACGCAGCCCGCGTGCGGCGAGATAGGCTTCGTCGGGGCTCGCGCACATGCCGAGCTGGTAGGTGGTAGCGCGCAGCCGTTCATACTGGCCCGGCGCGGCGGTGACCGATCCCATCATCACGTCCGAATGGCCGACGACATATTTGGAGCAGGACAGGATCGTATAGTCGATGCCCTTCTCGATCGCCGGAAACAGCAGCGGCCCCGCCCAGGTATTGTCGAGCAGCGTGGTGATCCCGCGCGCCTTGGCGACGGCCACGATCGCGGGCACATCCTGCACCTCGAAGGTGAGGCTGCCGGGGCTTTCGAGCAGGATCGCCTTGGTGCGTGCGCTGCACAGCGCGGCGATGCCGTCGCCGATCAGCGGATCATAATAGGTCGCGGTGATGCCCAGCCGCTTGAGCATGCCGTCGCCAAAGGCGCGGGTGGGCTCATAGCTGCTGTCGGGCAGCAGCACCTCGTCACCGGGGGACAGCACCGCCAGCAGCGCGGTGGTGATCGCTGCGACGCCGGACGGATAGAGCAAGGTCGCCTCGGCGCCCGGCTCGAGTTCGGTCAGCGCGTCGGCGAGCGACCATTGGGTCGGCGTGCCGCGCCGGCCGTAATAGAGCTTGTGGTGCGTGTCGGCGCTGCCGCGCGCGCGCATCTCGGCGATGTTGTCGTAGAGGATGGTGGAGGCACGCCACACCGGCGGGTTGACGATGCCCTGCGTCCATTCGGGACGGCGCCCGGCGTGGACGATGCGCGTCGCATCCTTGTCGTCATTCTCACTCATGCGCCCAGTGCCTTTGCGGTATCTGCTTGCGCGCCCCATTCGGTCCAGCTGCCGTCGTACAGCGCGATCTCGTGCCCGAGCAGATGCGCGGCGAAGACGATGACGGACGCGGTGATGCCCGATCCGCAGGTGGCGACCAGCGGTTGCGACAGGTCCAGCCCCGCGGCGTCGAACACCGCGCGGATGCCCTGTGGCGCCTTCCAATGCCCGTCGCTGTCGAAGAAGCGACCATAGGGGATGTTCTTCGCCCCCGGCATGTGACCGGCGGCGCATTCGGGCCGCGGGTCCGGCTCCTCGCCGGTGAAGCGTGCCGCCGAGCGCGCGTCGACGATCTGCTCGGTCGTGGTGCGCATGTCGTCGAGCGTGCGCAGCTGCGCGGCGGGTTCGCCGGCGGCGAAGACCGTGGTGGCAGCGAGATGCGGCCCCGCCTGCACCGGCCGCCCCTCGGCGCGCCAATCGCCGATGTTTCCATCGAGGATCGCCGCCTTCACCCCGAACATCCGCAGCACCCACCAGGCGCGGCAGGAAGTGTGGTGCGGGCTGTTGTCATAGAGGACGATGCGGCTGGTCCCGGTCACCCCCAGCGCCGCCATCCGCGCTTCGAACACCTCCCGCGTCGGCATCGTCGACGGCAGCGGGTTCTCGGCATCGACCAGCGTGTCGAGATCGAGCAGCAACGCACCGGGGATATGCCCCGCCTCGAATTCTGCGCGTGGGTTCTGCCTGGCAGCCCCCGGTATGGTGGAGGTGTAGGTGGCGTCGAGGACCAGCAGGTCGTCGGCGCCGAGCATGCCGGCCAGCGCTTCGGTGGTGATCAATCCGTCCATGGGGGAGGGTCCTAGCCCTATGGAAACCGCACCGCAAACGCCTACATGGCGAGCATGGACGCCAAGCATCTCGGAAAGCAATCCGCCCTGCCCGCCACGCCGGAGGAAGCGGAACTCGATTATGTACCCAACCCCCGGCCGGGCCTGCGCTATCTGGTGCGGTTCGCCGCGCCCGAATTCACCTCGCTCTGCCCGATCACCGGCGCGCCCGATTTCGCGCATCTGGTGATCGACTATGTGCCGGGTGAGAAGATCGTCGAATCCAAGTCGCTCAAGCTGTTCCTGGGCAGCTTCCGCAACCACGGCGCGTTTCACGAGGATTGCACCGTCGGCATCGGCGAGCGGCTGTTCCGCGAGATGGCCCCGGCGTGGCTGCGCATCGGCGGCTATTGGTATCCGCGCGGCGGCATTCCGATCGACGTGTTCTGGCAGTCGGGCAAGCCGCCCGTGGACGTCTGGATCCCGGATCAGGGAGTTTCCGGATATCGCGGCCGCGGCTGAACGACAGATTTACAGCACGGTTCATCAGGTATAGAGTTGTGCGTTGCAGCGAACCTGCAACTTATTCGAAAAACGGGAGTTTACCAGGACATAGGGCCCAGCTTTGGGCCGAGTCCATCATGCAACAGCGAAAGGTCCGCCATGGCACGGTCTCCGATTCAGCCGAGGATCCGGCATCTTGCCCTGATTGGCAACTTCCTGCCGCGTAAATGCGGTATCGCAACGTTCACGACCGATACGTACACGGCGCTCGCCGAACGCTATCCTGAGATTCAGGTCGACGTCTATGCGATGGATGATCTTCCCGGGCATTATGCCTATCCGCCGCAGGTGACGGGTTCGATCGCCCAGAACGATCGCAGCGCCTATCTGGATGCCGCCCGCAAGATCGAGGCGAGCGGCGCCGAGGCGCTGTGGATCCAGCATGAATATGGCATTTTCGGCGGGGCGGCAGGCGAGTTGCTGCTTGCGCTCACCGATCGCGTGTCGATCCCCGTCATCGTCACGCTGCACACGGTGCTCGAGCGCCCAAGCGCCGATGAGCGCCGGGTGCTGGAGGCGCTGATCCGCCGCGCCTCGACGCTGATCGTCATGGCCGAGAAGGGCCGCGAGATCCTCAAGCGCGTGCACGGTGTCGAGGACAGCAAGATCGAAGTCATTCCGCACGGCGTCCCCGATCGTGCCTTCGCCGACACGGCCGACTTCAAGCCGCAATATGGCTGGGAAGGCCGCGAGGTGATCCTCACCTTCGGGCTGCTCGCGCCCAGCAAGGGCATCGAAACGATGATCGAGGCGATGCCGGCGGTCGCCGCCGAGCATCCGGATGCGCTCTATGTCATCCTTGGCGCCACGCATCCCCACCTCGTCGCACACGAGGGCGAGGCCTATCGCGACCGCCTGCAGGCGCAGATCGTGGCGCTGGGCCTCCAGAACAACGTCGCCTTCGTCAATCGCTTCGTCGAGCAGGCCGATCTGCTCGATTATCTCCAGGCGGCCGATATCTATGCGACGCCCTACCCCAATCCCGCACAGATTACCTCGGGTACGCTTTCCTATGCAGTGAGCATGGGCAAGCCGGTGGTTTCCACGCCCTATGTTCACGCCACCGAGATCCTCGACCAGGATCACGGCGTGCTGGTCGACTTCGGCGACAGCGCCGCCTTCTCGCGAGAGATCAACCGCCTGCTCGGCGACAAGGAAGCACGCCTGGCGCTGGCGAACCGCGCCTATGCCCGCGGCCGCACCATGCTGTGGACGCGCCTGGCCGAGCGCGCGATCGACGCATTCGACGCAATCCTCGACGAGAAACCGCGTCGCATCCGAACGACCGCGATTGAGCTGCCGCCGCTCCGCCCCGAACTCACGGCGGTGGAGCGGATGAGCGATTCGACGGGCATGCTCCAGCACTCGATCTATTCGGTTCCCGATCGCCGCCACGGCTATTGCATCGACGATAATGCCCGTGCGCTGATCCTGATGAGCAAGATCGACGAGATCGACGAAGCAGTCCGCGATCGCTGGACGGCTATCTATGGCGGCTTCGTCCAGCACGCTTGGAACGCCGAAAAGCGCAAGTTCCGCAACTTCATGAACTTCGATCGTAGCTGGTGCGAGGACGAAGGCTCGGAGGATTCGAACGGCCGCGCGATCTGGTCGCTGGGCGTCACCGCCCGCGATGCCCGCGCGCAGAAGCATCGCGACTGGGCCGCGGTGCTGTTCGACGAGACCGCGTCGATCGCCTTCGATCTCGGCAGCCCGCGCGCGCATGCCTTTGCGATGCTGGGTGCGGCGGCGATGGCGGAGGCCCATCCCGGCCATGCCCTGTCGCGCGAGATCCTGACGCGCTTCGGCAACGAGCTGATCGCACTGCTCGGAACCACGCGCCGGCCCGAATGGAGCTGGTTCGAGATCGTGCTGGCGTACGACAATGCCCGCCTGCCGGAGGCGCTGCTGCGCGCAGGCCGTGTGCTCGGCCGCCGCGACTTCATCGATACCGGCCTGGAAACGCTCGCCTGGATCGTCGAGCGCCAGACCTCGCCCGAGGGCCGCTTCCGCGCGGTGGGCACCGAAAGCTTCGGGCGTCCCTATGCCGATCCGCTGCCGTTCGACCAGCAGCCGCTGGAAGCGCAGGCGACGATCGACGCCTGCCTCGCCGCGCACGATGCCACGGGCGAAGCGCGTTGGGCCAAGGAGGCGATGCGCGCCTATCGCTGGTATCTGGGTGCGAACGACCTCGACACGCCGCTCGCCAGCGTGACCGATGGAGGCTGTTTCGACGGCCTGATGCCCACCGGGCTCAACCGAAATCAGGGTGCCGAGTCGATTCTCGCCCTCCAACTGGCGAATTGCGCCATCTCGGCTCTTTCAAAGGGCAATAAAACCGTGGCAGGACCGGAACTCGCCGTCGCCTGAACCGATACGGGGGGCGACGTTTGATACGCGCGCGTTCCCCGGGGGTTGCTGATGCCGGAACTGTTTCACCATAGCTTGCGACTGCGAGCCGATCCTTCGCGCGTCGTGGTGCGCCCGTTCCATGTCGCCTGGGCGTCCACCAATGGTGGCGCGCCCAGCC
>Ga0307412_10001358_pt1 | contig 13605 bp, 11 predicted proteins | sample DK1Cmetagenome_3_FD_203823 | JGI IMG/M metagenome (GOLD analysis project Ga0307412, IMG submission 203823) | Maize rhizosphere microbial communities from greenhouse at UC Davis, California, United States - DK15-C-1 | ecosystem: Host-associated > Plants > Roots > Rhizosphere > Soil | place: USA...
CAACCGAGCCTAGCAACACCCCTTGAGCCCATTCTGCGGCGCTGACGAACGGATTTGCCTGATCCGGCTCGCTGAGGAGCCCTGCGTTGAGCGCCACGGACACCCAAACGGACCTCATGCCAGCACCACTTCGGCAACGTGCCGGCGGCCACCGATCCGAGCCAGCTGCACGAACACGTCGACCGTACTGCGCACGTAGTGGCGAACATCATCGCGGCTGAGCTGCGTTCCGGCCTGCAGAACGAGGAGCACGATCTGCTCGATCGCCCGCTCTGCGGAATCCGCATGCACCGAACTCATCGACCCCGGATGGCCGGTGTTGATGGCGCGCAGGAACGTATAGGCCTCCTCCCCGCGCAGCTCGCCAAGGATGATGCGGTCGGGGCGCATGCGCAGCGATGCGGCGAGCAGGTCGGTGGCACTCACCCGCGCCTCCCCGAGGCTGCCGCGCACGGCCAGCAGACCTACCAGATTGTCGTGATGCTGCAGAAGCTCGGGCGTGTCCTCGATCAGGATCAGCCGTTCGTGTGCCGGAATCTCGCGGATGAGGGCATTGAGGAAGGTCGTCTTGCCGGTGGAGGTGCCGCCCGAGACCAGGATGTTCTTGCGCCCGCGGACCGCGGCGGAGAGCAGCGCCGGGATATCACCGGCGTCGAGCAGCCGCCTCAGGTGGTCCTCTTCCGGCATATGCTGAGAGGCAGTACCCAATCGGGTCTGATTGAACGCCCCCGCCTCGACATAGTCGGCAAGGCTTAGATCGGAGGAGAGGTGTTTCCGGATCGCGATGGCCATCGGTCCGCGGGTGGCGGGCGGTGCGATCACCTGGACCCGTGACCCATCCGGCAGGGTGGCCGAGAGCAGCGGGTGCTCCCGGCTGATGCCCTGATGCGACAGGGCGGCGATCTGCCGCGCAAGACGGTCGAGCGTAGCGGCGTCGAGCGCAGGCATGTCAAACCGCTCAACCGAACCACCCAGGGTCTCTGCCCAGGCCTCTTGCGGGCAATTGACATAGATGTCGGTAACGTCTGACCGGGCAAGAATCGGCGCAAGGGGCGCAAGATACGCCTCCAGAAATATGCGATCGGACGCTGCCGAAACTCCCCCCAGCATCAACTTCGCTTGCGCGTCATCTGTAGCCGACACGTTCTATCCGGACATAGGACTGTTGCTGATACCAGACGCGGAATTCAATGGCATGCCCTGCTCGCGAAGCATCGAGAACAAAGGGGATTTCGAAGACCTGATAGGCAAAGGGAGCCCTCCACTCCCGTCTTGTCACCTGTCGAGATGCCAGCGTGATCAAAGACGTGGTATCAAAGACGTCCAGCAGCACGACGTTCGCATTGTTCGCTGTGTTGTTGTCGACCAGCATTCTGAAGGCCGCGACATGCGAACCGATGGAGACATTAGCCGTGTATGGGCCGTATGACATAAAGCTAGCAGCGTCGGTCGCGCTCGCTGACCAGGCGCTCCCTTCAGCACGCCCAACATAGTGCCCTATTGCCGGATCGGTCGCTGACCAAGCCGTCGGAAACTGTGGCGTTACCCGGACCCGCGTTCGGTTACTCGCCGGGTCCATGGTGTAGTCTGATGTCACGCCTTCACCCCGCTGGGTGCCGATCAGTCTCCCTCGTGCATCATAGGAATACTGCGTCACGCTCTGGGCAGACGCCGCCAAGGGCAGGAGAGCCGCGCACGCAGCCAGTACGATGACCGAAGCAAAATGCCTGATTTCCAACGCCATTCTTCCCCCCATTCTCTCGCCCTGCCCACAAATATACGTTTTAACGTCACGATGCCGGCGCGGCATCATGGTGTCTCAACCCCCGTGAAATCGAGGTCTCGTGCCACGAAGACCGCAATGCTCGTTGCAGGCTTCACCTTGAGTGTCGGTCGCACCTGGTTGGGCGTGACGGTCTGGCGGATCGATCCTGCCGTCCCCGGAAGCGCGACGATGACGGGCGAGTTGGACGACCGTGAGGCGAGGTTCACGCCCACATCAAGGGCCGATTGCAGGATGGCGCCTGAGAAGCGTTCGAAGAAATGCGAGTCTACCTTCGCGCGGATGCCCCCCCGCCCCAAAGGGTCCGCCGCAGGCGATCCGATGGCGATGGTCACACCGTCCGGTCGGATCAAGCGCAGCCAGTTCACCAGCATGCGGTTCTGGCCACTTTCAGCAGCCGCGCCATATTCCCCGATCAATCGGCTGCCACGTGGGATCAGCACGCGGGTGCCATCGAAGCCCCGCACGTCGCTGGAGACGACGGCGCGGGCGAGTCCCGGCAAGGTGGAATCGAGCGCGGTCTCCAGAACGGCTGGGATGAGCGTGCCCTGCGGCACCGTCAGCGTCCGACTGGCGAGGACCCCTGCGCCGACGCGCGCGCCGGCAATCTTGCCCGAGGCTGCGTCATCTCCGCGCCGCTCCCCGCCAGGCCCAGCCGAGCCACTGCCTGCCGGTCCGCTGCTCGTGTCGATCATCAGCGCCGACCCACTTGCCGCGCGGGCGGGCGGCGGTGCCGATGTTGCGGTGGCTTGTGACGGATAGGTGACCGGCTGCTGGATCACGCGCTGCGGTTCCACCCGCATCGGAGCCGGCGGTTGCTGCAGGGGCAGCACCGGTGGCTGGGATGGCACTGGCGGCAAGACTGGCTGTACTGGCGCCGGCTCGGGTGGAACGTAGAGTGTCGGCGGAGGTACGGGCACGGCAACGGCGTCGACGCTGCGGACCCGCACCGCGGGTGCCATAACTGCCCGGCGTCGTGCATCCAGAACGACGAACAGCAGGATCGCGGCGAGGATGGCGCCGCCCACAATTGCCCAGAGCGACAGGCCGGTAGACGGGCGTGCCACGATGGGCAGTGTCATTCCGATTGCATCAGGTGCAGGCGCGGATTTCGGCAGCTTTGCCATCAATGCCGCTCCGATGCCACGCGCGCGGCGGTTGCCTTGCGCCTGTCGATCCGGAAGACGAGCACCGGTGCCACGCTGTCCACCACCATGCGCCCGTCGCGCATCATCCCGTTGATGAGCGTCTCGCGGCCACGCCCGTCGATCGCATAGATCGCCGGTAGCGGCGTGCCGGGGGCGAATTCGATAAACGTCTGGACGCCGTCGTCATGGATGCCCGTCGGGAGCAGCCCCTTGTCGCCGCGCAGCTTGTAGCGCCCAACCGGCGGCACCTCGGCCGAAGGCGCTCCCGGACTGCCGGGGAGCCTGGCAAGCAGTACCGGTGCAGGGTAACGGAACTGCACGGTATAGGGCGTATCGGCTTCCGGCGTGCTGAGGGTGGTCAGGTCAAACAGATACATCCGCGCATCGCTGACCACCGTCATGTTGGTATTTGCACCCGCCTGCAGCGGCTTCAGGAACAGACGATTTCCGGCGTGGTTGAGACTCACCTGCCAGGCCGCGCTGTCGCCAAGCGCGACATTCTCGACATGTTCGTCGGGGGCAAGTTCGACCATCAACTGATAGCCGGGCGCCGATTGCAGCTGCACGACCTGACCGGCGACGAAGTCGACTGCCTGGACATGCGCGTTCATGCCGGTTGGATGCGGCCGGACCTGCGCCTCGGCCCCGGGTGCCAGTAGCAGGAGGAGAAGCGCGCCTCTCATGGCTTGGCCGCGCTCGGGAGGGACGAGACAGCGGGCGCCGGTGGCGTAGCCGGCGGTGTCGCAGCGGGCGCAGGCGCGATCGGCTGGGTGACCGGATCGGCTTGCGGGAACGCCTCGGGGTTGCGCTGATAGGCGGCCACCTCAAAGCCCAGCGGGTTGAGGAACCTGTCCTCCAGGCTCATCGGTTCGCCCGAATAGCGATAGGCGATCACTGCTACCCAGGGCTGGCCCGGCAGTTGGCGACCGCCGGCATCGCGGCGAACGGTTTCGAAGCGCACCATGGCGCGATTGCCGCCCAGAGGGCTCACGCTCTTCACCCGCGTTTCGACGATGGTGCTGCGCGGCAGACGAGCGAGCGGGCTGTCGGGATTGGACGCCTGCATACCCGCGACATAGAGGCTGCGTGCATTCCCTTCGGACCAGAGCGAGACCTTGCGGTAATTGGCCTGGAGCGCGTTGATGTCGAAGCTTTCGCGCGCGATCACATATTGGACGAGGAAGGACTGGGTGAGCGCGCTGTCCGGCGCGACGCGCTGGGCGTTCAGCGGCTGCAGCGCCTGAACGAACCCGGTCTGCTTGTCGACGAGCAGCGTATAAGGCTCGACGGTCTTGAGCGGCGTCAGGAAAACCAGCGCCAGTGCCTCCAGCACGGCGATGCCGCATGCGCCGCCTGCCACGATCCAGGCTGTCCGCCGGGATTTCTCCAGCGTCGTCCGCTGGTCCTCGGCCCAGCTGCCGGCCTCGCGATAATAGGCATCGAGCGCTTCGCGCGCCTTGTTCTTCATGACTGTTGATCCCGGCGGCCGGCACTGGCGGAGATGCGACCCCGTGTCCGGCGGCGATGTTGTTGACCGAGCGGCTGGGGCGCCGTGCCCTGCGGCGTCTGCAGCGCGCTCTGGAGAATGGCGGTCTGCGTGGCCACCGCGTTATCGCGACCGCGCGCCTCGCGGCGCTCGACCTGCGCCACTGCTTCGGCCACGGCGGCGGCGCGCGAATGGCTTTCCGCGGGCTGCAGTGTGCCCTCGGCCCGCGGGCGGATGTCCGGCGCCTGATTGGCGAGGCCGGTAGCGATGTGGCTCGGAAGGGTGCGGAGCACGGGCGGCAGGCGGAAGGTCATCGCGAAGCGCGCCGCCATGCCGAGCCCGGCGACGAGCGTCAGCGCAAAGGCAAGCGTCACCACCAGCAGCTCGGTCGCGGCACCGCCGATCAGCAGATCCCCGCGCCGCCGCAGAAGGAGCGTGCTCAGCCAGGGCTCGAGCAGGGCCAGTTCGACGGAGAGCAGGATGGTGACGGCAATCGCACCCAGCGTGGCGCCTAGCAGTCCTCGCACCCACCCCTCGAAAAGCGAGCGCGTACCGTCGAACAGCAGAAAGGCGATGAACAAGGGACCCAGCGCCAGCAACAGTCCAGCGACCAACCGGACAGCGGCAAAGGCGGCGATCGTGGCGGTGAGATATACGATGCGCGCCGTGCCGAGGCCGTAGGGGCTAAAAATGCTCGGCGGATCGCTGACTTCCTCGGTCACGACCGAGGCCTGCCCATTGTCGACCTGCGGCCGGCTCGCCATCATCGCCGAGCCGGGCCCCAACCGCCCCAGCTCCTGGATCGCGCGGTCGACCTCGCCGAGCCGGCCGACGATGCCGCCACTGGTACCCGGCAGGCCTGCCGGTGCGCCGATATCGGAGACCAGTGAAGCAGGCCCATGGAGCACCACGTCATAGGCCAGCGTGCGATAGGCTGCCCAGCTCATCGCGAGCGCGAAGACGATGCCGATCTTGACGAAGGCGACGACACCGTCACGCGCAGACGGTGTCTCGCCCAGGATCATGCGGTAGCCGATCAGCGCGATGAAGATGGTGAGCATGCCGCCCAGGAGCAGCGACAGCGACGAACCCGGCGCGGCCATCGCCTGATAGCCCTGCGCGCCCAGCGTCTGCGCCTGGCAGTCTACCGAAGCGAGTACGCTCTCCAGGAACGCGTTGTCGGTAATCCCCGGACAGGCGTTCATGCGCGCTCCAGCAATTGCGGCAGCCACGCCTCGGGATCGTCACCCACGCCCGCGCGGATCTCGTCGAGCAGGCGCACGGTGCGCTCGCGCCCCGACAGGATCGTCAACAGCTCATGCTCGCCGGTGAGGTTGAGCCGCGCGACGACGCTTTCGTTGCCATGCTTGATCAGGAAGCAGTGCGAACTATCCGGTAGCGTGCGCACCAGGGCGAACTCATGCTCGGTAAGCCCGAAGCCTTCGACATAGTCGGCCTCCCGCGCCTTGGGGTTGACCATGAAGATCTGCGTCGCGGCCTGTTCGATGATCGCGCTGGCGATTTTGCTCTCCAGCGCATCCTGCGCACTCTGCGTCGCGAAGCCGACCACGCCATTCCTTTTGCGGATGGTCTTTTCCCAGTCCTTGATCCGGCGGACGAATACCTCGTCGTCGAGCGCCTTCCAGCCTTCGTCGACGACGATGATCGCGGGTGTCCCGTCGAGCCGCTCTTCGACCCGGTGGAAGAGGTACATCATCGCCGGGGTGCGCAGTGCCGGGTCGTCGAGGATCTGGGTCATGTCGAACCCGACCGTGGCGGCAGTGAGATCGGTCTCGTCGAGCGCGTTGTCGAACAGCCAGGCCCGTTCGCCGTCGCCCCACCAGGGCCGCAGCCGCGCCCACAGGTCCTGCCCATGCGGACGGTGGCCGCCGCGGAACAGCTCGACCAGGTGCCGCAGGCGTCGCTGTTCGAGCGGCTGCCCGAAGCTCGCGTCGATCGCGTCCTTGATCTGGGCGAGTTCCTCTATGTCGGCGCCACCGGCAAGCAGCGCCACCCAGTCGATCAGGAACTGGCGATTGGCCGGCGTGTCGTCTATCTGGAGCGGGTTGAGGCCCGAAGGCGTGCCGGGACGCAGCACGTCATAGCGTCCGCCGATCGCGCGCAGGAACAGCTCGGCGCCGCGGTCCTTGTCGAAGAACACGATGCGGGGCGCGAACTTCCTAGCCTGCGCCAGCAGGAAGTTGAGGACGACCGTCTTGCCCGAGCCCGATGGGCCGATGATGGTGAAGTTGCCGAGATCGCCCTGGTGGAAGTTGAAGTGATAGGGGCCGGCAGCGGTGGTCTCGAGCAGCGTGACCGCCTGCCCCCAATGGTTACCGGAAGCCTTGCCCTGCGGCAGGTTATGGCCCGAGGCGAAGCCGGCGAAGTTGCTGGTCGAGATCAGCCCGCGACGGGCGATATAGTTGAAGTTGCCCGGAAACTGCGCCCAGAAGGCCGGCTCCAAGGCGATATCCTCGCGGACCGCGATAATGCCCATGTCGGCGAGTGCAGCATGGACTTCGGCCACGCCTTCATCGACTTCCGCCAGCGTCTGCCCGCGGATGGCGACCGTCATATGATGTTCGCCAAAACCGGCGCGACCGGCGGCGACATCGTCCTTGGCGCTGGAGAGATCCGCACGGAGGCTCACCGCCTCGTCTTCGGCCGAGCGCATCCGCCGGAGCGCGAGGTTCATGCGCGAGAGCGCTGCCTGGCGCTCAACGAAGCCGAAGCTCTGCGAAATGGTCAACTCGAACGGCAGGCGCAGCAGCTCGTCGAGCATGCCGGCGGCGGTCTGGCCCGGATAATCCTTGATCGACAGCAGCCCCAGGAAGCTGCGCGACAGCGCCCCAACGGGCGCGAGCTCGATCGCCTCCTGGCCGAAGCTGATCCTGCGATAGGGCAGATAGGCACCGATGTCCTGGTGCGGCAGCAGCACGGGACGGGTCTCGCCATTGTACAGGCTGGAGAGGAACTCGAGCGGTTCGGAGCACGGTCCCTGCTCGGTCTGATACACGCTGAGCAACCGTGGCTCGTAGCTGCCGAGCGCCGCCATCAGCGCCTCGCGTGCCGCATCGAGCTGACGCAGGCCGCGCGTGCCCTCCTGGGCATTGCCGGTGCCGCGCAGCCGATCGAGCAGGCCGATCCGGCCCTGCAGCGGGCGGCGGATCAGCGTCAGGAACAGGTCGTTGACGTAGAGCTTCTTGCGCGACAACCGCGCCTGCCAGGCATCATCGAGCCGCTGGGAGAAGGCATCGGGGAACACCGCGTCGAGCTCTGGCTCGATCTGCCGGCGCACGACATGGTGATACAGCGCGAACTGCGAGGAGCCGATCGTCTGCAGCATCGCGTCGCGCAAGCGCTTGCGATAGTTGATTTCCTCGCTGTCGGCGGTCTCGAACAACAGCCCGCGCAGATGGAGGAACTGCATCAGCACGCCATCGCGGGTCTGGATCGTATGATCGTCGACATGGGCGGCATAGGGCAGGTGCCGTCCCGCCGGTGCTTCCCTTGCGACGATCTTCCTGTCGCGGGTCAGGGCCGGTAGGAATTGCATCGCCACAGGCCATGGTTGCGCACGCGCGGGCAGCGGCTGACCCGCGTCAGCCAGAGATCGAAGAAGCGCGGCTCGCGCAGGCACAGCAGTACACCGGCCAGATGCACAACAAGCGCGATGGCCAGCACCCAGGCGGACTTGAACACCAGGAACAACTCGGTTGCGACGACCGCATTGCCCACGAAATAGCTGTAGGTGACGCCGCCAAACATCTGCGGACGCGTCAGCGCCACGAACAGCTGGTCGCGCTCCAAGCCGTTCACGTCACTGGCCCAACTGGGCGGTGGACTGGATGCCGGCGACGATGCTGGCGGCGCCGAACAGGATGAAGCAGCCGAGGATCACGGTTGCACCGTAGCGCCAGTTGATGCGCCCGGTCAGCATCAGGAAGCCGACAGTTGCGACCGCGATGACGGCGACGACCGTCGCTACGCTGCCTAGCAGCGTGCCCTGAAGCCAGTGCACGGCGGAGACGACTACTCCGGATCCAGCAGGATCGGAGAGACCATCCTGCGCAAGAGCAGGTTCACTACCCAACAGAAGTGAGGGAACCAGCAGCGTCAATTTTTTTAAAGATTTGTGCAAAATCGCGTCCCCCTGAGGTTCTCCCTCTACTCTCTTTTGCACTTCCGCTAGACCTTGCAAAGTGGGATTTCGATGACGTGAATATGAAAAATCGCGTGTGCGCCGAGAGGCTTATTCGGTGCTCTTGCAAACCTCGTTTGCATATGTAACGACTTATTTTGCTGAGCTGGCTGGGCGCGATGGGGATGAAATCCAGTTCGACATCAACGGATCAATGGGGGCTTCATGCGTGGTTTCTACATTCCGATTGCACTGCTCGGCCTCTTGGTAGGGACGGTCGCACAGGCTGCAGAAACGGCAACCTACACCTACGACGCCAAGGGGCGGCTCGTGAAGGTAGTTCGTTCGGGCTCCGTCAATAACGGGGTTACAGCGGAGTATAGCCACGACCGGGCCGACAACCGCACCAACGTCAAGGTAACGGGCGCGCACTAAGCGCCTACTCTAAAACCAACATTTTGTTAGGGGTGAAGATGCTGAACTCGGCTTTTGTCGAGCGCCGTCGTGCGCGTGTCCGTCGTACTGCTTTGGCCTTGACGACGATTTTGTGCTCTGGTTTGGCAGCGCCGTCCTTCGCGCAAGTCGCGGCCCCGGCGCCGGTACGAAGCAATATCGATGCCAACGGTGTCGACCTATTCCTTGGCACAATGAACGTAGATGGCCCTGCACTTTCTGCCGGTGACGGTGGCAAGCAAGGCTTAACGTGGAGAAAACTGGTCCGAGGCGCGCGCGGATGGGGTGACACGCTTGTTGGATCCCTGTCCGTCAGCGGATCTCAGGTCTTCGTATCGTTTGGAGCTACGTCCTATAGCTTTACGCAGGCAGGCTCTTCGTTCAGCTCGACGGAAAGTGATGGGGCCACGCTTTCTCTCAGCGGCACAGTCTACACGTTCACCGCGCCGGATGGCACAATTGCGCACTTCGATCAGTCAAAAACAGGCTCCTACCCCTATCAGGCAGTGAGCGGTATTGTCACTGACATTTTGAAGCCCAGCGGAGCTACGTATAAATATTTTTATGATCAAGTGCCCTATTGCAAGGTTTGGAAGCAATCTGGCAACTACAATAGCTGCATTTCCAATTCTGTGGCGTACCGCGTGTCACATGTAGATAGCAGCGCCAACTATCGGCTAAATTTCGTTTACGCATATAACGAAAGTTATGTGAACGATGAAAATAAGCAGACGACCGATACCAACTTGAAGTACTGGGGGACGATATCACAGATTTCATTGATCAACTCCAGCTCCTCAGCTGCCGTAGGCACGCAGAGCTTCGGCCCAGTCACGTCTGGTGGTCAGAGCTATTATAAGATCACGGACACCCTTGGGCAAACGACGTCTTATCGAATGGTATCGCAGGGTGTAATTGGAATTACGCTGCCCGGAAGCTCTGGAGAGGATGTTGTTGTTGCCTATGATGGGTCAAGCAGAGTTTCCACTCTAACAACCCCCGCAGGAACAACGACCTACACATATGCCCCGGACAGCGGCAACAACCGTACGGTTACGGTCACAGATCCGCTTGGGCGAGCGACCACCTATGTGTTTGACATCAGCAAACAGCGCATGACCCAGCGAACCTTGCCGGCGCCGATCAGCAAGACGACCCAGTGGGCCTATAACAGTTCGGGACGCGTAACGCGGATCACGGCTCCCGAGGGCAATTACATCAACTACACCTATGATGGACGCGGCAACGCGACCGAGACGCGCGTGGTGGCCAAGTCGGGATCCGGATTGGCGGACATCGTCACGACCGCCAATTACGATACGACCTGTTCTTCGCCGGCCAAGTGCAACAGCCCGAACTGGACGGTAGACGCGAACGGGAATCGGACCGACTACAGCTATGATACCGCGACCGGCAACGTTATGACCGTGCAGCAGCCGGCTGCAGCAGCAGGCGGTGCGCGCCCTACCACCAGCTACAGCTACACCAGCACCAACGGCGTCTCGATGGTGACCGGCGCCTCAACCTGTGCGACTGCGGCTACCTGCGCAAACTCGGTCAACGAGACGAAGACCACGATCGGCTATAACAGCAACGGCTTGCCCACGAGCGTAACCATCGCGGCAGGCGACAACACTGTGTCGGCGACCGTGACCGCCGGCTATGATGATGCCGGCAACAAGATCGTACAAACCGACGCGCTTGGAAACGATGTTCGGTATCGCTACGATGCCAATCGCCAGCTGCTCGGCATGATTTCGCCCGATCCGGATGGCGCGGGAGGGTTGGTGCGCCAGGCGCAGAAGAACAGCTATGATGCCAAGGGGCGGATCGTCGTAGCAGCGGTGGGCACTGTGAGCGATGCGTCCGACGCAGCGTGGAACAACTTTGCCGAAGTGTCCCGGCGAACCACGACCTACGATGCTGCCGGAAGGCCGGTGCGGCAAAGCGTCACGGCAGGGGGCGTTCCTTATGCAGTCGCCGACGCGATCTACGATGCCAACAGCCATCAGACCTGCACGATCCAGTACATGGATATGACGAACGTCGGGCCGCAGGCGACCTCGACGACGAGCTGCGCGCCGTATCAAACCACAAGCGCCAATGGTCCAGATCGCGTGACCCAAACAGGCTATGACGAAGCTGGCCGGATAACCAGCGTTGCGACCGGCGTTGGCACGACTGCAGTCTCGATGGAACTCCAGGGCTACACCGACAACGGGCAGGTTTCACAGGTCAAGGACGGAAACAGCAATCCCACCGTCTACACCTATGATGGATACGACCGAAAATGGCGTACCAACTTCGCCGACGGCACGTTTGAGGAAACTGATCTTGATGCGAACGGCAATCTAATCTTTCTCAAGCCACGCGGAGGCACGCAGGCAATCGGGTTCGTCTACGACAATCTGAACCGGCTGACGGCCAGGGATCGCCCTAATACTGCCAATTCCGAGACGGACCAGTCTTATGGCTATGATCTTCTAAGCCGATTGACTACGGCTGGAGACTCGGATGGGCGCCAGCTTTCGTTTACCTACGATGCGCTGAGCCGCCGAAAGACGCAGAGCGACACTTGGTACAATGCGGGTAACGCAAGCTATGAATATGACGCTGCGGGGCGCCGAACGAAACTGATATGGTGGGACGGGTTTTTCGTCACCTATGAGTATAATGGCACGGGCTCAATGACTGCCATTCGGGAGAATGGCAGTTCCGTGCTGGCAAGCTTCGGCTATGACAGCCTCGGGCGTCGGACCCGCATGAGCCGTGGCAATGGAACGAACACAACCTACAGCTATGACTCGCTTTCTCGGCTGAGTTCCCTTGGTATCGATTTGGCCGGAGCCGCTTATGATCAGACCGTTGGCTTCACCTACAACGCCGCTGGTCAGATTGCGAGCCGCACCTCGCAGAATGATGCATATGCCTGGAACGGGGCGGTCAATACGGACCGCAGCTATGCGAGCAACGCGCTGAATCAATACACCAGTGCTGGCAGCGTCTCGTTCGGGTACGACGCGAGAGGCAATCTTATCAACTCCGGGGGGCAGGGCTACACCTACACCGCGGACAACAAATTAGCCATGGGTCCAAATACGCGTCTCGCATATGATCCCCTGGGCCGCCTCTTCAACGTCGCTGCCTCTGCGAACACGACGTTCACATATGACGGCACGGATATGCTGACAGAGATGAATGCGTCCAACGGCACAGTGGTGCGGCGATACGTGTTCGGCCCCGGCACGGATGAGCCGCTTGTGTGGTATGAAGGCGCCGGGACGAACGATCGGCGTTGGCTGATGGCGGACGAGCGCGGCAGCGTTGTCGCTGTGACCGACGGCAACGGCAACCCGATGGCGATCAACAGCTATGATGAGTACGGGATCCCAGGCTCAAGCAATCTGGGTCGGTTCCAGTACACGGGGCAGAAATGGGTCCCGGAACTCGGAATGTACGACTACAAGGCTCGGATTTACTCGCCGTCACTCGGCCGCTTCATGCAAACTGATCCCATCGGGTATGGTGATGGTATGAATTGGTATAATTATGTCAAAGGCGATCCGATAAACGGTGCCGATTTTTCCGGGATGACTGAAGACGATGAAATAATTGTTCATGGGAGAAAGTCTACTGATCCTGCCGGACCTACAAGCCATGGTAGCATAACCGACCCTTCGCAAATCGTTGTGACTGGCACTATTCCGGTGCCAACAATGCAGGCGCCCGATGGCACGGTACCGCCCAACCTGGGAAACACTGTTTTGACACCAGACCAGATCACCGTGACCGGGCATCCGTTCGCTGGTGGTGGCTTCGGTGGAGGTGGGCAGCAAAAGCCGAAGCCAGCGCCGGCTCCGCCACCCAAACCCAATTTGCACATGAACCCATTTTGTGGAGTTGGGGGAGGAACCTGCATTCCTTACAATGAAAAGGATGTTCCGATAAACATCTATAATCAAAAGGTATGTCATGCTGAGGCGTGGGGCCTATTTGGAATGGTAGGTGCGATTTTTGGCCTGCCCGGAGCGGCGATGGGAGGCGCAACAGCGTCCGTGGTGAGTGACGCTTGTCCCTAACGATAGGTGCAGCATGCTGAAATATTCTATTGCAATTGTAGTGCTAATATTTATTTTCGTAAGTATAGCTCATGTGGTGCTCGGAAAATACGGGGTGCATGAAAACCTTATTATTTCCATTCTCACATCGGCAGGTTGCGCGACTTTGTCTTTCGTAATCGTGAAACTAGTAATTCGTTTACGGCGTTAGCAGCAAAAGAGTGAGCCTGATCCTTGTGCCGGATCAGGGCGGGCCGAGGGGGTCAGCCTAACTGGCATTATTGGCCTAGGGATCACCATTTCGGTCGGCAAAGTTACAGTTAATGGATCGGGGGAGAGCTCGTGGTTTTTCAGCGCAGGTCTTGGCGCAGGTCTTGATGCCGGTATTGCTGGATTCGCGACGCGATACAACGACATCTCCTCGTTCCAAGGATACGCTGAAAGCTACAATGGATCATTTCCCCTGCTGGGGCGCTCCGTCGGTTACAGCCGGCCCTATGACGTGAATGGAATCCACTGAGCTGCTACCCGTTCTT
>Ga0307412_10001359_pt1 | contig 13602 bp, 16 predicted proteins | sample DK1Cmetagenome_3_FD_203823 | JGI IMG/M metagenome (GOLD analysis project Ga0307412, IMG submission 203823) | Maize rhizosphere microbial communities from greenhouse at UC Davis, California, United States - DK15-C-1 | ecosystem: Host-associated > Plants > Roots > Rhizosphere > Soil | place: USA...
GGTCGACAAGGCCGAGCGCGTCGAGGTCGACGGCACCCGGACCGGCAACCCGCTGTTCGGCGTCCACTACCTCCGGATGCGCGATAACGTGTGGTACCCGCTGGCGAACATCGAAAAGAGCTACGCGGCGAGCTTCGACGACGCGACGCGTCGGCGCGAGTGCGACGGCGAGTGGATCGCCAGCGAGGGCGCGCTGTGGACGTTCTGGGATCCGAAGCGCCATCAGGTGTACGGCGAGCACCGAACGCTCGCCGAGCTCGGCCGCCACGACGTCACGAACACCGTCGTCAAGCGGCTGTTCGCCGGCGACAACCCGCTCGCCGCCGGCCTCCGGCCGCCGTCGCGGGTCCTCTACATCGGCGGCCAGGACTTCAACTGCAACCCGATGACGGTCGTCGTCGCGCAGGTGGAGTTTGATCCGGGCGACGCTGACGACGCCGATCCGGCGGATCCGAAGTTCTGGCGGCTGTGGGTGTGGGACGAGGTCATCAAGAAGAACACCAACACGCGGGCGTTCGCCGAACACCTGAAGTCGCCCGAGCTCGCGCGCGTGATCGGCTGGCCGGAGTCGCGCTACGCCAGGATGCCGATCATCTGCGACGCCAGCGGCGCCTACACCGACGTCGGTCGCAACCGGATGGCGCCGCCGTCGAAGGCGACGCAGCGGGCGACGACCTCGGCGGGCGTCATGTGCGAGGAGGGGTTCGACACGCGGCCCTGTCGCTTCTCGGAGCGGCGCAAGCCGGAGAACCCGCGTATCGCCGCGCGCACCCAGCTCATGCACCGGCTCCAGCGCGAGGACCGGATCCGAGTCCACAGTATGTGCCGGCAGCTGCTCAAGTCGATCACCGAGCAGCAGAACCGGGGCGACGGGATCGCGGAGAAGGAGTCGCACCATGCGAGCGACCGCCTCTCGTCGGCGATCGACGCTCTCTGCTACCTGTGCTGGGCGATCTTCGCCGAGACGGACAAGAAGCCCGCCGGCGGCCAGGTGCGGTCGTTCGCCTCTTGACGTTTTCCTGATGTCCTGATAGCGCTGGTGTCGACCTCCGGGTCCCCTTCGCCGCCGGTCTTCGGCGCGACCCTTGCCGCTCAGGGAGCGGCACCTGTCGCGTCATGCCCACGATCGGCACATGGGGAGAAGTCCGCGAGGAGGACCGCCACCGGCGCGCCGCGTTGAAGCGTCGCATCCTCGAGGAGAACTTCCTCGGCGACATCGAGGCGACGGTGCGCCGGCGGATGGTCGACCGCGACGCGCAGAAGCAGGTGAGCGGCTTCGCCGAGGAGACGCTCAACGTCCTGAAGTCGGTCACGCACGCGATCGCCATCGTGTACGACTACGGCTGCCGCCGGTACCTGCGCGACGCCTCGACGGCGACCGCCGACGCTTTCGCGCAGATCATCCGAGAGACGAAGGCCTCCGCGCTACAGAGCGCGTGGAACACCTGGGGCTGGCTGCTCGGTCCGACGTTCGTCGTGCCCGTCGTCCGCGGCGGCGTGATGCAGCTCGAGACGCACACGCCAGACGAGACCTGGTGCCGCCGCAAGGGCAACGAGGTCGAGGCGGTCCTCTGGCGCGCTGGCGAGTCCTACGTCGAGGTGAGCCGCGAGGGCTGGCGCTACTTCGACGAGCGCGGCCAGCTCGAGCCGCACACCGATCTCGGCGCACCGACCGGCGAGGTCCTGCTCAGCCTGGAGCGCGCGCCGATCGCCACCTTCCGCACCGACCTGCCGGGCAAGGATTGGTGGAACTCGACGATGCACCGCGGGCTCGTCGCGGGCTCGCTCGAGGCCTGCTTCTGGTGGGCGCACCTCGGCTGGATCCGGAAGTCGCAGAGCGGCAAGACGCTGGTCGTCAAGGCGAACAAGGATCGGCTGATCGCCGGCCAGACCACAGCTGACGCCGAGATGCCGCTCTACTTCGACGTCACCGAGACCGACGAGGCCTCCGTCGAGGCGATCGATCGCAGCGTGTCCCCCGAGGGCCACATGCAGCAGATCCGATTCATCATCGAGCAGTGCGCCGAGCGGTACGGCATCCCCGGCCAGGACGTGTCATTCGACAGCTCGGCGAGCGGTGACATGGGCGTCGTGGCTCTGCAGCTGCGCCGCGAGAAGCTCGCGCATGTGCACGCGCAGCAGGTGCCCGGACTCGTCGAGGGCGAGACTCAGCTCTGGCCCGCTGCGGTCGCTGTCGCCCGTGCATCGAAGCACCCCCGCGCTGGTGACCTGCCGCCGCCGGACGAGATCCGCGACATGCTCGTCGTCGACTTCCCGGCGCCCGAGGTTGTGACCGATCCGCAGGCGCGGCTCGAGCTCGACGTCTCCGAGCTCCGACTCGGACTCACCTCGCCGGCGGAGATCATGCAGCGGCGACACCCGGAACTGACCGACGAGCAGGCGAAGGAGCGGCAGATGCAGAACCTGACCGCGTACGCCGAGCTGCTCGACTTCATCGCGTCGCGCAACCTCCCCCGCGATCCCAGCCAGGCGACGCAGACGCTGGCCCAGGCGCAGGGCGAGGCGGGCGGCGTCCGCAGCGGCCAGGTGCGCCGCGAGCAACAGCAACAGCAGGAGTCCCCGTGAAGATCGAAATCGAGGAAGAGGTCCTGAAGGGCCTGCAGACCGACAATGCGAAGCTCGCCAACGACGTCAAGACGCTGACGACCGAGCGCGACTCGCTGAAGGGCGAGGCGGCGAAGGTGCCGGTCCTCGTCACCGAGCGCGACTCGTTCAAGCGCACTGCCGACGAGGCGACGACCGAGCTCGGGCAGTTCAAGACGAAGGTCGGCGAGCTCGAGGGCAACGTCACCACCCTGACCAACGCCACGCGCGAGCGCGACTTCCTCGACGCCCTCACCGTCGCGGCGCCGCACGTCGAGCGCAAGGTGCTGCGCGGGATGGTCGTCGACGCCGCCGAGAAGAAGGCGCTCGACCGCTACCCCGAGAAGGTCACCCCCGAGCTGGTGAAGACCACGCTCGACAAGTTCAAGGGGGAGGCGCCCGCGGCCTTCGCCGGGAAGAACGTCAACGCCGGCGGATCGCCGGAGGGCAACGGGAACAACGGGCAGCCGTCGAAGCGGCAGAGCTTCTTCTAAGGAGAACAGCAGGTCATGGCGAACGAAACCACTCTCACATCGCTCGCGGAGCTCGTCACCCCCGAGCGCCTCACGCAGATCATCCTCGAGGAGCACCGGCCGGCGTCGGTGTTCGACCTCGTCTCCTGGCGCATCGACGTCTCGGCGAACCCGGCGACGACGATCGTCATCCCGCGGTGGGACAAGTCCGACGTCCCCGCCGGCACCAAGGCCGAGACGGACGAGTTCACCAACGTCGAGGCGACGACCTCCGAGTCGACGATCACCGCCGGCGTCGTCGGTCTCTCCCGCGAGTTGACCGACCCCGCGGCGCAGGACGCCGGCGTCCGGGCCGAGCAACTCATCCGTATGAACCTGCGCGGCATGGCCGAGCGGCTCACCAGCGACCTGCTCGCCCTGCACACCTCGGCCACCAACGCGAGCGACTTCAACGGCACCAACCTCGACCTCGACAAGTGGGGGACGGCGACCGCCGCCTTCCACGCGCAGTATCCCCACATGGCCGGCATGGCCCGCGTGGCGGTGCTGTCGACCAACGCGGTCCGCGACCTGAAGAAGGCGATCCGCAACGCCGGCGGGGCGATCGAGTCGACCGGCCGCGGCCTCGGCCTGCTGAGCAACGTCGAGGGCGGGATCTTCATGTTCGAGGGCTACACCGTGATCGAGTCGGGCCTGGTCCCGCAGTTCGACGCGACCAACGATTCGAACGCCCTGATGGTCGTCGGCACCGACGGCGACCGCGTCGGGTCGGCGCTCGCTCGTGGCATCTGGTGGGACGTGAAGCACGAGCTCGACCGTCACCCCAAGAAGCAGACCACCGACATCGTCACGAGCGCGCGCTACGGCGTGGCGATCTCCGACCAGAGCAACCTGCGCGAGCTCATCACCAAGAAGGCGGCGTAACCATGGCCGAACTACGAGACGCACGAGTCAACCCTCCCACCGTCCCCGTCGTCACCGAGACCGGGGCGATCAAGGACATCACCGTCGGCAAGGGCATCGGCGGCGCGGTGGTGTTCTCCGGCGGGAAGTTCCGCGTCGGCGAGGCGTGGAAGGACAAGGGGTGGAAGCTGCTGCGCGACCACTACCTCGACGAGTCCGACGGCCCCGGCTGGCAGCGGTACGAGCAGTACCGCGACGCGCTGGCCAAGGGCCAGGTCGCGCCCGGCTTCCCCGACAAGTTCCTGCCAAAGAGCGTGCTGAAGCTGCGGCAGCAGAACCCGAAGGACGACGCGGCCAAGCCGAAGTTCGAGGACCTCGTCGCCGACAAGACCCCGGCGCCGAAGGGCAAGTAGATGAACTGGCGCCGCGCATACGTCGAGTCGTTCCTGGCCGTCCGCGACCAGCTCCGTCGGGAGCGGTCGCAGGGCCAGGCGCCTCGCCGTGCGCGCGGCGTCGTCGGCGTCGACATGCGCGACTCCAGCGACGCCGAGATCGACCGCTACGCGCGGCGCGAGGCGGAGCGGCGGACGCAGGAGGCGCTCAACCGCGAGATCGAGCGGCGACGCCGGGACGGCGGCTCGGTCGAAGGCTTCGTCGAGGAGGTTGGCCGTGCCGCGGCATGACCTCCGGCTCCTGTACGGCAAGGGCGCGCAGACGCTGCGCGTCGTGCCCGTCGACCAACAGGCCCGGCCGCGGGTCGTCAGCGCGGCGACCTACGGGATCGTCGACCTCCGGCACGCCGAGGACGACACCGAGCGCGAGGTCGTCGCCGCCGGCACCGCTGGGACGATCGACAGCGTCTCGACGACGACGACTGCGGCTGCCGGGTTCGGCACCGCCAACCCGTCGAAGGTCGCGCTGACCTCGACGACCGGCGTTGAGGTCGGACGCCGCTACCTCCTCCGGGCCGCCGCCGGTGGCGAGGAGCTCGTGACTGTTGAGGAGATCGGCTCTGGGTTCGTGGTCGTCGGCGAGATCGCCAAGACCTTCGCCTCCGGCTCGAGCTTCCTCGGCATCGAGGTCGCCGCCACCTTCCCCGCCGACGAGGCGAACGACGAGGACGAGGTCGAGGACGGCGGCGGCCCCTACGCCCTCGACATGAGCTTCACCGGCTGCACGCCGCAACATCGGCGCTTCCTCGTGTGGCTCGACCGGACGACCTTCCAGGTGCCTGCGACGATCGACGACGTTCTCGAGCTCGAGCAGACCCTCGCGTCGGTCGCCGGCCGGCGCGTGAAGATCGAGCGCGCGATCAGCCGGGCGGCGAAGGACATGCAGACCGAACTGCAGCTGGCGGGCATCGACGCGAGCCGCTACCTGCTCGGCGAGGTCGGCCGCGACTACTGCGTGTACCGGGCCGCCGGCCTGGTGCTCGAGACCCTCTCTGGCGAGGGGTCGTCCGCCCGCGCGGCGAAGCACCTCGAGCGGGCCGGCCACCTGATCGCCACGATCATCCAGGGCAAGCCCGACGGCGTCGCGTCGCCGAGTCGCAGCAACGACACCGCCGAGCCTGGGCGCTCGCTCGAGGCGCGCGGCCTCTTCCGGAGGACGTGATGCAGACGACGTCACCGGACCTGATCGTCGCGCACTTCGAGGGCCTGATGCGCAACATCACCCCGTCGTACACCTATGTCCGCGACCTCGCCTGGACGCGCATCGTCGACGCGCCGACCACCGAGGAGGCGGCCTCGCACGAGCTCCGCCGCTACGTCTTTGGCGTCGGCGAGTCGCGCCTTACCCGTGACTGCTACAGCGGTGGCGAGGGCTACACCTTCCGCCTCGAGGTGCATGCCGCGTGCGGGGGCGTCGGCGCCGAGCACCTGGTCTACCTGGTCGACGCCGATCACCTCGACCTCCGCCAGACCTTCGAGGACGAGGTCGAGCCCGGGACCAACGGGTTCGGCGGCATTTTCCGCGTCGACGACCTCGGCTTCGAGGTCGGCACCTCGACTCTCTCCGCCGAGTTCGCCGTCCACATGTTCGACGTCTGCTACTTCCGCCTGACCGGCCTGAACTGAAGGACATCCCATGGCCCTGCGCTCCGTCCACTCCAGCCGCTTCGCGTTCTACATCGAGACGACCCAGGCCACGCCGCCGGTTAACGCCGCCGCGTGGGCGTCCGACGGTCTCCTGATCGATCACTACGAGGCCGACGTCACGGAGATCAAGCAGGAGCTCGTGCAAGACACCCGCATGGAGAGCCGGCCCTACGACCACGCGACGTACACGATGCTGAAGGGGCTGCGGAACTGCGCCGCGAAGTCGTCGCATCCGCTGCACGGGTCCGGCGTCGAGACCGCCGCCGCCGCGCAGATCACCGAGACGACGCTGATGAAGCTGCTGAAGCACTGCTACGGCGGCATCCACCGTTCGAACAGCACGACGTGCACGGGCGGCTCGGCGACGGAGCCCGAGCTGACGGCGGTGACGAACATCATCCCCGGCTGCCTGATCGGCTTCGAGGACATCACGAGCCCGACCGCCGCGAACAGCGGCAAGGTGTTCGTGCGGCAGGTAAAGTCGATCGACACGCTGACGGTCACGCTCGACGAGGCGCTGCCGTTCACGCCCGCGAACACGGACAAGGTCCACGCGATGGCGACCATCTTCCCGAGCAGCGACCGGATCGACATGTCGTCGCCGGTGCAGACGCTCTCGCTGTTCTTCCAGAAGCACCCGTCCGACGTCGACCTGCTGTGGCAGCTGCAGGGCTGCGCGGGGAGCCTCAGCGTGAAGATCGAGCGCGGCCAGGAGCCGCGGTACGAGATCGCCTGGCAGGCCTCGAACTTCAAGCACGGCGAGGACGGCAGCCTGACCGCGCCGAGCTGGGCGGGCAGCTCGTACGGCTTCGCCCCGCTGGTCGTCGGCCGCGACACCAAAGTGTCGATCGGCGAGTACGACACCACGACTGCGAGCGACGTCCACGTCCACCAGGCCGAGGTCATGCCGGGCTTCCCGGCGATCCGGGTGCCGACCGTCACCGAGGTCGAGCACGAGAACGAGGGGACGAAGACCTACGGCGCCAACGTGCTCGAGAAGCCGTCGATGACGCTGACGACCGTCCCCTACACCGACGACTGGGAGGTCGCGCTGCAGGCCGACACCGAGTACCGCGTCCGCATCACGCAGCACGCGGCGGCCGGCAAGATCTGGTGCTTCTGCATGCCGCGCGCGCAGCTCGGCGAGACGCCGGGCCCGACTAACGTCGCGGACCGGTGGGGCAGCAAGCTCAAGTTCAACCCGCGGCCGGCCGACAACTGCGAGGGCGGCAGCAACGAGGACCTTGAGAAGGCGCTGATGCTGATCGGCATCGGCTGATAGGAGACAGCATGACCGACCACCGCGACGCAAAAACGTTCTACGGACCCGTCACCTTCGAAAACACCGTCACCTTTGAGACGGCCCCCACCGTCGGCGACGGGACCGGATCGCCAAGCCAGGCCTTCAACAAGGTCGACGCCGGCACCTTCGATCTGCTGTTTCAGAACGGCGGGACGAACCGATGGGCGATCCGCCACGATGCGTCCGAGAACCTCCTGATCCGGCGGTTCAACGCGTCCGCGGTGCTGCAGGACACGGTCACTTTCAACGGCTCCTCCGGGTTGCTGACGCTGCCGGCCGGACTCACCGTCGCGGCTGGCACCGTGGACCTGAGCGCAGCGAGCCTGACCCCGCCGACGGGACAGCAGTTGGTGCGGACGTGGACCTCCGGCTCGCTGACGCAAGCGAGCCTGACGCCCGGCGCGTCGCAGTCGATCGCCGTGCCGACCGGTGGGGACGGGGCCTTCCCGACTGGGATCATTCCGGTGGGCGCCTACTTCGAGACGACGGGTACGGCGACCTCGAGCAGCGGCGACACGACTGGCCTGACGGTGGCACTGGCGGTCGGCTCCGCGGAGTACCTGGCGGTCGGCGCGAGCATCCTCGGCGCCGCCAGCAAGAAGGAGAACGCGACCGGGGCGCTGATCGGCGGCTACCGGGCCGCCGACACCCCGACGATCGAGCTGACGGCGCTGGGCGCCGGCTCCGAGGATCTCGCGGACATCAACGCCCTCGCGCTGCGCGTCGTCATCAAGTACCTCCCGATCACCTGATCACCTGACTGAAAGGACATACTCCCGTGCAGGAATCCTGGACCCTCACCTCCCCCACCGTCACCATGACCGACGGCGTCGACATGCCGAAGGCGAACGTCGGCAAGGTCTACACCAACGGCACCAACGGCGAGCCGGTCGCCGTGCAGCTGTTCTACGACGGCGAGGTCGTCTCGATCCCGTGGTCGCAGATCAAGCTGATCCGGAGCGCGTGACGTGGCCCTGCGACCGCCACAGCACCGCGCCGACGCGCCCGGCCGCTACATCCACGGCAGCGACGACGCCTGGGATGCTGAGCGGCTCGAGCGCGAGAAGCTCAGCGACCAACACCCGCTGGCGCGCTACCTGTCCGGAGCGACGCGCTACGACCTCGACGCCGAGGGTGTCCGGGCGTACCTCCGGGACGGCGCGCAGCCGGTCGTGTTCGTGCTCCGGCGCCTAACGCACCAGGAGTACATCGACTGCCTCGACATCGACCGCACCCACGCGCGGATGGTGAAGGCGGCGCTGCTCGGCGTCGTCCGCGTCGAGGGTGCGCTCGTCTGCGACAAGTTCGGCAAGCAAGAGCTCGAGCAGCTGCACGAGATCAACCGGGACATTCCGATCGACCTGGGGCTCGCCGTCATGCGCTACGGCCGGCCGATGGACGCCGCCGAGGGAAAGCGCTCCGGCTCTGGGGGTGGCGCTACCAGCCCTGCAGAGCCGGGAAGCGATGGGAGCAGGTAGAGGCGTATGACTGCGCGCGCGACTGCCGGAAGCCGCCCGAGCGCGACGAGTGGGGCCAGCCCCGCCCGCCGGCCTGGGACGAGCGCGAGCAGGCGCGCAGGCACTGCGCCTTGCCGGTCTTCCCGCGCGAGCGGTGGGCGGAGCACGTCTCCGCGCCGGCGCCGTGGATGGGGCGGCCGCGCGACTACGCCAACGAGGGGCACGGGCGTTGGCTCCACCCGCCTGAGGACATCGACGCTGAAGGCTGCCCCGGCTCGTGGTACCGGACGCGGTTCATCGAGTCGCTACTCCGCTACATGCGGCGCGGCGACGGGAAGGGCGGGCGCGTGAGCAACCGGTTCTACGACACCTGCGACGACCGATTCGTCCTCGAGTGCGTCCACATGATGGAGGCCTGCGAGGAGGCGTCGCTCGCCGAGCTCTACCGCGCCGCGGAGTCGGAGTAGCGCATGTCGAAGATCGGCGCCGAGATCGTCGTCACCTCGAAGACCGACGCTGCGGTCAAGGGGCTGAAGGACGTCGGCGGCGCGACGACCGGCGTCCGCAAGGCGGTCGAGGACGCGGGCAAGGGCAGCGCCGGGCTGACCTCGCAGCTCGGCAAGATGCAGGGCGCGCTCGAGGGCGTGAACAAGAAGCTGCAGACAATTGGGTCGATCGCGCAGCTTGGCGGGATGGTCAGCACGATCGGCGCGCTCGCGTCGGGTATCGACGGAGTCGTCCAGCGCTCGCGTGAGCTCGCCGCGGTGCAGCAGGGCCTGAAGATCAACATCGACGGCGCGCGTCAGGCGACCGGCAACCTCGTCAGCGACTACAACCTGATGACCGCCGCCAACAAGGCGACGACGCTGGGCGTGGTCAAGAGCAAGGAAGAGTTCGCGAAGCTCGCCGGCATCGCCGCCAAGCTCGGCGGGACGATGGGGCTCGAGACCGGGAAGGCGGTCGACGACCTGACGACGGCGCTTGGTCGGCAGTCGGTCATGATCCTCGACAACCTCGGGATCTCGATGAAGCTCGAGGACGCGTACGAGGCGTATGCGCCACGCATCAACAAGGTGGCGAGCGAGCTCGACGACGCCGAGAAGAAACAGGCGTTCCTCACTATCGCGATGGAGAAGGCCGAGGAGGCTGCCAACAAGAGCGGCGTCACCTTCGACACCCACGGCGCGAAGCTGGCGAGAATCTCGACGGCCTGGGAGAACCTGAAGGACAGGATCACCGAGGCGACCGCGAGCGGGCTCGTCGCCGTCATCGAGCCGATGTCGGTCGTCAACTCCATCATGGAGCAGGGCGGCAAGGCGATGGAAGCTGCCGCCGCCGACAGTCACACCCTGGCCGACGCGCTGATCAAGCTGACGGACCGAGCCAACGGCGCAAGCGACTCGGTCCGCGCGCTCGCTGACGCAACGCTGAGCGGGCCCGACATTGGCACGTTCCAACGCGCGGCCGTCGAGGAGAAGACCGTCGGCCTCGCACGTGCACGCTACGTCGAGCTGAGGAAGGAAGAGGAGCAGCGCCGGCGGAACATGGCGATCGCCGAGCGCGACCGGAACATCCAGGCCGACTTGCTCGAGATTTCGAAGAAGAAAGCGGGAGTCGGCAAGGTCGAGGACCTGTCCGCCTCGTCGATGCACCGCGCGCGCGACTTCGACGGCTCGCTCGCCAGCGCCGACGTCGCCCTCGACCTCGAGCGCCGGGTCGAGGCGGACCGGAAGACCGCACTCGAGCAGCAGATCGCCGACGACCAGCTTCGCATCGAGCTGATGCAGATGGAGGTCGCCGCGATGGACGACAAGAGCGACGCCTACGTCGCCGCGAACGACCGCGTCTATGAGTCCGAGATCCGGCTCATCGAGCTGCAGAAGAAGGCGACGACGGACAAGGTCGCGCTGTTCGACCTCGAGGCGGCCCGCCGGAAGCGCGCGCTGCAGAAGCAGATCGACGACGGGAAGCGCGCCGCGGCTGAGGAGAAGAAGACGCTCGAGATGCGCCGGAAGATCACCGACTCGGTCGTCGGCGGCATCGGCGATGCCCTCGGCCAGCTCGCCCTCGCCGCAGCGGCGTCGGCGGACGGGGAGGCGAACGCCGGGCGCAAGGCGCTCGCGGCGTTCCTGCTGCAGACCCGCAACCAGATGATCGTCACCGCGGCCCGGGAGGCCGTGCTGGCGATCGCCGCCGCGGCCCGGTACGACTACGGCGGCGCCGCGCTCCACGGCGCTGCAGCTGCCGCCGCGACCGGCGTCGCCATTCTCGCCGGCGGCGCCGGGGCGGCGGTCAACGCATCGATCCCGAAGGACGCCGGCACCAGCGGTGGCTCTGGTGGGAGCGGCGGGGGTGGGCCCGTCGGTCGGCCTGGGGGCAGCGGTGGGTCGTCGAGCGGGCCCGACTTCGGGGGCGCCCCGGTCAGCTACGAGCCGCGGGGCGTTCCACGGCGGGGCGGTGGCGCCGCGGCCGCGACGGTCGTCGTCAACGGCCCGGTGATCGGCGAGGGCGGCCGGCGCGAGCTGGGCAAGTACGTCCGCGACGTCACCGAGCAGGCCGACCCGTCGAGGGGGTGGCGCTGATGTCGGTCGTCGACACCGCCTGGCTGATCGGCTCGGTCGCCTCCCTGCCCGCGCTCGACATCACGCTCGACGGCAACGTCGAGGCCGTGGCCGCCGGCGACTACTACCTGTACGACCCGACCGACGCCCTGTCGCTGCTCGCCCAGGTCGAGGCAGCGATGACCGCCGCCGGCGTCGCCGACGCAAGCGCCGTCCTGGCGAAGAACCGGAAGGTGCTCCTGTCCTCGAGCGGCGTCTTCACGCTCGCCTGGCCGGACACGCAGCTGCGCCACCTTCTCGGCTTCACCGCCGGCGGCGTCGGAGCGACGAGCTACATCGCCGCCGACGTCTCGCCGCTGCTGTGGTCGCCGGCGACCACGGAGATCTCGCGGATGTCGCCGCTCGGGACCGCCGGCCACAAGGTCTTCGGGACCCACGTCACGGTCAGTTCGCTCGACGGCACGACCGAGGCGACGCAGCACGGCTCGCGCACCTACCAGCGCTTCGAGTTCACCTACGTCAATCAGAACCGGGTGCAGACGTCGACCGAGGCCAACGGCGAATTCGTCGTGTGGTGGCGCGAGGTCGGCTCGCAGATGGCCCGGTGGAAGCTGTACCGCCGCGTCGGCGAAGACACCGCTGCGCTGACCGCCGTCACCCTCGGCTCGCCGCTCGGGCCCTACGTCTACACCGTCGGCCGCGGGACGCCCGACTGGGAGTTCGAGCGCTCGCGTGGGTTTGAACTCGTCGACGCCCGAAACAACATCGAGATCCCCTGCCACATCGTTCCCGAGTTCACATGACCGAACGGACCTGTCCAGGATGACACACGACAACCGCATGGCCGCCGCCCGCGACGCGCTCACGCTCGCCGACGCCACGGCCTTTTTCGTCGGCCGCGTGGCGCAGGTGCTCGGACTGCTTGACCCCGCCCGTCGCGCCGCTCGTCTCCGAGCCCGCGCGCTGCGACTTCGAGCCCGCGCCGACGTGCTCTCTTCTCCTTTCGACTGGCCCCGCCGTGATCGCCTTCGAGCCCGCGCCGCGGGCCTACAGATCAAGGCCGACGCGCTCACGTCATCCTGACCGAACGGACCTGTCCCCATGCACATCGCCGCCGAGTTCCTCAAGATCTGGTTCAACGCCGTCTACCCGTGCTTCGGCCTGACCGACATCACCGAGATCGTCGAGACGCCGGTCGTCACCTTCGAGGTCATCGACGACGGCGACCCCGAGATCGGCGGCACCGTCAAGCTCGGGCTCGAGCTGACGTTCAACATGCCGCAGCCGGGGATCGACTGTCTCTCGGCCAACCTGGCCGCGATGGGCTGGTGAGGTGTGATCGTCTACTTCACGCCGCTCGACTTCTACCTCTTCATCGGCGGGATCACGCTGCTCTCGTGGGCTGAGGGCGTGCTCGCGCAGAGGCGGCGCGCGTGACAGCCACCGTCGCCGAGCTCGCCGACCGCCCCCACCGCGACGTCGGCTACGTCCTCTTCATCGAGGGGTGCCCGTTCGCGTTCACCGACCGCGTCGAGCTGGTCGGCTCCGGGGTGAGCTCGTGGATCGGCACGGCGAACGGCGCGCGGCGGGTCGTGCTCGGGCTGACGCCGCCCGAGTCGATCACCTACTACACCAACCCCGAGCACGGGATGCTGACGGACGACGACGAGGCCCGCTTCGGGATCGACGACTTCGACGGCGAGATGATCGCGTGGTTCGAAGACGTCGAGTACGAGCAGCTGGGGCAGCGGCTCGGCCCGAAGGATGACCCCGCGCCGGACCCGATGCTCAACTTCGCCGGCGAGAACCTGACCGTCCACAGCAAGTTCGTCGGCGTCGAGGCGATCGGCTCGGCCGGCCAGCGGCGACGGTTCCAGCTCTTCCCCGGCGACCCGCTCCCCGGCTACGACCACGCCTCACTCTCGTACGAGGTCGCCGGCGCGCTCGCCCCCGTTGGCGTCTTCGAGGCGCCGCCGTGGATCGTCGGGCGCAAGCTCGCCCTGTACCTGATCTTCCGAGACGCGCAAGCCGACTCTTGGCCGTCGTGGGACGACCACTATGACAGCGGCTACTCGCTGATCTGGTGGGGCACCTGCGCCGAGATGTCGGCCCAGCAGAAGTCCTGGTCGCTGCGCGCGCGCGGGCCTAGCAGTTGGCTGGCGAGGATGCTCAACGGCAACCGGCCAGATGTCTGGTCGCCGG
>Ga0307412_10001361_pt1 | contig 13591 bp, 12 predicted proteins | sample DK1Cmetagenome_3_FD_203823 | JGI IMG/M metagenome (GOLD analysis project Ga0307412, IMG submission 203823) | Maize rhizosphere microbial communities from greenhouse at UC Davis, California, United States - DK15-C-1 | ecosystem: Host-associated > Plants > Roots > Rhizosphere > Soil | place: USA...
CTGGATTGTCGAACAGGCGGACGCGAGGACGGTGGTGATCACCGGCGACATCCTCCTCGCCGACCGCTGCCTGAAGAAAGGAGCGGCCGTGATCAGCCACAACGGCAAGCCCTTCACCACCGCCAGCATCGGCGGTGCGATTGCGACGCGGGCGATCATGGCCGACTTGCGGGTCGCGGTCGACGGCATCACTGGCGGGCCAAAGCCCTTCGCGAAGGCGGACCGTTCGCGGTTCTTGCAGGCGCTGGATGAGGCGTTGGTGCGGTTGGCCCAGTCGCGCTGAGCGGCGTAACTGCCGTCGGAATGTCGTTCTCTGGAGATGCTCCGGCGGGCGGTTTCTCTTTTGTTCTGCAGCCAACGAGATTTGAATTTTCAGCCTTCATATTCAACGAAACCAACTTTTCGTTGAAACTCCGCTTGCAACCTTCAACAGTCGCATATATTCAACGAATTCCACTTTTGGTTGAATCTCTGGCCATAACTTTCAACGGAGTTGAATATGGATCGCCAAGGCTTCGGTGAGGCAGCCACTGGTCAGCTGGTTTCAACAATTGGAGGTCGCAAGGCTTTCGTGCCCAGCCTCCTCCCGCCTCGAAACATCAACGTTGAACCATTCATCGGCACGCTTACGAGGGCAACGCAAGCTGTTGGTGAATTGAAGGGAATTGGCCGCACAATTGCTAATCCCATGCTTCTAATTCGGCCGCTCCAACGCCGAGAGGCCGTGTCCTCGTCTAGCATGGAAGGTACGTACACCACCCTATCCGACCTATTTCTCTTCGAGGCTGGCGCTGCCGAAAGCGCGGCTCGAACCGACAATCGCGAGGTGTTGAACTATGTTCGGGCCTTAGAAACGGCAATTGAAGGTCTCGCAAGCCTGCCAATTTCTAGCCGACTAATTCGTGACGCACACCGGATCCTGCTTACTGGCGTAGCACGGCATAGAGGAGCGTCCGTAGAAGCAGGGGAGCTAAAGCAGGACCAAAATTGGATTGGTGGCACGGGACGCATTGAAACGGCGCGCTTCATACCCTCACCACCAGCCTACACGCCCGATGCGTTGGATTCATTGATGGCCTATATCAATCGTCCAGATCGCACCGAGGCGTCACCTTTGATCGACGCTGCCCTCGTGCACTACCAGTTTGAAGCAATCCATCCATTTGCAGACGGCAATGGCCGGGTTGGGCGAATCCTCATCTCCCTTATGCTTATCGAAAACGGCGCCTTGCCTCAGCCCCTACTTTATATGAGTCCTTACCTTGAGCGTCATAAAGACCGATACATTGACTTGATGTTTGCCGTTTCACGGGAGGGTCGGTGGGAAGATTGGATTGCCTTTTTCCTAGAGGCGGTTGCAGCCTCGGCTCAAGATACAATTTCAGTCGTTGAACGTCTTCAAGATTTACATCGAGAATACCGCGAGCGCCTTCAAATTGCACAAAGCTCGGCGCTTGCTTTACGCATCGTTGACCTAGCGTTTGAGCGACCAGCTCGCATCGTCAGCGACATCGCAGCGCAGCTGGGCGTTACTTATCAGGGCGCTGCAAATAACGTGGCTAAGCTGGTCAAGGCAGGCATCGCGCGCGAAGTTGATACCCATCCGAAGGTGATTGTTTTCCCAGGAATTCTCGACGCGCTTCGCTTGGACGCCTAAAATTGACAGGCATCCAGAAAGAAGCGCTTGGGCCCCCTCGGCTATTTCGCGTCGCTATTGCTAACTCACCCCGCCGCCCCAAACACCCGCTCGACCAGCGCAGTGTCCAGATACTCCCGCAGCTCCACCATCCTGCCGCCCTCCAGCCGCAGGACGAAGCAGTAGCTGTTGTTGTAATCCTTGCCGGCCTTGGTCCTGACCTCGCCGCGGCCGCGCACGACGACGCGGTCGCCCTCGGCGATGAGCTCGTCGATGGCGAAGCGGTAGGGGGTGGCGAAGGCCTCGAACAAGGGCGCGAGCAGGTCGCGCTTGACCGCCTCCTTGCCCTCATAGCTGCGCGAGAAGCGGCTCTGGCCCTCGATGATCCAGGCGAAATCGTCGGTCATCAGGTCGACCATCGGCCGGATGTCGGAACGCCCCATCGCCTCGAACGCGTCGCGGACCAGCTGCTTGTTGGTGTCGGCTGTCATGATCGTCACTCCGCTTTGCCGCTCATGCTTTTCCGGCCCTGATGTCGTCCGCCCGTCTCGGCCGTGCCGCGCTCAAGTCGTGAACCGCCGGGCCAGCGCACCGACGATCAGCCCCGGCACGACCGCGATCAACGAAAAGACGGCGGCGATGATCAGCTCGAAGGGCCAGAGGTTATGATCGGTCGGGTCTTCCATTGTGTCGATGACGACGCGGATCATCACGGCGGCAGGGAAGGCTACCAGCATCAAGCCGAAGATTTCCCACAGGCCGGTCCGGCGGGACGCTACCAGCACCGCCGTCACCAGGCCGAGCCCGGCAAAGCCGATCAGCAGCATCGGGTTCGCGAAATAGTTCGCGTTGTAGGGCAGCCGCCAATAGGGGATTCCCGTCAGCAGAACGCCAGCCGCGAAGGCCCCGGCGAGCCATAAAGTTCCGCGGTCCGTCACGGGGCGAACATGCCACGGAGCGGACCGATGCGGAAGCTTACTCCGCCGCCGGCAGGTAAAGCTCCCCGCCTTCATCGTGGAAGCGCTTGCTCATCTCGGCCATGCCAGCTTCCGCCTCATCGGCCGTCAGCTTCTCCTCCGCCGACTTGGCATTCTGCTTCGCGGCGAACTCCCGCACCTCTTGGGTAATCTTCATCGAGCAGAATTTGGGGCCGCACATGGAGCAGAAATGGGCGGTCTTCGCGCCTTCCGCTGGCAGCGTCTGGTCGTGATATTCCTCGGCGGTGTCGGGGTCGAGCGACAGGTTGAACTGGTCGCGCCAGCGGAAGTCGAAGCGGGCGCGGCTTAGCGCGTCGTCGCGTAAGCGCGCCGCCGGGTGGCCCTTGGCCAGGTCCGCCGCATGGGCGGCCAGCTTGTAGGTGACGACGCCGACCTTCACATCGTCGCGGTCGGGGAGGCCCAGATGCTCCTTGGGCGTGACGTAGCAAAGCATCGCCGTTCCGTACCAGCCGATCATCGCCGCGCCGATGCCGCTGGTGATATGGTCATAACCTGGCGCGATGTCGGTGGTCAGCGGCCCCAGCGTGTAGAAGGGCGCCTCGCCGCACGCCTCCAGCTGCTTGTCCATATTCTCCTTGATCTTGTGCATCGGCACATGGCCGGGCCCCTCGATCATCACCTGCACGTCCTCAGCCCAGGCGCGCCTGGTCAGCTCGCCAAGGGTGTATAGCTCTGCGAACTGCGCCTCGTCGTTCGCGTCGGCGATGCTTCCGGGGCGGAGGCCGTCGCCGAGGCTGTAGGCAATGTCGTACGCCTTCATGATCTCGCTGATCTCGTCGAAGCGCTCGTAAAGGAAGCTCTCGCGGTGGTGGGCCAGGCACCATTTGGCCATGATCGAGCCGCCGCGGCTGACGATGCCGGTGACGCGCTTGGCGGTCAGGGGGACGTAGGGCAGGCGGACGCCGGCGTGGATGGTGAAATAGTCGACGCCCTGCTCGGCCTGCTCGATCAGCGTGTCGCGGAAGATCTCCCAGGTCAGGTCCTCGGCGATGCCGCCGACCTTCTCCAGCGCCTGGTAGATTGGGACGGTGCCGATCGGCACGGGCGAGTTGCGGACGATCCATTCGCGCGTGTCGTGGATGTTTCGGCCGGTCGATAGGTCCATGACCGTGTCCGCGCCCCAGCGGATCGCCCAGACCATCTTGTCGACCTCCGCCGCAACGTCGCTGGCAACCGCGCTGTTGCCGATGTTGGCGTTGATCTTGACCAGGAAGTTGCGGCCGATTGCCATCGGCTCGGACTCAGGGTGGTTGATGTTGTTGGGGATGATCGCGCGGCCCCGCGCCACCTCGTCGCGGACGAATTCGGGGGTTACGTGATCGGGGATCGAGGCGCCGAAGCTCTCGCCGTCCCGCACATGGTCGCGGAGCATCTCTCGGCCGATGTTTTCGCGGATCGCGACATATTCCATCTCGGGCGTGACGATGCCGCGACGGGCGTAGTGCATCTGGCTGACGTTGGCGCCGGGCTTGGCGCGGAGGACGCGGCGGCGGACGTTGGGGAAGGGCTGGACTCCGCCGCTGCGGTCGGGGCCGAGCTGGCCATTGTCCTCCGGGCGGACCTCGCGCTGAGTCACCTCCTCGACATCGCCGCGCCCGCGGATCCAGTCGCGGCGAAGCTCGGGCAGGCCGGCCATGATGTCGATCCGCGCCTCGGGATCGGTGTAGGGGCCGCTGGTGTCATAGACGTTGAGCGGCGGCTCGCCGGACGAGGGCTCCAGGTCGATCGCGCGCATTGCGACGCGAAGGTCGCCGACGTGGATCTTGCGCGAGCCACGGATCGGTCCGGTGGTGACCTTGAGCTCGGTGCGGGCGGGGATATCGGCCATGCGTCTCAACTCCATTCATGGAGGGACGCTCGGCGGCTGACGCTTCGCTCCCTCCCTACGGCCGTGTGAACGGCATCAGGTTCGGCGGGTCGGACGGAATATCGGGTTCCCATCAAAGTACTACTTTGATGGCGTCCGGGCACCGTCCCTCTCAGCGCGTCCGCGCTCCCCGGGGATATGTCGTCTCTAGGCCCGTCGCCGGGCGGCGTCTAGCGGCCGATCGGCGGGGTTTCCTTGACGACGGCCTTCTTGACCGGTGCTTTCGACGTCGCCGCCGCCGATGCCGAGTTTTGCTCCGCGACGCTCAGCGTGCCGTCCTTGTTCTTGTCGAGCCGTTCGAAGTTGGAGATGGTCGGCGTGCGGAACTCGTCCTTGCTGATCGTCCCGTCCTTGTTCGCGTCGAAGCGGTCTAGGAAAGGCTTGGCGTCGGGGTCCTTGATTGTCGGAAGCTTGGCGTGGGCCTCGAACTCGGCCTTGCTGATCTGTCCGTTGCCGTCGGCGTCGAACTTGGCGAAGGTCGCGTCGCGCTCCTTCTTGATGATCTCGAGGTCGGCCTCGGCGCCCTTCTTCAGCCGCGCATTGATCTCGGTCGCGTCGACCTTGCCGTCCTTGTTGGAATCGAGGTCGGCATAGTCGGCGTCCAGCTTGTCGCTGATCTGGGCGCGGGTGATCGGCTTGTCCTCGTCCGCCTTAGTCGGCGCCTGCGCCATGGCGGCAGCGGGCATCGCGCCCAGCAGGAGAGCGGCCGTCAGTCGAGCGTACATTGTCGTCCCTTTCATTGCATTTGGCCCGCTATTGGCCCTTGAAGCCCGACTGCCGCAAGCCGCCTTGCGGCAATGTGAACCGCATATGGGGCGAAGGGGCGCTTGACGTTGCCGCGCCCGCGCGCCTTACAGGCCGGCATGAGCGGGCTGTCCCATCTCGACCGGCTGGAGGCCGAGAGCATCCACATCATGCGCGAAACGGTGGCCGAGGCGGCGCGTCCGGTGATGCTCTATTCGATCGGCAAGGACAGCGCGGTGATGCTGCACCTCGCGAAAAAGGCCTTCTACCCGGCGCCGCTGCCCTTCCCGCTGCTGCATGTCGATACGACCTGGAAGTTTCACGACATGTACCGCTTACGCGACAAGGTCGGCGGCGAAGAGGGCATCCAACTCATCGTTTACCGTAACCCGGAGGCCGAGGCGAAGGGCATCAACCCCTTCGACCATGGGCCCGTCCACACCGATTTGTGGAAGACGGAAGGGCTGAAGCAGGCACTCGACATGTACGGCTTCGACGCGGCGTTCGGCGGCGCGCGGCGCGACGAGGAGAAGAGCCGGGCGAAAGAGCGGATTTTCTCATTTCGAAGCGCCAGCCACCGCTGGGACCCGAAGCGGCAACGGCCGGAGCTTTGGTCCCTCTACAATGTGCGGAAATCGCCCGGGGAATCGATGCGGGTCTTCCCCTTAAGCAATTGGACCGAGCTCGATGTCTGGCAATACATCATGGCGGAAGGGATCGAGATCGTTCCGCTCTACCTCGCCGCACCGCGCCCGGTGGTGGAGCGCGACGGACTCCTGCTGATGGTCGATGACGAGCGGTTCCGGTTGCACGACGGCGAAACGATCGAGACGCGCTCCGTGCGGTTCCGCACGCTTGGCTGCTATCCGCTGTCCGGCGCGGTCGAGAGCGAGGCGGACACGATCGAGAAAGTGGTGCAGGAAATGCTGCTGGCGACGACCAGCGAACGGCAGGGCCGGATCATCGACCGCGACGCCGGCGAAGGCTCCATGGAAAAGAAGAAGCAGGAGGGCTATTTCTAATGGCCTTCCACGCCGACGATCGCGACCTCATCGCCACCGACATATCGGCCTATCTCGACAAGCAGAAGTCGAAGGAGCTGCTGCGCTTCATCACCTGCGGCAGCGTCGACGACGGCAAGTCGACGCTGATCGGCCGCCTGCTCCATGACTCGAAGCAGATTTTCGAGGACCAGATGGCGGCGCTGGAAAGCGACAGCCGGCGGGTCGGTACGCAAGGGTCGAACATCGATTTCGCGCTGCTGGTCGATGGGCTGGCTGCCGAGCGCGAGCAGGGCATCACCATCGATGTCGCCTATCGTTTCTTCGCGACCGACAAGCGCAAGTTTATCGTCGCCGACACGCCGGGCCACGAGCAATATACGCGCAACATGGTCACCGGCGCCTCGACCGCCGAACTGGCGGTGCTGCTGGTCGACGCGCGCAAGGGCGTGCTGGAGCAGACCCGGCGCCATTCGATCCTCGCGCAACTCGTCGGCATCCGCCGAATGGTTCTGGCGGTCACCAAGATGGACCTGGTCGATTATGACCGGGCGGCGTTCGACGCGATCGTCGCCGACTATCGTGCCTTCGCGACCCGCATTGGCATCGACCGGTGGGTCGCCATCCCCGTCTCGGGCCTCAACGGCGACAATATCGCCCAGCGGGGCGAGGCAATGGGCTGGTATGAAGGCCTCACGCTGATCGAACATCTCGAAACCGTGCCGATCGACAGCGCTTCGGACGAGGCCAAGCCGTTCCGCATGCCGGTCCAATGGGTAAACCGGCCCGACCAGCATTTCCGCGGCTTCGCGGGGCAGATCGCAGGCGGCCGGATCGTGCCGGGCGACGGGGTGCGTATCCTGCCCTCGGGCCGGACCTCGACGGTCGCGCGGATCGTCACCCTCGATGGCGACCTCGACGAGGCGGTCGCGGGGCAGTCCGTCACGCTGACGCTGGCGGATGAAGTGGACTGCTCGCGCGGGGACGTCATCGCCGAGGCCAAGGACCCGCCCCACGCCGCCGACCAGTTCGAAGCCTCCATCGTGTGGATGGGGGAGGAGGAGATGGTCCCCGGCAAAGGCTATTGGTTGAAGCTTGGCACCCAGACGGTGACCGCGACGGTGGCCCATCCCAAATATCAGCTCAACGTCAACACGCTCGATGAGCTTGCGGCAAAGACGCTGGAGCTAAACGCGATCGGCGTCGCCGATGTGACGACCGATCGCGCATTGGTGTTCGAGCCTTATCGTCCCGAAAGGGACGGCGCCCCCAATCGCGCGCTCGGCGGCTTCATCCTGATCGACAAGCTGACCAATGCGACGGTTGCGGCGGGCATGCTCCACTTCGCGCTTCGGCGGGCGGAGAACATCCACTGGCAGGCGCTCGACGTCAGCCGCGAGACCCATGCGCGGCTGAAGGGCCAGAAGCCAGCGGTCCTGTGGTTCACCGGCCTCAGCGGCGCGGGCAAGTCGACGATCGCCAATCTGGTCGAGAAGAAGCTGGCGGCGATGGGGCGGCACACCTTCCTCCTAGACGGCGACAATGTCCGCCACGGTCTCAACAAGGATTTGGGGTTCACCGAGGCGGACCGGATCGAGAATATCCGCCGCGTCGGCGAGGTGGCGAAGCTGATGGCCGATGCCGGCCTCATCGTCCTCACCGCCTTCATCTCCCCGTTCCGCGCCGAGCGCGACATGGTCCGGCACATGATGAAAGACGGCGAGTTCCTGGAGATCTTCGTCGACACGCCGCTGGCCGATGCCGAGGCGCGCGACGTCAAGGGCCTCTACGGCAAGGCCCGCGCGGGCGACCTGCCCAACTTCACCGGCATCGACAGCCCCTATGAACCGCCGGAGCAACCCGAGCTCAGGATCGACACCACAGCAATGAGCGCGGAAGAGGCCGCAGAGAAGATCGTCAGTTCGGTGCTGGAATTCGAGCGAAACTAACTATCGCGGCGCAATCCCGCCGGCCTTCATCTCCGCCGGGGTCACGATCCCGTCCTTGTCGACGTCGAGCCGGTCGAAGTTCGCGAGCGTTGCCGTGCGATGTTCGATCAGGTTGACCTGGCCGTCGCGATTGCCGTCCATCCGCGCAATCATCGGTTGGGCATTGGCGGCCGGTGAGGGCGCGGTGACCTTGGCGAACTCGGCGGAACTGAGCTGCCCGTTCTTATCGGCGTCGAGCTGGACGAACAGCGCGCGGTTGCGGGCTTGGGCCTCGGCGATGGCTGTCAGCTTCTGGAACTGCTCGATCTCGATCCGGGACAACTGGCCGTTCTTGTCCGCATCCATTTTTCGGAACTGGGTATCCATATCGGCGATGAACTGGGCGCGGGGGATTGGTTGCGCCTGGCCGTGAGCCGCGCCCGCCAAAGAAATGGAGATGGCGGCGATGATGAAACGCAACATCGATCCTCCTTGAACCCGGACTAGAATGTATAGGCCAACCCTACCGCGGCGAGCCACTGCCCGGCGCTGCCGCGGTCATCGACGATCGGGCTGTCCTTGAAGTCGCCCGACAGGTGCGAATAGGCGCCCGTCCCGAACAACGAGAGGCCGTGGGTCAGATCGCCGCTGACCGACTGGTTGACCAGCAACCCGAGCCGCCAGCTCTTGAACCCTCCGTCGGCATCGTAGGCGGGAAGGCCACTGGCGAGCGCTTCGGCGGGAGTGATCGAGTAATAATAGTCGGCATAGCCGCCGCCCGCCCATTCCGCGCTGAACGAGGCGCCGACGTAAGTATATCGCGACAGCGGCGTTCCAAAGTCGATGGTCGGGGTGATCAGCGTCGATTCATGCGCGTTGCCGACGTCTTTCACGACGTCAACACGGAAGCTCAGGGCATCGTAGGGGTTGGTGAGCCCGTGATAGGTGACGCCGGCGAAGCCGCCGACCTCGAACGCCGTCTTGAGCTCCGGCAGGGCATCGACGAAATCGTCCTTGATCTTGCCCGTCCGGTTGAGCCGGACGCCGGCGATGGGGCCGACATCGAATTCCAGCTTGCCTTCGCCGCGCGGAATGACGTCGACATAGAGATAGGTCGCCCGGGTGAAGAAGCTGATCCCGCCCAATCGTCCGCGGATCGCCGCCGCGGGGATGATCCGGTAATCATCGGATCCCTCATAATCGGGGATGTAGGCAGCGCCCGCGCCGATGGTGACGGTATCGCTCTGGTCGTTGGGATCTGGCAGCGACGCGTCGGTCGACTGGGCGACGGCGGGCGCGGCGGCGAGCAGCGCGCCGATGGCGAGAAAAGATTTCAACATGGACAGCCTCCCCCTGTTCTGGATGCGCCCGGTGTCCGGCCGGGCGCCTAGTCCCCCTTGCCCGGATCGGGCGAGAAATATTTGTCGTACTTGCCTTCCTCGCCCTTATGCTCGTCGGCATCGGCGGGGGTCTGGTCGTTCTTGCGCGTGACGTTGGGCCATTGCGCCGAGAAGGTCGTGTTGAGCTCGAGCCATTTTTCGAGCCCGCTTTCGGTGTCGGGCAGGATCGCCTCGGCCGGGCATTCCGGCTCGCACACGCCGCAATCGATGCATTCGTTCGGGTTGATGGCGAGCATATTCTCGCCCTCGTAGAAGCAGTCGACCGGGCAGACCTCGACGCAATCCATATATTTGCAGCGGATGCAGGCGTCGGTGACGACATAGGTCATGGTGTGCGTAGCTCCCTAATCTCGCATCTGTCGCTAAGTCGCGGCGGGGTTAACGTCAATCTCCTCATAGGCCAGGCGGGCTTCGGCGGCCGGGCCGCGGCGCGCAGGAAGGGCCACGACGCGAAGGACGCGGACGTTGCCACGCAGGGGTAGGGCGACGATGGAGCCGACACGGACTTCCTCCGCGGGCTTTGCGACGCGCTTGCCGCCGATGCGAACATGGCCTTGCTCTATCAGGGCTTGCGCTAGCGTCCGGCTTTTCACCAGGCGGATGAAGAACAGATATTTGTCGAGGCGCATGACCCCCTAACGCTTCAGGCCCGCCAGCGCCGCGAAGGCATTTCCGGGGCGCGGCCCCTGCGGCTCGCGGCTGCGAGGCCGGCGGTGGCCGCGCCATTTCCAGGCTTCGCCCGAGGGCACGAAACCGATCTCCGCCATCAGGTGGCGAACTGTCGGTTCGTCCAGTCCAAGGCTGGTGGAGAGCGCCTGGTCGACCGGATCGTCGCCGCCATGCGCGCGGACCTGGTGGGCATGCGCAGCCAGGCGATCGGCCAGGTCGATCCTCAGCCAGGCCGAGCCTATGCGGCGGAATGCCAGCGCGGCGCCGCGCGGGTCCGCGCTGCCGTCCAGCGTCGCCGCCGAGGGTTGCGGCATGCGCGGCATGGATTGGCCGCTGCGCACCGCGAGCAATGCTCCGCGCCACTGCTGCGCGGCAGGTTTAAGCAGCGATTGGACATAGACGTCCAGCGCGCCAAGCCGGACGCGAAGCTGGTAGAGGCGGTGACGGTCCGCCTTGTCGAGTTGGCCGAGCTGCGCGGCGATGGCGCGGCGCGGAAGCGATCCTCCGGCATCGACCAGCATGGCCGCCAGGGCGCGGACTCCGGGGCTGGCCGACCGATCACCGGCTGCAGATGCGAGCGCCTTGAGCGCGGGAAGATGGCGCGCCACCTGGCTTTCGACCCAGCGTTCCAGCCGCCCCCTGAGTCGCGCGCGCCGCTCCGCCGACAACCGGTCGAGCGGGCGCGTCGTGCGAACGGCGGGCTCCATCAAGGAGCGGCCGGGCGCCAGACGGGCGAGTATATGGCCGTCCCAGCCGATGCCGAGCCCGCCCGCTTCTTCGACCAGCCTGAATTCGGTGTCGGGCGCCTCGCACAGTTTGGCGGCGCGGCGTTCCAATTCGTCGCCCAGACGGCGTTCAGCCGCCGCCAGCAGGAGCCGCTTGTCGGCGTGGCGGGCGGTCGGATCGACCTTGAACTCGAACCCGGCGAGGTGACCGATCGGCTCGGGACCCACGCTGACCTCGCCGTCGGCGGCGACGGTCACAGGAAGCGCGTCGGCTCCCCGCGCTCCGATATCGCGGACCAGCACGGCGGTGCGCCGGTCGACGAAACGCTGGGTCAGCCTTTCATGAAGCGCGTCGCTCAATCGTCCTTCGACCGCCCGCGTGCGCTCGGCCCATTTCGCCGGGTCGGCCAGCCAGTCCGAACGCTGGGCGATATAGGCCCAGCTGCGGATGCCCGCGAGCCGGTCGGCCAGCGCCTCGATGTCGCCCTCGACCCGGTCGAGCCGGGCGACTTCGGCCGCGAACCATTCGTGCGGGATGTGCCCGCCTTCGCCGATGTAGCTGAACAGGCGGCGGACCATCCGGGCATGATGCATCGGCCCGACCTTGCGGAAGTCGGGAAGGCCGCACACGGCCCATAGCTTGCGGGCGCGCTTGCCCTGCGTCGCGGAAATCGCCGGATCTTCCGCGAGCAGCTTCAGCACGGCCAGGTCGATCGCCAGCGGCGCAGGCCTCAGCAGCGGATCGTCGCTCCTCGCCTCCAGGCTGGCGATCAGGTCGGCGACGGTGGTGAAATCGAGGTCCGCGCTGCGCCAATAAAGATGGTCGAGCGGGCGGAAGCGATGCTCCTCGATCGCGTTGATTTCCTCGTCGCTGAGCTCGGGCGCGGCCTCGCCGCCGAGGCCCAACGTGCCGAAGCTGCCGTCGCGCTGGTGCCGCCCGGCGCGCCCCGCGATCTGGGCCATCTCGGCGATGGTCAGTCGCCGGTCGCGGCGGCCGTCGAACTTGTCGAGGCCAGCGAAGGCGACATGGGTCACATCCATGTTGAGGCCCATGCCGATCGCATCGGTGGCGACGAGATAATCGACCTCGCCGCGCTGAAACATCTCGACCTGGGCGTTGCGGGTCGAAGGCGACAGGGCGCCCATCACAACCGCCGCCCCGCCCTTGAAGCGGCGCAGCATTTCGGCGAGCGCGTAAACCTGCTCGGCGGAAAAGGCGACGATGGCCGAGCGCGGCGGAAGGCGCGACAGCTTCGCGGCTTCTGCATAGCGCAGCGTGGAGAAGCGAGGGCGGCGGACGATCTCCGCTTCGGGCAAGAGCTGGCGGATCAGGGGTCGGAGCGTATCCGAGCCGAGGATCAGCGTTTCCTCCCGCCCCCGCGCGCGGAGCATCCGGTCGGTGAACACATGGCCGCGCTCCGGGTCGATGCCCAGCTGCGCCTCGTCGATCGCGGCGAAGGCGAAATCGCGGCCGTCCTCGCCCTCGCCTTGAACGGGCATGCTCTCGGCGGTGCACAGATAATAGCGCGCGCCCTGCGGAACGATGCGCTCCTCGCCGGTGATCAATGCGACCTGGTTCGCGCCTTTCAGCTGGACGACGCGGTCATAGACTTCGCGGGCCAGAAGGCGCAGCGGGAAGCCGATGACGCCCGACGAATGGGCGCACATTCGTTCGATCGCCAAGTAGGTCTTGCCGGTGTTGGTCGGGCCTAGAATGGCCCGGAGAATTCCGTCGGACGCGGCGGACATGGCTCCAATCTTGGCATGGATGGGGCGAAGCGCAAGCGCCAAAGCCGTCTTTTGCGTTAGCGCGACATTAACTTCTTTTAACCATGACGGTGGCGACGGTTTTCATCGGGGGAATTGCCGCTTGCTCGACATGCGCGCCCAGTGGCGGAATGGGGACGGTGCGGCATTTGCCGGCGCCGCTGCTCCCGCGTTCGGGCGACGCCGCAAGCGCCTGCGTGACATCGACCTGATTGTCGACCTGGCCGAAGAGCCGCTTTCGCGCCGCTGGTGGCGCGGTGCAGCGACGTTGACGTTGCTGTGCGCGACCGTGGCGGTCCTGGCCCCCACGCCGTTCGAGCCGCTTCCCGCCGCGAGCCCCGATCGGGTCGGCTCGGTTGAAGCGGAACAGTTTCGCGAAATCGCGATTGCGCCGCTGGCTGCCGGTTCCGGAACCGGTGGACGAATGGCGGCGAATTCACTCGTCGAACCGCTGGCCCAGGCACCCGACCGTCCGACCATCGAACTATTCGCCAGGTTGGGAAGCGGCGACACCATTGCGCAGCTGCTGTCGCGCGCCGGTGTCGGCTATGCCGAAGCGGGCCAGGCCGCGCGGCTGATTCAATCCGCCGCGCCTGGCAGAATTGCCCCGGGAACCAGCGTGTCGATCCGGCTGGGCCGCAAGAGCCCTGGCGGAGTCCGTCCGGTCGAGCGAATCGCCTTGCGCGCCGGGCTCGACCTCAATCTGACCGTCACCGGCGGAGCGAGCGGTCTGCAGCTTTCGACCAGTCGCATCGCGGTGGATTCAACCCCGTTGCGCGTCAGCGGGCGGGTCGGCGACGGCCTCTACTGGTCGCTTCGCGCGTCGGGCGTTTCGCCCCAAGCCGCAGGCGAATAT
>Ga0307412_10001363_pt1 | contig 13585 bp, 14 predicted proteins | sample DK1Cmetagenome_3_FD_203823 | JGI IMG/M metagenome (GOLD analysis project Ga0307412, IMG submission 203823) | Maize rhizosphere microbial communities from greenhouse at UC Davis, California, United States - DK15-C-1 | ecosystem: Host-associated > Plants > Roots > Rhizosphere > Soil | place: USA...
GCCACATAAATGTTTACCAGCACCAGTTAGCGAAATTTTCAAGGATAGACCGTATGATGACATCGCGAATACTGGCTAGCCTTGAAAAGAAAAACTATGTCGAACGGATTAAACTTTCGGGAGATGCCCGGGCGAAACTGGTTAATCTAACAGATAAAGGAAAAGAAGTATTAGAGCAGTCATTAAGAGCTGTTTCCGAAGCAGAACAAACATTCTTTAAACCAGGTGGTACTGAGTTTGTTAAGTCAATGGAAAACATCCTAACTGACTGTCATACACCGTAATGAAATCTTACTCTTATATTATATCTGGTGCTTCGGGCAAGCCTATTGCACTCGACCTCTGCACTCCTGATGCACAAGGAAATTACCCCTTAGTGATATTTGTTCATGGGTTTAAGGGGTTTAAAGACTGGGGGACACACAATCTAACTGCGAAGTATTTTGTGGACAAGGGATTTCAATTTCTGAAATTCAACTTTTCCCATAACGGCGTAAGCCTTAAAGAGAAGGAGGTATTTGACGATCTGGAAGCATTTGGACAAAATACATTTTCAAAAGAACTTTTCGACCTGGACGAAGTTTTAACCTTTGCCTTAAGTGGCGAAGAATTTAAAGCACCCGATAGAGTTTTTTTGATTGGGCACAGCCGCGGTGGAGGCATTTGCATAATTCAGGCCGCGGAAGACCGTCGTGTTAGCAAGCTTGTTACCTGGGCATCGGTTAACAGATTCAGCAATATGTGGCAGCCAGAACAAGAAAGTCAATGGAAAAAAGATGGCGTTATATATTCTGTCAATACACGAACTAACCAACAAATGCCGCTTAATATTACTTTATTAGAAGACCTCGAGCACAATTCCGAACTTCTGGAAATTGACTCTGCAGCAAAAAAAGTTTCACAACCATGGCTTATCATTCACGGCATGGCAGACCCCGGAGTAGCCGTAGCGCAGGCTAAAGAGTTGAACCGGCAAAATGCTAAAAGCCAATTATTACTTATTCAGGAAGGAGACCATGTATTTGGCGCCAAACATCCCTGGACGGCCAATGAAATTCCTGAGAAATTAAAAGAGGTTTGTGATGAAACGATCAGCTTCCTAAGAAAATATTAAATAAAGCACAAAAAGCCTAGCATTCTCCCGCAGCAACTCCTTCTATGGTTTCCGTTAATATTAAATAGGTCGTCATTCAGCCAAGAACCAGCACGAATGCGCTATATTCAATGGAAGTATAATATCCTCTCAAAAACCCTAGCTTTTTAATTAGCCAGATCTGCTATGCTATCATCAAACATCCCGACTTAGAGAAAACACAGCGTTCAACTATACAGATATATCTCATCATACCTTGTTGGAATTATTATAATAATATACGTAAACTTGCATTTTATTAATATTTAATTAATAAAAACACACCATTGAGCAATAAATCAAGTCAATTAAAAAATCAACAGGGAAATATGGAAAACCTAATTGAAACCCAAGCGCAGGTAGTTTATGATAAGGAAACGGAAAGCATGAATGTAGCTTTAAATGGATTTTTACCTTATGAAAATATGATGAAAATCTTTCAGTACGAATACGAGATGATACGCTACTATAACATTAAAAGATGTTTGATAGACCTTAGAAAAATACAAGTATATGCCATTGGCGTTAAAGAACATATCAAAGATGTTTGGTTTCCACAAATTGCCAGGGATGGAGTCCAACAAGTAGCGTTTGTCGTACCGGAAAATTTATTTGCTGAGCGGTCTATGAATGGAGCGCATAAAGACGCGAAAAATGAATCGGCTTTAAACATTCAATATTTTAAAGACGAAGAAACTGCTTTAGACTGGTTTACTAAAGAAAGCCAGAAAAGTGCATAATTCAAATTTCGATTATTGAATTGCCCACATATAAACAGAGGCTCACTCATTGCAAACTAAAAGCGGCGGAAACAGAATATGGGCAAGCGACTAAGGCTATGTATTCGAACCTGCGCCTGGACATGAGTGGATTAGGAGATCAACGAAAGCAAATCAACTGCGGATCCTTTGTATTTTTCAACACAAAACATGCTTCAATTTGCTTTATGCTTACACATTGATATATTTAAAAAATAAATCTGATTGGCCTAGTAACAAAAATTATAAGGAGGGTTATTGCAATATATGAAGCAAGTTGAAGATTCAGAAATACTAGAGAAATTTGCCAATGACCATACCCGTAATGAAGCCTTTAGCTTGCTTTTAAAAAAGTATCAGCAAAAAGTTTACTGGCATGTTAGGCGAATGGTTATTGACCATGACGACGCGGATGACCTTGTGCAGGATATTTTTGTCAAAGTTTGGAAATACCTCGCGAATTTTAGAAGCGACTCACAATTATATACCTGGCTGTATAGAATTGCTACCAATGAGTGCATAACTTTCTTAAACAAAAAGAAACAAAAGAATAACGTCCCTCTGGATGATGTAATATACGGACTGGCAGATAAACTGGAAGACACCAATTATTTTACAGGCGATAAAATTCAGAAAAAGCTTCAGCAAGCTTTGTTAACTTTGCCAGAAAAACAACGCCTGGTTTTTAATATGAAATATTACGACGATTTAAAGTACGAAGATATTTCTGAAATCACCGGAACAAGTGTTGGGGCATTAAAAGCATCCTTCCATTTAGCAGTTAAAAAAATAGAGCGTTTTTTATTGAGCAATGATTAAACCATTGGCTCTGAAAGCAATCAGTATTATATGGATTTGACAAATAGACATGAGGATTGGAAGGATGATGCGCCAAATCTTGCAGCCATGGATGTTGTAAATCCGTTTGCTGTACCTGATAATTACTTCGAGAACTTAAAAGAAAATATAACGGCGAGAGTACGAATTGAACCGATTTTGAGCCGAAATAAATTCGAGGTGCCAGATGGGTATTTTGACATGTTGGAAGAACGGATTGCATCAGCAATTTGGCTCGATAAGCTGAGAGAGGATGTACCTTCGGACGGCTTCAATGTGCCTGAAGGCTATTTTGATAGCTTAAGCGAGAGCTTGCAAACCCGTATCAATATTGAGCAAGCAGAAACAGGAAGTGAGTTTATTGTACCTGATGGCTATTTTGACCAGTTACAAAATAAAATTTTAGCCAAAACGGTGGGTGCCAACGAGGTACAACCGGAAGCTAAAGTTAGGAGGCTGGTTCCTGGCTGGTTCAAGTATGCAGCAGCTGCCTGTATTACAGCCGTGGTTGCTACGGGTGTTTACTTAAATTCCAGACACAATGAAAGTCAGAGCATTGAGCAACAGCTTGCCGAAATTCCAGAGCAGGAAATTGTGAACTACTTACAGGCTTATAGCAGCCTTGGCGATGGTGAAGTAATTGCAGAACATCTGGAAAAAACGAATAATATACCCAGAACCGAGGATGGATTCTCAAAACAAGAGATCGAAGAATACCTTGAGTCGACATTATAAAGGAGTATTTTGATGAAGAAATGGATTTTTAATTTACTAGTTTTAATTGGCCTAAGTACTACTGCCCTTGCCCAATCGGGTGACAAGCATGGTAAGCAGATTGAAGCCGTTAAAGTAGAATATTTAACTCGAAGGCTAAATCTTAGCCCTGAAGAGGCTCAGCGCTTTTGGCCTGTATTTAATAACTATCAACGTGAGCTTTCCCAAGTATTTCAACAAAGGAAACGTGACCGCCAGGCACAACGCAGTGGAGGCGCCCCTGTTGATGAAATTAAATATGATGCCCAGATCCTTGAAATAAGAAAACGCTATAAAAAAGAGTTTAGCAATGTTTTGCCCGAACAAAAGGTCAGCTTACTTTATCAAGCAGAACGCGACTTTAGAGAACAACTGATTAAACAGCTCGGCGAACGCCGCCAAGGGCAAGAATAAGACAGTTTAGTTGTATATTGACAAAAGCCTCCGATAGTTTACCGGGGGCTTTTGTATTATTGCAAAATGGTAAGCTTACGTCAACTATTTCTACTAAACAATGCGCAAACATCTAATTCGCCCAGGCTTCTTGAGATAGACAGGGCTGAGGGTGTCTATATGTACAGCCCAAATGGGAAAGCTTATATTGACCTTGTTTCGGGCTTTGCAGTAAGTAATGTAGGCCACCGGCACCCAAAAGTAGTACAAGCAATTAAAGACCAGGTTGACAAATACATGCACCTTGCTGTTTATGGCGAATATGTACAGGCTCCTCAAGTGCGTTTTGCAGAGAAGCTGGTATCGGTATTGCCAGACAGCTTAAACTCCGTTTATTTTGTCAACAGCGGTGCTGAAGCTACCGAAGGGGCCTTAAAACTAGCCAAACGCTTTACAGGCCGGGCAGAAATTATATCCTGCCACAACGCCTATCACGGAAGTACACATGGCGCTTTAAGTGTAATGGGCAATGAATATTATAAAAAAGCTTACCGCCCTCTCCTTCCTGAAATTAAATTTTTCAGTTTCAATAATGAAGATGATTTATTGCTCATCTCTGAACGCACCGCCTGCGTGATTGTGGAAAGCATTCAGGGCGAGGCCGGTGTAGTTGTACCAACTCTTGCCTACTTAAAAAAGCTTCGTGAGCGTTGCAGCGAAACTGGCGCCTTACTAATCATGGATGAAATTCAAACTGGATTTGGGCGTACCGGTAAACTTTTCGCTTTTGAACACTATGGCATAGTCCCTGACATTTTATTGCTTGCCAAGGGAATAGGCGGAGGCATGCCCATTGGCGCATTCGTGGCTAATCGCAACGTAATGGGTACCCTAAAAGACAATCCGATACTGGGGCACATTACTACATTTGGCGGGCATCCGGTTACTTGCGCTGCCGGACTGGCGAATTTGGAAGCTATCCTCGAGGAAAACCTAATGGATGGTGTAGATGAAAAAGAAGTACTCTTTAGAAAACTACTTAAACATCCACTAATCAAAGAAATAAGAGGAAAAGGCTTGATGCTATCCATTCAGCTTGACTCTTTTGAACAAGTAGAGGCTGTTAGCAGGCTATGTGTGGAGAAAGGTGTAATCATCGATTGGTTTTTACATTGCGATACCGCGTTGAGAATAGCACCTCCATTAATAATCACCGTTGAGGAAATTGAGCATTGCTGCAAGATTATCACCGAATGCATAGAAGTAGTGGCCAATCTCGAATAAGTGGTGCCAGGTTGTGAATGTTGAAAAGGTTATCAACTAAATCGTTGCCTATTTGCATTACATCATTTTTTTAAGACATTCTTGAAATAGTTTTTAACCATAATCCACAATCAAACAACCTAAAAGTGGATTAAGTGTCTAAATATTCAAAAAACAATAATTAATTTGATTTGTATCTGTTTGTTTTTTTATAATTTTCTTAAGATATATTAAAAATAATTACACATATGTCATGTTTTTTATTATATATTTACGAAACACCTAAAATAAATAAACGATGAGCTTGAATTTTTTAGAGAATTACCTTCCAGAGAGCAATACCTGGGATGAAATGTTCAATCAGGAGCATCAAATACGTACTCCCTACAAGAAAATAATCGATTATCTCGCTAACGAATCGGCTGAAGACCTCAATAAAAAAGAGGAACTGGCTAAGCGATTATTCATGAGCCAGGGTATTACATTTACGGTTTATAATAGCGGCGAGGGCATCGAAAAAATCTTCCCTTTCGACATTATTCCTCGCATATTAACCGCCGATGACTGGGCTTTCATCGAAAAAGGAATCAAACAAAGATTAAAGGCATTAAACATCTTTTTAAAAGACATATACAGCAATATGTTTATTGTAAAGGATGGCGTGATTCCCTTGGAAATGATTTACTCATGTCCGCATTTTTTGCGTGAGATGTTTAATGTTTCGGTGCCGTACGATATCTATGTACACATAGCTGGCATAGACCTTATTCGCGACTATGATGGCACTTATTATGTATTGGAAGACAATTTGCGCACTCCCTCCGGCGTGAGCTATATGCTTGAGAACCGGGAAATCACCAAGCGTTTATTCCCCGATTTATTGCCACAATGCAAAGTCAGAAGCGTTACTGAGTATCCAAACATTTTATATAAAAACCTGATGGCCTTGTCGCCGAGGCAGATCTCAGATCCGACAATAGTTTTGTTAAGCCCCGGCATTTACAATTCGGCGTATTTCGAGCATACTACCCTGGCCCGACTGATGGGGGTTGAATTAGTAGAAGGTAAAGACCTACTGGTTGACAATCATAAGGTGTATATGAAAACTACCAATGGAAGGCAACAAGTGGATGTAATTTACCGCCGGGTAGATGATGACTACCTCGATCCCCTTGTTTTTAATCCGGATAGTGTTTTAGGTGTTGCCGGCTTAATGAGCGCTTACCGCAAAGGGAACGTGGCAATTGTAAACGCGGTAGGAAATGGCGTTGCAGATGACAAGGCTATTTATTCTTATGTTCCTCAAATGATAAAATATTATTTAAATGAGGAGCCTCTTCTAAAAAATGTGCCGACTTATCAGCTTGAAGACCCGGAGCATAAAGCATACGTTTTTAATAATATTAACAAAATGGTTATTAAAAAAACCAATGGTAGCGGCGGCTACGGTATGTTAATGGGTTATAACGCCACGGACAAAGAGATAGATACCTATAAAGCCGAGGTTTTAAAAGACCCGCGCCAATTTATAGCACAACCAACCATCAGCCTTTCAGCAGCGCCTTGTTACCTAAACAAACAATTGCACCCTCGGAGAATAGATCTACGGCCGTTTGCTTTATGCGGGCCAAATGGAATTGAAATTGTTCCGGGAGGATTAACAAGGGTAGCTTTAAAAGAAGGCTCATTAGTAGTAAACAGCTCGCAAGGTGGCGGCAGTAAAGACACCTGGGTTCTGGCATCTTAAATTCAGATTATAATGTTAAGCAGGGTAGCAGCAAATTTATATTGGTTAAGCCGTTATGTTGAACGTAGCGACGGCATTTTACGGATGTTAAAGATATATTACGCATCCTCACAGGATTCTATCCAGGAGTTTTCATGGCGCCCGGTTATAAAAATTTATACGGGGCTTGAAGAAAGCTATATTAAGCAGATCGAGTACAATAGCCGCGAGGTGCTTTCTCACCTGGTTGCCGGCAAAGAAAATGTTAATTCCATCACGAACATTATCACCCTGGCGCGTGAAAATGCCCGTAGCGTTCAAGACCACATCACTAAGGATTTATGGCAATGCCTGAACGAGTATTATCACCTGGCGAAAGACGCACGCCTTATTTCCGCCTTGCGAAAAGATGACCCAATTTCGGCTCTTGATGTTTTAATAAAACAAGTGATGCTATACTATGGCACAGCCGAGGTTACTATGGAGCGCGGCGAACGCAGATGCTTTATGAATATTGGCAAATATCTGGAACGCAGCATACAATCCATTGATATTCTGGACAGCAAGTTTGGCAACGCTGACAGTGACCCGGATTTGCTAACCGATGCAACTTACTGGAAACACCTGTTGATGTCGATTGGAGGATACGAGTTATACCTTAAGACATATCGCCAGGGTTTTGAGGCTGAAAATGTTTTAGAACTTGTTGTATTAAACAATGATTTTCCCCGTTCAGTGGTTTATTCGGTAGGACAAATTAGCCGTTATCTTGACAGATTGAAAGACAACAATACTATTTCTGAATTTAAAGAACTGGCTTTTTTAATTGGCAGGTTACATAGCCGAATTAAGTACAGTACGATTGAAACCATTGAGGAAGAAGGACTGCACAATTACCTGTATTCTGTAAAAAAAGAACTTTATGCGATTGGAAATGCTGTAAATGTTCATTATTTCGCATATTCGTAGCCAACTCTGAGTTTAGATGCCACAATTTAAAATAAAGCACGTAACGAAATACTCATATAGAGGCACGGTTAGAGATAGCGCTAATCAGGTTATTCTTTTCCCGATAAATGACAATTTTCAGGAGGTTTTACAACATGATTTAAAGATCAGCGGAGAACCCATTATTGAAGTTTATAAAGACTATTATGGGAATGAAGTTGGCAATTTCACGCATGCTGACCCACATTCTGAATTGGTAATTGTTTCTAACATATTAGTTAACACTTTACCTAAGCCATTGCCACTTGATGACATATTTGCGCACGACCAGTGGGATGAATTAAATAAGCTGAAATCCAAAATTCCTTACATCGACTATCTCAAACATGAGCAGTTTAACGGCTTTAACCAGCTAAGGGAAATTATCGAAAAGGAAAAGACGACAGACGAAACTCCTTTTGAAACCGCTTCCAGATACAATAAATATGTGTTTGAGAACTTCAAATACATACCAGGCATTACAACAGTTGAAACCACTTTAGACGAGATTTGGAAATTAAAAGCTGGCGTTTGCCAAGACTTTGCACATATGCTTCTGGTAATGCTCCGCCTGATTAACATTCCGGCACGCTATGTTAGCGGCTATATTTGCCCTCATAAAAACGGTATGCGTGGCGAAGGTGCAACCCATGCCTGGGTTGAAGCCTATATCCCTCATTATGGATGGCTCGGTTTAGACCCAACTAATAATTGTGTGGCTAATGAAACTCACGTACGCCTTGCAGTTGGGCGAAACTTTGCCGACTGCACTCCGGTAAAGGGCGTATACAAAGGACCTGCAGAACACAGATTAGAAGTTGCAGTAACTGTATCATATGAGAATGAAGAAGAAGAGAAGGCAGAGACAGAACCCACAATACCTGTACTAAAACCAGAATCGCCATTTCCTCTTAACAGCTTTCAACAGCATCTGGAAATGATGCAACAACAGCAACAACAATAAATAAACTCTATTTTTGGGGGGAACAATTTTATATAAGCAAGGTTAAACTATTGTAACAACTTATATAATTAATACCATGCCCGAAAGAGAAAAAATAAAACAGAACCAGTTTAAAGACAAAGTTGGCGCCAGGATTGAAGAATTTATAATTAGTAATTCCAATGGTAATGGAATTAACCCTAACCCCACAGAGAGCGGAAATTCTCCGGACTGGGATACGGGAATAAAAGAAAATGATGATTATCAAGCAGACGCTTTAGATGAGTCTGGCAACGAGCAATAAATAAAAAAGGGAAACATTTTGTTTCCCTTTTTTATTTTACATAGCGTGTATCCAGCTAAACTGATATTCCAAACCAGGATCTTTCATACGTTCGGCAATTCTTGTTAATCTTTCTGGAAGTTTCATTATATAATCCCGGGCCTTCTCCCCCGCATCATTCAATTCCGTTATCTTTTCAATCTCCCATGCATTAATCAAATCCTTGAGAATATTTACATAGTCAACAGAAGTATAAACACCCAAACGCTGTGCAGCGTCTGCGAAGTGGCTAAACACTCCTCCTGCCTTTTGTCCGATTTCTCTCAGAAAATGAGCAGGCATCACAATCTTTTTCCTCATCATGTCTTCAAAAGCAATCATCGCTTCACTTTGGTCCACTTTGAAAATCTGAGAAATAAAATCTGTATATGCCTTTGCGTGCCTTGCTTCGTCGGACGCAATTACGCCGCACATCTTAGAAAGCAAGGCATCACCGTTTTTTTTCGCTAAAGAAGCTACGCGGCGGTGAGAGATATTAGTTGCCAGCTCCTGAAAGCTGGTATAGATAAAGTTCCTGTAGGGGTCGCGGTCGGTACCAATATCAAAGCCATCAGCAATTAAATACTGGGTAGATATTTCCATTTGGCGCATATCTACACGGCCTGACAGGTAAAGATATTTATTTAGAAGGTCGCCATGGCGATTCTCCTCGGCAGTCCAATAACGCAGCCATTTCATCCAGCCGCCTTCTTCATCTTTAGAAACACCTTCAACCGTAGCCAACCATGATTCGTAAGTTGGTAATGCTTCTTCGGTAATTGTATCGCCAATTAAAACCGCCACCAAATCGTAAGGTAAGGCTCTCGCGCTTTCCTGAAGTTCTTTCACCTCATCAAAAAAACTTTCTTTACTTGAATCAGGCAGAAAATCGGTTGGTTGCCAATTGGTTTCAATAGACTTAAGGTACGTCTGCATATTATCAAGCATATATTTTTCAATATGCTTCATTACTTCTCTTCTTGCTCCGTAGCTTATATTCATGCTAGTTTTTTAAAAAGCCAAAGATAAAATTTATTTTTTATCAGTTAGGGTTTATTATACAACGATTGACCAAAAAGATGGTTTAAAACAAACGGTTTTACTGTTTTTCAGGGAAAGACGGCAGCTTCATCCAGTGGGTAAAATCCGTCGTTTCTACTTTGTCCTCGCCGATGACAAATTTCTCCAAAACCTCGCTATAATAGCCGAAGTATATTTGACAGCCATCAAACAACAGCACATCCATGCCTTGCTCTGGAAGTACCTCTTCTAACGAAATCCAATCCATAAACTTAATAAGGTTAAATGAGGTAGAATTGTTCGGAGATATAGATACAAACGCATCATTTTTTGGACTTAGTACATGGAACAAGCCAAACCGCGGATAAACTGTAGTGAAAGCTATACAGATTTTCACTGTTGCAAAACTGTTTTATAGCTAAAAGACTAAATGGTATAGCTTATGCTATTAAACAATAGTTAGCAAATACAACCAGATATGAAGACTATTACATTAAACCCGATAACTAAAGCTGATAAAGATTTAAAAGAGTTGTTGCTAGGCGATTTGAAAGCTTTTAAAAACGGTAAAGGTAAGTTTCTACCTAATAACTCAAACAGACAAGGAATCACTCTCCAAATTGCCTGACAATATTTACATATATCTGCCTATGAAAAAGCATCCTTTGGGATGCTTTTTTTTATTTCGCCATTTTCATAATGAAATAAAGAGAGTATCTGCAAACGGGAGAATAAAGATTCTTAACCGATATCAACTAGTGAATACAATAAAACCCAGGTACCGGCTATGCGCAAAAACCTTTTATCACTCTGTTCCAGAATTAATCATTGCTACCAATCTTTACATCTGATAAGATAATTTACACGCATACCACCAGAAAAGCGGTCAAAACAGCATCGAACGAGTATTTTATCGGTTAAGTATATAAGAAATCACTTTTACTTAAAATTTAATTTTTGACTAATAAATTTACAATATGCTAATGGCAAAAGTATTTTTTATAAATAATTTGCAATTATTATAATGCTTCGTATATTTAGCCCACTCAACTAACCAAATATATCCCTTTAAAGCCTTGCAGTCGCAAGGCTTTTTGTTTTTAGCATCAAACTTATTAACAATTGAATTAAAATGTTAAAAAGTGTTAACATATTTGAATTTGTACAAATGACACTTATATTTGTATCGGTTTATAATTGGTTAGTAAAGGCCTTCACTCTCCCCGTTTGAAGGCCTTTTTGTTTTCCACTGATACGTCCATTAGGCCATCCATTTACTCTGCCGAAGCTTAACTTTTTAGACAGCTCGCTACCCATCGCTCTAAATAAAATTTCTTCTAAAACAAATCCCTTGCAAATAAATTAGTTATAGGAACCGATTATAGCTGGCATCAATGCTTAAAAAGCCGGCTTTGAGGCTAAACAATAATGCCTCCTTCGAAACTAGAAAGCACAATAAAGATGTGTATGTCAAACCAAACGGCGCTACACTATTGATAATCTTTGTCTTTAAAAACAATTTATCGTATGAAAAATATCTTTACCCATCTAAAAACCAAACTAGCTCTTTTTACCTTCCTATGTGCATTCAGCGGTTTTAGCCAACCAACCATCACGTTAGTCCCTGCAATTACAACTGGGTTAAGTGAACCTATTCAGTTTGTGAATGCTGGTGATGGCACAAATCGAGTTTTTATTGTGCAAAAGGGCGGAACGATACGTGCGTATAATTCTTCCTTTACATTCTTATCTACATTTCTAACGATCTCGGGATTAAACACCAGTGGCGAACAAGGGTTACTGAGCATGGCATTTCATCCCTCCTATGAAACTAATGGCTTTTTCTACATCTATTTTGTTAATAGTGATGGTAATCTTGAATTAGACCGATATCAGGTGAGTTCGGATCCCAACGCTGCCAATGCGAGCACAAGGGCTGTAGTGCTAACTATTCCTCATCCAACAAATGCCAATCATAACGGGGGCGAAATGCATTTTGGAACCGACGGTTATTTATATCTATCTACTGGCGATGGAGGCGGGGGCGGCGATGTTCCTAACAATGCGCAAAACACATCGGTATTGCTTGGTAAAATATTACGCTTAAATGTAAACACATCCGCAACAGCACCTTATTATACCGTTCCTGGAGACAATCCCTATGGGAACGAAATTTATGCCCTCGGCCTGCGGAATCCTTTTCGATGGAGTTTTGACCGCCAAACCGGCGATATGTGGATTGGAGATGTTGGGCAAGATTCCTGGGAAGAAATTAATTACAGGGCAGCCGCATCAACTCTCGGCACAAACTACGGCTGGCGCTGCTATGAAGGTAATAACGCCTTCAATACTACCGTTGGTTGCGTAGCCGCTTCCAATTATGTTTTCCCGGTACATACTTACCCAACCCAAGCACCATTTGCTGCTATAACCGGAGGTGTTGTTTACCGCGGGCCAACCTACTTGGCGCTTCAGGGCTGCTACGTAAGTGCCGACTTCTATTCGGGTACTTTCTATAAAATTATATCCAACGGCTCAGGGGGCTGGACAGTTGGAACTCAAACCCTTTCGCCAACCGGAATTGCTGATTTTGGCGAAACTGAAAATGGCGAACTTTACGCAGTTTCCCTTACCGAAGGCAGTGTTTACCGGGTTACTTCAGACGGCCCCTTACCACTTACACTCAGTAGTTTTACAGGAAAGCAAGCTAGCCAGGGCGTACAGTTGAAATGGAACACCGCATCGGAAATGAATGTTAGCCGTTTTGAAATCGAATACAGTTATAATGGTAATATTTTCGGCTACCTGGCGTCTGTATCAGCAAAGAATCTGGCAAGCGGCTCATCTTACAGCTACATAGATAAAACTGCCCATAACAACGATATTTTCTACCGCCTTAAAATGATTGATAAGGATGGCCAAACTAAATACTCGGGCACCATTGCTGTAAGTGCTGCCAAAATTGATGTGGCAAGTATTTATCCTGCTGTTGTTACCGATGGATTTGTGTATGTAAATATTCCATCCGCGTCAGCTTATAAATCATTTGAATTGTCAGGGCTTAACGGGCAGAGATTATTACAAGTAACCGTAACGGGGATGTCGGGAAAAGTTAGTGTTCCGGTAAACGGGCTTACACGTGGAATGTATATAGCAAAGTTAAGCGGAGACTCTGGAGTAACTACGCAGAAAATAGTGATACAGTAATGATTTGATGTACCTTTTTTAATTTAAGCACGGTGGAATTTACAGTTCTTCCGTGCTTAAGTAATTGTTAAAAATAGCTTGTTAAAGGTGAGCAAAAATCTGGTTGAGCAATAATGGAACATAGCTTTAATATCCTGCTCTTCAATACTTCCTTTTCAACCAGGCATCAGGAAGATGCACAATACAAATATTCATGGTTTTATTGTCGTCGGATAACATGGCCGACTGGATTTGGATTTTAGTA
>Ga0307412_10001364_pt1 | contig 13583 bp, 12 predicted proteins | sample DK1Cmetagenome_3_FD_203823 | JGI IMG/M metagenome (GOLD analysis project Ga0307412, IMG submission 203823) | Maize rhizosphere microbial communities from greenhouse at UC Davis, California, United States - DK15-C-1 | ecosystem: Host-associated > Plants > Roots > Rhizosphere > Soil | place: USA...
CCGAGTACATCAGGCGGACGACGGAATCCAACTATCATCCGGTCGGCACATGCAGGATGGGGCATCCTGACGATCCGATGTCAGTCCTGACGCCGGATCTCCAAGTGAAAGGCGTCACCGGGTTGCGCGTGTTCGATGCCTCGATGATGCCGTCGATCATTAGCTCCAATACCAACGCGACGGTAATGGCAGTTGCAGACCGAGCGGTCGACATCATGATGTCGGACGCAACCGTGGTATCTGCGGCGAGCGACTCCTCGCATGCGGTGCATGCCGGGTGAAAACATGACAGCCACGCACAATGCGGCGAACGACCGTTTGCCAGGTGAAAACATGACGTCAGATGCTCGCCGTCCACTCGTTATGGTGGCACTCGATGGGAACGTTGAATACGTCAACGACACGTTCCTGGAATCGCTTGGATGGCCCCGCGAAGCTGTGCTTAATGTGCCAGCGTCGTCACTTCTTGCGGATCTGCCTAAGGCCGTCCTGCTCGATATCCAGAAAACGGTGCGGGCCAATCGTCCATGGATTGGATTCCTTGGTTATCGAACGGCAACCGGCGACGTTTTCTGGGCCCGGTCGAATCTGATGCCCAGCCGGTCTGGCAAGCGTGCGATTGCGGTGATCGAACCCATTGACCCCAGGGATGCCGTAGACGTAGCCCACGCCTATCGAATGATTGGTGATGGCAGCGGCGCCTGGTCTATACACGCAGGAAGAGTCCGGAGAAAAAGGTGGTTCGGGTCTCTGCCTGGCACCCGATGCGTAAGTTTGCGTTCGAAGATCGCGTGCATTGTGCTGGGGCTATTTCTGGCGTCGTTATCGGCGTGCATTGCGTTTTCCCACGGAATGCGTCCGGAACTCGTCTGCGCCGGACTGCTAGCCGTCTTCGTCGGTGCCGGTTGCCTTCTTGCGATGATGATTTATCGGCCTTTGCGCGAAATCACCCGGGTGGCGATCGGTCTGGCCGCAGGACAGCTCGACATCTCGCCGGGCTTACCGCGCCATGACGAATTGGGAGATGTCCTGCTTCTACTCAATCAGGCGATCCTGAACCTGCGCACCACGATCGCCGATGTGCGTGACGGTGCGATGCGGGTGTATTCGGAAACCGAGACACTCTCCGACGGAAATCGTGACCTGTCGGAACGGACCGATCAACAGGTTAGTAGCATTCAGAATACTGCAGCTAGTGTCGAGCAGCTCAACGCGACGATTTCAAACAATACCGATGCGGCCAGAGAGGTTGATCGACTTGCGCAGGAATCCACGGCTGAGGTACGCGCCGGAGGAGAAATAGTCCAACGGGTGGTGGAGATAATGCGGCAGGTTGATGCATCGAGTTCGGAGAGCGAGAACATATTGGGCGTGATTGAAGGAATCGCGTATCAAACCAACATTCTTGCTTTAAACGCCGCGGTCGAAGCGGCTCGCGCCGGTCCTGACGGGCGAAGCTTTGCAGTCGTGGCGTCCGAGGTGCGGGCTCTTGCTCAGCGAAGCGCGGCCGCCGCCAATGAAATCCGTAGCCTTGCCAACAGGAGCGTAGGTCTGGCGCAGGAGGGCGCGGCGTAGCAGAAGGCGCCGGCGCGAAAATGCGCGATACGGAGGCTGCCGTGGCGAGAGTCGGTAATCTGATTGGAGAGATAAAGGATGCGTGTTCCGAGCAACGACACGGCATGGTACAGATCGAGGAGGCCATAACAGCGATTGACCTGACGACGCAACAGAATGCGGCATTGGTGAACGCTGTTGCATCAGTCTCCGAAGAGATCCGCCGGGGAGCAGCCGGCGTTGCTCAAGCCGTCTCCCTCTTCGACATCTGACATGACGCCGCCTTAGCAGGCTTGCCCTGACCGGCCGGGTGCGATGCGCGGAAAAGACGAGATGCGGTGCGGCCGCTACGGTCGCTGGTAAATCAGGCGCTGACGCGACTCAACGGACTGTTCGGCGCACTCTATGCCGACAGCAGTCGCGCGTCGATTGCGCCCGAGAGGTCGCTGCGATCGCTGCTATTGCAGGTGCTTCACTCGGTACGAGGCGAGCGTATGTTGATGGAACAGGTCCGCTGAGCCTGTCAGATCTTTTGTGTGACGAGGTGATGAGACGACAACGGAAATAACTTCCTATGGCCAAAGCAATCGTGACCAACAAGAGCAGGAAGCAGAAAGCGCCGAAGCTGTTCCCCGATAAGTTGATCGACGAACTGCTGGCGCAGACTCAGAACCAAGACGCCGATTCGGTTCTCGGCGAATCGGGCCCCGCATGGCAACTGAAGACGCAACTAGCGGAGCGCATGCTGGAGGCGGAGCTAACACATCGCGTGGAAAGCGAAGCGAGGCGGAGCAAGGCACGGCAGGCAATCCCCGCAACGGGGACAGTTCGAAGACCGTTCTGACGCCCAATGGTGAATTGAAGCTGGATATCCCACGTAGCCGCCACACCTGCCTACCGTCGCGGCGATGTGGCAACCGAAATGGGTAGAGGTGATTCTCTTCTTCGCCTATCCCGCTGAGGTGCGTCGAATCGTCTAGGCTTGCGCCCCACGCAACGAATCGCGAATTCGTACCACGAACGCCATCGAGAGCATGCACATGCAGTTGGGCAGAATCGTCAAGAATCGCGGCCACGTCCCGGGCGACGAAGCCGCCAGCAAGCTGCTATATCTGGCCTTGCGCCCGTAGCACATGCAGAATGTCGGCCATCAAGGATAACGGCGATCTTTTGGATGCCCGTTCACCGCCCAGTTCTAGGCATCCTGCAGCGGCGAAGATGAGAGATCGAGGCCCTCTGCGTGCAGCGTTCAGAGTTCCTGCTCAGTCATAGCCGTAAGGGGCGTTTTGGCGCCTTCCGTTACCTGACGAGCAACCCACGCCAATACGGCTTCGGCTCCGATTGGACGCTCGCCAACAAGCCACCTCAACGCCTGATCGGCACATGGCTTGAGCGCTCAATCTGCCGTCGCCGGACAATTACCATAGCACGTCCACTTTCGATAAGTTCCCTGTCGATCGCCTTTACAGATAACTGGCGTCCTGTCATTTGGCGGCGTGCACCAGACCCGTTCCGCTGCTCATGCAGGTCGTGCATTCGGACGATTAGCATTCACCTCTTGCTGCTATCGAGCTCATTCAATAGCCTTTCAGAGGGTCTGCCACGGCGGGTCCGACGGTGCCACCGCGTGTAAGCATGGCCGGACAGAGTAGCTCGCGGTCGACGGGCATTGTGTGCCACCACTTCTCACACAAAAGAAAAGATGGAGACGAAAGAGTGAACGTCACGACAGACCGCGCGGATTCCGCGCATGAAACGGTGCGCGAAAAGGCTGGGAACAGCATGTCCGCGTTTCAGTACTGGCTGGTTTTTCTGTGTTTTCTGGTAGTGCTGCTTGACGGACTCGATACCCTGGCAACCGGATTCGTGGCCTCGGCGCTAGCGCGCGATCTGGGAGTGCCGCATGCTGCCTTAGGGCCGTTCCTAAGCATGGCGCTGATCGGCATGACGGTCGGCGCACTGATCGCGGGGCCGCTCGCTGACCGGGTCGGGCGAAAGCCCGTGCTGGTCGGTTCCGTGCTGTTATTCGGCATGTGCACGATGTGGTGCGCTGCGGGTGATTCGATCTTCATGCTTACGTTACTTCGGTTGCTGACCGGGCTTGGGCTCGGGGGCGCAATGCCGTGTGCCGGCACGCTGCTTTCCGAATACATGCCGACCTCCCGGCGAAGCTTTTTTACGAACCTCATGTATTGCGGTTTTCCACTCGGTGCGTCGTTGGGCGGATTTCTCGCCGCAATCATCATTCCGCATTGCGGCTGGCGTGGTATGTTTTTCCTGGGCGGCGTCGCTCCGCTAGCATTAGCCGCCGCGCTATTCACGATCCCGGAATCGGTCCGGCTTATGAAAGCACGTAACTGGCCAGCGACAAAGATCATTCGCGTCGCTTCACGCTTTCCGGCGGGAATCGTCGACATTGAAACGGGCGTTGCGGCGCCCGAAGTTGACAAGCAGAAAGCAGGCGGCCTACGCATGATCCTGTCCGGACCATTTCTGCCTGCCACGATGCTGATGTGGCTCGCCTATTTCGGGGGCTTGCTCGTTTTCTATCTGCAGACGAGCTGGTTGCCCACACTGCTCCAGGGCGCCGCATTTGATGCAGGTCAGTCAGCTTTCGTTGTAGCCTTGCTACCGTTCGGAGGGGTACTCGGCACACTTGTTTGCGGCTGGACGCTCGATCGGTTCTCGCCTTATCGAGTTGTCGCGTGTACGTTCGTCCTTGGCGCGATTAGCCTGTTTTTCGCTAGCCATTCGCTGGCTAACGTTACACAGCTTTCGACAGCGATGTTCGCCTCGGGCATATTCCTGGTCGGAGCGCAAAGCTCGATGCTATCGCTAGCGATGGGCCTGTACCCGACAAACTGTCGTGCGACGGGTAGCGCGTGGATGCTCGGCGTCGGACGAACGGGCGGAATCGTCGGCGCATTGACTGGTGGGTATTTGCTTCACGGTGGCCTTAGTCTACAGGCGATGATGGGCCTGCTCGCGTCGATCGCGTTAGTTGCGGCGGCCAGCGTGGCGATCTGTGGCGTTGTGACTCGGCATGTCGTGGACGGCGGACTATCGCGATAAAAAAATGGCACCCCGCTCTGGGGTGCATTGCGATGCGCCGCTGCGGAATCAAGAAATCTGTTCGGCGCGCAGGACTGCACTCAGCATGGAAGTCTCCATCAGGTATTCCCGGCTCTGTTGCGGATCGAGCGAAATCAGGTGCATGTTCTGCTGATTACGGCGGCGCACGTCGGGGTCGCGCTCGTCCATCAGATTCTTGTTGCGGATGCTGTTCTTCTGCACGACTTCCAGCGCCACTGTGCGACGCTGACGCGAATAGAGTTCAAGGGCCTCGCCCCCCGATTTGCCGTGCCACACTTCCGCGAGCTTGGTCGCGAGATTGCACGCATCATGTATCCCACCATTGAGGCCGAAGCCGCCGATCGGATTGTTAATGTGCGCGGCATCGCCGGCGAGCAGGATGCGTCCTTTGATGAAGGTATCAGCAACGCGTTGATGCACACGATAGGTACCGGTATACACGAGCGAAAACGAGGTGTCGGAGCCGAGGGTTTCGCGCAGACGGCGCTGTACGTTTTCGGGATCGAGCAGCAAGGCGTCGTCGAGGTCTGCGGCGGCTGGCATCGCGACACGCCAGAGATTGTCGCGCTTGTCATCGAAGAGCTTGAGCACGACAGCCCACGCATCCGGATCCGACACGTAGGCAGTACCCGTGTAGCCAAGAGTCTCCAGCGGGTTGCATACGTTGGTCACGAGGAATTTTTCCTGCCAGGTGAAGCCGTTGAAACTAAAACCCGCAGTCTTGCGGACGGTGCTGTGCGCACCGTCCGCGCCGACGACCCACGATGCGCCTGTTTCGCGGCGGCCGTTTTTTGTAGCAAACGCGAGACGTACCGAGCTCTCTCCTGGATCGACCGACTCGAGTGTTTCGCCAAACCGAATCTCGACGTTCGGCTGACGTCGCAACTCATCGAGCAGCACCGTCGACAGATAGTGCTGCGGCAGGTGAAAGCGGAACGGGAAGTCCGTGACGTCGGCGAGCAGGCCGAGATCAAACTCCGCGTATATGCCGTCAACGCGATCGCGCATCTGCCATATGGGAATCCGCAGGCCCATCTGCATCAGCGGTTCGCCAATGCCCAGCTCCCGCAACATCTCCAGCGTAGGCGGGTGAAATGCCGCGCCGCGCTGCTCGGGAGCAATCGTATCGAGGGATTCGTGGACAACGCAGGGCACGCCGCTCCGTGCAAGCCCGAGCGCCGTCGCCAGACCGACCGGGCCTGCTCCTATGATTGCGACACCTTCATTCTGATGCATATTGCCTTCCTGATCATGCGGTTAATCGTGTCGGGGACCGATTCCCCGACACCGTCTCTTAAAACAGTTGTTGAATACCCAGCAACGCGCCAACCTGTTTTGCACCCGGCGTCGTGAAGTAGCCTGCGCCGATGGAATACGTGGCGTTACTGCTGTTCTTGGAGAACACGAGCATTGAATAGATCGACGTCCGCCTGGAGCGGAGATATGTCGTTCTGAGGACGTGACAGTTTGCGTCTTCGTGATCGCTCGTCGTAATTCGCGAGATCTCTCCGTCGAGGCGCATGTCGAACGCCAAGCGGTAGGAGACTCCAGCGCAGAAAATGTTGGTGTCGAACGTCGATTGCGTACGTGTGCGGCGGTGAACAGCGCCGCCCTCGGTATCCAGACTCCCGAACTTGATGTAGCCGCTCGCCATGTAGCGCGTGGTCTTGTCAGCACTGGTCGGCAGGGGGAGAGGGGAGGGTGGATCGAACGCGACGCTACTGTGCAGTCCGCCCGGGCCGCCACGCAATTCGTCGTAGACGAATTGGCCGCCGACCCGGTCCCCCCAGTATCCGATGAGTGCAGTGATCTGCAGGCAAGCGAGACCGTCGCCCGCCACGTCGCCCGGACAATTGGATGCGCTCGGACTATTCGACGCACCGCCGTTCGCCGCGGGTATCGAAACTGCGTCGCGTCCGAAGCTGTAGGAGATCCCGGCTGCAATGTTGCGGTAATTGCCCAGATAGCTAATGGCGTTGTCGGAACGCGCATTGGGCAAGTACGGCTCAAGTGCCGCGATCGAATAGATGCTCGGCCCCATCACCGTGCTCTTCAACAGCACCATGTAGGTCATGTTGATCTGGCGGCCCAGTTTGAGCGTGCCGAAAGGCGTCTGCAGGCCAACCCATACTGAACGCCCGAACAGATGTCCACTGTTCTCCAGTACACCGCTACCAGGCGAGAAGCCGTTTTCGAGCTCGAAGATCGCGCGCACGTTGCCGAGGTCTTCGCTGCCTTTCAATCCCCATCGCGATGGCACGGTTGAAGACAGCGATGTCATACGATTGGCCGAGCCGTTTGAGATTTTTTTTTGTCCGGGGCTATTTGCCACATGATTCTCCCACTCGATTCCTGTGTCCAGGATGCCGTAAAGCGTCGCTGAGCTTTGCGCCTGCGCTACGGCGGCAGCAGGTACGCGCGGAAGCGAGTTCGACACCATTGATGATCGATTTTTCATCTGTCTTCTGCGCCCGTCTCATTTGTCGTTTTCGTGTATTGCCATCGGCAAACTAACGATCCATCCGTACTGTGTCGACACGGCAAGCTGCATTTTGGAAATGCCGAATCTGAATGAACCATCTGTGCAGCGATCAACACCGACCCCTATTGACGGACATTCGCCGGCTATACGACCATAGCCATGAGACTTGGAAGCGGAGGATTACCCGTGTCGATGAGCAACAGCCTCGCCGCATCGCTCGACCTGCGACTACTGGTCGTGTTCGATGCTGTCATGCGAAAGGCGAGTCTTACGGTCGCGGGCGACAGTCTTGGTATGAGCCAGCCGCTCGTGAGTCAGTCGATTGCGAGGTTGCGTCAATACTTTGGCGATCCGCTGTTTGTCAGAACATCCGCGGGTATGTCACCGACCCCGCGCGCGCGCGAACTGGCTCCAAAGATTGCTGCGATGATTCAGCTAATGCAGGAGGCCCTTGAGGGTTCGACTGACTTCGATCCAGCTACGTCGTCGCGTACGTTCAGTTTTGCTTCCACCGATTTTGGTGTGGCATATCTGGTACCGAAGCTATTGCAGCACCTGGAGAAGCATGCACCTCGCATTCGGGTGCGCGCGACCAACGCGCCGCGCTACGGTGTCGATGAGATGATTGAGCAGGGAGAAGTGGATGTCGCGGTGGGCAGTTTTGCCATCAACCGGCAACCGTTCTATCAGCGACGTCTGTATTACTGCGACTACGTCTGTCTCACGCGGCGCGAGCATCCCACGATAAGAGGGCACCTTACACGTAACGCTTACCTGTCCGCCGCCCACGCGATGGTTGCTCCGTTGCCGGCCGGCTATGAAGCGCTCGAACGTTTTCTTCTTGAAAACATCCCAGCTGCGAATTTTGCCGTTGTCGTACCGAACTTCCTGACCGCTATTACGACGTTGCCGAGCTCGGACGCGCTCTTTACTGTCTCGCGGCATGCGGGAGAACACATCGCGCAGTTGCTCGGTGCTCAGGCACTGGAACTGCCTGTCGAGATTCCTGGGTTCACGGTACGTCAGTTCTGGCACGAGCGCTTTCACAAAGATCCAGCGAACAAATGGTTCCGCGATCTGATTTACGTATTGCTCGCCGGTTCCGGTGACTTGCCTGTTGCTAGCACCAACATGGCTTCCGACCCGTCGGCGCCTGCCGTCTGATCGCACGCCCTCTGTCGGTCCATGCCGATTCGGCATGGAACACATTCAGCTTTGAGGGTGGTGCTTCCCTTCGCTGAATTCCATACTGGCTTTCAAGCTGGCCGGCTAGCGGGGTATCGATTGCCCGTGCGGCGGTCTGACTACTCACCAACCAGGAGACGCAATGGAAACCGGGCTGATACGTGGACTCCATCACATCACGCTGTGCACGTCGACGGCACAAGGCGACGTCGACTTCTTCGTCAAGGTAATGGGGCAACGCTTCATCAAGCGTACGCTGTTCTACGATGGCCGCATTCCGATTTATCACCTGTATTTCAGCGATGCGGACGGAACGCCCGGAACCGTAATGACAACATTCCCGATGCGTCGCACGGGGTTGGCCGGCCGCAAGGGGTCCGGGCAATTTACTGCGATTGCTTATTCGGTGTCCGGAAATTCGATTGATTTCTGGCGCGAACATTTCGGTCGAAACGGGGTGAAGATTGCCGAGGAATCGGAGCGCTTCGGCGAGCGGTATCTGCGTGTCGTTCACGCAGGGATCGACTTCGAAGTCGTCGAGGATCCAACCGACCTGCGCGAACCGTGGAAATCAGAGTACGTTCCGAAGCAGTATGCGGTGCGCGGCTTTCACAACTGGACTGTGACGGTACGTGAACTGGAGGATATGGACACGTTCATGACCGATGCGTGGTATTTCCGTCAGACCATGAAGGATAGACAGTTTGTGCGATATGAGGTGGGCAGTGGCGGCGGCGGGCGGCGTATCGACGTACTACACGCGCCCGATTTGAGGCAGGGAACATGGACGCTCGCCGAAGGGATCGTTCATCACGGAGCGTTCGATGTGCCCGACTACGACGCACAGGCTCGCGTCAAGTTCGATACCGAGGGCATGGGTTTTACCGATTTCTCTGACCGGAAGAATCGTGGTTACTTCGAATCGATTTACGTGCGTACGCCGGGCGGCGTCATGTTCGAGGCGACGAAATCTCTCGGGTTCAAGATGGACGAGGACGAGGCGAGCCTCGGGAGCGAATTGAAGATCTCGCCACAGTTCGACATGTCGCACGACGACCTGCGCAAACTGATGCAGTTGGAGGATCCGATTGATGTCTGACGGGAAAAATCGGGGGCAACGCGCCCGGGCAAGTAGGAGGGAACTGTGAAATCGATGAAGCTCGTTGGGCATGGGCCCAAAAAAATCCTGCTGTTTCCAGGGCTGCTCGGAACACGTGATGCGTTCGACGAGATGTTGCGCTACGCGGACCTTGATGCGTTTCAGTACGCGGTGGTTGAGTATCGCGGTTATGGTCACGCACGCAGCGATGTAGGTTTGCTGACATTACGTGAGGCGGTCATTGACGCCGTACGGCTAGTCGAGTATCTGGGCTGGGCGCGAGCTGCCGTGGGCGGGCATTCGCTGGGGGCACTCGTGGCGCAGATGCTGGCGGTTGCATTGCCGAACCGTGTAAACGCCATCGTGTCCATCGCGGGACTAAGTGCGAATGGCGCGAGTACCGATCCGGAACGAATGGCATTTATGCAGTCTTTGGCCTGTTCACGGGAGCGGCGTGAGGCGCTTGTGCGGGCAGGAACTGCCGGGCGCTATGCAGAGGCGGTTGCCCGGCAGGTTGTCGCGTCGACATGGGATGCAATCGACGGACGTGCGCTTGCCAGCTACGCATTGGACGCGAGTCGGACCGATATTCACGAAGAGGTTCGAAAACTCGACACGCCAGTGCTGGTGCTCATCGGCGAGCACGATCCGAATTGCACCGAGGCAGTCGCCCGCGCGACGACGTTGCGATGGTATCGACATGCCATGTTGGAAGTACTGCGCGGTGCGGGGCACTATCCGACGTTCGAGGCTCCCGCAGCGACTCTGTCGGCGATTGAACACTTCGTCGCCTCCCCGGAGGAGAGCATCGAGCAAAACAAAAGGGAGTCATCGGCAGGGCAGGCATGACGAGCTGCCGTCGGGCGCGTTTTCCGGCAAGCTACTGATGCTGCGGAACGCGCGGTCAATCCATAATTCTTATCCACCGAGTACGAAATCCGCGCGTGCGCTCCATCCTCACGCGCCCGCAATCGCGTCTCGGTCAACGTCCGGACATCTCAGATCCCGCCATGTTCCAGCGTTCATTCATCTTTTCGCCACTGCCATCCCGTGTGGTTTTCGGCGTCGGCAGTCTCAGCAATTTGCCTGCTGAATTCAACGAGTTGGGAGTCGAGCGAGCGCTCGTAGTCTGCACGCCCGAGCAGTCCGACCTCGCTCATTCTGTGGCTCGAATGCTCGGCGACAGATGCCGTGGTGTGTTCCCCGGCGCCGTCATGCATGTGCCGATCGAAGCGGCGCGCCGGGCACGTGCGCACGCATTGGACGCCGGCGCGGATTGTATCGTGGCCGTCGGTGGGGGCTCGACGATCGGACTCGGGAAAGCGATCGCATTGGAGTCGAGCATTCCGATCCTCGCGATTCCGACCTCCTATGCCGGTTCCGAGATGACGCCGATCTACGGTCTCACAGAAAATGGGGCGAAGAAGACGGGGCGTGACCTCAGGGTATTGCCTCGTACTGTAATCTATGATCCGGAGCTCACGGTGTCGCTGCCAGCACGGATGAGTGCGACAAGCGGCATCAATGCGATCGCACATTGCGTCGAAGCGCTCTATGCCGGGAACGCAAATCCCGTGACGTCAATGATGGCCGAAGAAGGAATCCGGTATCTCGCGCGCTGGCTGCCGCAAGTGGTGCAGCGTCCCGGCGATCTGGACGCCCGCGCGGAATGCCTGTACGGCGCATGGCTAGCCGGCTCGGTGCTGGCAACGACTTCCGTGGCGCTTCATCACAAACTCTGTCACACATTGGGCGGTATGCTGAATCTGCCCCACGCTGAAACGCATGCGGTTGTTCTACCGCATGCGACGGCCTACAACGCTTCGGCAGCACCGCAGGCGATGGATCGCATATGTCGAGCGCTGGAGAAGAGAGATGCAGCACAGGGTTTGTTCGATATCGCGGCACAGTTGGATGTCCCGCTTTCCTTAAAGGCGCTCGGGGTGCAATTTGCAGACCTCGATCGCGTCGCTGACGCCGCGCTGACTGCACCGTATCCGAATCCACGCCCGCTGGATCGCGCCGCGATCCGTGTGTTGCTCGAGAACGCGTATTGGGGGCGTCGGCCAGGCACCGCACTCGAGTGCGTGAGCTCGCTCAGCGGACGGGAGTTCCCCCCGGAAAACTGACCGTCTGCGCACGCATGGAGCCCGCTCAATATGGCATGTCAGGTCGCCGTTCGCTAGTAGCATACGAATGGAATGCGGTCGACTCCGAATGACGAGATATCGCTCGGCTATTTCCGCCAGACAGATTTCGCCGCAGGTTGAGCTGGCAGTGAAAGCCGCGAGCCGGCGAGCCCGCTAACTTACGGACGGTTTACTCAGTGGGGTGAACTCACCATAGCGAATTCGCATAACAGCTAGTAGGAACTTCGCACTAGGCGACGCACCGCCTGACAGGCAAAATCGGCCAATGAAAAAGGTTGCTGCCTCTCTCTCCGATGTCAGATTGACCGGCGTATCGTCTATGGCTACGCGGCAATTTGTCGCCGACGTTGGCGTGTTCTACCGCAAACAATGCGGTATCGACGTGCATTTTATGTCTGTTGGCGGGGTCGACGCTGCACGATTGGTGCGGGAAGGGAATTCGTTCGATCTCGCCGTGCTCGCAAGCGATGCCATCGACGCGTTGATTTCCGATGGTCATATAGTGGGCGACAGTAAGATCGATGTTGTCCGTTCAAAAGTAGCAGTGGCCGCACGCGCCGGCACACCGCACCCCGCGATAGATAACGAGCGAGCACTTTGTGACGCAATACGCGCCGCACGCAGCATCGGATACTCCACCGGACCGAGCGGGAAGGCCCTTCTCAATCTGCTGGATGCGTGGGGGATTGCCGATTCGATTGCCCATCGGTTAGTACTGTCGCCACCGGGCGTGCCGGTCGGCCAACTCGTTGCAGACGGAGTGGTGGACTTGGGTTTTCAACAATTTAGCGAATTGATGAATCTTCCCGGCATTGACGTACTGGGAACGATGCCGCACGACTGCGCGATCGTGACGACGTTTTCGGCGGGACTCTGTGTAAACGCGACGCACCGAACGGAAACGCGGGAACTGCTTGATTTCCTGCGCTCGCAGGTGACCGATGAGCTCAAGTATCGCCACGGCATGGAACCAGCGTGATCTCCTTTTGTCACGAATCTTCCCATCGCGCTGTTTGCGATAGCGCATGTCACCGATCCTGTCTTGACCCGATGGCTACAGTGGCAGCCAGTTGCTATGTCCAGTGTCGGCTGGGCATTCGATCTGTTTGATCCCTTCATCCTGCCGAGACTGCAAAGATGACTCAGGCCGCTCAGCGTACCTTCCTGATCACCGGCGCGAGCAAAGGCGCCGGCCGTGCACTCAGCAGGCGGCTCGTAAGCGCGGGTCACCGCGTCGTCGACCTCGCGCGCGGCGAAGCCGACTTCCCCGGCGTACTCGGGGCAGTTGATCTCGCCGACCATGTGGCGACGGACACCCTACTGCAGGAACGTACGCGCCGCTTCGCTTCTGAGGGCGTCGTCGATAACGTCAGCCTGGTCAAGCTGCAGCGCATCGGCCGCGTCCAACTTGACGCATTGGACGACGTTTTACCGATCAATCTGCGTCCGGCCGTGCAAACGGTGCAGGCAATTGGGCTCTATTTTAGCTTCGGCCATCTCTCGCTTGACCCGCCTGAGTGCAACTTCGATTTCCGTAATGACCTACACGCTCCTGCTTGCCGGCATTCACGGCACGCACCGCGTTTGCCAGCGTCTTCATTGATATCGACTGCCGACGCGCAACCTCCGATACACCAACGCGCTTGGTCATCGCAAGCCTCACCGCCTCTTTACGGTATTCCTTTGTGTATATGGCTTCGGGGATTAGAGTCATGTATAGCTCCATTCCTCGGTTCTACGGAATGTTGGCGTCCACTTTTTCGGGCGGGACTCAGACTTCAGCTGAGCGCACAATCTGGTCAACATTCGTAGGCCCAGGCAACAAGGGATCCGTGAAGGACGACTACGCGACATCCTGTCTTTACGGATATCCCCTTGCGCCGCTCTAGGATGTCTAGCAGGCCGGTGAAATACCTCATGTAGCGGTCATCCGGGACGCAGGGGTAAACGTTGAACTGATGTCATCAATGAGAGCGAGATGGAACGGATGCGTGGGCCAGATGGTTTTACCGAGTCAATG
>Ga0307412_10001365_pt1 | contig 13577 bp, 8 predicted proteins | sample DK1Cmetagenome_3_FD_203823 | JGI IMG/M metagenome (GOLD analysis project Ga0307412, IMG submission 203823) | Maize rhizosphere microbial communities from greenhouse at UC Davis, California, United States - DK15-C-1 | ecosystem: Host-associated > Plants > Roots > Rhizosphere > Soil | place: USA...
TGCGGCGCTCACAAGGTCCACCCCGCTTCTACGACGAAGGTTCGTTGGGGATAGGGATGAAACACCCACGCCTTGTCATTGGTGATGTTATTGACCCCCGCTGACACCCGGATGCCGCGCCGGAGGCTATGATTGATGCGCGCATCGAGCTGCAGCAGTTCCGACGTATAGCCGTAGGTGTCGCCGCGCTGCCGCCCATCGATATCCGTATTGGGCCGTGACGCGTAGCGCGCGCCGAACGACAAGTCGGTGCGATCGGTCATGCGGTAGCGAAGACTGGCGTTAAGCCGCCATCGGGGAATGCGTGGGAACTGGACGCCTTCGGAGTCGGGATCGCCGCCGTTGCGAACGGTGATCGCGTCGATCCACGCGCCGTTGGCATCGATATCCATGCCCTCGATCGGCCAGTTGTGCATCTCGGCAATAAGCTCGACGCCGATTTGCCGCGTGCGGTCGATATTCTTGAAGGTCAGTGACGATACGCCATTCTGGTTGAAACCCAGATAGCTGAAGATCGCATCGTCGACGCGCTGGTAGAAGAGGCTGCCGGTGAGTGTCACCGGTCCCATCCCGTGACGCACCAGCAGGTTCGCGTCATGGCTCCGTTCAGCTTTAAGACCGGGATCGAAGCTTTTCATATTGAACGATCCATCGCCGTTCAGGGAGCCTTGATATAGTTCGCCGACCGTCGGGAACCGCGTCGCGGTCGCCAGGCTCAATTCGGTCGACCAGTCGGGCGCGATCGCCCAGCGCAGCGACAATTTTGGATCGACCGAATGATCGCGCCGCGCCACATATCGTACCGTCGTGGTGGGCGCCTGGAATGCGCCGTCAAACGCGCGCCAGAAATCGGCGCGGATGCCGGGCGTGAATGTCAGCCCATCCGTCAGCGCCATCTCGTCCTCCGCGAAGAACCCGATCATGCGCGTCTTGCCCAGCGTGCGCGTGCGCAACGTCTGGCCGGTAGCAGCGCGCCAGTTCGTCGTCGAATAGGTGGCCTGATCGGTGGTGTAGCGATTGAGGTTCGCCCCCAAGGCAATCGCGTGCGCGCCGATGCGGCGTTCGGCGAGAAGATCGCCCGTATACCAACCGGTTGGTCCTTGCCGAATGAGCAGCCCGGGGCCACCGGTCTTGCCCGATACATAGCCATTGGATCGCCTCATGTCCTGCCGGTCGAATTGCAGGGTTGAGAGGTTGGCGGACACGTCGAAGCCCGCGAGCGGCGCCTTCACCTCGAGCCCGCCCAGCCATTCGTCCTTGTTGCCAATACCGATGTTGAAATTGCTGGACGGATCGAGCCCGTACGTCAGGCCGTCGAGCAACACCTGGCGGCCATTCGCGCTCGATCCGTAGAAGGGGGCGCCCGTGGCGTCGCGGAGATAGGATTTCGGGCGAAGCTGGCTTTCGACATTCCACCAATAGGTGAACAGGGCTTCGACATGGACCTCGTCCTGATCGAACCGCAACTGTCCGCGCAGCTGATCCTGCCGGCTAGATATGGTTGAAAAATCCCCTGCTACCGGGGTCGGCGTGATCAGCGCGGTATCGCTGACGCCGCCGCTGACCGGCGTTGCGGCACCGCTGACGCCCGCGGCGAGTTGGTAGAACTGCATCGGCTGCGCGTCATTCTGCAGCCGCCGGGCGGAAAGGCGCAGTGAAAAGGGGCCGTCATTCTGTTTCAGGCCGACCCCGGCCTCGACCGAACCGCCCCACAATGTCTCCCGCGTCCCATATTGGCGATAGGGCTGAATGAAGCCTTGGACCGTACCGAAGGCTTCAGTTCTTTCCGGCGCGCGCGTCGTGATGTTGACGATGCCCCCCATCGAGTTTCCGGGATAGCGCGCGGAATAGGGGCCATAGACAATGTCGAACTGGGCGACTTCGCTTGGGCTGACCACGCCCCAGGCCGGCGGGAAGGCAAAGCTGTTGCCAAGGAAGTTGGAGACGACGAAGCCGTCGACCATCACCAGCGCGCGGGCGCTCTGGGTGCTGTGCGTGCCGCGAAAGCCGGGCACGGCATTATTGTCTCCGATGAAGCGCGTGCGGACGAAGAAGTCCGGTGCATATTTGATCAGATCCTCGACATTGAAGGCGTTGACCGCGCCGAGTTGCTCGGCGCCGAGGCTGACCGAAAGACCCCGCGGCTCGATTGAAATGGGGGCTTTTTTCTGGCCGACAACCAGGATCGCATCGGCGGCCTCTTCCGCATGCACAGCGCCGCCGATGGGCAGCAGGCATAGCATCGCAAGGCGACGCAGGACGATATTCGACATGAAAATTCTCCGGAACGAATGAATGCCGGCCCTTGAAAGGGCACGGAATTATCCGATCGACGGAGGACCGTGCGACGGCGGTCGTAAAGGTTCGCGGCGCGAGGCTGCAAAGCGGGACAGAAAGCGCCAGCCTGTGGCGAGGACGAACGCTATGGCGAGCGTGAGAAGAACGGGATCGACCGCAGCCGCGCCGTCGAAACCAAGCGCACTGAACGCGCAGGGCATCGCTGCGCCGCTCTTGTCGCCATGGTCCTGCTTGGGCGCGCCGGGAAGGGCGAGGGTCACGGTCTTGCCCGCGACCCCGCTGCACAATTCGATGGTAAGTCCGTTCGGCGAACTGTTCGCCATATAGCCGGTGGGAAGTAGCGCCCGCAGTGCGAGAGTCAGCGCCAGCAGCAGGACAATGACGCCCTTGCGATCACGTAGAAAAGCGCGAATCCCCGACATGGCAGCGCTGTTAGCCCTGTCGGGGATCGCTGTCACGCCTCTCTTACAGGCTGAAACGCGCAGTCACGCGAAGATCCCGGCCGGGCAGAGGTGCGAAGTCCTTCAGGTAGCTGGTGTGACGTCGCGCATCGACGTCGAAGATGTTATTTGCCGAGAAGACTATGCTCGTCGCCCGCTTGTCGGTGAAGGGGTGCAGGGTCACCGATGCATTGACGAGGGTGAAGCCATCGGTGGGCGTTTCGAACGCCGCCAGGCGCTGGGCCTTGTCGGTCCATTCGACTTCTATCCGGCCGCCGACTCGTGGGCTATCTGCTTCGATCCCGCCGAGCAGGCGCAAAGGCGGGATGCGCGGCGCAGGGCCGGCGCCGCTGATCGTGGCACGGGTATAGTCGCCCAGCGCATCAGCCTTGATCTCATACTCCCCGATCGTCGCTATCCGTAACGAGGCTTCGGCCTCAGCCCCGTAATAGCGCGCCTTTGCCTGAAAATATTGGAAGACCGGCAGCCCATCCTCAAGCGCGCCGGTTCGGGCGTCGTAGATGAAATTGTCGAACCAGTTATGATAGATCGACGCATTGAAGCTGAAGCCATCCGCCTTGCCGTGCAGCACTGCCTCGGCGCCCCAGGCGCGCTCGGTCTTGAATCCCGGATTGCCGATCTCGAAGGCTTCGGTGCCGGCATGAGGACCGTTGGCGAAAAGCTCGTCGGCGGAAGGCGCGCGCTCGGTCCGCATCAGGTTGGCGCCAACGCGCCATCCGTCCGACAGACCGTAGGACGCGCCGAGCGAGCCGGACAGCGTGTCGAAGCTGCGCCCGCCTCGGAAGAATTGCGGCTGCGAATCGAGCGGTGAAGCGCCGATATCGCTATGTTCGTAGCGAAGCCCGCCCTCGATCTTCAGCGCGCCATAATCGAGCTGCTGCAGCGTGAAGGCGCCGATTTTCTGTGTGCTGCTTTTCGGCAGGAAGGCCTCGTCGCCGACCACGTTGAAATCGCGCGCGGTGAATTGTGCGCCAGTCGCGCCATGCCAGGCGCCCTGATCGGCCTGCACCAGTTCCAGCCGTGCCTCATAGCCGTCATTGTAGAAGGCGGTACCGATCGACCCGTCCTCTTCGAGCTCGAAATGGCGATAATGGGCATAGCCCGCACGGACGTTGATCGACTTGAGGATATCGCCACCTGTGTTGATCTCGGCCCGCGCATCGATGCGATCCTGGGCGAGGTCGAGGCGGGGGGCTTCCTGCTCTTCGCCGGGCTGCGTCGCATAGCGGACAGGCACGCCGTAAAAGCTGTCATAATGGCTGTAGGAAAAGCCGATATTGCCGCCTTCGCCGATATAGGCAGCGCCCCCGCCGACAGTCCATGTCTTGCTCGCCGAATTGGGCAGCTTTCCCCGCAGCGCGGCATTGCCCGAAAAATCAACGGGATTGTCGGGGTCGATGGGCAGCAGCGCTGACGCTGCGGCTTCGGTGCGCGCCTGCGGGCTCAGGACATGGCCGCCGATCCGCAGATCGTCGGTCTTGAGGTAGCTGCCGTCGAGATGGAGGACGAATTTTCCACCCAGCGGGGCGTCGACCGCGCCGCCACCCGATCGTTCTCGCGCCGCCGAACCGAAGCTTCCCGTCGCGTCGATATGGATCGCTTCTTCGGGGATGGCGCGGGGAATGCGTTTGTCCGACACGTTGACCACGCCGCCCAGCGGCGCGCTATCGTAGAGCAGGGCTTCGGGGCCGCGCACGACCTCGATGCGATCGGCGAGCAGCGGATTGATCACCACGGCATGGTCGACGCTGGTGTTCGATACGTCGATCGATCCGATGCCGTCGGTCAGCACCTTCGCGCGTTCGCCCTGCAGGCCGCGAAGGATCGGCCGCGACGCATTGGGGCCGAAGCTCGTCGCGGAGACGCCGGCCGTATGTTGTAGCGTTTCGCCGATTGTTGGCCGTATCGCGCTGGTCAGTGCCTGGCCGCTGATCGCCACGCTGTTCGCCAGCACATCCATGCGGTCGCGATGGATTGGCGCGGTAACGATGATGTCGGAGGCGTCATTGCTGTGGAAATCGACATCATGTCCCGGTGCGCCGGCGAGGGCCGGGGCAGAGGTCAAGGCTATCGAGATCAGTGAGACCGAAAAGGAAAAACGCATCGTATATGTCATGCTATATCATCCCTGCCCCGTCGCCGGGCGGGTTTAAGAGTGATGATATCTTATATCAATAGATATGTTGCGGTGCGGCAGTCAAAAAAGCGAATTCGAGCGGCGGCACGTTCAAACAGCCCGCATCGATCGATGCACCCAGCTGAAATTCAGCAAGCTCGGCGTGGACAAAGGCATTTGGCAAATTCCAATGCTGGCTTTCATCGGAAAGATTGAACACGCACAGCATATCGGCTCTCGTGAAGACGAGCAAAGCGGTCGGCGCATCGATGAAGTCGATCGGGCCGCACAACAGAGCGTTGGTTTGACGACGGAAGTTCAACGCCCGCCGGTAAAAGGCGAGGGTCGAGTTGGGGCTTGCGTCTTGGATATCGACGGCGTTTGCGCGGTGCGTGTCGGGAACAGGCAACCACGGAGTACCGGTCGTGAAGCCTGCCTGCGCCTCGCCCGAAGCCCAGGGCATCGGCGTGCGGCATCCGTCGCGGCCCTTGAACGATGGCCAGAAACGAATGCCATAGGGATCGCGCAAATCTTCGAAGGCTATCTCGGCCTGGGGCAGGCCCAATTCCTCGCCTTGATAGAGGCAGATCACGCCGCGCATCGCGATGAGCAGGGCGATCGACAGGCGTGCGATGTCCTCGCGGTCATCGTCGGTGCGTGCGAAGCGGCTGACGTGGCGCATCACATCATGGTTGGAAAGCGCCCAGCAAACCCAGCCGCCGTGCGCCGCGCGCTCGAACGCCTCGATCGTCTTGCGGAAGAAGCTGCTCGACAGGTCATCGCCAAACAGATCGAACGTGTAGCAGAAATGGAGAGTGTCGCCGCCCGAGGTGTAGAGGCCGACCGTTTCGGGTGACCGCCTGCCGTCCCCGACTTCGCCGACCGCGACGGTTCCCGGATAGCGATCGAGCAGGCATCGGATCCGGCGCAGGAACGGCAGGTTCTCGGGCTGGGTCTTGTCGTAGCGATGCTCTTGAAAGCCATAAGGGTTGCTGTCGGGGATATCGAATGCGCCCGATCGCGCGACCGGCGGATTATCCCGGAGTCGTGCGTCGTGGAAATAGTGGTTGCACGCGTCGAGGCGGAACCCGTCGACCCCGCGGTCGAGCCAGAAGCGCATCGTGTCGAGCAGCGCGTCCTGCACGGCCGGGCTGTGGAAATTCACATCGGGCTGGGAGGCGAGGAAGCTGTGCATATAATATTGCATGCGCTGCCCGTCCCATTCCCAGGCGGGCCCGCCAAAGATCGACAGCCAGTTATTGGGGGCGGTGCCGTCCGGCTTGGGATCCGCCCATACATACCAGTCGGCCTTGTCGTTATCGCGGCTCGATCGGCTCGTTCGAAACCATGCGTGCTGATCGGACGTATGACTGAGGACCTGATCGATGATGATCCGCAGGCCCAGTTCGTGGGCCCGTTCGAGCAGCGCATCGAAATCGTCCAGCGTGCCGAACAGAGGATCGACATCACGGTAGTCCGAAACATCATAGCCCATGTCGGCCATCGGCGACGTGAAGAAGGGCGCGATCCATACCGCATCGACGCCAAGCGACGCGATATGATCGAGCCGGGTCGTGATGCCCTTGAGGTCTCCGACGCCATCGCCGTCGCTATCCTGATAGGAGCGCGGATAAACTTCGTAGATGACGGCGCCGCGCCACCATTCGTCACCGCTGCTCATAGCGGTCTTTCGCCGAAATAGCCTACCGAGCGCGGCATGACGGTAGTTCCGTCGTCGCCATCGAGCCGATGCCAGCCATGGCCGGCCAATGCCGGAAGCGTGACATCGGCCGCAGCCGTGCTGCGGTTGAAGGCGATGGCGAGACGATATGGCTGCTCGGGAAGGTGGATCACCATGACAAGGCTCGCGGTTTGCGGTTCATGCCACTCGTCATCTCCGAATACTCGGCCATCCAGGGTTAGCCAGTCGACGTCAGCGCTTCCGAGCAACACCGGGTCGCCGATCTCGGGATAGGCTGCCCGGATCGCGGCGAGCTGCATGACATAGGACTGCAGATCGCGGTCGTACCGGCTCCAGTCGACCCAGCTGATGGCGTTATCCTGGGCATAGGCGTTATTGTTGCCGTGTTGCGTGCGGCCGAATTCGTCCCCCGCGGTCAGCATGATCGTGCCGCGCGAGGCAAACAGCGTCGCGAGCAGCGCCTTCAGGTCGCGGCGGCGCGCGCGCAGGATGTCGGGATCGTCGCTCGGTCCTTCGGTGCCGTTGTTCCATGACAGATTGTCATTATGGCCATCGCGATTCTGCTCGCCATTGGCTTCATTATGCTTGCGCTGATAGGCGACGAGATCGGCGAGCGTGAAGCCGTCATGCGCGGCAATGAAGTTCAGGCTGCGGCTATGCGTTCGGCCATGACCGCCGAAGATGTCCGAGGATCCCGCCAGCCGGGTCGCGAGATCGCCGATACTGTGCGGATCGCCGCGCCAGAACCGGCGGATATCGTCGCGATACCGATCATTCCATTCGATGAAGGGGGAAGCGAAATTGCCGAGCTGATATCCGCCAGCGCCGATATCCCAGGGTTCGGCGATCAGGATGCGGTCCGATAGCAGCGGGTCGCGCGCGATTTCGCGAAACAGCGCTGCACCGGGCTCGAAACCGTCCCGCGCCCGACCCAGGATCGGCGCGAGATCGAAGCGGAAGCCATCGACCCCGGCCTGGCCGACGAAATGGCGCATCGCGTCAAGGACGAGGCGGCGCGTTGCCGGGTGGTCGCAGTTGAGCGTGTTGCCGCATCCGCTTTCGTTGGTGAGGATGCCGGGCTCGTCGTGGACGGTGCGAAAATAGGCGTGGTTGTCGATGCCGCGCAGCGACAGCGTCGGTCCTTGGCGATCACTCTCGCCGCTATGATTGAACACGACATCCAGGATCACGCCGATCCCGTTCGCATGCAGCGTGGCGACCGTGTCGCGCAACTCCGCTATCCCCCCGGGCGCCAGCCGCGGATCGAGCGCAAGGAAGCCGACGGGATTATACCCCCAGCTGTTGCGCAGGCCGAGTGGGCCCAGATGGCGCTCGTCGATCCACGCGGTAATCGGCATCAACTCGACCGCGCCTACGCCGATCGTCTTGAAATGCGCGACGAGCGCGGGGTGCGCGAGCGCCGCGATCGTGCCGCGTTGTTCCTCCGGAACCTCGGGATGCAGCATCGTGAAGCCGCGAACGTTGAGCTCGTAGATCAGCGCTCCGGGGGTGAAGTGCGGCGGGCTGTGCGGAAGTGCGGCGGGCAGGGCGGTCACGATCCCCTTCGGCATCAGGTCCGCCGTATCGATTGCCGCCTCTCGGGGCGCCGCGAGGCGGGTATCGTAGCGATATGGGCGGTCGATCGATACGGCATAGGGGTCGGCGAGCAATTTGGCGGGATCGAACCACAATCCAAGATCCGGGTCATAGACACCATCGGTACGAAATCCGTAACGCGTTCCTTCGCCGATCCCCGGAATGCCCGCCTGGAAAATATCGGCCGGGCCGCGTTCAAGACCCACGCGACCGATTTCACGCTCGCCCTTGTCGTCGAAGATGGAGACCCACGCCGCGGTAGCGCTTTCGGACCACAGCGCAAAATGGACCGCGTCCGGGGTCACCGTCGCGCCGAACCGTTCGGGCGGGGTCTGATTGGCGATCATCAGGTGATGACGTCGGGGGCACTTCGCCCGGTGTGGCGGACAATGCCCGCCAGTGTCCCGGCGGCGTCGACCAGGTCGGCGATGGCATCGCCCGTGGCGCGGCCGAGATCGCCGCCTGCCGGCTCATAGCGTTCGATATAGACACGGATCGTCGCCCCGGATGTGCCGGTGCCCGACAAGCGGAAAACGATGCGCGAACCGCCAGTGAATAATATCCGAACGCCCTGATTCCGGCTCTCCGATCCGTCGACGGGGTCGAGATAGGCGAAGTCGTCCGCGCTTTCGATGATAAGCGCACCCACCGACGTTCCCGGCAAGGTCGCGAGCTTGCTGCGCAATTCGGCTATCAGCGCATCGGCGGCGGCGGTGTCGACCGCTTCATAATCGTGGCGTGCATAATAGTTGCGGCCGAACCGCGCCCAGTGCGCGGTCGCGATCGCCTCGACGCTTTCGCCGCGCGCGGCGAGAATATTGAGCCAGAGCAGGACCGCCCACAGCCCGTCCTTTTCGCGGACATGGTCGGATCCGGTGCCTGCGCTCTCCTCACCGCAGATCGTCGCCATGCCCGCATCGAGCAGGTTTCCGAAGAATTTCCAGCCGGTCGGGGTCTCGTACAGCGGAAGTCCCAGCGCCGCGGCAACGCGGTCGGCCGCGCCGCTGGTCGGCATCGAGCGGGCGATCCCCTTCAACCCGCCGGCATAACCGGGCGCGAGATGGGCATTGGCGGCCAGCATCGCCAGCGAATCCGATGGCGTTACGAAGATGTGCCTGCCGATGATCAGATTGCGATCGCCATCGCCGTCTGAAGCCGCCCCGAAATCGGGCGCATCCGCCGCCATCATGGCGTCATAGAGTTCTTTTGCGTGGACGAGGTTCGGGTCGGGATGATGCCCGCCAAAGTCGGGTAACGGCGTGCCGTTGCGGACGGTGCCGGTCGGTGCGCCGAGCCGGCGTTCCAATATTTCTGTAGCATAGGGGCCCGTCACCGCGCTCATTGCGTCGAACGCGATCCGGAAGCCGGATGCGATCATCGTGCGGATTGCCGGAAAATCGAACAGGCTTTCCATCAGCGCTGCATAATCGGCGACCGGATCGATGACGCGCACGATGGCGTCCCCCACCTGCGTTTCGCCATCCTGGTCGAGATCGACGTCGGGCGTGTCGAGTGTCCGATATTCGCCGATCGCCTTCGACCGCGCATAGATGGCGTCGGTGATCTTTTCCGGTGCGGGCCCGCCATTGGAGATGTTGTACTTGATCCCGAAATCCTCGGTGGGCCCGCCAGGGTTGTGACTCGCCGACAGGATGATCCCCCCAAACGCGGCATATTTGCGGATCACGTTGCTCGCCGCGGGCGTCGAGAAGATGCCGCCACGGCCGACGATGATCGTCCCGAAGCCGTTCGCCGCAGCCATGCGGATCACCGTCTGGATCACCTCGCGGTTGTAGAAGCGGCCATCGCCACCGACAACGAGCGCCTTGCCACCGAAGCCATCGAGCGAATCGAAAATCGACTGAATGAAATTCTCTGCGTAATGCGGCTGAGCAAAGTGCGGGACTTTCTTGCGAAGCCCTGACGTTCCTGGCTTCTGGTCGTCAAATGCTGTGCTCGCGACACGAATGATCTTCACGCTTTGCTTGTCCCTTTGACCAGCGACCGGAACAGCTCGGCATAGCGCTCGCTGCTTCGGGCCCAGCTATAATCGGCAGCCATCCCGCGCCGCCGAAGGTTTTGCCAGACCGCGGGTTGCGCGAACAGCCCGATCGCCTTGCTAATCGCATGTTTCAGCGCATCGCCCGATGCGGGGTCATGCAGCAATCCGGTGGCGACACCTGCGCTGAGCGCGGCTTCATTGGCATCGATCACCGTATCCGCCAGCCCGCCTGTCCGGGCCACGACGGGCACCGTACCGTAGCGCAGGCCATAGAGCTGCGTCAGGCCGCATGGCTCGAAGCGCGATGGAATCAGGATCGCGTCGGCCCCGCCCTGCAGCATGTGGGCGAGCGGCTCGTCATAGCGCGTGAGCACCCCGATCGTCCCGGCATGGCGCGCCGTCGCTGCAAGCAGCCCCCGCTCAAACACACTATCGCCGGAGCCGAGGACCGCGAGTTTCGCGCCGTGCGCCACGATATGCTCGACAGAGTCGACGAGCAGATCGATCCCTTTTTGCCCCGTCAGCCGACTGATAACCGTGAAGAGCGGCCGTTTGTCGGACGTCAGGCCGAAGCTCTTCTCGATCGCTTTGCGGTTCGCGCTGCGGCCGCGGAGGCTGGCGGCGCCGTAGCATTTGGGCAGGTGCGGATCGCTGGCGGGGTTCCATTCGTCGGTATCGATCCCGTTGACGATGCCGTGCACCGCGTCCCCGCGTCCGCGCAGCAGACCGTCGAGGCCCATGCCGAACGCGGACGTCCGTATTTCGTCGGCATAGGTTGGGCTGACGGTGGTGATGGCATCGGCATATTGCAGGCCCGCCTTCAGATAGCCGACCCCGCCATAATATTCGACGCCGTCGACACTGAACGCCGAGGCAGGCAGGCCCAACTCGTCGAAGACCGGCCGGTCGAATCGCCCCTGAAAGGCCAGATTATGGACCGTGACGACGACGGGGGTGTCCGGTGCGCGGCCGTGCCGGACATAAGCGGCGCTCATCGCCGCCTGCCAGTCATGGGCGTGAACGAGATCGGCCTTCCAGCCCTTCACCGCACCTGCCGCGATGTCGCCCGCAACGGCGGATAAGGCTGCGAACCGCCGCCAGTTATCGGGCCAATCCTGCCCGCCTAGATCCGAATAAGGGCCGCCCTCGCGATCGAAAAGCGCCGGACTATCGAGGAGCAACAGGTCGAGCTCGCCGAAGCGGGCGCCCAATATCCGCGCGGGTGCGCCGAACAGCGCCTTGTAAGTGTGCAGGACGACGGTCTTGCCGACCTTCCGCAAGACGGTTGGATAGCCGGGTAGCAGCGACCGCACCTCGACCCCATGTCGGCCGAGCGCGGCGGGAAGTGCCCCTGCCACATCGGCCAGGCCACCCGTCTTGATCAGCGGATGGAGTTCGGATGTGACAGAAAGAACCCGCATTCGATCAGTTCGCCAGCCTGTCGATCATGTCCTGCGTAATGAGGCATACGCCTTTTTCGGATCGCCGAAACCGCTTCGCGTCGGCGACCGGATCTTCCCCGACGATCAGGCCCCTTGGTATCCGCACGCCCTGATCGATCACCACCTTGTGCAGATAGGCATCCCGCTCGATCACGCATTCGGGCATGATCACCGCTTCGGTGATCGATGAGAAGCTGTTCACGCGAACGCCGGTGAAGAGCAGGCTGCGGTGGAGCGACGCGCCCGAGATGATGCATCCACCCGCGACCAGCGATGATGTCGCCGCGCCGCGGCGGCCATCATCGTTATGGACGAATTTCGCGGGCGGAGTGACCTCCGAATAGGTCCAGAGAGGCCAGCTGCGTTCATACAGGTCGAGATGGGGAACAATATCGGTCAGGTCGATATTGGCTTCCCAATAGGCGTCGATCGTCCCCACGTCGCGCCAATAGGCCTCCTTCTCGCTCTCGGCGCGAATGCAGCTCTGCGAAAAGAGATGAGCTACTGCTTTGCCATGTTTGACGACATAGGGGATCAGATCGCCGCCGAAATCATGGTTCGAGTTCGGATCGGCGGCATCGCGGCGCAGTTCTTCGGCCAGGAACTTCGTGTTGAACACATAGATGCCCATTGAGGCGAGCGAGACATCGGCTTTGCCGGGAACCGATGGCGGATCGGCGGGCTTTTCGATGAAGCTTACGATGTTCGCCGCCTCGTCGATATGCATGACGCCGAAGCCGCTGGCCTCCTTGCGCGGCACTTCGAGGCAGCCCACGGTGACGTCGGCGCCCGCGTCGACGTGCTGGCGCAGCATCAGCTCGTAATCCATCTTATAGATGTGATCGCCCGCCAGGATGATCATATATTCGGGCGCATAGGCCTCGATGATGTCGAGGTTCTGGAAGACCGCGTCCGCGGTTCCTTCATACCATTGAAATTCCGACACGCGCTGGCTTGCCGGCAGGATGTCGAAGCTCTCGTTGCGCTCGGGGCGAAGGAAGTTCCAGCCGCGCTGCAGATGCCGGATCAGCGAATGCGCCTTGTACTGGGTCGCGACCCCCATGCGGCGGATACCCGAATTGAGCGCGTTGGACAGTGCGAAGTCGATGATGCGTGCCTTGCCGCCGAAATAGACCGCGGGCTTGGCGCGGCGGTCGGTCAGCTCGAACAGGCGGCTGCCGCGTCCGCCGGCAAGGACATAGGCCATCGCGTCACGCGCCAGCGGCTGACTCCGGCGTTCGATCACGGGCGCGGTCCCCTTGCTCATTCGGCCTCCAGCATGATGGTAGAAAGTGGCGGCAATACGATCCTAGCATGGCCGTCGTGGCCCGCGCTGATCTTTCCGGCGTTACCCAGATTAGTCCCGCCATAGATTGCCGCATCGCTGTTGATGATCTCGCGCCATATCCCGGCGCGTGACAGGCTCAGCGGGTAATCGTGGCGTGGCGTGGGGGTCATGTTGCTGATCACCACGATCGGCTTCTCGCCCGGCGCCTGCCGTTCCCAGGCAAAGACCGAGTTCGCGGCATCGTCGACCACGACCCAGCGGAATCCTTCGGCTTCGCATTCGCGCGCGTGGAGCGCGGGGCGGCCGCGGTAGAGCTGGTTGAGATCCCGAACGAGGCGGCGAACGCCGTCATGCGCGGGGGCGTCGAGCAGGTTCCAGTCGAGTTCGCGCGCCTCGCTCCATTCGGCCCGCTGCGCGAACTCCTGCCCCATGAACAGCAGTTTTTTCCCCGGATAGCCCCACATCAGCGCATAATAGGCGCGCAGATTGGCAAATTTCTGCCAGTCGTCCCCCGCCATCTTGTTGAGCAGCGATCCCTTGCCATGAACCACCTCGTCATGGCTGAGCGGGAGCACGAAGTTCTCGTCGAAGGCGTAGAGCAGCCCGAAGGTGATGTCGTCATGGTGATGGCTGCGATGGATCGGATCGCGCGCCATGTAGCGCAGCGTATCG
>Ga0307412_10001366_pt1 | contig 13566 bp, 17 predicted proteins | sample DK1Cmetagenome_3_FD_203823 | JGI IMG/M metagenome (GOLD analysis project Ga0307412, IMG submission 203823) | Maize rhizosphere microbial communities from greenhouse at UC Davis, California, United States - DK15-C-1 | ecosystem: Host-associated > Plants > Roots > Rhizosphere > Soil | place: USA...
TGCCGTCAAATTTGGTCAAAGGAAGGCGTGCACCGCACAAACTCTGACAATCCGAGTAAGACACTATTATCGTTAATAGTTCGTTAGCGCCGGATCATAAAAGGCTGACTATTGGCGTTAGGATGATCCCTTGGAATACTTGGCCAGATCTCAGATCGATGACCAAAACAGCACAAACCTTGCGCGCGGCAATTCCTTCACATGAAAGTCATGTTTTTGCAAGGGCTGGTTGGCCATATAGGTGCATGGCGGCAATGCGGTAACGGAAGGGCTCTTCCCGAACACCGGTTAGCAGCACGCATCACGCCCGCTTCAGCTCCTTGATCGCACCGGGATCACGATCGAGCAGACGGAAGAGATTGACGACAGCAGGCGTCGGCATGACTTTGCCGGTTTCGTAGCGCGAAAACGCGTTGTGCCCCCCACCCGTCAGCTCTGACGCTTCGACCTGATTGATCCGGAGTTTCTTGCGGTTGCGACGCAACTCGCTACCGAGCGCTTTGCGGGCTTCGAGCACCAAGGCGTCGCCGGCCGCCGCGTAACGCTCAGCGCTTTCCTGATCATATTCGATCTCGCCGCAGGCGCCGCACCGAAAGCCGGACAGGCCCTCCACATCAACTTTCATATCCCGAAAGACGACCTGATGTGTTTCATTGGCAAAGGGCACCATCTCGCACTCCGCCTCGCAGCAAACACACAGCTTGGTCATGAACCCAACTCCTTGAACGGTATCACCGGCGCGCCATCGGCCCGAAGCGTTACCTTCACATAGGCCATGCCGGCCGGCGTATCTGCATGGTAGACGTCCTGCCATACGGAACTGTCGGCATATGTGGTCATCGACTTGTAGAGATCTTTTCTCTTCAGACCGCAGATCACATCGATCATCTCCGAGATCGCCAGGCCCATCGCTCTGCCGCCGTCGATCGCGGTCTTGGTGAAAGCTGCAGCGCGGCGGGCTCTCACCACCACGACAATCGCCGCAAGATCGTAATGCGCCGTCCGTTTTTCCATACCCAATATTACCCTTTGAGGGTAAAAATTCAAGGATGGCGCCGGATGATTGGTCTAGATTAGACCTCGATCATCATCTGCTTCGCCAACCCCTCCGGCAGCCGTCGCGGCCGGCCGCTGGCATTGATGACGGCGATGATCACCTTGGCGGCGATCAGCAGCGTGTCGTCGCGGCGGATCTCCTGCGCGAGCACCATCTTGGCGCCGCCGGCCTTTTCGGTGCGCGTCGTCACCGTCAGGATATCATCCATACGCGCCGGCGACTTGAAGTCGATCTCCATGCGATGGACGACGAAGACCAGCCCCTCTTCATCGGCGGTAATCAGCTCGCGCTGCTCGACGCCGAGGCAGCGCAGATAGTCGGTGCGGCCGCGCTCGAGGAAGTGCAGATAGCGGGCGTGGTAGACCAGACCGGAGAAATCGGTGTCCTCGTAATAGACCCGCTGCAGCAGGCGATGGCCCGCTTCCGTCAGTTCACCAGAGATCAAATGCACACCGTCCGCCATAATTTTCTCCAAAGTCGCGCGCCCTCTTTGGCTGAAGACATTCCGCCTTGCAAGCATTGAACAATTGTCACGCTTTCTAAGTAATCCTCGATAGCGAAGGCCAAGAAGGAGACGACACCATGAAGATTGCGGTGATGGGCGGAGATGGATTTATCGGCTGGCCAACATCATTGCATCTGTCGGACGCCGGCCACGATATTCACATCCTCGACAACCTCTCGAGACGCTGGATCGACACCGAACTCGGTGTCCAGTCGCTCACCCCGATGGACTCGATCCAGGAGCGCACCCGCATCTGGCACGCCGAGACCGGCCGCCGCATCCACTTCAACCTGATCGACCTCGCGAGGGATTACGAGCTCCTGAAGAAGTGGCTCGCCGAGAACCGGCCCGACGCCATCATCCACTTCGCCGAGCAGCGCGCCGCGCCCTATTCGATGAAGAGCGACCGCCACAAGAACTACACCGTCAACAACAACATCAACGCCACGCATAATCTCCTGAACGCCTTGGTCGAACTGCAGCTCGACGCGCATCTGGTCCACCTGGGCACCATGGGCGTCTACGGATATTCGACGGTCGGCGCCGCCATCCCAGAGGGGTATCTCCCCGTCGGCATCGAGACGACGAGTGGCGAAACGGTGAGCCAGGAAATCCTCTACCCCGCCAATCCCGGCTCGATCTACCACATGACCAAGTGCCTGGATCAGACGCTTTTCCACTTCTACGCCAAGAACGACGGCCTCAGGATCACCGACCTGCATCAGGGCATCGTCTGGGGCACCCACACCGAGCAGACACGCCGCCACGAGCAACTGGTCAACCGCTTCGACTATGACGGCGACTACGGCACCGTTCTGAACCGCTTCCTGATCCAGGCGGCGATCGGCTATCCACTGACCGTCCACGGCACCGGCGGCCAGACCCGCGCCTTCATCCACATCCAGGATTCCGTGCGCTGCATCGAGCTGGCCTTGAAGAACCCGCCGGCGCGCGGCGCCCGCGTCGAGATCTTCAACCAGATGACCGAAACCCACCGTGTCCGCGATCTCGCCGAGATGATTGCGAAGCTGACCGGCGCCGAGATCGCCTGGTTGCCCAATCCGCGCAAGGAAGCGCCGGAAAACGAGCTGATCGTGAAGAACGACAAGTTCCGCAATCTCGGGCTTAATCCGATCACGCTGAAGACGGGACTGATGGGCGAGATCGTCGATGTCGCGAAGAAATTCGCCTATCGCGTCGATCGCAGCCGGGTACCGGCGGTGTCGGCATGGACGCGGGATATCGCGCCGACGATCAACCACGATCCCGAGGGCAAGCGATTGAAGTCGGTGTCGTGAGGGAGGGTGGATATCGGAAGCGCCGAGTTCGAAGCCCCCTCATCCGCCTGCCGGCACCTTCTCCCCGTTGGGGAGAAGAGACTCGTGGCGCGCGCTCGACCTCGCCTAACCTCACCGTTCCTGCGATAGGACAGAACGCCCACCACCTCCCGCTTCTCCCCAACGGGGAGAAGTGCCGGAGCGCCAGCGAGGCAATGAGGGGGGCGAGGCATGCCGAGCGGCCTGAGCGACAAGCGAAGGCCAATAAAACCTTCCTCGCCGAGACCCACCCACGATGACCTCCCCCAACGCCTACGTCACCCTCGTCACCAACGCCGACTACGCCATGGGCGCCACCGCGCTCGCCCGCTCGCTCCGCATGACCCACACCACCGCCGACATCGTCGTACTCCATACCGGCGGCGTCACCGACGCGGACCTCGAACCCTTGCGCACCCTCGACTGCCGCCTCATCCCCGTCGAACACCTGCCGCTGTCTGACGCCTTCAACACCCGCCACGCACGCGGCAACATCCACGCCGCCGCCCCCTTCACCAAGGGCCGCAAGCCGCTGTTCCACTCGCCGCTCGACAATTTCTGCAAGCTCCGCCTCTGGGAACTGACCGAATACACGACCTGCGTCTTCATCGACGCCGATGCCATCGTGCTGCGCAATATCGACCGGCTCTTCGCCTACCCCGAATTCTCCGCCGCGCCCAACGTCTACGAATCGCTCGCCGATTTTCACCGCATGAACTCCGGCGTCTTCGTCGCGAAGCCCTCGAGGGAAACATTCAGCGCCATGCTGGAGCGGCTCGACCAGCCGGAAATCCTGTGGAAACGCACCGACCAGACCTTCCTGCAGACGTTTTTCCCGGAATGGCATGGTCTACCTGTTTATTTCAACATGCTACAATATGTCTGGTTTACCATGCCTGCGCTTTGGGACTGGAACAGTATTTCCGTCCTGCATTACCAGTATGAAAAGCCATGGGAAACCGATCATCCGAAGGCGGAAAGCCTGCGGCCGCTGATCGACCTGTGGCAGGCATTCTACACGGGCAAGGACGTGCCGGACATATCGGCCATGGCCAATCCGAAAGGGGCAGCATGAAGGTACTGGTATCGGGTGGAACAGGACTTGTCGGTCGCTATATCGTCGAGGAACTGCTTGCAGCCGGATATTCGGTCATCATCGGTGGCCGCCACGCCCCGCTGCCGCGCGCCTTCTCCCGCCCCGTCGATTTCGCACCGCTGTCGCTCGATCCCGAGAAGGACCACATCGAAGCCTTCGACGACGCCTATTTCTTCGTGCACGCCGCCTTCCACCACGCGCCCGGCAAATATCGCGGCGGCGAAGGCGACGATCCCGAGACCTTCAAGCGCTTCAATCTCGACGGCACCGTGCGTCTGTTCGAGGCCGCCAAGCGCGCCGGCACGCGCCGCTGCATCTTCATCTCCAGCCGTGCCGCCTATGGCGAACACCCGCCGGGAACGACGCTGACGGAAGCCACGCAGGAAAAGCCGGAAACGCTCTACGGCCAGACCAAGCTCGACGCCGAACGCAGTCTGGCGCATCTGGCCGCCCCCGGCTTCGCGACCGCCAGCCTGCGCCTCACCGGCGTCTACGGCAATCTGCGCCCCAACAAATGGGACAAGCTGTTCGGCGACTATCTGAGCGGCCGACCGATCCCCGCGCGGGCAGGCACCGAAGTGCACGGCCAGGATGTCGGCAAGGCCGTCCGCGTCATGCTCGAGGCCGATGCCGGCCGTATCTCGGGCGAGACCTTCAACGTCTCCGATCTCGCGCTCGACACCTGGGATATCCTCGAGCCGATCCGCTGGGAGCATGATTGCGCCAACCGCCTGCCTGTCGCCGCCGACAAATCGCTGCTGACGCCGATGGACACAACCAAGCTGCAGGCGCTGGGCTGGCAGCCGGGCGGACTGCCGCTCTTCGAGGAAACCATCCACGCGCTCGCGACACAGCCGGCGGCCTGACGCACGAACGTCGCATTCGCGCGTTGCTTTTGCATACGCGCGTTGCATTGCGCGCCGTCCGTTCTATTGTCGCCGCCGAACGAGCAAGGCGGACACCAATGAACGCAAAAGACATCAAGGCCGGCCTGCGCGCCGAAAGGCTGGCGCTGAGAGATGCCATTCCCGTGGAGACCAGGGCAGCGATGAGCCTTGCCATGGCCGAACACGCCGGCGAAGCTATCGCGTTTGATCCCGGCACGATCATCTCCGGCTTCCTGCCGATCCGCTCGGAAGCAGACCTTCGCCCGCTGATGGCGCGGTTTCGCGCACGCGGCGCGCGGCTCTGCGTCCCCGCCATTCTCGACCGCCAGACCATTGTCTTTCGCGAACTCGTGGATGGCGCACCACTGGTCTCCACCGGCTTCGGCACGTCTGGTCCCGGCCCTGACGCACCGGTTCTCGACCCCGAGATCCTGCTGGTGCCGCTGTCCGCCTTCGACAGACGCGGCCACCGGATCGGCTACGGCGCCGGCCATTATGACCGCGCGATCGACCGTTTGAGGCAAAAAGGCATGCATCCGAAACTCATCGGCATTGCATTCGACTGCCAGGAAGTGGCACATGTGCCCGACGAGCCGCACGATGTAAGCCTGGATGCCATCCTGACAGAAAGCGGCCTGCGCTTTTTTGCCTCTTGGATTGGATAGCAATGCGACTGCTTTTTTTGGGTGACATGGTCGGCAAGACGGGACGCACGGCGGTGTGGGATCGCCTCCCCGGCCTGATATCGGACCTGAAGCTCGACTTCGTCGTCGTCAACGGTGAAAACGCCGCCGGCGGCTTCGGCATCACCGAGGATATCTTTCTCGAGACCATCAATGCCGGCGCCGACGTGGTGACGACGGGCAATCACGTCTGGGACCAGAAGGAAGCGGTCGCTTTCGCCGGCCGCAACGATCAGTTCCTGCGCCCGGCCAACTATCCGCAGGGCACGCCCGGCCGTGGCTCTGGTTTGTTCTACGCCCGCAACGGCGCCCGCGTGCTGGTGGCCAATGTCATGGGCCGCGTCTTCATGCATCCGGAACTCGACGACCCCTTCAAGGCGGCCGAGACCATTCTCGACGCCTGCCCGCTGAAGGAACAGGCCGATGCGATCATCTTCGATTTCCACGCGGAGGCCACCAGCGAGAAGCAGTGCTTCGGCCACTTCGTCGATGGTCGCGCCTCCTTCGTCGTCGGCACCCACACGCATGTGCCCACCGCCGACCACCAGATCCTGAACGGCGGCACCGCCTATCTCTCCGATGCCGGCATGTGCGGCGACTATGACAGTTCGCTCGGCATGGACAAGGAAGAGCCGCTCAACCGCTTCATCTCGAAGATGCCGAAGGGCCGCATGGAGGCCGCCACCGGCCCCGCCACCATCTGCGGCGTCGGCGTCGAGATCTCGGATGCGACGGGTCTTGCCGAAAAGATCGCGCCGCTGCGCCTCGGCCCGAGACTGTCGGAAACCATCCCGGAATTCTGGCGCTAAACCGGGCACCATATTCCGGTGACGGAAAAGTGAGCAGCGGTTGCCGGATTTGATCTGGACCGCTGCCGACCCTTGCCGCATCCTTTTGCCAGTGAACGCGCTGGGGACGTGGCATGAAGCTGCATTTTCTTGTCTTCGCAATGACCACCCTCTCCGGCCTGCTACCGGGTTGGTGGGGTCCTGACGCCGCGCAGGCGCAGGAAGCGCGCCGCAACGTCAGCCAATGCCAGGCGATCGCGCAATCCATTCCCAAGGCAACTTTCGCAAGCTTCTCCGGCACCGTCCCGATCGCAAGCGCGGCGGACAACGAGACGGTGACGCTCACCTATATCGGCCACTCGACCTTCCTGATCGAAACGCCCGGCGGCGTCAGCATCGCCACCGACTACAGCGGCTGGTACACGCCGCCGCGCATGCCGATGGTGGCGACGATGAACCGCGCCCATTCCTCGCACTATACGCTGACGCCTGACCCGGCGATCAAATACGTGCTCCACGGCTGGAGCGATGTGCCGGGAGAAAAAGCAAAGATCGATTTGATGGTCGGCGACACCTACATCCGCAACGTCACCACCGACATCCGAGGCGGCTACGGCGCGCCGCAGGCGGATGGAAACTCGATCTTCATCTTCGAGGTTGCAGGGCTGTGCATCGGCCATCTCGGCCATCTGCACTACGAACTGACCGACACGCATTACACGGAGATCGGCCGGCTCGACATCGTCATGGTTCCTGTCGACGGCGGGCTGACCATGGGCGCCGACAGCATGAGCCGCATCATCAAGCGCCTACGCTCATCGCTCATTTTGCCGATGCACCAGCCACGACCGCTCGCCAACTTCCTCTCGATGTTCGGCCCCGACTTCGACGTCGTCTACGCCACAGGCAACAGCATCGACGTCTCGATGCGCACGCTGCCGAAGAAGCCGCAGATTTTTGTGGCCAAGGGGATGCAGTAGAGGGATTGCCTCGGCCACTCAGAGCGACAGAAACACCGCAGCCGGGATCGAAAACCGCTCGCTCAAAGCTCGCGCCTGTCTGACATTGATCTGCCGCTTTCCGCTCAGTATCTCGGACACGACCGACTGAGCCCCCACCTCCGGCAAGTCGGATTGCCCAAGGCCACGCTCCTCCATCACGTATCGCAAAACATCGACGCCCGATACCTCAGGCATCGGACGGTTCTCTTCGTCATATGCTTCGATAAGATCGCCCATCCGCGACGCCAGCAACGCGAGCGGATGATCTTCATCATCACCGACCTCGGCAAGGATTTCGTCGAGTTGGCCGACAAGACGATCATACTCCGCCTCGTTCGTCGGCATGGCGAGAAGTGGCGCCACATGCGCCCAATGCTCGCTTACCAGCTTCACCAGCGCGCTCATTGTCCTAACCCTTCCACTTTCCCTTGTCGTATCCGGCATGATCCAGGATCTGCTGAATATAGACCTTCTTGAATCTGTATTGCACCATTGCGATCAGCCGCAGCTTGTTTCCGCCGATGTCGAAGACGTGATGCTGGCCGACTTTGTCGGTTGCCGGAAACAGCGATTTCATCGCGGCGAAATCGACAGGCTCCGAGCCCTTCATCAGCCGATACCAAGTATCAAGAGCATTGGCCGCATGCGGCCATCGCTCCTTCGCCTCCCAGATCTTTCTCTGCGTGATGACGTGCATGGGCCATGACCGTATATCGCAATTTGCTATGCCACCTTAGCTGGGATGATCGCCCATAGCAAGTTGCTATATTCGCAACAAAAAAGCCCAGGAGCCAAAGCTCCCGGGCCTCGATCGACCTCGCTACAAGGCCTGCGTCACGCAAACTGCAGATGCTGACGCACGCCGACGTCGGGCATCTTGTCCTCGTCGAGATTGGCCTTGGCGATTTCCCAGCCGAATTTCAGCTTGCTGCCGGTCGACACCCAGATTTCGGCGTCGTCGACATGCATGGCGAGCATCGTCAGTTTCGGGTCCTTCTTGCCGTCCTCGTACCAGGCGGCCACCACCGAGTTCCAGTATTCCTCGATCTTGGAGGCATCCTGGCGAATCTCGATCTTGCCGGCGAGGCAGGCGTGATAGTCGTGATCCTTGCCGACCACGCAGAAATGCGCGCGCGTTCCGGGCTTGATCGCCCGCACGATCTCGGCGTCTGACTTGGTGTAGAACCAGATGGTGTTGGTCTTGGGATCGGCGTTCGGCGCCATGGGCTGCATGTGCATGGCGGCGCCATCGACGCCGAGCATGCCGGCATGAATGTCGTTGACCTGATCCCAGAGCTGGCGTGCCGGGTGTTCCCGAGCCTCGTTGAAACTAGCCATAGCGCTTCCTTCCGTTTCGAATGGTCCGTGTTTGAAACGTCATCTCGCGGGCTTTGTTCCCCAAAGTGAAAACAGATGCTACGCTCCTGGTATCGTGGGGATATGGGGGATCGTCATGCGCATAGCGGCATTGGTCACGCTGGGCTTCGCCTCGGCATTGTCTCTGGCATCGGTCTCGCCCGCCGACGCCGCCGACCGCAGCTTCATGCCCGACGAGAACGGCCAGATCGTCTTCGTCACCCCATCGAGAAACATCGGCTGCACCTACATCCCGAAGGGCGGGACGGAGATGTACAAGCCCGATGACGGTGGCCCCGAGCTCGGATGCGACCGCATCGAGCCGAAATACATCCGGCTGATCCTCTCGGCCTCCGGCAAGGCCTTCATCTTCGAGATGGAGGGCGACACCGCCTGCTGCGACGATGTCAACGTGCTGAACTACGGCGATCGCTGGAAGGCGGGACCGTTTACCTGCATGTCCGATGAGAGCGGCCTCACCTGCCGCCGCAAGGACGGCCATGGCTTCTTCGCGAGCCGCAACAAATACACGGTCGATTGACGCTGCGCCCCAGCGTCGCGGCCATCCGGCACGCCTGTTTTCCCTTGAACGCGCCCCGTTTCACTCTTATAAGGCGGCCCATTCCCAACAATAAGACGTGAACAGGGGTGCCATGGCTGGCCATTCACAGTTTAAAAACATCATGCATCGCAAGGGCCGTCAGGATGCCGTGCGGTCGAAAATGTTCTCCAAGCTCGCGCGCGAAATCACCGTTGCCGCCAAGGCCGGTCTGCCCGACCCGACGATGAACGCCCGCCTGCGTCTGGCGATCCAGAACGCCAAGGCCCAGTCGATGCCGAAGGACAACATCGACCGCGCCATCAAGAAGGCTGCCGGCGCCGACGGCGAGAACTACGATGAAGTGCGCTACGAGGGCTATGGCCCCGGCGGCACCGCGATCATCGTCGAAGCGCTGACCGACAACCGCAACCGCACCGCCTCCAACGTCCGCTCGATCTTCACCAAGGCCGGCGGCGCACTGGGCGAAACCGGCTCGGTATCCTTCTCCTTCGACCATGTCGGCGAGATCACCTACAAGCTCGCAGCCGGCGATGCCGACAAGATGATGGAAGCGGCGATCGAAGCCGGCGCCGACGACGTCGAGACCGACGAAGAAGGCCACTACATCACCTGCGGTTTCGAAGCCCTCGGCGAAGTCGCCAAGGCGCTGGAAGCCTCGCTCGGCGAAGCTGAAACCGTCAAGGCCGTCTGGCGCGCCCAGAACAACGTGCCCGTCGACGAAGAGCGCGCCCAGTCGCTGCTGAAGCTGATCGACAGCCTCGAGGACGACGACGACGTGCAGAACGTCTATTCGAACTTCGAAGTTTCGGAAGAAGTGTTGGCCAAACTCTCGGCCTGATCGCTTCCGATCGCAATCCCAAAAACCGGCCCCGGAAACGCGGCCGGTTTTTTGTTGTCCACAGGTCTATCCGCGTGAGCCCTCACATACTGCCCCCAGGCAGTAACACGTCCGTGAACACGCGGTGTTTGTTAAGGCCTCGGTAACCCTGGCCGCTTTGAATGCCGCCCATTCGCTCCAGCCGGTCTGCCTCAAGGCCAGCCTCACTTCATACTCTCGGCGGGAAAACGACCCATGAAAAGACTATCCCTTTCGCTCTCCATCGCACTTGCAGGCACGCTCGCAGGCGCGGTCACGGCTCATGCGCAGCCATCCATGGTCAAGCAGTTCGACGATTGGGGTGTCTATTCCTACGACCGTTCGGGCAAGACGGTGTGCTATATTCTGACAGTGCCGAAGACCATGCAGCCCGCCGCCGTCGATCACGGCCGCAACTATTTCGTGGTCGGCCGCGCGCCGGGCCGGGGCACCAATTACGAGCCGCAGGCGATCATGGGCTACGATCTGAAGCCCGGCTCGCGCGCCAAGGTCGAGATCGGCGGCAAGGAATTCACCATGTTCACCAAGGGCTCGTCAGCCTGGGTGCTGGAAGAGACCAAGGAGCCTGATCTGATCGACTCCATGCGCGGCGGCAGCGACATGACCGTCGACGCCGTCTCGCGCCGCGGCACCGCCACCAGCTACACCTACTCGCTGAACGGCGTAACCGCCGCGCTGAAGCGCATGGCCCAGTGCAACTGAGCCGATCGCAATGCGTAAGAGAAAACTGACGAAGCGCATCTCGGCATGAGGCGCGCTCGAAAGGACGGCGCCCGCGTGCCGTCCCCTGCCCGCCTTGCTCGCGGCTGGAAGCGTACGGCGGCGATCTGCCTTGCCGGCATGGCGCTGGCCTGTACCTCGATCGCCGCCAATCCGCTGCTGTCGCAGCCAGCCCCCGTCGCGGCCAAAGCAGACAGCGGCCCCAAGGGCCGCGAGACCGGGCTGAAGGTTCCCCGCTTCGTGTCGCTGCGGTCGCGCGAGGCCCGCATGCGCGTCGGCCCCTCGCTCGATTACGGCATCGCATGGATCTACCGCGTTCCCGGCCTGCCGCTGGAGATCACCGCCGAATACGGCAACTGGCGCCAGGTGCGCGACAGCGACGGCGTTTCCGGCTGGATGCACCGCGCGCTGCTGTCGAGCAACCGCACCGCCATCGTCGGGCCGTGGCTATCGGCGCACGTTCCGTTGCGCGACGGACCAAGCAGTTCGGCCCGCAAGTTGGCCTCGCTGACCCCTCGCGTTCGCGTCGCGATCAGCGATTGCGACGGCAGCTGGTGCAAGGTGGATGTGACCGGCCATGATCTGGACGGCTTCGTCAGGCAATCCGCGCTCTGGGGCGTCTATCCCAACGAGACGGTCAAGTAGAGGCCAGGCCACCGCCCTCAGGTGGCGGCCTGTATCCCGGTTGCTGCCGTCAGGCAGCAGCCTGCATCCCCCTCGCTGCCGTCAGGCGGCGGCTTGCATCAACGTGTTGAGCCCGGCGAACAGTTCGACGGACTTCAGCCGCGCCTCGATATCGTGGATCGGCATCGAGATGATCAGCTCGTCGGCCTGCGTATCGCGCAGGAATTCTCCGAGCTTCGCCTCCGCCGTCTTTGGTGACCCGACCACGGCGTAGCGCAGCGTATGCTCGACGGTCATCTTCTCCATCGGCGACCAGAAGCTCTCCATATCCTGGAGCGGCCTCGGGAACTGGCCGCGCACGTTGCGGCGCAGGTTGACGAATTGCTGCTGCGCCGAGGTGAAATGATACGCGGCCTCCTCGTCGGTCTCCGCCACCGATCCCATGACGCCGACCATCGCATAGGGCTTGTCGAGCACGGCTGATGGCTGGAACCGATCGCGATAGATATCGAGCGCCTCCATCAGCGAATCCGGCGCGAAGTGCGAGGCGAACGCATAGGGAAGGCCGAGCATGCCGGCGAGCTGCGCGCTGTAGAGGCTGGAGCCGAGCAGCCAGATCGGCACGTTGCTGTTCATCCCAGGAACGGAAAGGATCGCCTGGTTCTCGACCGGCGCGCCGAGCAGCTGCTGCAATTCGACGACATCGTTGGGAAAGCTGCTGGCATCGAGATTGCGGCGCAGCGCCTGCGCGGTGCGCATGTCGGTCCCCGGCGCCCGCCCGAGCCCGAGATCGACGCGCCCCGGAAACAGCGCCTCCAGCGTGCCGAACTGCTCGGCAATCACCAGCGGCGAGTGGTTCGGCAGCATGATGCCGCCCGAGCCGATCCTGATCCTTTTCGTCGCCGCCCCCACATGGCCGATGACCACGGCGGTGGCGGCGCTCGCGATCCCCGGCATGCCGTGATGTTCGGCCAGCCAGAAGCGGTTATAGCCGAACGCCTCGGCCCGCTGCGCCATCCGCGCCGAACTCTCCAGCGACTGCCTGATGGTGCTGCCTTCGGCAACGGGTGAGAGATCGAGGATCGAGAAGGGAACCATGGCGCGGCCTGTCGGTGGTTGGATTGGACACCGTATGTAGGTAGCCAATCGGCAGGGCCAAAGCTTTCCCCGCGAAAAAGGCCCGCGCACGGCAACCAGCGCGGGCCTATGATTGAGGCCGACGGATCAACCAGCCTTTGCCGATCCGATACCGTCGAGCTTGGCGACGGCATCGGCGGGCAGCACGAGATCGGCAACCGCGAGGTTTTCCTGCAGATGCCCGCGCGACGAGGTGCCGGGGATCAGCAGGATGTTCGGCGCGCGCTGCAGCAGCCAGGCCAGCGCCACCTGCAACGGCGAGGCACCCAGCTCGGCCGCGACATCCGACAGCGTCGAGGACTGCAGCGGCGAGAAGCCGCCGAGCGGGAAGAAGGGCACGTAGGCCGTCCCCTCGCCCGCAAGCTTGTCGATCAGCGCATCGTCGCCGCGATGGGCGAGATTGTACTGGTTCTGCACGCAGACGATCTCGGCGATCTTGCGCCCTTCTGCGATCTGCTTGGCAGTGACGTTGGAGAGGCCGATATGCTTGACGAGGCCTTGGCGCTGCAGATCCGCAAGCACGGTCAGCGGCTCTTCCAGCGAGCCCTCGGCCGGGCCGTGCACGTCGAACATGGCGCGCAGATTGACCACCTCGATCGCATCGAGGCCGAGGTTCTTGAGGTTGTCGTGGACCGCCTGCGTCAGCGCCTCCTTCGAAAAGGCCGGGTTCCAGGATGCATCCGCCCCGCGCACCGCCCCGATTTTGGTGACGATCACGAGGTCGTCCTTGTAGGGATGCAGCGCCTCCTTGATGATCTGATTGGTGACGTGCGGGCCGTAGAAATCGCTGGTGTCGATATGATCGACACCGCTCTCGACGGCCTCGCGCAGTACCGCCACCGCTTCCGCGCGATCTCTCGGCGGCCCGAAGACGCCCTTGCCGGCAAGCTGCATGGCGCCATAGCCGAGCCGTTTGACGGTGCGGTTGCCGAGTTTGAATGTTCCGGACTTTTCAAG
>Ga0307412_10001368_pt1 | contig 13549 bp, 8 predicted proteins | sample DK1Cmetagenome_3_FD_203823 | JGI IMG/M metagenome (GOLD analysis project Ga0307412, IMG submission 203823) | Maize rhizosphere microbial communities from greenhouse at UC Davis, California, United States - DK15-C-1 | ecosystem: Host-associated > Plants > Roots > Rhizosphere > Soil | place: USA...
CGCGATCGATGCTTCGGGACATCTGCTGGTGCTGTCGTCGCTGGGGCCCAAGGGCGCAGTCTATTCGATCGACCCGGACGGCCCGCGCGACCAGCTGACCCGCATCGAGCCGACCCCGGTGCGCGCCGGTGCCGCCGCGACGACGCTGCTGCCGGTCAATTGGTGGGCAAACGGCGAATTCCGCGACCAGCTCAACCAGCAGACCTATCAGTTCACCACCATGGCCGAACTCTTCGCCAAGGAGGCCAGCGAGCCCAAGGCGCAGGAATATGTTGCGCCCGACGGCAGCGTCGCGCTGCCCGCCTTCCGCGTGTGGCAGCAGGGGCCGGCCGACCATGTCGGCTGGCGCTGGTCGCACGCGCTCAACGCCAATGGGCTGATCGGCGGCAAGCCGGGCGCGCGGCTGTTCGTCACCAACGGGTCGGAGAACATCACCTATACCGGTACGGTCGGTCCCTCGGGCACGCTCACCAACCTCAAGCCCTTTGCGAACCGTGGCGGCGAGAGCGTCGCGGTGGCGCCGGACGGGCGCGTCTATGTCGCGAACGGGCAGGTGTTCGTCTATGGCGCCGATGGCAAGGAAACCGGCCGGATCGACGTGCCGGAACGCCCGCTCCAGATCCTGTTCGGCGGCGCCGACAAGCGCACCTTGTTCATCCTCACCCACCACGCGCTCTACGCGACGCGGCCCTGAGCCGGGCCGTCTACCACCTATGTCGTAGGTGTCGGCGGCCCTTCGGAAGACTAGCGTCCAGCATCATCGCCACGGGTCGGATAACGGCCGGGAAACATTGGAGGGGTTCGTCGCATGAAGGGGATTTTCACATCGCAGCTGCGTCTTGGCGGCGCGAGCCTGATCGCACTGGCGGCCATGGGGCTGGCCGGCGCGGCCCAGGCACAGACGGCCGCCGAGCCGGCACCCGCCACGGTGCCGCAGGCGGATAGCACGGCGCAGACCGAGCAGAGCGACCAGATCGTCGTCACCGGCTCGCGCATCGTCGCCAGCGGCTTCACCGCGCCGACGCCGACCACGGTGATCGGCGAGGATCAGATCGCCGCCAACGCCCAGCCGAACCTGTTCAGCACCATCTCCCAGCTGCCGTCGCTTCAGGGTTCGACTGGCGCCGCCACCGGCACGTTTAGCACCTCCAGCGGCACGCAGGGCCTCAGCTCCTTCTCGCTGCGCGGCCTGCAGCCGATCCGCACGCTGACGCTGCTCGACGGCCAGCGCGTCGCCGCCGCCAACGTCAGCGGCGTGCCCGACATCAGCCTGTTCCCGCAGCTGCTGGTCAAGCGCGTCGACGTGGTCAATGGCGGCGCTTCGGCCACCTATGGCTCGGACGCGGTCGGCGGCGTGGTGAACTTCATCACCGATACCCGCTTCACCGGCTTCAAGGCCAATGTGCAGGGCGGCATCAGCACGTACGGCGACAACAAGCAGATCCTGGCGCAGGGCGCCTGGGGCAAGTCGCTGTTCGACGACAAGCTGCATGTGATCGTCAGCGGCGAATATGCCCATGACGGCGGCGTCGGCCCGGGCGATTTCGGCACCGACCTCGCCCGCAGCCGCGACTGGTACAAGGCGACGACGCTGCTCAACACCGGCGTTACCACCGGGGGGTCGCCGCAGTTCGTCTACAGCGACTATGCCCAGCCCTATCAATATGCCCGCTACGGACTGATCAACAGCGGTCCGCTCCAGGGCATCGCGTTCGACGCGAACGGCGCGCCGTACAACTTCAACTATGGCTCGAACGGCCAGCCGCTCGGCAATGGCCGGGTGAGCAACTGCTATCCGGGCAACAGCTTCTGCGTCGGCGGCGACCTGACCGGCGCGCCGGGCTCGGGCGCATCGCTCGTCTCGAAGCTGCAGCGCGTCGTCGGCTATACCCGCATCGGCTACGACATCGCGCCGAACAACGAGATCTACGGCACGCTCATCATCGGCCAGGTCAAGACCAACAACCAGCCGAGCCCGGGCTATAACCGCCCCAACCTGACCGTGCAGTGCGCCAATCCCTATCTGCCGCAGCTGGTGCGCGATCGCTGCGCGACGGCCGGCATCACCTCGTTCAACTTCGGATCGAGCAACGCATCGTTCCCGGATCCGCAGGTCTATACCGATCGCCGGCAATATCGCGGCGTGCTGGGCGCCAAGGGCCGGTTCCAGGCCGCCGGCGGCGAGTGGAACTACGACGCCTATTACGAGCACGGCGTCACCATCGCGGACATCAACGTCCAGGATATCGTGCTGCAAAACCGCTATGTCGCCGCCACCAACGCGATCACGCTCAACGGCGCGATCGTCTGCGCCGATCCGGTGGCGCGGGCGGCAGGATGCCAGCCGATCAACATCTTCGGCGGCGCCACGCCTTCGGCTGCCGCGCTTGCCTATGTGACGCCCGCCAACGGTCCGTTCCAGCACACCAAGCTGACCCAGGACGTGGCCAGCGTGAACCTGTCGGGCAATTTGTTCGACCTGTGGGCCGGGCCGCTCAGCCTGGCGATCGGCGGCGAATATCGCCGCGAATTCTACCGGGTGAACGCCGATCCCTATGGCGCCGGCGCGACCAGCCCGAACAGCAGCGCCTATCCGGTCGATCCGCTGCTCAACCAGACGCTCGGCAGCAACTGGGCGGCGGGCAACTACAAGAATGGCGGCGGCAAGTATAACGTCTATGAAGGCTCGGCCGAGCTCAACCTGCCGCTGCTCGACAGCGAGAGTCTGGGCCGCGCCAATCTGAACGGCGCTGCGCGCTACACCCATTACAGCACCTCGGGCTCGATCTGGGCGTGGAAGATCGGCGGCACCTGGGCAACGCCGATCGAGGGCATCCGCCTGCGCGCGGTCACCTCGCGCGACGTCCGCGCGCCGAACCTGTCCGAGCTGTTCGCCGCGCCGACGGTGACGACGCTGCCGAACTTCAACGATCCGTTCCGCAACGTCGCGGTGCAGGCGTTCCAGAACACGGTGGGCAACCCCAATCTCAAGCCCGAAATCGCCCGCAACACCGAAGTCGGCATCACGCTCGCCAATCCGAAATGGCTGCCGGGCCTGAGCCTGTCGTTCGACTATTACACGATCAAGCTGAGCGGCGTGATCTCGACGCTGTCGGCGGACCAGATCGTGCGCTTCTGCTTCGAGGGCAACCAGGCCTTCTGCGGCGGTTTCGTGCTCAACAGCCCGACCCAGGGCGGCAATTTCATCAACGTCCAGCCGTTCAACCTGGCGAGCTGGAAGACCAGCGGCTTCGATATCGAGGCGAGCTATCGTTGGCAGCGACCGCTGGGCCTGCCGGGCAACTTCACCGTGCGTGCGCTGGGCACGCATGTGAACGAGTTCCTGGTCCGCGCCGGCATCGCCGGGGTCGATACGGTCGACAATGCCGGTGCCAATACCGGTGCGACGCCGGACTGGAAGTGGCTGGCGATCCAGACCTACGACACCGACCAGTTCAGCCTGCTGGTGCAGGAGCGCTGGTTCTCCGACGGCGTGTTCGGCAACCAATATGTCGTGTGCCAGACGAACTGCCCGGTCTCGACCGGCAACCACCCGACGATCGACCGCAACTTCATGCCGGGCGCCTTCTATGTCGACGTCGGCGGATCGTACAAGGTGACCAGCGGCGTGCAGGCCTATTTCAAGGTCGACAATCTGTTCAACGTCGATCCCGCACCCGCACCGCAGACCAATACCGGCCTCGACGTGAATCCGGCGCTCTACGACACGATCGGTCGCACCTATCGCATCGGCATGCGCCTCACCTTCTGACGCGGCTCGATTTCCAACGCGCCTCGACTTCCAACGCGTTCGTCCCCCGACGACCCCCTCGTCCCGGCCGCAAGGCCGGGACCTTTGTTTTGCGGCGGAAACTGCAGGGGCGGCGGGCGTTGAGGGCGGGTGCGCGAAGTGCCGCGCCTCGACCAACGGAGACGAGCATGACCGAAGCCATCACCGAAGCGACCAAGACCGTATCGAACGGCAAGACCGCGCTTACCGACGATATCCGCGCCCATTTCTCGGGGGACGCCCCGATCACCGAAAAGGCCAGGAGCTTCGCCAAGGCCCGGCCCTGGACCAGCGCCGCCTTTGTCGGCATTGCCGCGCTCGCGGTGCTCAACGGTCTGCGCGGCGTTCGCCCGTAACCGCATGGCGGTGGATATGCCGGCGCTTCGCCGGGCATATCCACCGCCGCTGCGCGCCGCCCCCGGGCAGTGCGGAAATTCGCGTACTGGCAATCGTTGGCCAGCGGGGTTATATACCGGTCGTTATGAAAACCGCAGCCTGCACCGTCGCCAAGGGGCGACCCCGTGAGTTCGATGTCGAAGAGGCGTTGACCGCGGCGCTCCGAGTCTTCTGGACCAAGGGCTATGAAGGCGCCTCGCTTACCGACCTCACCGAGTCGATGGGGATCACCCGGCCGAGCCTGTACGCTGCGTTCGGCAACAAGGAATCCTTGTTCTGCAAGGCGCTGGAGCTCTACGAGCGCGAGAAGATGTGCTATATCGGCCGGGCGCTGGAAGCCCCGACCGCGCGCGGCGTCGCCGAGGCGTTGCTGCGCGGCGCGCTTGAGCGGCAGCGCGATACCAGCGATCCGCGCGGGTGCATGGGCGTGATCAACTCCGTCGCCTGCGGCGCCGAAGCCGAGTCGATCCGCGAGGAAGTGCTGAAACGTGGCGAGTCCGCAAAGCAGGCCATCGTCGCGCGGTTCGAGCGTGCCAAGGCAGAGAGCGACCTGCCCGATCATACCGATCCCGAAGGCCTTACCGCCTATCTGATCGCGCTGATCCAGGGAATCGCGCTGCAGGGCGGATCGGGCACGAGCTGTGCCGATCTCGAACGGATCGTCCAGACAAGTCTGACGATGTGGCCTGCACGGTGATTCGTTTCGGGCGCGCGAAACGCCCTTGCGAAGAAAAATACCGGCCGGTATAAAAAGCCTGTTGACGCACCGCAGCGCGACTTATATACCAAACAGTATAGAAAGTGACTCGCCTCTAGGCAGCGGGTCTGCGACGGAGATGCGGTCATGCGCCAGCTTGCACGCAAGAAACGGGGTGAGCCCTAGGCTCGATCCGCTCATACACAAGTAGTAACGGACGCTGCCTGCAGGCAGGTGGACGGGGCGAGTGATCGCTGCGATCCTTGGCACACGATCAGAATATTCATCCCGGCAACCGGAACTGCGAGACGCGCTTTCCGGAAGGGCGGAGCCTTGCTCCCCGCCGGCGCAACAGAGGGAGAATGACATGGCATATCTCGATCTCGCAGAAATGGCCGGCAACGCCGCGGCACTTCCCGCCTTTCTCGCCACCCCGCGCGAAGAGACGAAGCTGAGTGCGCTCGAATGGCAGGTCGTCGCCATCGCGCAGCGGGACCGGATGTCGTCGCTGGAGACCCCGGGCCGGCTGTCGATTGCGCTGGGCGTGATCTTCGGCGGTGAGCGCGGCAATCCGCGGCTGGCCGATCCCAAGCTCGAGGCGCTGCGTCGCATCGCCGTACTCTCGTGGCACCGCGGCTTCCGCGTGCCGCAGTCCGAAATCCAGCGCTTCCACGCGGCGGGCTACACGCCCGGCCAGCTGGAGACGCTGCTCACCAGCATCAGCCGCGGCCGCGCGGCGCTGAATCAGGGGAACCGTCATGAACATGCATACGCCCATTGAGGGCGAAACGGGGGTCCGTCGTACCCCCAGGCGACTGCGCACCTGGCAGAAGGCGGCCCTGGTCGTCGTGCCGGTCGGCGTCGTGGCGGTCGGCTTCGGGATGAGCGGGCGCAATGCGCCCGCCGTTGCGGCGCCGGCCGCGCCTGTCGTCACCGTCGCCAGCCCGCTTGCGCGCGAAGTCAACGAGTGGGACGAATATGTCGGCCGCTTCGAGGCGAGCCGCTCCGTCGAGGTGCGGCCGCGCGTGTCGGGTGCGGTCACCGCGATCCACTTCAAGGACGGCATGGTGGTGAAGCAGGGCCAGCTCCTCTTCACCATCGATCCGCGTCCGTTTGCCGCCGCGCTGGCGGAAGCCAAAGCGGGCGTGGCGAGCGCCCAGAGCGATCTGGCGCTGGCCCGCTCCGATCTCGACCGCGCCCAGCGGCTGGTGAGTGTCGAAGCCGTGTCGAAGAGTGACGTGGAACGGCTCCAGGCACGCGTTCGCGCCTCGACCGCCGCCGTTGCGGCGGCGGAGGCCCGCGTCCGTGCCCGTGCGCTTGACGTGGAATTCACCCAGGTACGCGCGCCGATTTCGGGTCGTATCTCCGATCGGCGCGTCGATCCGGGCAACCTGGTCGCCGCGGGCGAAGGGCAGGGGGGTACGCTCCTCACCACGATCAATGCGCTCGATCCGATCTACTTCACCTTCGACGGTTCCGAAGCGCTGTTCCTCAAGGCGAAGCGCGCGGCGGGATCGTCGGCCAGCCCGGTCGAGATCCGGCTGCAGGACGAAGGCGACTATCGCTGGAAGGGCCAAATCGACTTCACCGACAACGGGCTCGATCCCAAGTCGGGCACGATCCGCGGTCGTGCGGTGCTGTCGAACAAGGACATGTTCCTGACGCCGGGCATGTTCGGCAACATGCGGCTGGCCGCCGGCGGCAAGGCGCAGGCATTGCTGGTCCCCGATTCGGCGATCCAGACCGATCAGGCGCGTAAGCTGGTGCTCACCGTTGGCGCCGACGGCACCGTGGTACCGAAGCCGGTGGTGCTCGGCCCCGTCGTCGACGGGCTCCGCATCGTCCGTTCGGGGCTGACTGCCCAGGACAGGGTGGTGATCGCCGGCACGCAGATGGCACAGCCGGGCGGCAAGGTGCAGGCGCATGCCGGCAACATCGTGCCGACCACCGCGTCCGACGCGCCGACCGTTTCCGCTCCGGTCACGGGCCAGGCCACCTTCGCCCACTGACCGAACTGCCGCCGGGCCCCACCCCACCAACCCGGCGGCAGGTAGTTTCTCGTTTGCCCCGTCCGCGTGATCCCACGCGGGCGCGGGCCTGCGCGTCCGCTCGCAAAAGGAGAAGGCCATGCGCCTCTCACGCTTCTTCATCACCCGCCCGATTTTCGCGGCGGTGATCGCGATCATCATCACGATCATGGGCGGCATCGCCTATTTCGCGCTGCCCATCTCGCAATATCCGGACATCGTACCGCCGACCGTCACCGTGACGGCCAGCTATCCGGGCGCCTCGGCCGAAACCGTGGCGGAAACCGTCGCCGCGCCGATCGAGCAGGAAATCAACGGTGTCGACGACATGCTCTACCAGTCGTCGCAGTCGACCGGCGACGGCGCGGTGACGATCACCGTCACCTTCAAGTCCGGCACCAACCTCGATGCCGCGCAGGTGCTGGTGCAGAACCGCGTCGCGGTCGCGATCCCGCGCCTGCCCGAGGAAGTGCAGCGGCTCGGCGTCGTGACGCGCAAGACCAGCCCCGACTTCCTGATGGTCGTCAACCTGATCTCGCCCGACAATTCGATCGATCGCAGCTACATCTCCAACTACGCGCTGACGCAGGTGAAGGACCGCCTCGCGCGGCTCGAAGGCGTCGGCGACGTGCGGATGTTCGGCGCGCGCGACTATGCGATGCGGGTGTGGATCGATCCCGGCCGTGCGGCTGCACTGAACCTCACCGCCGGCGACATCGTCCAGGCGCTGCGCGGGCAGAACATCCAGGTCGCGGCGGGTTCGCTCGGCCAGCCGGGTTCGCAGCGCAGCGGCAATGCCTTCCAGCTCAACGTCGAGACGCAGGGGCGCCTGAAGACCCCGGCCGAGTTCGGCCGCGTCGTCATCCGCACGGATACCGAAGGCCGCCAGGTCCGCGTGAGCGACGTGGCGCGCGTTGAGCTCGGCGCCGCCGATTATTCGTCCAACACCTATCTTTCGAACCAGCCGACCGTGATCCTGGCCGCCTTCCAGCGTCCGGGCTCCAACGCGCTGGCCGCCGCGGAGCGGATCAAGGCGGAGATGGACACGATTTCGAAGACCTTCCCCAAGGGCCTCGAATATCGCGTGATCTACAATCCCACCGAGTTCATCGCCCAGTCGATCGACGCGGTGTACCATACGCTGGGCGAGGCGGTGATCCTCGTCGTGCTCGTGGTGATCGTGTTCCTCCAGAAGTGGCGGGCGGCGATCATTCCGGTGGTCGCGATCCCCGTCTCGCTGATCGGCACCATGGCGGTGCTGCTGCCGATGGGATATTCGCTCAACAACCTGTCGCTGTTCGGGCTGGTGCTCGCCATCGGCATCGTCGTCGACGACGCGATCGTCGTGGTCGAGAATGTCGAGCGCAATCTGGCGCGCGGCATGACTCCGCTGGAGGCGGCGCGCACCTCGATGGACGAAGTGTCGGGCGCGCTGGTCGCGATCGTGCTGGTGCTGTTCGCGGTGTTCCTGCCGACGCTGTTCCTCAACGGCCTGTCGGGCGCCTTCTACAAGCAGTTCGCCGTGACGATCTCGGTCGCCACCGCCATCTCCCTGCTCGTCTCGCTGACGCTGTCGCCGGCGCTCGCCGCGCTGCTGCTGAAGCATGAAGAGCATGGCGAGCGTCGCGGCATCGGCCGCTTCTTGGGCCGCGCGGCCGATGGCTTCAACCGCGGCTTCGAGCGGATGAGCAACGGCTATGCCCGCCTCACCCACAAGCTGGTCACCCGGCCGAAGCGGATGATGGTCGTCTATGCCGGCCTGATCGCCGCCACGGTCGCAACCTTCTGGGTGACGCCGGTCGGCTTCATCCCGGCGCAGGACCAGGGGTACTTCCTGACCGTGATCCAGCTGCCGCCGGGCTCGTCGCTCGAGCGCACCGATGAAGTGATGCGCAAGGTTGTCGCGCGCATCCTGCCGATCCCGGGCGTGAAGGGATCGGTGATGCTCGCGGGCTTCGACGGCCCGTCGCAGACGCTCGCCCCGAACAGCGCCGCTGCCTATGTGCCGCTGCAGAGCTTCGAGGAGCGCAAGAAGCTCGGCGTCAACATCGCCGGGATCATGGCCGAGGCGCGCAAGCGCACTGCGGACATCAACGAGGCGATGCTGCTCGTCGTCCCGCCGCCGCTCATCCAGGGCATCGGTTCGGCCGGCGGCTACCGCCTGATGGTCGAGGACCGTAGCGAGCATGGCTATCAGGCGCTGGGCGGAACCGCCTTCGGGCTGATCGGCCAGGCGAACAAGACGCCGGGGCTCACCCAGATCTACACCTTCTTCAACACCGCCACGCCGCGCGTGTTCGCCGATATCGACCGTCGCAAGGCCGAGATGCTGGGCGTGCCGCCGGAGCGGGTGTTCGAAGCGCTCAACGTCTATCTCGGCTCCGCCTTCGTCAACGACTTCAACATGCTCGGCCGCACCTACCGGGTGACCGCGCAGGCCGACGCGCCGTTCCGGGCGACCGAGGCCGACATCGCCAACCTCAAGACGCGCTCGGATTCCGGCGGCATGGTGCCGATCGGATCGGTCGCGACCTTCGAGAACAAGACCGGGCCGTACCGCGTGACGCGCTACAATCTGTTCCCGGCGGTGGAAGTCGATGGCGATACCGCCCCCGGCTACAGCTCGGGCGCGTCGCTGGACGCGATGGAGAAGCTCGGTGCCGAACTGCCGGCGGGCTATGCCGCCGAATGGACCGGCATCGCCTTTCAGCAGAAGATGGCGGGCAGCACGGCGGGGCTGGTGTTCGCGCTGGCGGTGCTGTTCGTCTTCCTGGTGCTGGCGGCGCAGTATGAAAGCCTGACGCTGCCGCTGGCGATCATCCTGATCGTGCCGATGTGTCTGCTCGCCGCCATGGCCGGCGTGAACCTGCGCGGCATGGACAACAACGTGCTGACGCAGATCGGGCTGGTCGTGCTGATTGCACTCGCCGCCAAGAACGCGATCCTCGTCGTCGAGTTCGCCCATCAGGCGGAAGTGCGCGACGGCCTGTCGCCGGTGGAAGCCGCGGTACGGGCGGCGCAGGACCGGTTGCGGCCGATCCTGATGACCAGCTTCGCCTTCATCCTCGGCGCCGTGCCGCTGCTGATCGCGAGCGGTGCAGGCGCGGAACTTCGCCAGGCACTGGGTACGGCCGTGTTCTTCGGGATGATGGGGGTCACCGGTTTCGGCCTGCTCTTCACGCCGACCTTCTACGTGGTGTGCCGCGCGCTGGGTGCGCGGCTCGCCCGTCGACGGGGCGAGAGTGGGGCGCATCCGCAGCTCCAGCCGGCCGAGTAACACTGAACCAACCGGCGGGCTTGCGATGCGAGCCCGCCGCAGGAGATTTCGCATGCAACGCATTGCATCCATGATGGCGGCCGTATCGGCGCTGGCGCTTTCCGCCTGCGCCGCCGGCCCCAACTATACCGCGCCGGCGCACCCGCAGACCGCGTCGGGCGCATTCCTCTCCACCAGCCCGGCGGTGTCCGTCGCGCCGGTGCAGGGCGACTGGTGGCGGCTCTATAACGATCCGGTGCTCGACCGGCTGGTAACGCAAGCGCTCGCCGCCAACACCGATATCCGCGTGGCCGTCGCCCGGATCGAGCGGGCCCGCGCGACGTTGCGCGGCGCAACTTCCGATCGCCTGCCGCAGGGCACGGCGAGCGCCGGCGCCAATTACGGCCGCCTGTCGCAGGGGCAGCGACCGATCGGCACCGCGCAGGAAGACTGGCAGGTCGATGCCGGTCTCAACGTCTCCTACGAGGTCGACCTGTTCGGTCGCGTCCGCCGCAATGTCGAGGCTGCGCGCGGTGACGTCGCCGCTGCCGAAGCCGATGAAGAGGCGGTGCGGGTGATCGTCGCCGCCGATACCGCCCGCGCCTATGCCGATGCGGTCTCCTCGGCCGAGCGGCTGGCGGTGGCCGAGCATATCGTCGCGCTGCTCGACCAGTCGATCGACCTGACCGAGCGCCGCCGCGGCGTGGGGCTGGCGACCCGGCTCGACGTCGCCCGCATCGCCGCGCTACGCAACCAGCGCCAGGCCGATGTGCCCGCGCTTGCCGCCCAGCGCGACGCGGCGCTGTTCCGGCTCGCGACGCTGATCGGCAAGACCCCTGCCGAGCTTCCGGCCGAAGCGCGCGCACGGCAGACCACGCTGCGGCTCGACCAGCCGATCCCGGTCGGCGACGGCGCGGCATTGCTCGCAAGGCGGCCGGACGTGCGCGCGGCCGAACGTCGCCTCGCGGCGTCCACCGCGCGGATCGGCGTGGCGACGGCTGACCTCTATCCGCGCATCTCGTTGGGCACCTCGGGCGGTTCGACCGGCAACGATTTCGGCAACATCTTCGGGGCGGGGCCGCTGCGCTGGCTGGTCGGCGGGCTGATCAACTGGACGGTCAACCCGGCGCCCGCACGCGCCCGCATTGCAGGCGCCGAAGCCGATAGCCGCGCCGCGCTCGCGACGTTCGACGGTACGGTGCTGACCGCGCTGCAGGAAACCGAGACGGCGCTCTCCGCCTATGGCCGCGCGCTCGAACGGCGTACCGCGCTGCAGGCGGCGCATGACGAGGCCGAGGCGGTGGTCCGCATCGCGCGTGCCCGCCAGACCGAGGGCGACATCAACTCGCTCGACCTGCTCGACGCCGAACGCACCTTCGCCGACGCGCAGGCGGCGCTGGCCACGGCGGATGCGGCGATCGCCGAGGCGCAGGTCAACCTGTTCCGCGCGCTTGGCGGCGGCTGGCAGCGGACGGCGTGAAACCGGCGGGCGCGCGAGTCCATCGCGCGCCCGTCCAATTCAGATATAGGTGCGGAGCAATTCGCCCAGCGCGCAGATCGCGAGGCTCTGGCCATAGGGCATCGAGGTGAGGCGGATGTCCTTGTAGAATTGCAAGCTGTCGCCCATCGCGGTGCCGAAGCTGACCTGCTGAAGCTCGCCCGTATCGTCGACATTGGCGAGCACGCCCCGAACCGCCTTGAGCCCGATGCCCTCATAGCTGCGCGGCAGATAGCCCTTCCGCACAGCCTTCAGGATACCATAGGCGAAGCCGGCGGTGGCCGAGGCTTCGAGATAGCTGCTCGGGTCTATAACCAGCGTATGCCACAGGCCGCTTTCGTCCTGCGTCTCGGCCAGCGTCTTCACCTGCGCCGCGAGCGTGTCGATCAGGAATTCGCGGAAGGCATCGCCCGGCGCCAGGTCGAGGATCTCGATGATCTCCGGAATCGCGATCGTCACCCAGCAATTGCCGCGCGCCCACAAGGCTTCGGCGAAATTGTGCCGGCCGGTGAAATCCCAGCCGTGGAACCAGAGCCCGGTCTTCTTGTCGAACAGATATTTGATGTGGACGAGGAACTGGCGCTTCGCTTCCTCCACATAGTGCGGTCGGCCCAGCAGCAGGCCGATCTTGGCGAGCGGCAGCACGCTCATCATCAGCGTGTCGTCCCACAGCTCGCCCGGATTCTCGTCGTTATAGACAATGTGCTGGAAGCCGCCTTCCTCGGTCTTGGGCAACCCGTCTGGCGCCATCAGCCATTCGGCCCAGATGTCGAGATAGGGCAGATAGCTGGGGTCCGGTTCGTGCTCGTATAGCCAGGCTAGGGTGAGGAACGGCGCCATGGTGTTGATGTTCTTGGTCGGCGTGCCCTCGGCGAAGCGATCGGCGAACCAGCCCTTGATGATGCCCAGCGCCTTTGCGTCGCCCGTCTGCTCGAAATAGCGCCACATGCCGAACAGGCCTACGCCGTGGGTCCATTCCCAGCCGGCCCAGCCCTTGGTGTCGATGATCCGCCCGTCTTCGAGATGAAGCAGGAACTCGCCGGTGGTGTCCTGGATGGTGACGAGATTGTCCATCAGCAGATCGATTTTCTGCGTGACATGGGCGAGGGGAATGTCGTGCGAGGCGGCCAAGGGATACTCCGTGCGTGAAAGGGTCAGAGGCCGTGGCGGCGCGCGAAGCGCTCGAACAGGCCGGGCCAGGGATGGGGGGCGCCGTCGGCCTCCACGAGGGGCAGGCCGTGGCCGCCTTTCTCGAAGATCATCAGCTCGGACGGGATCTTCGCCGCCTGGAGCGCGGCGAACATGAGAAGGCTGTTGGCGGGCTGCACCGCCGGATCGTCGGCGGCATGCGCGACGAGGGTGGGGGGCATGTCGGCGGGCAGGTCGCGCTCGGCGGAGAAGCGGCGGACCTGTTCGTCGCTGGGGGCGATGCCGAGCAGTTCGCGGCGGGAGCCGCCATGCGCTTCGGGCGTGCGCAGCGTGATGACCGGGAAAAACAGGCCGAGCGCCACCGGGCGGGCGGAAAGCCGGTCCGCCGCATCGATGGGCGCATAGGTGGCGAGGCTGGCGCGACTACCGAGCCGGGCGGTGAGGTGCCCCCCGGCGGAAAAGCCGATCGCGCCGACCCGGGCGGGGTCGATCTTCCAGCGCGCGGCGCCGGCGCGGATCAGCCGCATCGCCCGCTGCGCGTCCTGGAGCGGCGCGTCGGGGCCGGCGGCCCACCCATCGTGCGGCAGGCGGTAGAGCAGCTCGAACACGGTGGTGCCGCGCGCCGCGAAGTGACGGGCAATGCTCGAGCCGTTGCGGCCGAGCGCGACGCGGGCATAGCCCCCGCCGGGAATCATCAGCAGCGCCGATCCGTCCGGTCGCTCGGCGGGGACGACAT